>ERZ761609.859-NODE-859-length-31397-cov-884.209017_pt1 | contig 31397 bp, 28 predicted proteins | sample MGYA00511163_ERZ761609 | MGnify/ENA primary metagenome ERZ761609 (study PRJEB28899, sample SAMN02445070) | bioreactor sludge metagenome | biome: EBPR sludge | place: Australia: Brisbane, Thorneside Wastewater Treatment Plant | collected 2011-12-16 ...
GAGATTGGTCAGTGACTGGAGTTCAGACGTGTGCTCTTCCGATCTGTTGCCGCGCTTGCCTGCGGCTTCGGGCAGCAGTCGCCAGCGGCACCGCTGGGGCCGGCACCGGGCCATGCCGGCGCAGGCGCCGTCAGGCTGGCGGCACAACGACGGTGCATCGACGCGCCACAGGGCCCCAGGAATGGGCATGGGCTGGCGTGGAACGTGACCTGGTCGGCACCGGCAACGGTGCCCCGGAAAGCTCGGGAGGAAAGAGTATGGTCAGCGGAACAGCGGTAGCGATCTTCAGGATGGATGCCGAGCAGGCCGTCGAACTGCCGCTGCTGCAGTCGACGCAGGGCAGCACCTGCCTCGACATACGCAGCCTCGGCGCCAGGAGCGGCTGCTTTGCGTACGACTCCGGCTACGCTTCGACCGCCAGCTGCCGGTCGAAGATCAGCCTGGTCGACGCGCAGGGCGGCGATGTTCTCTATCGCGGCTACCCGGTCGAACAACTGGCAAACCAATGCGATTATCTCGAGGTGGCCTACCTGCTGCGAAACGGCGAGTTGCCCGACCGCCGGCAGCGCGCCTCCTTCGCTTCGGCAATCGGCCGGCAGGCGGCGCTGCACGAACAGATGGTGAAGCTTTACGAGGGCTTTCGCCGTGACGCTCGTCCGATGGCGGTGATGGTCGGAGTCGTCGGCGCGCTGTCGGCCTTCGATCACACGGCAGGCGAGTTCGGCGCGCCCGAGCAGCGGCAGCTTCGCTTCGAGCGGGTCATCGCCCGGCTGCCAACGATCGTCGCCATGGCCTACAAGTATTCGATCGGGCAGCCGTTCATGAAGCCACGCCCGGACCTCGCTCACAGCGCGAACTTCCTCTACATGATGTTCGCCACGCCGCGCGAGGACTACGCACCGAATCCGGTGCTGGTCCGCGCTGTCGACCGGATGTTGACACTGCACGCAGACTGCGGCCTCGATGCCGCGACCGCGACGGTACGCATGGCGGGCTCCTCGGGAGCCAACCCCTACGCCTGCCTGTCGGCAGCGATCGCCTGTCTCTCCGGGAAGGCGCTCGGCGGAACCGGTGAAGCCTGCCTGGCGATGCTCGCCGGCATCGGCGACGCCGCGCGCACCGGCGAGTTCGTTGCCCGTGCACGCGAACTGCCCGCGGGCGAACGCCTGCCCGGCTTCGGCCAGGGGCCTTTCGGCGCGCGTGACCCACGGCTGCCGGTGATGCGCGAGACCTGCCACGAAGTCCTGCGGGAGCTCGGCCTCGCCGACGGGCGATTCGGCACACTGGTCCGGGCAGTCGAAAGGATCGCGCTCGAGGACCGGCTGTTCATCGACCGCAGACTGCAGCCGAATGCCGACTTCTACTGCGCGGTGGCGCAGCACGCGCTCGGAATTCCGTCGTCGATGTTCGCCTGTACCCTTGCCCTGGCACGTGCCGCCGGCTGGATGGCGCACTGGGAAGAGATGCTGACCGACCCGGAGTACCGCATCGCGCGGCCACGACAGCTCTACACGGGAGCGTTGCGGCGGCAGCTCGCGGCGGCACCGGCAGGCTGAACGGCGGCGGCGGGCGCTCGCTTGCCGGCAACGGGGCGCAACCATCGGCAGCTGCGTCGGCGCGTCACCATGCACCGGAGTGGTGGCCGCCGATTGACCGCGCGGCCGCCAGCGGCGCATAATCCCCAGCAGATGCAGGGTGATCGTTGCGCCGTCCGGCGGCGGTCCCCGGCGCTCTCGGGAGGATGGGTGTTTCCTTGCAGACGCTGGCTCTGGGTGTCGTTCGTTGTGTTCCTCGCGCTGCCGGTCAGGGCGGCGAGCCTTGCCGAAGGATTCGCCCGCCTGCCGGCAGGTGCCGTCGTCCTGCTGATGCCGCTCGACATCGAGCTGTTCTCGGTCAGCGCCGGCGGAGTTCTCGAACCCCAGGCCGAGTGGACCGAAAAGGCGCACGCCAACCTGCGGCAGGCCTTCCTGACGCGCAGCAGCGTGCTCAAGGTGAACTTCATGCCGCTGCCGGGCGAGGTCGACGAAGTCGTCGAGAGCCTCAACCGCCTGCACGGAGCAGTCGGTCAGGCGATTATCCTGCACCAGAGCGGTCTGTTCGCGCTGCCGACCAAGGAGGGCAAGCTCGACTGGTCGCTCGGCGACGAGGCCGCGCTGATGCGTGAGCGCAGCGGCGCCGACTACGCGCTCTTCGCCTTCGTTCGTGACAGCTACGCCAGCAGCGAGCGCGTCGCCATGATGGTCGTCGGTGCCCTGCTCGGCTTCGGCCTCTCTGGCGGCATGCAGGTCGGCTACGCCTCGCTGGTCGATCTCTCGAGCGGACGCGTCGTCTGGTTCAACCGTTTGCTGCGGCAGTCCGGTGACCTGCGCGAATTCGACAAGGCACGCGAATCGTGCGACGCACTGCTCGAGAAATTCCCGGAGTAGCGCACGTGCAGCGGCGCCACTTCATCACCGGTTGTGCCTGTTGCGGCCTGCTGGCCAGAGCATCGACGCTGCTTGCCGCGAGCCAGGGACCGCTGCCGGCACGGCTGCAGCAGCCAGAGCCGGGAAGCGATGAGGGAGGGCTGTGGTCACTGCTGACGCGCGAAGAGGAGCGTCTGAAGCGAAGCCGCTTCCTGCTGCGCGACCCCGCCCTCAACGCCTACGTTTCCGGACTCGCCTGCCGCCTGGGCGGCGAGCATTGCCCGGACATCCGCGTGTATCTCGTTCGCTCGCCCTTCTTCAACGCCTCGATGGCGCCCAACGGCATGCTGCAGGTGTGGACGGGTCTGCTGCTGCGGATGGACAACGAGGCGCAGTTGGCGGCAGTACTCGGTCACGAGATCGGCCATTACGTCTGCCGCCACAGCCTCGAGCAACTGCGCGACGCCAAGTCGCGCACCGCCCTCGGCCAGTTTCTCGGCATGGCGCTCGGTGCTGCCGGCGTCGGCGCGGCCGGTTCGCTGGCGCAACTGGCCCTGCTCGCCGGCATGTTTGCCTACTCGCGGGAACACGAGCGCGAAGCGGACCGCATCGGCCAGGAACTCGTCGCCGACGCAGGCTACCCGCCGATCGAAGCGGCGAAGGTGTGGCAGCAACTCGTCGCCGAACTCAAGGCAGAGGCCGAATGGTCGGGCGATGCCGGCAGCCGCAGCATCTTCTTCGCCAGTCATCCGGATCCGGAGGAGCGCAGCCAGGCAATGGCGAGCCGGGCAGCGACGATGAACGGCGACACCGGCGACGCGGCCACTGCCGCCTACGCACGGCAGATTCACGGCCATCGCCGGCAGTGGTTCGAAGACGAGCTCAGGCGGCGCAAGACGGGCGAGACGATCGCGCTCTTCGAGCGCCTGCTGCGGCAGTCGGACGATGGCGAGACGCGCTTTTTCCTCGGCGAGGCCTATCGGCTGCGCGCGGCCGATGGTGACGGCGCGCGCGCGCTCGGCGAGTACGCCGCTGCCGAGTCGCGCAGCGCCTGCCCGCCCGAGATGTTCCGTTCACGCGGCATGCTGCAGCGCCAGGCAGGCGACACGGCGGCGGCAAGCGCTTCGTTCCGGCACTACCTGTCGCTTCGCCCCGCTGCCGAGGACGCCGAGATGATCCGCAGCTACCTGCACGAAGGACTCTGAGATGTCACGCTGGCTGCTGCTTTTCCTGGTGGCGCTGCTCTCCGGCTGTGCCGGAATGTCGAAGGTCGGTCCGGGCGAAGTGACCGTGCGCGATTCGCTCTCGGTGACGCCTGACGACGCGTGGAACCAGTTCTCGATCGGCCTGACGCGAAAGAGCGAAGTGTGGACCCTCGACGGTCTGCCGCTCGACCGCCTCGTCTTCTATGTCGGCATCGCCGACGGCGAGGCGCTGGCCGACCTGCCGCAGCGCAAGGACCGCCAGGTCCCAAAGTACCGGACAACGATGCAGGCACACGAGATCGTCGAAATGTACGAGGTTTTCGCCACCCACGATGGCAGCTCGTTCCAGCGCCAGAAGCTGGCACCGGCGGCCTTTGCCGGCGGCGAGGGCTTCCGCTTCGAGTTCTCGCGTGTGCGCAAGTCCGATGAACTCGAAATGCGCGGTGTCGGCTACGCTGCGGTACGTGGCGGCAAGCTTTATCTCCTCATCTTCGAGGCGCCACGCAGCCATTACTATGCGAGGCACATCGGCCGCTTCGAGGCGCTCGTCCAATCGGCGCGCATCCGCGGCTGAAGCGCCGCCGCTTCGCCGGTGCCCCGATCACCGACGGGCATTCCCAGGCTGCGCCTGGTCGTCACTCGAGGAGGAATCGTCTTGCGCATCGTCGTCGCTCCGGATTCGTTCAAGGGCAGCCTGAGCGCGGTCGGCGTCGCGCTGGCGATGGAGCGCGGCATTCGGCTGGTCTTTCCCGAGGCCGACGTGCGAAGGGTGCCGATCGCCGACGGTGGTGAGGGCACGGTCGCGGCTCTTGTCGGCGCGACCGGCGGCACGCTTCGCCAGACCCGCGTCAACGGGCCCCTGCGCGCGCCGGTGCTGGCGCAGTGGGGAATTCTCGGTGACGGCACGACGGCGGTCGTCGAAATGGCGGCGGCATCGGGACTGCCGCTGCTGGCCCCAGGCCAGCGTGATCCGCGGCTGACGACGACCTTCGGCACCGGCGAGCTGATCCGCGCTGCGCTCGATTGCGGGCTGCGCCGGATCATCATCGGCATCGGCGGCAGCGCGACGAACGACGGCGGCGCCGGCATGGCGCGTGCGCTCGGCGCCAGCTTCACCGACGAAGCCGGGACGGAACTGCCCGAGGGCGGCGCGGCTCTCGCCCGTCTGCAGCGGATCGGGCTCGACAGCCTCGATCCAAGACTGCAGGAGACCGAGATCCTCGTCGCCTGTGACGTCGACAACCCGCTCTGCGGGCCGCGCGGCGCTTCGGCGGCATTCGCCCCGCAGAAGGGTGCCAGCGCCGCTACCGTGGCCGAACTCGACGCAGCGCTCGGCCACTACGCCGACTGCGCGCACCGGGCGACCGGTCGCAACGTCGCCGGGCTACCGGGTGCCGGAGCAGCCGGCGGACTCGGTGCCGGTTTGCTCCTGTTCACGCCGGCGACACTCAGGCGCGGCGTCGACATCGTTCTCGACGCGGTGGGCTTCGAGGAAATCGTCAGCGGAGCCGATTTCGTCATCACCGGCGAGGGCCGTACCGATTTCCAAACGGCCTTTGGCAAGGCGCCGGTGGGCGTCGCGCAGCGCGCCAGGCGATTCGCCGTTCCCGTGTTCTGCATCTCGGGGGGGCTCGGCGAAGGTGCCGACGACGTCCTTGCTCTCGGAATCGACGCGACGATCAGCATCTGCGAGCGGCCGCTGCCGCTCGACGAATGCATGCGAAACGCCGGCCCGCTGATCGAGGCGGCGACGGCACGCCTGTGCCGCATCATCCGCGCCAGCCGGCGGGGCTGCGCTATCCGCTGAAATCGCCCCGGCGAACGGGCGACGGCTCGGTCGAGCTCAGCTCGGCGCCGACGTCCGCCGCGGGCAGCCAATCATTCGAAATGGCAGACGTAATCGAGGGTTTCGAGCGTTTCGATGTCGAAACTCGAGTTGCCCGGCACCGCGAAGCGCTCGCCGCCCGCGTAGGTGTGCCACTCGCTTTCGCCGGCGAGGCGGATGCGGCAGCGGCCGGCATTGAGTTCCATCACCTCGGGCGCGCCGGTGCCGAAAGTCAGGGACGAGGGAAAGATGATGCCGACGGTCTTGCGCGTACCGTCGGGGAAGAGCACGGTATGGCTCACGCACTTGCCATCGAAATAGATGTTGGCCTTCTTGACGACGGAGACGTTGTCGAACTGCGACATGGTGGTTTTCCTTTCGCAGCTCAGGCAGCCAGCGAGACGGGCGGGAGACCCGCGTCGCTGGTGCATGCCGGAACCGGTTCGATTGATCGATGATTTTCTGGCTCGATGAACCCGCCACCCACCACGCCGAAGGCATCCTTCATGAGCCTGATCCATACCGTGGAACCGCACCACATCGAGCCATTCCACTATCTCGCCGCCGTCGCCCTCGCGCCGTCGGACTGGGTACCCTGGAACCATACCGAGGCACGGGCTCGCGCCGAGGCCGGCACGGACAGCGCGGCGCAAGCGCAGCCAGGCTGAGTCGCCCAGCAAGCGGCTGTCGCCGCTTGTTGGCGTCGGACGGGCATGCCCCCACGAGTGTCCCCGGTTCCGGGTGCCGTGCCGCACCCCGGCGCCACCGCGGGGTCTGCAGCTTTGCCGAAAGGACACGAACGGGCCCCGGATGGGGCCCCGCCAAACGACCGGACGTCAACCACAGGCCGAAGCTGCTTAGCGGCAGACGCGCCGACCGTCGACCATGCGACACTCCGGCGTCGCACGGACCTCGGCGTCACGCGCAGCGGGAACCTCCTTGGCAGGGGCTACTTCAACCGCCCGTGCGGGAGCTACTTCAACCCCGCGCGCCGGAACGGGCTCGACCGGCTTGCGAACCTCAACAGCGCCTCGCGATGTTTCACACTCGGCGCGACGAACACCTTCTGCGCATTCTACCGCGCAAGCACCAGAAGCAAACGTCATCGCAAGAATCGCAGCCGGCAAGGCAAATACTGAAGCTTTCAAGGCTTTTTCCTCCAGATTGAGTTTCAGGTTGATACATTGGGCCCGCTCCGGAAAGCGGCGTCGACCTCCCTCTCAGGGAGTTGGCACAACGCGGTAATAGACACCGTTGGCGCCGTACATCGGCTTGAACCAGGTATTGCCAACGATGTAGTACGTGGCACCCCCGACGTTCGCAGGCGACGCCCCGGACGGCAGCGCCGCGTAGTTGACACCCATCGCATAAACCGCCGGTGCGCTGGCAGCCCCCGCCGCCACGCCGGCAGCATAGGCGTTGGAAGTGGCCGCCGCGGTATTGGCCGAAGCCACTGCTGCCCCCGCTGCGATGCCGACTACCGCACCGGCTGCCGCTGCACAGCCGTAACAGCCCGACGAGTAAACCGGCACCGCGACCGGCGGATGGTAGACCGGATAGGCTGGGTAGACCGGGGGCCGATATCCTGGATAGGCGGGTGGACGGTAGGCGGTTGCCCCGCCCGGATAGGTGTGCGCCGCACCGTAGCCGGCCGCGCCGTAGGTCGTGCCGCCGTAGGTATTGGTATGCTCGGTGCCGCCGCCCCAGGCGTGAGCCGTGCTGCCGCCATAGGCATTGGTATGCTCGCTACCCTCGCCATAGGCATGCGCCGAACTGCCGCCGAAGGCGTTGGTGTGCTCGGTGGCCCCGGGAACGTGCGCGGTCGAACCGCCGAAGCGGTTGGCACTGGCCCACGCCATGGCCTGTGACGAACACAGTGCGCCGGCCAACAGGAGTGACATCCCGACAAATGACTTGTTCATTCTCGCCTCCGTGATCACTGGGATTTGCTTGCCGCTTTGGGCGACTTCGCGATTGGCTTGACGCCCGGCGGTAGCGCGGCAGCCGGATGGGCAAACTCGATACGTTGGGCATCTCTCGCCTTGCTCGTGCTGAAGGCATCGGCCGCGATCGCCGGGTCAAGCTGCCAGTTGGAGAGTTCCATGTCGTGCCGCAGGCGCAACGGGTCGGCACGGAAGACGGCGCGGATACGGCGCGGCAGCTTGTCGTCGGCACCCACCCACATCTGCAGGAAGACATCGTCGTTGGCCCAGGCAACCATGTCGGTCTTGACGCCGCCAACCAATCCGGACGGGCCGACGTAAAACGCGAGCTTGGTGCCGTCGGCGATCGCGGCAAATGGGTCGGGAAGCAGCAGGTCGGTGAACGGGAAGTAAATCGCCGCCTTTTCGAACGCCATGCGCAGCGCCGCTTCGAGGGTCGGTGGCGCCTCGGCGATGGCGACGAGGTTCTCGGCCGGGGCGAAGGCGAGCATGGTCTTGCCATCGAGATAGAACTCCGAGGCCGGGCCGTCGCCCGGGTTGATGACCCGGAGCCGTTCCGGCCGCTGCATCACGACGTCGTAGCGCGACGTGAACACCAGGGGCGGGCCGAGGCGGCTGGGATGCTCGTAGCTGACGGTGGCGGTGAAGGACATCGCCCTGGCCGCCGCCAACCGGGCGCTGGTCGCCTTGAGCAGCTCAACCGCGCGCGCCTCAAGTGCCGGCTTGTCGACCGGCGCCGCCTTCTTCTTGACCGCCGGCTTGGCGCCAGATGACACCGTCTGCGCGCTGACGCCGGTCGCCGCCAGTATGCTCAGGGCGATCGCGATGCCGGTCTGGCGAACGAAATACCTGGACGCAAGCTTCATGGAATCATCCCGCATTCGAACATCTTGTTGACGATGGGCGCAGCAACCTGGTTGAAGAACGCCTGACGCATCTGCGGATCCTCCTGCAAGGCCTGGATGGCGCGCTGCTCCATTTCCGGCTTCGGCTGGCCTTGGCCCTGCGCCTTCTCCTGCCACAACTGCTGGCAGGTCGAGGTCTGGTACTTCTCGATCACCTTGCTGGCGACGCGATCCATGATCGGGTATTGCGCGTGGGCAGTTCCGGCAACAAGCGTCGCGGCCAGGGCCGCAATGATCGTGAGTTGTCTGGTCATGATGAACTCCTGGGTTTATGGATCCGTCGTTCAGAACTTCATATCGGTAAGGACGATTTCGATACGGCGATTTTCCTTGCGTCCGGCAGCGGTGTTGTTGGGCGCGACCGGTTGGTACTCGGCAAAGCCGGAAGCCTCAAGCCGCGTTGGATCGATGCCTTTGGCTTGTAGGAAACGTACTACGTCGCTCGAACGTGCGGTAGAAAGTTCCCAGTTGCTCGGATAGCGCTGGCGCAGTTCGTAGCCAATCGGCTCGTTGTCGGTATGGCCGCGGACGACAATGCGCTTGTCGGTGACGCTTTGCAGCGTGCCGACCATCTTCTCCAGCGTCTCGCGGCCCTTGGCGTTCATCTGGGCGCTGCCGGAAGAAAATACAATCTCGTCGATCAGTGTGACAGTCAGTTGGCCCTGTAGCTCTTTGATCCGCACTTGATCGGCCTGAACTTCTTTCTGGAGCTGGGCACTGAGTGCCTGATAGGTGCGGCTCTGGCTGGCATAGGTATTCGCCGTCTGCACTTCCTGGTTGTATGTACTCTGGCTGACGCAACCGCCAAGGGCGGCGGCCAGAACCACGGTGATGAGCGTTCTCTTGAACATTTCTGCCTCCTGCGGTAAGGCGTGAAGTCCACGCCGACGAATCATTTGGGGAACATCTCATGATCGCTCCCGAAAAAACGCCTCATTCACCTGGCACGGGTGAAATAAACGTCGAACTTCTGCTGCACCACCGCCTGGAAATAGACGCCCTTCAACACGTCGGCTGCCGGGTCGTAGGTCAGGGTGTAGGTCGATCCGTTGTAGCCAGCGGCCCGCAGCTCGAAGAAAAGCTTGATGACCTTGCCTTCGCGCGTCGCTTCCGCCCTGGAAAACGGCAGCGGGTTCGGATTGGCGTAGGCGGCGTCGAGCTTGCCGCTGGCATCGACGCTCCTGATGTTGATGACGTAGCCGCCATCGGGCCGCACCCAGCGTCCCGGCAGGGCCGAAAAAGCGGATTCGGTCTGGATTGCCGCCTTGGGGACAACCTGGGCAACGGCCGTCGCCGCGACGGACCCGATTGCAACGGTACAGAGTGAGACGTAGAGCGCAGACGCTGTTTTCATGGTTCCCCGCCAGATCAAAATGGAAGCGGCTGGCGCCCCCCATCGGGACGCCAGCCGCTTCGCCTAGTTGCCTGTCGGCGGCGTACCGTCCTGCGCTTCAGCCATCGCCGCTTCCAGCTTCTTGATGTCCGCCGGCGACAGCTGCGGCCGATCAACCTTGATCGTCAGCTTGTTGAGCTTGGCGGTCAGCGCGAACGGCGGCTTGTAGTCGGCGTCGTTGACGCCGGTCAGCGTGTCCGAACCGATGTCGAAGCTCTCGTCCCACTGCAGGATCATCGGCAGCGTTTTCTCCATCGTGATCGTCTGCACCGCCTTGCCGTCCACCTTCAGGACGCCGGTGCCAGGCCGGCCGAGGCCGCTCATGTTGTTGAACGCCAGCGTCCCGACGCCGAGGCCGTCATACTTGAAATCGAACTCCAGCGTGTGCTGGCCCGGAGTGAGCGCTTCGGGGCCTTCCCACTTGATGCGCTTGAGGTCGACCAGGTTCCACAGGAACACCGGCTTGCCCTTGAGCAGGTAGAAGCCGTAGCCGGCGAAGCGCCCGCCCGAGGTCAGGATCATGCCCTCGGCGCCGCCCTGCGGCACGGTGATGTCGGCGGTGATCGTGTAGGACGCGTTCAGCAGGAATGGCGAGTCGCCCTGCGGCAACCCGACCATCGGCCGCGTGTAGACGAATTCCGTCCGGCCAGCGGTGATGTTCGGCCGCGGCGCGACAATGCGGGCGGCTACCGAAGCGTCCATCGGCAAGACCTGGTACTTCTTCGCCTCGGCGAGGAACTTCTGGCGCATCTCCTTGACCTTCTGCGGGTTCTGCGCGGCGATGTCCTCGGTCTGGTTGAAGTCCTTGCCCAGGTTGTAGAGCTGGAAGACCTGGTTGTTCAGCGGATCGGTGTTGGCCGCGCCGAAGACCTCCCACGGCGCGCGGTTGACCTTGGTGCTCAACAGCCAGCCTTCATCGTAGAGGGCCCATTGGCCGAACATCTCGAAGTACTGCGTCTTGTGCCGTGACGCGACCTTCGCATTGGCCGGGTCGAAGGTGTAGGCGAAGCTGGTGCCCTCGATCGGCGCCTGCTTGATGCCATCGACCATCTGCGGCGCCTTGATGCCCGCCGCTTCGAGTATGGTCGGCACGACGTCGATGACGTGCACGAACTGTTCGCGCAGCGCGCCCTTGTCCTTGATGCGCGCCGGCCACGAGACGACCATGTTCTGGTTGATGCCGCCGAGCCGCGAGGCATTCTGCTTGAACCAGTCGAACGGCGTGTCGAAGGCCCACGACCAGCCGGCCGACATGTGGTTGTAAGTCTGCTCGGTGCCCCAGACGTCGTACCACTTCATCTGCACGTCGACCGGCATCATGTTAACGCCGTTGAAGAAGGCGGCTTCGTTCGGCGTCCCCAGCGGCCCGCCTTCGGCGCTGGTGCCGTTGTCGCCGTTGATGTAGATGACCAGCGTGTTGTCGAGCTTGCCGAGGTCCTGGAAGTGCTGGATGACGCGGCCGATCTCGTTGTCGCTGTAGGCGGCGTAGGCAGCGAAGACCTCGACCTGGCGGATGAAGAGCTTCTTCTCGTCGGCGCTGAGCTGATCCCAGGGCTTCAGCATTTCATTGGGCCAGGGCGTCAGCTTGGCGTCCTGGGGAACCAGGCCGAGCTTCTTCTGGTTCGCGAAGATCGTCTCGCGCAGCTTTTCGTAGCCGCCATCAAACAGCTTCATCGCGCTGATCTTGTCGACCCACTCCTTGGTCGGATGGTGCGGCGCATGGGTCGCGCCCGGCGCATACTTGATAAAGATGGGCTTGGACGGGTCGGTCTGGTGGATGCGCGTCATGTAGTCGATGGCATCGTCGGCCATGCCGGTGATCAGGTTCCAGCCCGGTTTGCCTTGAAATGGAAATATCTGCGTCGTGTTGCGGAAGAGGTTCGGCTGCCACTGGTTGGCGTCGCCGCCGACGAAGCCGTAGAAGTACTCGAAACCCATGCCGGTCGGCCACTGGTCGAACGGACCGACCTGGCTGGCGGCGAAGGCCGGCGTATTGTGGTTCTTGCCGAACCACGAGGTGCTGTAGCCGTTGTCGAGCAGGATGCGGCCAATCGTCGCCTTGTCCTTGCCGATGATGCTGTTGTAGCCGGGGAAACCGGTCGACTGCTCGGAAATCACGCCGAAGCCAACCGAGTGGTGGTTGCGCCCGGTGATCAGCGCGGCGCGCGTCGGCGAGCACAGCGCGGTCGAGAAGACGCGGTTGTAGCGCAGGCCCTCGTTGGCGATGCGATCCATCGTCGGCGTGGGGATGACACCGCCGAAGGTGCTCGGCACGCCAAAGCCGGCGTCGTCGGTGATGATCAGCAGCACGTTCGGCGCGCCCTTGGGTGGCACGATGCGCGGTGCCCACCACGGCTTGGACTGCAGGGCGTCGTTCTTGATGACGCCGCCAAACTTCGGATCGGGCGCCGGCAGTTGCTTGTTGCTGATGGTGGTAGTGGCGCTGGGCGAACCCAGCGTGCCGGTGACCTGCTGCCCGAGCGCCCAACCGCTGGTGGCCAGAGATGTTGCCGCGACGGCAACAAACGCCAGCAAACGTAGACCTGATTGCATGTCAGCCTCCTTGGAGAAAAAAACTGGTGAACAACCTAGAAGTGAAAGGTGGCGCCGAGGGCCAGTCCGGTGAAGCGCGCGTCGATGCCTTCACCCCTGCCGCTGAAGTCGTACGACAGGTTGCGCAGCGCCAGCGTGACATCACCCCAGCCATAGCGGTAGCCGAGAGCAATCATTGCCTGCCAGGTCGTGTTGTCGGACCCGGATCCAATATCAAGGTAGTAAGGCATGAAGACGCGATCATCGTCACTGAGGCTCACCTCCCCTTTCACGCCGGCGATCACGTCCCACTTGTTCATGCTCGCCGAAAGCGCGCGCTGGCGCCCCGGGAGCAGGCCGGCCGCACCGCTGATGCTCCAGTCGAGCGTTTGGTTCATGTACAGGTAGCGCGTGCCGGCAAAGACGTCGAGATGAGAGGCCCCGCGGCGCCAAGCGGTGTAGCTGCCGGCGAGTGTCCAGACGTCGGACTTCAAATCCATCGTGGCGCCCAGATCGGCCACCGGCAGGGCGGCCCCTCCCGGCCCTCGGACAGTTCGCACACCTGCGTCCTGTCCCTGGAACTTCATGTAAAGATAATCGGTGAACACCGACCAATCGCCCTTGCGGGCCTCGCCGGCGATCATGAACGCGAACGAGAGGTTGTCGAGGTAGTCCTTCGGGGCGGTGTGCATCGCGGTGTCCACGCCGCCCGAGATGCCGAATGGCCCGGTGAACGACGCGGTGGTGTAGACCGTTGGTAGCCACGCATAAGGCGTCAGGCTGAAATGCCACTGACCGTCGAAGCGGCTTGCTCCGGGCAGGCCGTCGGCGGCGGTCGCCGGCGCCACGGTTGCCAGGCCGAGGGCAGCGAACATGGCGCCGGCGACGTGATGCCTGAAAATTTTCCCTGTCTCCATCCTTGCCTTTCCCCCCGGTTGGTGTCAGTCACGGTGCTGGCTTGCCGCCGGGCTGACTACGGAACCTGACCCGCCGGTGGATCCTTACGGGACAAGCAAAGGTTGCCGCGGAGGCTCCAGTCATTCCACGTCGTCGGCCCACTGGCAGAAGCTGCGCATCCGAACCCCCTCGCGGTTGCGGAGCGTGCGTTATCATGCTTCTACTTTGGTGGCGTGTCGCGATCATTCGCGACAGAAGATATACAATTCACGACAGATCGACGGCGTCCGGGTAGCGGGAAGCCTGGAGAGAGGGCCATTTCCGAAAACGGGAGTAGAGGGTTGCGAGCGAAGAGAGCGTTTGGCGAGGCGGTCATTCGCATTGGTGGGGCAGCAGCGATTCCTGCGGTGCTGCGCGACCACCGCGTCGACCCGGCGGAACTGCTCGCCGAGGCCGGGATCAGCCCGAGCCTTTTCGATGACCCCGACAACATGATTCCCTTCGTCAGCCTGGGCCGTCTGGTTGCGCTCTGTGTCGCCAGGACGGGCTGCAGCCATTTCGGCCTCCTGGTTGGTCAGCAGGGCGGTCCTGCGTCGCTCGGTCTGGTCGGATTCCTCGTGCAACACTCGCCGGACGTCGCGACCGCGCTGCGCACACTGGTTCGCTATCTGCACCACCACGACCGCGGCGCAGTGCCTACGCTGGTGATCAACGGAAACTCGGCGCTCTTTGGCTACGCCATTTACCAGCCAGCTGTCGAGGCGGCCGAGCAGATCGCCGACGGCGCCATTGCCGTCGCTTTCAACATCATGCGCCGCCTGTGCGGGCCCGGCTGGCAAGCCAGCGAGGTTCTCTTTGCCCACCGGGAGCCGCCCGATATCGGCCCGTTTCGACGCTTTTTCCAGTCGCCGCTGCGCTTCGACGCCGAGCACAACGCACTGCTTTTCCCCGCTGAGTGGCTGACACGTCCTCTGGCGGCAGCGGACCCCGAGTTGCGTCGCCTGCTGCAGAAGCAGATCGACGAACTCGAGGCAAGAACTGCGGGTGACTTCCCGCACCAGGTGCAACGCGTTCTGCGGACTGCGCTGCTGACGCACGGGGCTGCGGCGGGACAGGTCGCGGCCCTTTTCTCGATGCATGTTCGTACCCTGAACCGGCACCTGCGGGCCTGCGGAACGACCTTCCAGCAACTCTCCGACGAGGTGCGTTTCGAGATCGCCCGGCAGATGCTCGATGATTCCACGATGACGCTGAGTGAAATCGCCGCAGCGCTCGCTTACGCCGATGCCAGCGCCTTCAGCCGGGCATTCTCCCGCTGGAGTGGCGTCACACCCCGCTGCTGGCGGGTCGCGCGGTCCTCCTCGCCCGGCTGCGGAAGCTAGCGGTGCTGGCGGAAGAGTTCGGAGCATGCCCGAAGGCTCACTATTTTCCAATGCAGAAGCGACCGAAGATTTCACCGAGGAGGTCGTCACTGCTGAACTCGCCAGTGATGCTTCCCAGCGCTCGCTGCGCCAGACGCAGTTCCTCGGCAAGGAGTTCGAGCTGCGGCATTTGCGCTTGCGCCGTGGCGATATGCTCGCGAGTGTTCGCAAGCGCGTGCAGGTGACGCTCGCGGGCTATGAAGACGTTCTCGGCCGGCTGCCAGCCGACGATTCGCAGCAGCTCCTCGCGCAACAGCTCGACGCCTTCGCCGGAGTGGGCAGAGAGCGAGATGATCACGCTGTCGTCTTCCTGCCGGCGCTCGGCGCGGGCTGGAACGAGGTCGATCTTGTTGAGGACGGTCACCCGCGTCGGATGGGGTGGTAACCGGGCGAGGATCTCGCGCTCGGAGGCGCCGACGCCAAGGCGGGCATCGGCCAGGAGGAGAACGACATCGGCGCGCTCGATCTCGCGCCAGGTCCGTTCGATGCCGATCTTCTCGATATGGTCTTCGGTCGCGCGCAGCCCGGCGGTGTCGATGACGTGCAGCGGTATTCCTTCGAGCTGCAGGGTGCCGCGAACGAGGTCGCGGGTGGTTCCCGGTATGGCGGTGACGATCGCCAGGTCGTCGCCGGCGAGTCGGTTGAGCAGGCTGGACTTGCCGACGTTCGGCTGCCCGGCGAGAACGACGTGCAGACCACCCTGCAGCAGCCGGCCCTGCCGGGCGCGCTCGAAGACCCGCAGCAGGCGCGCCTGCAGGCGTGCGAGGCGCCCACTGACATCGGCAGCCTCGAGAAAGTCGATGTCCTCGTCGGGAAAATCTAGTGTCGCCTCAACGAGGGCGCGCAGCTCGACGAGCTGGTCGCGCAGCTGGCCGACCTCGCGCGAGAAGTCCCCCTGCAGTGAACGAACCGCGCTGCGCGCGGCGGCAGCGGTCGATGCGTCGATGAGATCGACGACGGCCTCGGCCTGGGCAAGGTCGATCTTGCCATTGAGATACGCGCGGCGGCTGAACTCGCCCGGCTCGGCGAGGCGGGCGCCGAGTTCCAGACAGCGGGCGAGAAGCATCTGCAGAACGACCGGGCCGCCATGCCCCTGCAGCTCGAGGACATCCTCGGCAGTGAAGGAATGCGGCGCCGGGAAGTGAAGCAGCAGGCCGCTGTCGATCACCGTGCCGTCGGCCGCCAGGAAGTCTGCGCGGGTGGCATGCCGCGGCGTTGGTCGCTTGCCGCTGAGGCGTTGGGCAAAGTCCAGCAGCCCGGCACCGGAAACGCGAATCACCCCGATGCCGCCGCGACCGCTCGCGGTGGCGATGGCAGCGATGGTCTCTCCGCTTGCTGCCGTATCAGACCTTACTGTCGTTGGCAGCCTTGCCGCCACTCTCGATCATCCTCGTGATCTGCCATTGCTGGGCTATCGACAGGATGTTGTTGACCACCCAGTAGAGCACCAGGCCGGACGGGAACCAGAAGAACATGATGCCGAAGATGTACGGCATCATCAGCATGACCTTGGCCTGGATCGGGTCCGGTGGCGTCGGGTTGAGCTTGGTCTGCAGGATCATGGTGGCGACCATGATGATCGGCAGCAGGCCTATCGGCATGTCGAGGACAGGAATCACGCCGAAGAGGGTATCCGGCGCCGAGAGATCCGTGATCCAGAGAATCCAGGGCGCGTCACGGATTTCGACGGCGCCGAGAAGTGCCCAGTAGAGCGCGATGAAGACCGGAATCTGGACGAGGATCGGCAGGCAGCCGCCGAGGGGGTTGATCTTCTCGCGCTTGTAGAGCGCCATCATTTCCTGGTTGAGCTTCTGGCGATCGTCGCCGTAGCGCTCCTTGAGTTGCATCAGCCGCGGCGTCACCGTCTTCATCTTGGCCATCGACTTGTAACTGGCCGCCGACAGCGGGAAGAACAGTAGCTTGATGATGATCGTCAGGATGACGATCGCCCAGCCCCAGTTGCCGACGATCTTGTAGATCGCTTGGAGGCACCAGAAGATCGGCGCGGCTATGACCGTCAACCAGCCATAGTCCACGACCAGCGGCAGACCCTGCGCACCGATACCGCCGTCGGCCTTTGGTTTCGCCAGCTGCTCGAGCGTCGACTGGATTTGCGGTCCCGCGTAGAGCGGCACTTCGAGAGCCACCTTGGCCCCTGGAGCCGCAACTGGCACCGGGACGATGACGCCAGCAGCGACTGCCGGCGTCTGAGTGTTTTCCAGCTTGCGCATGTAGAACTCTCGCGGCAGGCCGGGTTCGGGAATCCAGGCGCTGGCGAAGTAGTGCTGGATCATCGCGATCCAGCCGTTGTCGGCCTTCGTCGCGAACTTGGGCTTTCCAGCCTCGATATCGCTGAAGCTGACCTTCTGGAACTTCTCCTGGTCGGTGAAGACGGCTGGACCGGTGAAGGTCGACACCATCGAACTCTCGCCGTCGGGTGCCTTGACATCGCGCTGCAGCTGATAGTACGCGTGTGCTACGAGTTCCTTCTTGCCGGCGTTCTCGATCTCGTGCTTCAACCCGATCAGATAACTGCCGCGCTTGAACGTGTAGATCTTGGCCACCCGGACACCGTCGCTTGCTTCCGCTTCGAGGCGCAGAACCAGTTCCTGGGCATCATCGCCAAGTTCGCGTTTGCCCGGAGCCACTGAAAACCGTGTCCGGTGATTCGGCAGACCATCGCCGATCAGACCGCTCTGGGCATAATACTGGTGCTTCGGCTCGAAGAGTGCGAAGTCCTTGTCCTTGCGGACGCTGTCGCGATAGTTCTTCAGGTCCAGGCGGACGATATCGCCACCCTGAAGGGAAACCTCGGCCGTGAACAGGTCAGTGCGGATGGTGACCGTTTCGGTCTTCTCCGGCGCAGCGGCAGCGACAGAAGCGGGCGCTTCCGGCAGTGGCGTATGCAGGCTGCTGCTTGGCTTCGGTGCAGGCGCCTCGGCCGTTCCCGCAGCCACCACCGGCGGCGCCTTCGGCAGGTTGTACTTCTGCCACGCATCCCACAGCATGACCGTTGAGAAGGAGAAGATGAGCAACAGCAGGAGGCGTCGGTGGTCCATGAAAACCTACAGTATTCAGTCGTTGGTCAGGGTACGGGATCGAAACCGCCGGGATTCCAGGGGTGGCAGCGTGACAGGCGGCGAATTGCGAGGCTCGTTCCGCGGAGGGCGCCATGGCGTTCGACCGCCTCTGCTGCATACTGGGAACAACTGGGAAAGAAACGGCAACGCTGCCCCAGCATCGGGCTGACCGCGTAGCGATAGAAGCCTATCAGCGCAAGCAGAAGATGTTTCATCGGCTCATGGTTGGGGTGAGATGAGCTTGCGCAGCAAGCGGCGGATTTCCTGAGCCATGGCTTGCCGATCCAGTGCCGTTGGCTTGACTGCCAGCCGCAGCACGAGATCGGTGGAACTCAGGCTGGCACGGAGCAGCCGGAACTCTTCCCTGGCCAGCCGCCGCAGCAGATTGCGGTCGACCGAACGGCGCAGGAAGCGCTTGGCCACCACCAGTCCGAGCCGCGCTCCGGAAGCCTCGGCAGCTTGGCGAGGTCGATAATGTAGCAGGAAATGGCGGCTTTTCAGCGCCCTCCGGAAAGCGAAAACGGATGAGTAGTCACCCGTCCTGAGCAGCCGGTATTGCTTCGGAAAAGCTGCCGAGTGTGGCGGACTTTCGCTTGCAGCGTCAGGTGTGAGGCTCAAACGCCGAGACGATGACGACCCTTGGCACGGCGGGCGCGAATCACTCCACGGCCACCACGGGTGGACATGCGGACGAGAAAGCCATGCGTCCGCTTGCGGCGAACGACTGACGGCTGGTAGGTACGTTTCATGGCTAAACCCTTGAACTCAAAGCTGGAAAAAAGGGTGGATTAGACAGCTTCGGGGCAAGCCTTGTCAAGGCCATATTTTTTTCGGAGCTGTGGATAACCTCGGCGCTACGGGTTAGAATTTGCATCTTGCGGGTTCTGGCAGGAGCGGCGGCGGGCTATCGGGGGGAACGCCGGCACCGCCCGGAAACATCCTGTCGTGGCCGCCCACCATCCCAGGCAACTTTAGCCATGTTTCTGATTTATAGGACAAATGCCTCTGTTTTTCGCGGCAGGTCGGGCTTTCGGCTGGCAGCAGGGCATCGCCGCGATGATCGGCGATGAGTAGTTTCTGGGCCTCGTGTCTGAGCCAGTTCGAGCAGGAACTGCCGCCTCAGCAGTTCAACACGTGGATCCGCCCGCTCCGTCTCGAGGGAGAGGACGACATCGCCCGGGGTCTGCGCCTGCTGGCACCGAACGGCTTCATCCTGAAATGGGTCAAAGAGCGCTATCTGGCACGCATCGAGGCACTTGGCAGCGAGCACTTTGCCTTGCCGGTGACGATCACGCTGAGCCTCGCCGAGCGGTCAGCGACGGCTGCCAATACGGCCGCCGGCACCACCGAGCGGGCAAGGGACACGCCGAACCAGGCCTCGCAACCCGCCGCGGTCGCTCCGGACCCCGCGAGGGCTCCCGACAGGGAACGCACCGGCTACGAAAAAACGCGGCTGATTGGCGGCTTCACCTTCGACAACCTGGTCGTTGGCAAGGCCAACGACCTCGCTCGCGCCGCCGCCAACCGCGTCGCCGACAATCCTGGCGAAACCAGCTACAACCCGCTGTTCATCTACGGCGGCGCCGGGCTCGGCAAGACGCACCTGATCCATGCGATCGGCAACGCGATCCTGCAACAGCGGCCGAACAAGGTGGTGCGCTACGTGCATGCAGAGGATTACTACTCGGACGTCGTTCGAGCCTACCAACAGAAGTCCTTCGATGTCTTCAAGCGCTACTACCGCTCGCTCGACGTCCTGCTGCTGGACGATGTCCAGTTCTTCAACGGCAAGAACCGGACGCAGGAAGAGTTCTTTTACGTATTCAATGCGTTGAGCGAGTCGAAGAAGCAGATCGTCATCAGTTGCGACACCTACCCGAAGAACATCTCCGGCCTCGAGGATCGCCTCGTGACGCGCTTCGACTGGGGACTGACGGTGCAGATCGAGCCACCGGAAACCGAAATGCGCGTCGCGATTCTGAAGAAGAAGGCCGAACAGGAGCAGGTGGCCCTCGACGATGAGGTGGCTTTCTACATCGCCAAACACCTGCGCTCCAACGTCCGCGAACTCGAAGGTGCGCTGAAGAAGGTGCTCGCCTACTCGGCCTTTCATGGGCAGCAGATTGCCCTCGACCTCGCCAAGGAGGCGCTGAAGGATGTGATCGGTTCGGTCAACCGGCAGATCACGGTCGAGGGAATCCAGAAGACCGTGGCCGAGTACTTCAAGATCAAGGTTGCCGACCTCTTCTCGAAGAAGAGAACGCGGGTCATCGTTCGACCACGGCAGATTGCCATGTGGCTGGCAAAGAACCTGACATCGCAGAGCTATCCATCGATCGGCGAGCACTTCGGTGGCCGCGACCACACGACGGTGCTGCATGCGGTGCGAACCATCGATCAGTTGCGGCTCAAGGACGAGACTCTGAACCACGACGTGCATGTCCTCGAGCAGGTGCTGAAAGGGTGAAAGAGACAGTGGAAAAGTCGGTGGGCAAGTCGCTGGCGGAAAGGGGACAACTGGCGACGAGCAGGGTCGGTGCAAAACTTGTTCTTTTTTGCCCACAGCTTCATACCGCCTCTGTACACCCTCCCAAGACGATTTCAACCTGATGAATTAAAGAAAGTTTTTTATGGTATCAACAGACTTGTCCGAACCTTAGTCTTTAAAGGATCTAGATATATGCTTCTTATCAAAACACGGAGAGACGTGCTTCTGGCACCGTTGCAGGCGGTTTCCGGGATTGTGGAAAGGCGCCACACGCTGCCCATCCTGTCCAACGTGCTGCTCGAGAAGCGCGGCGAGGTGCTGACGCTGCTGGCGACGGATATCGAGATCCAGATCACGACTTCGACGCCGGACATCGGAGGCGAGGGCGAAGGAGCGGTGACGGTTGGCGCGCGGAAGCTGCAGGAGATCCTGAGATCGCTGCCCGAAACGGCAGAAGTCAGCCTGGTCCTCGAGGACCGGCGGCTGCAGGTCAAGGCGGGCAGGAGTCGTTTCAACCTGCAGACCTTGCCGGCGGATGATTTCCCGAGCATGACGCTGTCGCAGGGTGAGGCGAGGAACCTCAGGCTGACGCAAAGAGAGTTCCGGCAACTTCTGGCGCAGACCCATTATTCGATGGCATCACAGGATGTTCGCTATTACCTCAACGGACTGCTGCTGCTGCTGGCGGATGGTGAGTTGCGGGCAGTGGCAACCGATGGGCATCGGCTGGCTTACGCCAGCATGCCACTGGCTGCCGCCGCTGGTGCTGCCGGAGACGACGGGGAAAGCCGCCAGGAGCTGATCCTGCCGCGGAAGACGGTGGTGGAACTCAACCGTCTGCTTGCCGACAGTGACGAACCGCTGGTGATCGACATCCTGCCGAACCAGATCCGTTTCCAGTTCGGGCAGATAAGCCTCGTTTCGAAGCTGATCGATGGCCGTTTCCCGGATTATCAGAGGGTGATACCGCTGACCCTGAAGGACGTCATCCGGCTGCAGCGGAGCGTGCTGCTGCAGTCGATGGTGCGGGCGGCGATCCTGACGAACGAGAAATTCCGTGGCGTTCGCCTGGTTCTTGCCGAAGGCAGCCTGAAGATCATTGCCGCCAATGCCGAGCAGGAAGAGGCGCAGGAGGAGATCGAGGTCGACTACAGCGGCGAGCCTCTCGACGTCGGTTTCAACGTCTCATACCTCCTCGATGTCCTCAACAACAGCGTCGGCGAGACGATCGACTGGGGTTTCAATGATGCCAGTTCGAGTGCGTTGCTGACGATACCGGGGAACGATCGTTTCAAGTATGTGGTGATGCCGATGCGCATCTGAGCCTCGGCAGCAGCAGCGGCAACAGCCGTGACGGCAGTTTGGAAGTTGAACAGCGGCAAGACACTGGATTCATGATGAGCGAAGAGAAGCAAGAGGCTGGGGCGTACGACGAGTCGAGCATTCAGCAACTGGAGGGTCTGGAGGCCGTTCGCAAGCGGCCGGGAATGTACATCGGTGACACTTCCGACGGAACGGGTCTGCACCACATGGTCTTCGAGGTCGTGGACAATGCGATCGATGAGGCACTGGCTGGCTATTGCGACGATATCGTGATCACCATCCACGCCGACAATTCGATATCGGTCAGCGACAACGGGCGTGGCATACCGACGGGAATCAAGCTCGACGACAAGCACGAGCCGAAGCGTTCTGCGGCCGAGATCGTCATGTGCGTTCTGCACGCCGGAGGAAAGTTCAACCAGAACTCGTACAAGGTCTCCGGAGGCCTGCACGGGGTCGGTGTGTCGTGCGTCAATGCGCTGTCGCGCTGGCTGCGGCTGATCATCCGTCGCGAGGGCAGGAAGCACCGGATCGAGTTCAGCCGTGGGGCGGTCGTCGACCGACTGGTGGACGTTCGGGATGGCGTCGAGGTTTCACCGCTGCGGATCGTCGGAGAGACCGAGAAGCGTGGAACGGAACTGCATTTCATGGCCGACGAGGAGATCTTCGGCCAGGTAGAGTTCCACTACGAGATCATTGCCAAACGCCTGCGTGAACTGTCCTTTCTCAACAATGGCGTGAAGATCAGGCTCAACGACCAGCGCACAGGGAAGGAGGAGAATTTCGCCTTTCTCGGCGGCGTCAGGGGCTTTGTCGAGTACATCAACCGCACGAAGACGGTGCTGCACCCGAACATTTTCCACGCCGCCGGCGAATCAGTTGCCGGCACCGGAGTGATCAGTGTCGAAGTGGCGATGCAGTGGAACGACAGCTACGCCGAACAGGTCCTGTGTTTCACCAACAACATCCCGCAGGCCGATGGCGGGACCCACATGACCGGCCTGCGCGCTGCCATGACGCGGGTCATCAACCGCTACATCGAAGAGAACGAGATAGCCAAGAAGGCGAAGGTCGACATCAGCGGCGACGACATGCGCGAAGGGCTCGCCTGTGTGCTGTCGGTCAAGATGCCTGATCCGAAGTTCGCCTCGCAGACGAAGATGAAGCTGGTTTCGTCGGAGGCGCGCCCGGCGGTCGAGGAGGTGGTGGCGGCGAAGCTGGCGGAGTTTCTGCAGGAGCGGCCGCTCGACGCAAAGGTGATCACCGGCAAGATCGTCGAGGCGGCGCGTGCCCGTGATGCTGCGCGCAAGGCGAGGGAGATGACCAGACGCAAGGGCCTTCTTGATGGGGTCGGTCTGCCCGGAAAGCTGGCCGACTGCCAGGAAAAGGATCCGGCGCTCTGCGAACTCTACCTGGTCGAGGGTGATTCGGCCGGTGGATCGGCGAAACAGGGTCGCGACCGCAAGTTCCAGGCGATCCTGCCACTCAAGGGAAAGATCCTCAATGTCGAGAAGGCGCGTTTCGACAAGCTCATCTCGTCGCAGGAGATCGTCACCCTGATCACCGCGCTGGGTACGGGAATCGGCAAGGACGAGTACAAACCCGAGAAGCTGCGCTATCACCGCCTGATCATCATGACCGATGCGGACGTCGACGGAGCGCACATCCGCACCTTGCTGCTGACCTTCTTCTACCGGCAGATGCCGGAGCTGGTCGAGCGGGGACACATCTACATCGCCCAGCCGCCGCTCTACAAAGTCAAGCACGGCAAGGTCGAGCGCTACATCAAGGACGACCAGGCGCTGAAGCAGTTCCTGCTGACGTTGGCGCTCGAGGGAGCGGTGCTGACACCGCAGGCCGGCGCTCCGGAGATTTCGGGTACGGCACTCGAACACCTGGCGCGCGAGTATCTGCTGGCCGAGGCCGTCATCAACCGCCTGTCGCACCTGATCAATCCGGAAGTCCTGCATGCACTGATCGACTGCAACGTGAAGCTCGAGCTCGCCGACGAACCGTCGGCAGTGGCGACGGCGAAGGCGCTGCTGGCGGCGGTGGACAACCGACTCGAGATCAACATCGTTGCCGGCTATGATTCGGTGAACGAGCGCTGGCAACTACGGCTCGAGAAGATGCTGCACGGCAATCTGAAGCTCGGCGTGATCGACGACGATCTGCTGGTCAGCGGTGATTACGCCCAGCTGCGCCGGACGGCGGAGATCCTCGCGGGTCTCTTCGGCGCTGGCGGCGTCGTCACCCGCGGCGACAAGAGGAAGAGTGTCAACAGTTTCGCCGAGACGATGCAGTGGCTGCTGAGCGAAGTCGAGCGCAGCATCAGCAAGCAGCGCTACAAGGGGCTCGGCGAGATGAACCCGGCACAGCTCTGGGAAACGACAATGGACCCGCAGGTCCGGCGGCTGCTCAAGGTGCAGATCGAGGACGCGATTGGCGCCGACGAGATCTTCAGCACGCTGATGGGCGAGCTGGTCGAGCCTCGGCGCAACTTCATCGAAACGAACGCGCTGGCGGCTCGCAATATCGACGTCTAACGGTCATGACTTTCGAGACTCCCTTGATGATCAAAGTCATGACCGTTTCCCTCATTCCCGGCCCTTCTCCCGCGCACGGGAGAAGGGAGATTCGCGAGTCGCTGACGCGACTTTCACGTTAAACTGGCGCGACGGCGGGGCCGCGCCAGCCGTGTGCAGCGCCGTGCTGCCCTCGCGGTCGTGTCACGCGTTCATGACCGGGCGGCCGTTGCTGCAGACGGGCGGTAGCGGTTGATCGCATCGCGGGTTTCGCGGGCAACGACACGCGATGCTTCGGCGTAGTCCTCGCCGCTGCCGGCGTAGAGGATGGCTCGCGACGAATTGATCATCAGTCCGTTGCCGCTGGAGGTGCAACCGGCAGCAACGGTTGCCGCGACATCGCCGCCCTGTGCGCCGACGCCCGGGACAAGCAGAGGCATGTTGCCTGTGAGCGCGCGAACGCGGGCGATTTCCTGCGGGAAGGTGGCACCGACAACCAGTCCGCATTGCCCGTTCTCGTTCCATTCTTTGCTCACCAGGCGAGCCAGGCGCTCGTACAGTTTCTCGCCGCCGACGTCGAGGAACTGCAGATCACTGCCGCCCGGATTTGAGGTGCGACAGAGAAGGATCACGCCCTTGTCGCGGTACGCCAGGTACGGCGCCACCGAGTCGCGCCCGAGGTAGGGGTTGATCGTCACTGCGTCGGCCTGGTAGCGTTCGAAAGCCTCGATTGCGTATTGCTCGGCGGTGCTGCCGATGTCGCCTCGCTTGGCGTCGAGGATGACGGGTATCGCCGGATGACGTGAATGGATGTGGGCAATCAGCGCTTCCAGCTCTTCTTCGGCGCGGCAGGCGGAGAAATAGGCGATCTGCGGCTTGAAGCAGCAGACGAGATCGGCCGTCGCATCGACGATCGCGGTACAGAACTGCAGGATTGCTCCCGGCTTGCCCTTGAGATGCGCCGGCAGGCGACCGGCATCAGGATCGAGGCCGACGCAGAGTAGGCTGTTGCGGTCGTTCCAGGCTGAGGTCAGTGCGTGCATGAAGTTCATCGTCTCATCACCGCAAGCAAAAAACGCCATTCTACGGGAATCGGTAGCACCCGACGGCGGCGGCGGCGAATCCAGAGACTGTGGCTTGACAAGCAGGTAGACTCGAAGCTTTTCGGGGCTGGAGGTGGAGCAGACGGATGAAGAGACTCGGTGCAGATGAGTATCTGGCATTGCGGGCCGGTGCCGAGGTGCTGGAGGCAGACAGCTTTGGCGAGAAGGTTCTGCGTCTGGCCGATGGTACGATCCTGAAGCTTTTTCGTCGCAAGCGGCTGTTGTCGTCGGCGGCATGGTCGCCGTACGCACAGCGTTTTGCCGACAACGCTGTGGCGCTACGCGGTCGGGGAATAGCGGTACCCGAGATCATTGCCGTCGTGCGCATCGCATCGATCGCCCGCGACGCGGTCCACTATCATCCGCTGCCCGGCGAGAGCCTGCGGCACTTGTTGCGCGACGGCATCGACCCGGAGATGCGCGGCAAGATCAGGAGCGCCTTCACGCGTTTCGTCATCGAGCTGCACGACAAGGGAGTCTACTTTCGCTCGCTTCATCTCGGCAATGTGCTCTATATGCCCGATCGGCGCTTCGGGCTGATCGACATTGCCGATGCGCGCGTACGGCCATGGCGTCTGGGCAGGCATCTTCGCCGCCGCAATCTGCGGTTGCTGCTCGCTTCTGCGGGCGAATCGGAGCTGATCGATGCGGTGGCGGTGATCGCTGGCAGGGGGGCGGCGCCGCTTTGAGGGGGCCCCAGGCCGTCTTTACAATGACTTTCCCGAACCCTATAATCAGCGCTTCTTTCGCGGGGGTATAGCTCAGCTGGGAGAGCGCTTGCATGGCATGCAAGAGGTCCGCGGTTCGATCCCGCGTACCTCCACCAGCGCGGCGAGAGAATTGATCCGGGTCCCCATCGTCTAGAGGCCCAGGACACTACCCTTTCACGGTAGGTACCGGGGTTCGAATCCCCGTGGGGACGCCATCCTGACCGGCCGGTGCAGCAATCACGGCCGACCGCTTGCGGCACTTCGGCTGCCGCTTCCGAGGCATTCCCGGGGCGATGTTCAATTCCGTCACGCCTGCCGCCATTCTTGCCAAAGATCAGCAAATCAATTAAGTTGGTGGCCCACGTTGGCGGTTCCTGGCGGAGTCTGCTGCCGCCGGGGCATTCGCCCGACAGCCGCGGCGTTCGGGTTGCTGCGGCAAGCAGCGGTGCCGGTCGGACAACAGCGGAATGAACCTTTATCCCAGGCGCCTGGTCAAGCCCTTGCGTCCAGCAGTTGCAGTCCCGGCCCCGCCATCCGTCCTTGCAAGGAAGAATGATGAATGCAAACGAGAAGTTCATAGCCGCCGACGCACATGTGGATCAGGCGGCGATCAGGCCGCTGCCCAACTCACGCAAGGTCTTCGTCGTTGGCAGTCGACCGGATATCCGCGTGCCGATGCGCGAGATCACTCAGGCGGATACCGATACGGCCTTCGGTGGCGAAAAGAACCCGCCGATCTACGTTTACGACTGTTCCGGCCCGTACTCGGAACCGCTGGCACACATCGACATTCGCCAGGGGCTGCCGGCGATGCGCGCGCAATGGATCGCCGAGCGGGGAGACAGCGACCCGCTGACGCGACTGAGTTCCGAGTTCGGGCGGCAGCGGGCAGCGGATCTGGCGCTCGACGAGCTGCGCTTCCCCGGGCTGCAGCGCAAGCCGTTGCGTGCCAAGCCGGGTTGCAACGTGAGCCAGATGCACTATGCGCGACGCGGCATGATCACGCCGGAAATGGAGTATGTCGCAATCCGTGAAAACGGCAATCGCCAGCAGTATGTCGAGCAGCTTCGGAACTCCGGTGCGCAAGGCCGCCGGCTGGCGGAAATCCTTTGCCGCCAGCACCGCGGCAACAGCCACGGCGCGAGCATTCCGGATGAGATCACCGCCGAGTTCGTCCGCTCCGAGGTGGCTCGCGGCAGGGCGATCATTCCGTGCAACATCAACCACCCGGAAAGCGAGCCGATGATCATCGGCCGCAACTTTCTCACCAAGATCAATGCCAACATCGGCAACTCGGCACTGGGATCGAGCATCCAGGAAGAGGTGGAGAAGATGACCTGGGCGATCCGCTGGGGTGGCGACACGGTGATGGATTTGTCAACCGGCAAGAACATCCACGAGACGCGCGAGTGGATCATCCGCAACAGTCCGGTACCGATCGGAACGGTGCCGATCTACCAGGCACTCGAGAAGGTTAACGGCAAGGCCGAGGAGCTGAGCTGGGAGATCTTCCGCGACACGCTGATCGAACAGGCCGAGCAGGGCGTCGATTACTTCACGATCCATGCTGGCGTGCTGCTGCGCTATGTTCCGCTGACCGCCGGCCGGCTGACCGGCATCGTATCGCGCGGCGGCTCGATCATGGCCAAGTGGTGCCTGGCGCATCACCGTGAGAGCTTCCTGTACACGCACTTCGAGGAGATCTGCGAGATCATGAAGGCTTACGACGTGGCTTTCAGCCTCGGCGATGGCCTGCGCCCGGGATCGATCTACGACGCCAACGATGAAGCGCAGCTCGGCGAGCTGAGGACTCTGGGTGAGCTGACCGACATCGCGTGGAAGCACGATGTGCAGGTGATGATCGAGGGTCCCGGTCACGTGCCGATGCACATGATCAAGGAAAACATGGAGCTGCAGCTGGAGTACTGTCGCGAGGCACCGTTCTATACCCTCGGACCGCTGACCACCGACATTGCGCCAGGCTATGACCACATCACCAGCGGCATCGGCGCGGCGATGATCGGCTGGTACGGTACGGCGATGCTCTGCTACGTCACTCCGAAGGAGCACCTCGGCCTTCCCGACAAGGACGACGTCAAGACAGGAATCATCACCTACAAGCTGGCGGCGCACGCTGCCGATCTGGCGAAGGGGCATCCGGGTGCTCAGATCCGTGACAACGCACTGTCAAAGGCCCGCTTCGAGTTCCGTTGGGACGATCAGTTCAACCTCGGGCTCGATCCGGACAAGGCACGCGAGTTCCACGACGAGACACTGCCGAAGGACTCGGCAAAGGTGGCGCACTTCTGCTCGATGTGTGGCCCGCACTTCTGTTCGATGAAGATCACCCAGGAGGTCCGCGAGTTTGCTCTCGCCGAAGGTCTCAGCGAGGAAGAGGCACTGGCGAGAGGGATGGAGGAGAAATCGATCGAGTTCGTCCGCACCGGCGCAGAGGTCTATCACAAGGTCTGACGGGCTGCCGTGGTGGCTGAAAAAGCACGCTCAGCGCGGCTGCGCTTCCTCGTTGCGCGCTGTCGCCGGGATAGCGGCCGCTGAGTCGACAGACAGGCAGGCAGCGATTCCCGTTGCGATGGCGTCGACCATCCGGCGCTGGTGGGCGGTATCCAGCAGTGCCAGCTCCTCCTCGCGATGCTTGATCACCCCGGCTTCGAACAGCACGGCAGGGAGGGTCGTTCGGTAGAGCACCACCAGTCTGTCGTAGTAGAACACGGCGTTGCTGGCGTCAGCTGGCTGGCGAGCGGGTCCGGCGAGCGGTGTGGCGTGATGTAGCGCGGCGTCGAAGCCGGCGCGGCGCATGCTGGCACCAATGGCCGAGGCACAGCGCAGGCTGTCGGCGAGATGCGGGTTGTTGCGCGAGACGAAAAGCGAGAATCCGGTGTGGAGATCGCTGTAGGTCCGCATCGTACCGTCCCAGTCCCACTCCTGCAGCAGATCCTCGTGTACCGAATCGTGATGCAGTGAAAGGAAGACGTCGGAACCGGCTGCCTGCTGCGGACGCGCCGCCAGAGTGTCGACCAGACCATCGAAGTTGATCTCGCGCACGGCGAGACCGCGCGCACGCAGTTCGTCGCCGAGTTGTTGCGCCAGATTGCGGTTGAAGTCAAACTCGCTCGTGCCACGGGCGCTGGTTGCGCCGCGAGCCGCGAGAGTGTGGCCGACATCGAGCGAAACCTCGGCAGCGTGTGCGGCTGCGACGAGGAACGCAGCGAGGCCGCAGCGAAGAGCGGCTGCCGGCAACGCCTGCACGCGTGGCGAAGCAGGTAGGCTAGAAGTCCTTTTCGGCTTCCCAGAGGACGAAGCCCTCCTCCTGCTGGGTCCACTGCAGGATCTCGATCAGCGGGTAGGCGCGTTGTCCGAGGCCGACCGTCGGCGCTTCGTCGTCGTCACTCTTGGTGCGCGGGTGGTCGGGGTTGCCGTCTGCGGCTGCTGGCGCTCCTGGCTGCTCGGCGGCGGCGCGGCGCAGGCGGGTGATTGCTTCCGGCAACTGCTCGGTCGTGATGACGCCGCGCGCGCTGCAGTCCTTGCCGACGACCTCGAGCAGCTGTCGCGCCACGGGGGCAAACATCATGATCTGGCCGGAGGTACTGGATGTGAATTTGACGAGCATTGGCTATTTCTCCATGGGTTTCGAGTTACGTGCCTATTGTTGCAGCTCGGAGTTCGGAGAACAATAGCGCGATGGATCTGAGCCGCTTGTTGCAGTCGCAGGGTTTCGGCAGTCGCGCCGAATGCCGGGCGCTGATCGCCAGTGGCCGCGTTTGCGTCGACGGGCGTGCGTGTGCGGACTGGACAGAGGAGTTCGACGCCGGGCAGCTGGTCTTTTCCGTCGATGGTACCTCCTGGCGCTATCGCAAGGCGGCCTACCTGGCGCTGCACAAGCCTGGCGGGTACGAGTGTTCGCATCAGCCGCAGCACCATGCCAGCATCTACTCGCTGTTGCCGCCGCCGCTGGTGAGGCGCGGCGTTGAAGCGGTCGGGCGGCTGGATCAGGATGCGACCGGACTCTTGTTGCTGAGCGATGACGGTGGTTTCATCCACCGCTACACTTCCCCACGCAAACAGGTCGAGAAGGTCTATGAGGTGAGGACGCGGCATGTCGTCGATGATCGGCAGTTGCAGGCACTGCTCGATGGCGTGAAGCTGCGTGACGATGCGCTGGTGGTTGCTGCCGCCGGCTGCGAGCGGCTCGACGACAGGAGCCTGCGGCTGAGCGTGACGCTTGGCCGCTACCATCTCGTGAAAAGGATGCTGGCGGCGGTTGGGAACCGGGTCGAGGCTCTGCACCGCGTGGCGATCGGCGGCTTCGTCCTGCCGCCGGCTCTGCATGCCGGCGAATGGATGTGGCTCGACGCCACCGACCTGGATCGGCTGGCTGGGACTGCCGCACCGCCGCGGGCTGGCTTTGCCGATGAGAGAGACCGGGAAGGATGCTCATGAAGGGGTTGTGGCTGGTGCTTGCTGCTCGCTTTTCGGGACACGGCGTTGCCGCCCGGGAGTGCCGCCGCGGTTGCGCCGCGTGGTGTGCTTTTCGAGGGAACTGGCAATGACCCTGACCGAACTGCGCTACATCGTGGCACTGGCGCGCGAGCGGCACTTCGGGCATGCAGCGGAGAAATGCCACGTCAGTCAGCCAACGCTGTCGGTGGCATTGAAGAAGGTCGAGCAGCGCTACGGCGTGATCCTCTTCGAACGTTCGTCGGCCGATGTTCGCCTGACGACAATGGGCGAGCAGATCGCGCAACAGGCGGAGCGGGTCCTCGAGGAGGCGGCGAGACTGAAGGAGATCGTCACGCAGGGCAAGGATCCGTTGCTCGGGCCATTGCGGCTGGGCGCAATCTATACCATCGCACCGTATCTGCTGCCGCGGCTGATCCCGGCGCTGCACGCGCGGGCGCCGCGGATGCCGCTCTACCTGCAGGAGAATTTTACGGTCAATCTGGCAGGGCAGTTGCGGCGGGGCGATCTCGACGTCATCGTCGTCGCTCTTCCGTTTGCCGAGCCGGGCGTCGTATCGCGCGTGGTCTACGAGGAGCCGTTCTGTGTCGTGATGCCACGGCAGCATCCGCTGGCGCGGCAGGAACTGATCGACGCCAGTCAGGTGGCGGCGGAGAATCTGCTGTTGCTCGGTAACGGCAACTGTTTTCGGGATCAGGTCGTGCAGGCCTGTCCGCAGCTGTCGGCACCGGGTGGGACGGAAGGATCGCTCGAAGGAAGCTCGCTGGAGACGGTGCGCTACATGATCGCCAGCGGTGCCGGCATCTCGGTCGTTCCGGCGTCGGCAGCGGCTACGTGGCCGCGCGAGGACTCGCTGCTGAGCGTGCGTCAGTTCAGCGATCCGGCACCGGTACGCAAGGTGGTGATTGCGTGGCGGGCTACCTTTCCGAGACCGCAGGCGATCGACGTGTTGCGCGCGGCCATCGTCGATGCTCCGCCTGCCGGCGTCGTCATCGTCTGAGCGCTGCTGCGGCAGTCGCCGTCAGACGACGGGTGGCGTAAGGCCGACAGGTGGATTGGCAACGAGTGAGTGGGCGGCGACGGAGCGAGGCTGTTTCACGTGAAACAGCCTCGCTCAGATCGGAAGAGCGTCGTGTAGGGAAAGAGTGTAGATCTCGGTGGGCGCC
>ERZ761609.860-NODE-860-length-31330-cov-25.440544_pt1 | contig 31330 bp, 31 predicted proteins | sample MGYA00511163_ERZ761609 | MGnify/ENA primary metagenome ERZ761609 (study PRJEB28899, sample SAMN02445070) | bioreactor sludge metagenome | biome: EBPR sludge | place: Australia: Brisbane, Thorneside Wastewater Treatment Plant | collected 2011-12-16 ...
TTTGCCGTTGCGTAAGCCGGGGGTTGCGATTAAAAGCCCGGTGCGGTTTTCCGCACTGGGCTTCTTTTATTTAAGGCTCTGAACTTTAAGCCGGGGCTTGCACCGGACCTATGGTCGTATGACCACGTTAACCCGCCGAATTCTTCCTTTTGGTTTAGAGCTAAAGATCAATCGCATTTCTGACTTGATGACGGTTCGGAGCCTCTAGCCACTTTTGTAAAACCGCTCGTCTATTGGGAAAATAAGCGATAGACACAATTCCTTTCGTTGTTTATTTCGGTAAGCGGTGATAACATACACCCTTTTATCGGAGTGTTTTTATGAAGCCCAAGCAGCTCCAGCTCTCTGCTTCTGAAAAGCGGCAGCTACTGCAAATTATTGATGGTTTTTCCCGTGCCCGTATTTTGGGCATCGGCGATTTTATCCTGGATAAATTCGTTTGGGGGAATGTCTCTCGGATTTCGCCCGAAGCTCCGGTGCCCGTGGTCGACGTTAAGCGCGAGTCCTATATGCCTGGAGGTTCGCTGAATGTTGCCAATAATATCCGCACGCTTGGCGCGCATATTTATCCCTGCGGTGTGGTCGGACGAGATATTGAAGGCCGCGTCCTTGTCAAAGCCATGCGGCGTGAAGGCATCGAAACCGGCGGAGTTGTCGTGGATTCGAAACGGCCGACATCACTTAAGACGCGTATTATCGCTCACTCCCAGCAGGTGGTTCGCTTTGATCGCGAAAGCAGCGATAATGTTTCTGCAGGTGACTTGAAGAAAATAACCCAGTTTGTTGAGAAAAAAATTGCGGATGTGAACGTGGTAATTATTGAAGATTATGGCAAGGGCGTCATTCAGCCGCAGTTTGTCACGGAAATTATCCGTATTGCGAAGCGCAAGGGCAAGCCTGTGCTGGTGGATCCGAAAGAAAAGCATTTTTCGTTTTACAAAGGCGCAACTGGGATGACCCCGAATCGCAAAGAAGCTTATGCGGGTTATGAGAGTTTGTTCGGTGCTCAGCAAGAGAACCCTTCGCTTGAAACCGTCGGCTGGGGTCTGCTGAAAAAACTTGAACTCGAATTTATCATGATTACTTTAGGAGAAGATGGTATGGCCCTTTTTGAAAAAGGGAAGAAAACTGTTGTACAAATTCCTACAACAGCGCAGGAAGTTTACGATGTGTCCGGCGCGGGTGATACCGTGATTGCGACTTTAGCTTTAGCGATGGCGGCCAAAGCGCCGATGCCTTTAGCCGCGATGATTTCAAATTTGGCAGCTGGCATTGTTGTTGAAAAGTTGGGAACAGCGACCATAACAGTCGAAGAGTTGCGCGCGCGCATTGAGAGTATTTGAGTGAAAGTCGTCGGTATCATTCCTGCGCGGCTCGGTTCGACGCGGTTGCCTAATAAAGTTTTGCTGAAAATCGCGGGTAAATCCATGATTCAGCATGTTTGGGAGCAGACGAAAAAAATTCGCGGTTTGGATTCGGTTTTGATCGCTTGCGATGATCAAAAGATTTTAGATGAAGCGGCGAAGTTCGGAGGCAATGCGGTGATGACGCGTGCGGATCATCCGAACGGAACTTCGCGCATCGCTGAGGTGATGGAGAAAAACGACGCTGAAATTGTCGTGAATATTCAAGGCGATCAGCCTTTGCTCGACTGCGCAGCGATAGAAACTTTGGCGGATTTTTTAAAAAATAATCCGGCGGTTCCGATGGCGACGCTGGCGATTAAGTCAAAAGATGCTGTGGAATACCGCAATCCGAATGTGGTCAAAGTGGTTCAGGATGCGTCGGGGAAAGCGCTTTATTTTTCGCGTTCGCCGCTGCCGTTTTTGAGAGATTCGGACGCGGCGCCTGAATTTTGGAAGCATATCGGTGTTTACGGATACCGGAAAGATTTTTTGAAGAAATTTGTAGCTTGGCCCGCAAGCCGGCTTGAAGAAAGCGAAAAGCTCGAGCAATTGCGCGTTTTAGAAAGCGGTTACCCGATTCAGGTGATTGAAACGAAGCAAGATTTTATCAGTGTGGATACGGCGGAAGATTTGAAAGCTGCTGAGCAGCTATTAAGTTAGAAAATTAGAAAATAAATCAGATGAAAAAAGCAAAAACAAAACACATTTTTATTACGGGCGGGGTGGTTTCTTCTTTGGGTAAGGGGATTGCCGGCGCTTCTTTGGCGAAGCTTTTGGAAGCTAAAGGTTTGAAGGTTGCGATGCAGAAGCTGGATCCGTATATCAATGTGGACCCCGGTACGATGAGCCCCTTTCAGCACGGGGAAGTGTTTGTGACGGAAGACGGCGCCGAAACCGATTTGGATCTCGGGCATTATGAGCGCTTCAGCCGCAGCAAAATTTCCCGTTTAAGCAATGTCACCACGGGGCAAATTTATTATGAAGTGATTTCCAAGGAGCGCCGCGGAGATTATTTAGGCGCTACCGTGCAGGTTGTTCCGCATATTACGGACGCGATAAAAAAACGTGTCCATGCTGTCGCAAACAGCGGCACATTTGATATTGTCATTACCGAAATCGGCGGAACCGCGGGCGATATCGAGTCTTTGCCTTTTCTTGAAGCCGCACGCCAGTTTCGCCACGAGGTCGGCAACGACAATGTCCTTTTCATTCATTTGACCTTGGTGCCGTTTATTAAGGCTGCGGGTGAATTAAAAACCAAACCTACTCAGCACAGTGTCGGCACTTTACGCCAAATCGGTATTCAGCCTGATATTTTGATTTGCCGCACCGAAAAACCTTTGGATCGGGACTTGAAGTCAAAGATTGCTCTTTTTTGCGACGTGGATGAAGATGCCGTGATTGAAGCTTTGGATGTGGATACGATTTATGAAGTTCCGCTGCGGTTGAAGGCGGAAAAAATCGACCGTGTTGTTTGCAGAAAATTGAAGCTGCCGTATAAAGAAAGCAATCTTCAAGATTGGAAAAATAATGTTGTGACCCGCGCGCTTAATCCGAAGCATACGTTGAAAGTGGCTGTGGTCGGAAAGTACATCAATCTGCAGGACGCGTACAAATCAATTTATGAATCCATCCAGCACGGCGCGATCGCCAACGATACCGCGGTGATGGTTTGTAGGATTAATTCTGAGAATATTAACGGCAAAAATGTGGAGTCGGCTTTGGAAGGAATGCACGGCATTCTTGTGCCGGGCGGATTCGGTTCGCGCGGCATTGAAGGTAAGTTGGAAGTGATTCAATATGCGCGTGAAAACAAAGTTCCTTTTTTTGGAATTTGTCTCGGCATGCAGTGCGCGTCCATTGAATTCGCCCGCAACGTGCTCGGCTGGAAAGATGCGAACTCAACTGAAATGAATCCGAAAACAAAGTATCCCGTGATTTCTCTGCTTGAAGAACAGCGCAGGGTCAAGTCGCTTGGCGGTACCATGCGACTTGGAGCTTTTCCCTGCAAGGTCAAGAAATCGACGCGGGCCAGTGCGGCATACGGCAAAGTTTTAATTTCGGAAAGGCACCGACACCGCTACGAATTTAACAACAAGTACCGCAAAAATTTTGAAAAGAAGGGGTTTGTTTTTTCGGGTGTTTCACCGGGCGGACATCTGGTTGAAATGATTGAGCTTAAAAATCACCCCTGGTTTGTGGCGGGGCAATTTCATCCCGAGTTTCAGTCTAAGCCCGACCGTGCTCATCCGCTGTTTCGAGAATTTATCCGCCACGCGCTTCAATACGCGCAGGTCGGAAAGTAACGGAGGTTTCTTTGTCGATTCGTAATCCGGTTCAATTAGGCAACATTACCTTTGGAGATCCTGATCAATTTGTTTTGATCGGGGGGCCGTGTGTTATTGAAAGTGAAGCGTCCGCTCTGAATCATGCTGAAAAAATCAGCCGTATTGCGGCGGATTTAAAAATTCCGTATGTTTTTAAAGCCAGCTATGACAAGGCTAACCGGTCCTCAATTAAATCATTTCGCGGGCCGGGAATTACAGAAGGCTTGAAAATTCTCGCCAAGGTTAAAAAGCAGTTTGGTTTGCCGGTGTTGAGCGATATTCATGAGTCGATTCAGGTTAAGCCGGCTGCCGAAGTTTTAGATATTTTGCAAATTCCCGCGTTTTTGTGCCGTCAGACTGATCTTTTGGCGGAAGCGGCCGCTTCCGGAAAAATCGTCAACGTGAAAAAGGGTCAATTTCTTTCTCCTTGGGATGCTGAAAACATCGTTAAAAAACTTGAAGAAGCCGGAACGAAAAAGATTTTGCTGACCGATCGGGGGACTTCTTTCGGCTACAATAATTTAGTGAGTGACTTTCGTTCAATTCCCGTGATGCGTTCATTCGGGTATCCCGTTGTTTACGATGTAACTCACTCCGTGCAGCTTCCTGGCGGTAAAGGATCCGCTTCGGGCGGGATGGCGGAGTTTATTCCGACCTTATCCCGTTGCGGGATTGTTGCGGGCGCGGACGCTCTTTTTATGGAAATTCATGAGAATCCCGCGGAAGCACTTTCAGATGGTCCGAACGCGATGGCTTTGTCCAAGCTGCGCGACCAGTTACAAATTCTTTGTGAGTTGAGGCAAGTTATAAAAAAGGTCGAAATCAAGCTTTCATGAAACCGGACCAAATTAAAAAATTTGCGCTGGAGATTTTGGATATTGAAGCCGCCGCGATTCGTAATTTGCGCAAGCACGTGGGAGCTTCTTTCCTGAAAGCGGTGCAGATTATTTTCGCGTCTCGCGGGCGTATCATTTTGACCGGTATGGGTAAGCCCGGATTTATCGCGCGCAAAATCGCGGCGACTATGGCTTCCACCGGGACGCCCAGTTTTTTTGTTCACCCCGCGGAAGCCGTGCACGGTGATTTGGGAATGATCACAGTGGATGATGTTGTGATTGCTATTTCTCAAAGCGGAGAATCTTTGGAAGTCGTCAATTTATTGCCGGTGCTTAAAAAGTTCGGCGTGCCTCTGATCGCAATGACAAGCCGCGCACAATCCACTTTGGCAAAAAACGCCACGGTCGTACTTGATTTGGGAGTGACTAAGGAAGCTTGTCCTCTTAACTTGGCGCCGTCGGCTTCGACCACGGCTTCACTGGCTTTGGGCGATGCGCTTGCTTTGTGTCTTTCAAAAATTAAAAAATTCAAATCAGAAGATTTTGCTGTTTTTCATCCGGGCGGGAATTTGGGGAAAAGGCTGATGCGGGTTAAAGATATTATGCGTATCGGCAAGAAAAATCCGACTGTTTTAAAGGGAACAACGGTCGAAGGCGCCTTGCTTAAAATTACCGCGGCCAGGGCGGGAAGTTGTACAATAGTCGATTCCAAAGGGCATCTTTACGGTATTTTTACGGATGGCGATTTGCGCCGCCATTTACGGATTTCAGCTCAGAAAAAAGACAAAAAGGATATTTTAGAAGTGCCGGTAGAGAAGCTGGGGACAATTCACCCTAAGTTCATTCATCAGGAGAAGCTGGTGGAAGAAGCCTATCACACTTTGAAGACCTCTAAAATTGATGAGTTGCCCGTGGTAGACGACGCCGGTCGAGTCGTGGGTCTTTTAGACGTTCAGGATATTTTGAGTGCGGGGGTCTAGTTGTTTTTGCTCTGGGCGTAGCCCAACCGCAGGTTCAGCTGGGCTGAGCTCTTAGAGGCTTATAGCTCTAGCTTTGCTCAACCTCGGATTTGTTTTTGCTCTGGGTGTAGCCCAACCGCAATAAGCGCAAAAGCGTGTTGGACTCTTAGAAATTAAATAGGTGAGGTTCTAGTTTAATTATGTTGAAGCGGATGATTTTAATCGCGGTGCTTTGTTTGGCAGCGTATGTGCTTTGGATTCAATTCCAGATACTGTCGCAAAAAGGGGTTTTTAAAATCCAAAAAAAAGAAGCCAGGACGCAAGAAACTCAGAAAGTTTATTTTTTCTCGTTTACTAAGTATAAACCCACCGGCGGAAAAGAAATTGAAATTGAAGGGGATTCCGCCAATATTTTGGCCGAAACCGTGGATCTTTTAAACGTGGTCGCAAAAGCGTATGCCGAGGAAACTCCGGTGACGATTACCGCGGATCGCGGAAAGTACGAGAAGAAAACGAATGTGATGCATATTGAACAGAATGTTGTCGCCACCACGCAGGATGGAACCCGAATGACAACGGAGTCTCTCGATATTTACCCCGATAAACATATTCTCGAGAATGATGTTCAGACGATTGTGCGTAAGAACAATATTAATGTGGACGGTATTGGCGCGCGCGGAGACACCAATCTGAAGCGCGTTAAGTTTAAAAAGAACGTGACGGTTGTTGTTCAGCCGGATAAAGGATCGAATGAAGATCCGACCGTCATCACCTGTGACGGCCCGCTTGAAATTGATTACAATCAAAACATAGCTTATTTTAAAGAAAATGTAATCGCGAAAGATCATCGCGGGACACTCTACGCGGATTTGATGGATGTGTATTACAGTAAGGAAAGCAAGAAGGTTTCCAAGATTGTCGCGCGGGGCAATGTCATGATCGAGAATCCGGATGGAAATCGAACTTACAGTGACAGCGTGATTTACCTTGCCGATGAAGGGCGCGTCATACTGGGCGGGGATACGGAGGCACTTTACGCGGGCGGATCACGGGAATCTTTCAACCAGTCGGGTTTTTAATTTATGATGGATTTATTGCAGACCGAAAATTTAGTTAAAACGTACAAAGGCAGAACCGTTGTCAATCGTGTGTCGATCCGTATCGGCCGCGGTGAGATTGTCGGTTTATTGGGGCCGAATGGCGCTGGTAAAACAACCAGTTTTTATATGGTCGTAGGTGTGATTCGCCCTGATTCCGGAAAAATTTTATTCCGCGGAGAAGATATTACAAAACTTCCGATGCATGAACGGGCGCGCCTCGGTATTGGTTATCTTTCGCAGGAGCCTTCCATCTTTAGAAAACTGACGGTTGAGGAAAACGTCATGGCGATTCTCGAAACACTCGATATTCCTCAGCGGGAACGGGATTTACGTTTGCGCCGTCTGTTGAACGAGCTGGATATTTCATCGCTCGCGAAAAGCAAAGCTTATACCCTTTCGGGCGGAGAACGGCGCCGGCTTGAAATCACGCGCGCGCTGGTAACCAACCCATCACTTTTGCTTTTGGATGAGCCTTTTAGCGGTGTTGATCCGATCGCTGTTTTTGAAGTTCAAAAAATTCTTGAACGTTTGAAAGCTCAGGGGTTGAGTATTCTTTTGACGGACCACAGTGTTCGTGAAACGCTTGCGATTACAGACCGCTCCTATTTGCTCTACGAAGGAAAAATTGAAATTTCAGGCAGTTCCGAGTTTCTCGCGTCGGATACGAGAGCGAAGGAACTTTACCTGGGCGAGAAATTTACGCTGGCGTAAAAAGTTGATTCAGACCAATTAAAATAAAAGGTGCCATTATGAAAATTACCTATACTGGACAAAATATTAAAGTCGGAGCGGAAGTTAAAAAAAATCTGGAAGAAAAGCTTTCCCGGTTTGAAAAATACTCCTCCAAAATCATTGAAGCGCATGTGATTTTGAAGAAAGAAAAAATTGTTTATTACGCTGAAATCAGCGTGCTCGCGAAAAATATTAAGGCAGTGGGGCATGGCAAGGCTGCCGAAAATATTTTCGCCGCGATTGACGCGGCTTTTTTGAAAGCGGAAACGCAGCTTAAGAAATTCCGCGAAAAAACAAAAGATCACCACAAAAGCGTGAATCGTAAATCCTCCATTCGGAAGGGATTGAAGCTTGTTAAAGCGGATACTGCCGAACCGGAAGATTCAGAAGCTCTCATTTAAGAAAGAAGGCATCATTATTATGAAAATCACAGAGTTTTTGGATGTTAAAGGAATTCACTTAGATCTTCAGGCTTCGGAGAAGCAGGATATCTTAAGGGAATTAGTCGATGTGCTGGCCGGCGTGAAAGATATCGGCGATAAGAAGCTGATTTTGAAAGCTTTGCTTGAAAGAGAAAGTCTGGGCTCGACGGGTATCGGTCAGGGAATTGCCATTCCGCACGGCAAAACGGACAAGGTCAGCGAGTTGATTTCCGTTTTGGCAATCAGCAAAAAAGGCGTTAATTTTGAGGCGCTTGACGGTGAACCGGTTTACATTTTCTTTTTGCTTGTTGCGCCCAAGGATGCCGCGGGACCGCATTTAAAAGCATTGGCTCAAATCTCGCGCATGCTGCGTGACACTTACTTTTGCGATTTGTTAAGGCGCTGTGAAAGTGCCGAGCAGGTTTATGATTTGATCCGCAAGGAAGAAAACCGCAAGAGTTAACGGAGCCTAACGATGCGGTTTTTTAAGTGGTTATCCCCGGGGTTAGGGATTAAACGCTGGATTTTTCTTTGTCTTTCCGGCCTAGGGCTGGTGGTGATCTTCGCTTTGCTGACGGTCAAAAGTATTTCCCGCGAAAGTGTTCTTCTTGCTTCCGTAACGATGGCGTCGCTCATCTTTGGCATTTTTCTCATTTACATGGGTATCAAAAACATGGTGCGTATTTTTGTCCGCGCTCTGATGCCTTTGGATCGTCGCGATAGTGAGCTTGTCGATATTGTTTTTCAGAGCCAGCAATCTCATACGCTTTTAAAAGGTCCGCGGGTTGTCGCGATTGGAGGAGGTACCGGTCTTAGCGCCATGCTTTCCGGCATCAAAAAATATACCAGCAATATTACCGCGATTGTCACGGTGACTGACACGGGCGGAAGTTCGGGGAGACTGCGTGATGAAATGGATATTTTGCCTCCGGGGGATATTCGCAACTGTTTGGTTTCTTTGGCGGATGCGGGACCATTGATTCGTGATTTGTTTCAATACCGCTTTGAGGTGGGTGAGGGGCTCAAAGGGCATAGCTTCGGGAATCTTTTTATTACGGCGCTTTCTAAGGTTACGGGTGATTTTGAAAAGGCAATCGCGGAATCCAGTAAGGTTTTGAATATTCGCGGACGGGTTTTACCGTCCACTTTAGAAAAGGTGTCTCTCGTCGCGGAGTTCTCGGATGGAACTTGGGCCGAAGGTGAAACAAATATTACGGACATTAAGAAAAACATTGTCGGCCTTAAGCTGAAACCCGCTGATTGCCGCGCCTGCGCGGAAGCGGTGGATGCCATCTTAAACGCGGACATTATCCTGATGGGACCGGGGAGTTTGTATACAAGCATTCTGCCTAATTTATTGATTCCGGAGATTCAAAAATCAATTCTCAAATCAGACGCGTATAAAATTTATGTCATGAATGTTATGACTCAGCCCGGCGAGACAATTAACTATTCGGCCAGCGATCATTTGGATGTTTTGACGCGTCACACGGATCCGCGCATTGTGGATGGATGTTTTGTGAATACCCGTCCGGTTCCGCCGGACTTGCTTAAAAAATACGCGGAACAGGGAGCTGGTCTTGTTGATATGGACTTAGACAAGATTGAAGCTAAGGGGTATGAAATTTTAAAGGGTGCCGTGATTACAACGGACGGACAAGTTCGTCACGATTCCGAAAAATTATGTCAAATTTTAATTGAGCATGCTGCCGCGCGCTTAGGCGCAGGCGCGTCAAAGTAATGTTATGACGGACAAAAAAAAGATAATTGAACGGCAGTTTGAAATTCGCAATAAGCAGGGCTTGCATGCCCGCCCGGCGGCGCTTTTTGTTCAAACGGCTAATCAGTACTCAGCTGAAATAGACGTGATTAAAGACGACAGCACAGTGAATGGCAAATCCATCATGGGAATTATGACTTTAGCGGCTGAAGCCGGATCAACGGTGACAGTCAGAGCCAAGGGGTTCGACGCGGTAGAAGCGCTGGATGCGATCCAGCTACTTTTTGAGAATAATTTCGGCGAGGCTGAATGATGAATCAAGTCAAAGGGATCGGTGTTTCCTCAGGGTTTGCGATCGGGCGTGTCCGTATTCTTCATAGCGGTGATGTTTTTCAGATTGCCCGCCAAATGGTTCCGCCCGATTTGGTTGTGCACGAAATCGCGCGATTTGAAGATGCTTTGACCAAAACGCGAGCTGAAATTTTGGGTATCCGTAAAAAAGTTTCTTCTCAGATTGGCAATGAAAGCTCCGACATATTTAATGCCCATCTTTTGATCCTTGAAGATCGCACCCTGATTGAAGATGTAATTAGCATGGTTAAGACAGAGCGCGTGCAGGCTGAGTATGCTTTTTCAAAAGTCATTCAGCGTTACTTTGAAGTTTTTTCTCAAATCAATGATGAATATTTAAAAGAGCGTGTTTCTGATATTCGGGATGTCGGAAAACGGCTGCTCATTAATCTCTGCGGACATGAAAAGCAGCATTTGGATCGTTTGGATGAGCCTGTCATTTTGATCTCGCATGATCTTTCACCTTCAGACACAGCGTCGCTTGACCGCAGCAAAGTGTTGGCGTTTGTGACCGAAAGCGGCGGTCCCACATCTCATACCGCCATTTTGGGACGCTCTCTGGAAATTCCCGCGATTGTCGGCGCGGCGGGGCTTTTGCATCAGGTCAATAACGGTGATTTGGTCATTGTTGACGGTTCACATGGTGTGGTCATTATCTCGCCGGATGAAAAAACCGTCGAGAATATGACCCGCCAGCAGGAACGTTTTGTTAAATTCCGAACGGAATTGGATAAGCTGCGCGATCTTCCCGCGGAAACTTTAGACGGCAGAAAAATTACGCTGGCGGCGAATATTGAGTTCCACTATGAAATGGACTCCGTTATTTCGCACGGCGCGGAAGGAATTGGATTGTACCGAACCGAGTATTTCTATATGAACCGCACGGATCTTCCCGGAGAAGAAGAGCAGTTTCAGGCTTACAAACAGGTGGCCGAAAAAATGCGTCCGCATGGCGTGGTCATTCGGACATTGGATTTGGGCGGAGATAAGTTTGTGTCTTCGTTGGACGTTGCGCATGAAATGAATCCCTATTTGGGGTGGCGCGCGATTCGCTTTTGTTTGGAACGCACTGATATTTTTAAAATTCAGCTCCGGGCCATTTTGCGCGCGAGCGCGCACGGTAATTTAATGGTGATGTATCCTTTGATTTCAACGGTCAGCGAATTGAAAAGAGCGAATGAGCTGCTGGAAGAATCGCGCCAGGAATTAAGAAAGGAAGGTTTGCCGTTCAGCGAGACTTTGCAGGTTGGCGCCATGATTGAAATTCCTTCCGCGGCTTTAACGAGCGATATTCTAGCTAAAGAAGTCGATTTCTTTTCAATCGGAACGAATGACTTGATTCAGTATTCGCTCGCGGTAGACCGGGTGAATGAGAAAATCGCTTACCTTTATCAGCCGACGCATCCGGCGATACTTAAATTGATTCAAATGGTGGTTGAAAACGCGCATGCTCAAAAAAAGTGGGTGGGGAGCTGCGGTGAAATGGCCAGTGACCCGGCGATCGCTCTTCTCATGGTCGGCTTGGGAATTGATGAGCTGAGCGCTAGTCCAGTGAGTTTGCCTAAAATAAAAAAAGCAATCCGCTCAATTAAATTTTCGGACGCGAAAGGCATCGCGAAAAAAGCGCTTGAGTTCAGCACGGCGGAAGAAATTAAAGCTTATTTGGATAAACAAGTTCAGATTTATTGCAAAGAGCTGGTTGAGGAATAAGCATGCTGGATTATCTTGAGAGCTTGCCTTCACAGGTCCGCGATGCGTTTTTGATCGGAAGCAGCACTCCTTTTCCTAAAAAATTTCATTCCCAAATCAAAAGAATCATTTATTGCGGTATGGGCGGTTCCGGCATTAGCGGAGATTTGCTTAAGGTTTTTTTTGATCAGACTTCGGATAAGTCATGGACAGTTTTGCGCGATTACCGTTTGCCGTCCTGGGTGGATTCATCGACATTGGTTGTGCTTTCCAGTTATTCCGGCAACACGCTTGAAATGAAATCTATTTTCCGTGAAGCTGTGCGCCGTGGCGTGCCTTTGATCGCGCAGACTTCGGGCGGCTGGATTGCCCAGGCATGTCATAAAAATCGCTTTGTTCAGCTGGCTTTGCCGGCTGGATTTCCTCCGCGCTGCGCGGTCGGATATTTAACTTTTTCGCTTTTGGCTTATTTTGTTAACGCCGGATGGATACGGATTGAGCTGAAAGACTGGGAAGAGGCGTTTGACGCGGTTGAAAAATTTCCGCGCGGTGAAGCTAAAAAACTTGCCGAAAAATTTTCCGGAAAAAACATTCGGTTTTATGGCGGTGGATTTTTAGAGCCTGTGGCGTTACGTTGGAAAACGCAATTTGCCGAAAACGCAAAGACGTTGACCGGTTATGGCAGTATTCCTGAGATTTTTCATCATGAGGTCGAAGGATGGCATGCGCCCTCCGCGATGATTAAAAAATCCATCGGTGTTTTTTTTGTTGATTCAGATGAGCCGGACTGGCTTGTACGTAAGAGGAAAGTTGCCATGAATTGGATGAAAAAGAGCGGCGCTGACTCTATCTCGATTCAAGCAAAAGGACATGGAATTTTAGCTAAAATTATCTCTTTAATCATGCTGGGTGATTGGACCAGCTATGAAATGGCTTTGCTCAATAAAGAAGATCCGCTTTCGATCAAAGTCATTGAACGCATTAAAGCGGCTGAAAAAACAGCTTGATTTAGACCTTTCGTCCCATAATAATTGCTGACTCCAATAGCTTTTTGGGGCATTAAAAAGAGGAATTCCATGAAAACAAGAAATTATTTTTTTACTTCCGAATCCGTCAGTGAAGGTCATCCGGACAAGGTTTGTGACCAAATTTCAGACGGTGTTTTGGACGCTTTTTTAAAGCAAGACCCTAAGTCGCGTGTTGCTTGTGAAACTCTGGTAACCACGCACCATGTTACGGTTGCGGGAGAAGTGACCAGCACAGGAACTGTGGATGTTGAAAAAATCGCCCGCGAGGTGATTCAAAAGATCGGATATAACTCCGATGAAGTTTTTTTTAACGGGAAAACCTGCGAAGTTCAGGTTAAGCTTCACGCGCAGTCACCTGATATCGCGATGGGTGTAGATACAGGCGGAGCCGGTGATCAGGGGATGATGTTTGGTTATGCCTCCGATGAAACACCTGAGCTTATGCCTTTGGCAATTCAGCTTTCCCACCAGCTTGTTCAGAAGCTTGCGGAGCTTCGCAAATCCGGGACGATTAAGTATCTGCGCCCTGACAGTAAAAGTCAGGTTACGATCGAGTATGATGCCAATGGCGTTCCCCAGCGTGTTGATGCCGTGGTGGTCAGTACTCAGCATGATGCCAACGTGACGTTGGATCAGATTAAGAAAGATGTTACCGAACAGCTGATCAAGAAAGTTATTCCGGCTAAATTTTTGGATGAGAAAACTAAAATATTTATTAATCCGACCGGCCGGTTTGAAATCGGCGGACCGCATGGTGATACCGGGTTAACCGGCCGCAAAATTATTGTGGATACTTACGGCGGAATGGGACGTCATGGCGGCGGAGCATTCTCAGGGAAAGATCCCTCTAAGGTTGACCGTTCCGCAGCTTATTTTTGCCGATACGTGGCGAAAAACATTGTCGCCGCAGGCCTTGCAAAGCGCTGTGAAATTCAGGTTTCGTATGCCATCGGCGTTGCTGAACCCATTTCAATCAAGGTGGACACACTCGGAACAAGCGCGCATTGTGAGCGCGAAATAGAGACCGTTGTACGTAAGGTTTTTGATTTTACTCCGCGTGGAATCATTAAGACGCTGGACTTGCTTCGCCCGATTTATCAGGCTACCGCGGCTTACGGTCATTTTGGCCGTCCTGAGTTTAGCTGGGAAAAGACAGATAAAGCCGACGAGCTCAAAAAGAGTTTTCAATCTAAAAATTTAGCTTCCGTTTAAGAAAGCAGGCTAGGAGCATGAATACTGTGACAGAAAAAAAATTAGACTATCGAGTAGCAGATCTTTCTTTGGCGGATTGGGGACGCAAAGAAATTCAAATCGCGGAAAAAGAAATGCCGGGATTGATGTCTATCCGCGAAAAATATGCTCCATCCAAGCCTTTGAAGGATGTCCGTATTACGGGCTCTTTGCATATGACGATTCAAACCGCAGTTTTGATCGAAACGTTAACCGCTTTAGGCGCGAATGTCCGCTGGGCGAGCTGCAATATTTTTTCGACGCAGGATCACGCGGCCGCGGCGATCGCGAAATCTGGGGTGCCTGTTTTTGCCTGGAAAGGTGAAACGCTCGAAGAATATTGGTGGTGCACGGAGCAGGCGATTTCTTTTCCCGGAGGAAAAGGGCCTCAGCTTGTTGTGGATGACGGCGGTGACGTGACTTTGCTTTTGCATAACGGATATCAGCTTGAAGAAGGCGATAAATGGGTTGATTCTCCGTCCGGTTCTCATGAAGAAAAAGTGATCAAGGATTTGCTTAAAAAAATTTATGCTGAAAACCCGATCCGCTGGCATGAAATGGTGAAAGACTGGCGCGGTGTGAGCGAAGAAACCACAACCGGTGTCCACCGCTTGTATAAGTTGCATGAACAGAAGAAGCTTCTTGTTCCCGCCTTCAACGTGAATGATTCCGTAACAAAATCGAAGTTTGATAACTTGTATGGTTGTCGCCACTCACTTGTGGATGGGCTTAACCGTGCGCTTGACGTGATGATTTCCGGTAAAGTTGCGGTGGTTTGCGGGTATGGTGACGTGGGCAAGGGAAGCGCGCAATCCTTGCGCGGTCAAGGCGCACGAGTCATTGTGACCGAAATTGACCCGATTAATGCTTTGCAGGCCGCAATGGAAGGTTATGAAGTAACCACCATTGAAGACACATTGGGCCGCGGTGATATTTATATTACGACAACCGGTAATGTTGATATTATTACGCTTGAACACATGAAGAAAATGAAAGATCAGGCTGTCATCGCCAATATCGGACATTTTGACAATGAGATTCAGGTGGATAAACTTGTTAACTTTCCCGGAATCAAACACACCAATATTAAACCTCAAGTTGATAAGTATGAATTTCCTTCCGGAAATTCCGTTTTTCTCCTTGCCGAAGGTCGTTTGGTGAACTTGGGCTGCGCGACGGGACATCCTTCGTTTGTGATGAGCAACAGCTTTTCAAACCAGACGCTGGCGCAAATTGACCTTTGGAAAAACAAAGATACCTATAAACCGGGTGTTTATGTTTTGCCGAAAAAGCTGGATGAAGAAGTAGCGCGTTTACATCTTGAGAAGATTGGTGTGAAGCTGACAAAGCTGACTCCTGCGCAGGCGAAGTATTTGGATGTGCCTGTCGAAGGTCCTTACAAGCCCGATCATTATCGTTACTGAGTCGCTCTGAATTAAAACGCCCGAGAAGCTTAATCTTCTCGGGCGTTTTTTATTTCTGCTAGGGCTCGTCAACAGGTTGTTTGAAATGCTGAGATGCAAGGCGCTCGCAAGCGACCGAGGAGGCGTATTTGACTGATACGTTGACGAGAGAGCGTAGCGAGTAACGCCGCAGATCGGCGTTTAAAACAATCTGTTAATCGTATTTCTCGAAGAATATGGATTCTTTGGTTTTCAGTCCCACCTCTTGGGCTACTTTTTCTACCGCCAGAATCATATCGGTTAATCCGCAAATATAAACATGAGCGCTGTCGCCGGGTTTAATTAAATCTTTTAAGATCATTTGCACATAGCGGCTTTCGCCTTTCCATTCTTTCGGGCGGGAAACGGTCATGATGTTTTTCAGGCGGGGATGCGCTGCCGCGAGTTTTTCCAAATCATCTTTGTAGAAGACCTGGTCTTCATATCTGTTGCCGTAAAGATTAACCAAATCGACATCCGCTTTCTTTTCGAGTAGGTCATAAATCATGGCGCGGAAAGGGGCAAAGCCGGTTCCGGTTGAAACAAAGTAAATGGTTTTTGGGAGAGGCTGTTTGACGGTGAAATGTCCGAGCGGACCCTGAATTTTGAGTTTGTCGCCTTCTTTTTTATGAATCAGGTTGCCGCTGGTCATCGGACCGTTTTCAACTTTTTTCCAAAACAGCTCCAAGGTGCCCTGCTGGGAAGGCCAAGAAGCGATGGAGTAAGCGCGTTTTAAAATTTTGCCGTTTTCAAGGGGCGGAATGTCATCAGCAATGACATTGACGAATTGACCTGCTTCATGCTCCCAATGGTCGGTTGACTTAAAGCGCAGCGTGAAGTGACGGAGGTCGTCACCCAAAGGAATAATTTTTTCAATGGTCGTTTCAAAAATGGCCGCGCGCATGTGCTCTCCTCAGTGATGATGGTTAGAAGCAAGGTCATTATAGGAAACAGGCTTTAAATTGCAAGCTGAGAAGATGATGCGGCAGAAATGCTTTTTTGAACCGGAATGTAAAATGTGTGTAAGTCTCCATATCCGTGATTGATGAGGAGGGTTATTTGGAATAGAATGCGGATAGATTTTAAAATTCGCTTTTACCGTTATGCGGGAAAGTAAGAAAGGCAGACTCCGGAATCATGAAAAGACATTTTGACGACGAATTACTTAAGCTGAAGGGCAAGTTACTGAAGATGGGGCTTTTGGTTGAAGAAGCCATTGCTAATTCCGCGGCCTCGCTTTTTGAGCGTGATTCCAAAAAGGCCGAAACAGTTGTTTTGCGTGATCAGGAAATCAACGTTTATGAAATTGAAATTGATGAATTAGGGCATGAATTCATTGCTTTGTATCAGCCTACCGCCAGCGACCTTCGTTTGATTACGATGATTCTCAAGATTACCAACGACTTAGAACGCATGGGTGATCAGGCCGTCAATATTGCCAAGAAGGCTCTTTATGTGAATGGCGAACCGTCGCTTATCCCTTATGATGATTTTAGAAAAATGTATCAGCATGTGATGATGATGGTGCGCGATGCGATTAACGCGTTTATGGATGCTGACTTGGTTAAAGCCAAAACCATTTTAGATTCGGATGATGTTGTGGATGAAATTGACGACAAAATCGCTTTAGAAATTTTAAAGGCGATTAAAGCTTATCCCGAACAGGCTCAAGTAGGGGTTTGTTTGATTTTAGCGTCACATAATTTTGAGCGTATCGCTGATCTTGCGACCAATCTTGCGGAAGATGTGATTTATCTGAAGCAGGGAATTGATGTGCGTCACCACATCCGTGAGCGTCGCGACGAAAAGGGAAGCTAACCTTCATCAAAGCCGAGCGGAGTTGATTCATCCGTTGTCTTCGGCGTTCTTTTTATAGCGATTTCGCTTAGGTTTTCTTCTTCCTGCGTAGAGTGGACAACCGCCCGTTCGTCGAGTAATATACAGCCTATAAAATCGCTTCTGAATATTGATAAGAAGTCTCCTTTTCGAGTGATCGGATAGGGGCTTTTTTTTTACTGAAGCTTCACTCAGAGTAAGGCTCGCTGTTTGAGTCTTAATTACCCGTTTTGATATTTGATTTTGAATCGAGATTCTTCTCTTCAGTGAGAGAAAGGCTGAAATATGGCATTAAGAACCGCATGGATTGAGCAGCGCAAAGGTGATCGTAACCGCACTCAGATGCATTACGCGCGTCAGGGCATAATTACACCCGAAATGGAATATGTTGCGCAGCGTGAAAATGTATTAGCGGATCTTATCCGTTCCGAGGTCGCGCGCGGCCGTATGGTTATTCCTGCCAACATCAACCACGCGAATCTCGAGCCGATGGCGATCGGGATTAACTCCAAATGCAAAATTAACGCGAATATCGGCAATTCGGCCGTCACTTCTAACATTGAAAAAGAAGTGCACAAACTTCGCCTCGCATTGAAATATGGATCCGACACCGTGATGGATCTTTCCACCGGAGCGCAGCTGGATGAAACACGCATCGCTATTCTTGAAAACAGCCCCGTGCCTGTTGGAACCGTTCCTATTTATCAGGCGTTGGAAGCGGTCGGCGGAATTCCCGAAGAATTAACCGCGGACATTATGTTTGATGTCATTGAAAAGCAAGCGCAACAAGGTGTGGATTACATGACGATTCACTCCGGTGTTTTGATCGAGCATTTGCCGCTTTTGTCCAAGCGTTTGACCGGAATTGTCAGCCGTGGCGGAGCTATTCTCGCGCAATGGTGTCTGCGTCATCATAAGCAGAATTTTCTTTATACTGAATATGAACGTCTGCTTGAAATTTGTAAAAAGTATGATGTCACGATCAGTCTTGGGGATGGTTTGCGTCCGGGATGTCTTGCGGATGCAAGTGACGCGGGTCAGTTCGCGGAGCTTGAAACGCTTGGGCAGCTGACTTTAAAAGCTTGGGAACACGATGTTCAGGTGATGGTCGAAGGTCCCGGGCATGTTCCGATGGATCAGATTCCGATGAATATCGAAAAACAAATCAAGGTTTGCCACGAAGCGCCTTTCTATGTTTTAGGGCCTCTTGTTACGGACATTGCTCCCGGATATGACCATATTACTTCTGCGATCGGTGCCGCAATTGCGGGGCAAGCCGGCGCGGCAATGCTTTGCTATGTAACTCCGCGTGAACATTTGGGCTTACCTGATCTTGATGACGTTAAGCAGGGGGTCATCGCGTATAAAATTGCGGCGCATGCGGCAGATATTGCGCGCAAACGTCCGAACGCCCGCGACCGTGACGATGCTTTGTCGAAAGCCCGTTTCACTTTCAATTGGAATGAGCAGTTTCGCCTTTCCATGGATCCGGAATACGCGAAGGCGCTTCATGATGAAACTTTGGCGGATGATTATTTCAAGGACGCGGAGTTTTGTTCGATGTGCGGGCCGAAGTTTTGTTCGATGGCGATTTCAAAAGAAGTCACCGAACTGGGGCAGAAGAGCCAGATTGAACGCGAAGCGAAGAAAAATGAGCGCCGCGAAAAGATACTGAATATGGCGTCAAACCTCAGCGAGTCTGCCGCTGCCCCCAAATAAATCAGTTGTTGAGGAACAGCCACGAAGATTGATAAAAGATATGGCGGAAAAACTTTACGATTCAATTCAGGATGAAATTGCGGATCTCAAGAAAAAGAGAAACGCGATCATTTTGGCTCATAATTACCAAGTTGGCGAAATTCAGGATATAGCCGATTACACCGGCGATTCTCTGGGATTGTCGCGCACGGCCATGAAAACGGATGCCGATGTCATTCTTTTTGCCGGCGTGCACTTTATGGCTGAAACTGCCAGTATTATGTGTCCAACCAAAAAAGTGATTGTGCCGGATTTAGCGGCCGGTTGCTCGATGGCGGATATGATCAAGCCCGAAAATGTCCGTGAATGGAAAAAGAATCATCCCGAGGGGATTGTTGTTTCGTATGTCAATACTTCGGCGGATGTGAAAGCGGAAAGTGATTATTGCTGTACTTCCTCGAATGCCGTGAATGTTGTGAAAGCGATTCCCGCCGACAAAGAAATTCTTTTTCTGCCCGACTTTTATTTGGGCAGTTATGTGCAAATGCAAACCGGGCGAACCAATATGACGATTTGGAAAGGCTACTGTCCTTCTCATACCCTGATTCAATCGTCGGAAATTAACGCGTTGCGCAAACAGCATCCCGAAGCGGAATTTTTGATGCATCCCGAATGCGGCTGTTTAACTAAGTCGATGCATCTTGCGGATAAAATTCTTTCCACAGAGGGCATGGTCCGTTATGTGGGTGAATCCAAAGCCAAGAAATTCATTATCGCGACCGAAACCGGCATTTTGCACCGCATGCAGCAGGATCATCCGGAGAAGGTTTTTATTCCGGCAAGCCCCCAGTCGGTGTGCGGATATATGAAAATGAATACGCTTGAAAAGATTGTGGATTCTCTCGAGAATTTGCGGTACGAAGTGAAGGTGCCGAAAGAGTTGGCGGATCGAGCTCGTTTACCGATTGAACGCATGGTGGCTATTTCATGACCGATTTTGCCGCGCTTATCAAAAGAAAGCCGACACGGCAGGTTAAGGTGGGCTCCGTCACGATTGGCGGCGATGCTCCCGTGCGGATTCAGTCGATGTGTACGACGCATACGCGCGATGTCGACGCGACGGTGGCTCAAATTGAACAACTGACTGAAGCCGGATGTGAGCTTGTCCGTGTTGCTTGCCCCAAAGAAGAAGATGCTCGTTCCCTCGGTAAAATCAAAAAACGCATTAAGATTCCGTTGGTTGCTGACATTCATTTTAATCACCGCTTTGCGTTGATCGCGATCGATGAAGGCGTGGATAAGCTTCGTTTGAATCCCGGCAATATCGGCGCTGAAGACCGTGTTGTGGAAGTCGTTGAAAAAGCGAAGCGCAATAAAATTCCGATCCGCATCGGTGTGAACGGCGGTTCGCTTGAGAAAGATATCCGCGACCGTTTGGGTGTTACGCCTGAAGCTTTGGTGGAAAGTGCGAAGCGCCATGTTTCAATTTTAGAGCGGCTTGATTTTAACGACATTATTATTTCAATCAAAGCTTCGGATGTACCGACCATGGTCGGAGCCTACCGTTTAGCCAGCCAGACCTTTAACTATCCGCTGCATTTGGGCGTGACGGAAGCCGGGACGCTTTTACGGGGCAGTATTTATAATGCGATCGGTATCGGCACTCTTTTGCAGGAGGGGATCGGCGATACAATCCGTGTTTCTTTAACAGCGGATTCACGCGAAGAAATTAAAGTGGGGAAAATGATTTTAGAGGCTTTGGGCTTGCGTAAAGGTGTGCGCGTGATTTCCTGCCCGAGCTGCGGACGCGCGGAAGTGGATGTTTTTAAGTTGGCGGGCGAAGTGGAAGACCGCGCGATGAAAACCCTTAAAGATCCGCTAACGCTTTCGGTTTTAGGCTGCGTTGTAAATGGCCCGGGAGAAGCGCATGAAAGTGATTTTGGGATTACCGGCGGAAAAGACAAGGGCATGATTTATGTGGATGGACAGCAGCACCGTGTTGTGGATCAGGCCAAGCTTGTGGACGAGTTTTTCGAAGAGATTAAGCGCAAAAAACCTGACGCACTGAAATAACGGTCAATGCCGTTCGTGGAGCGCCTTTTGTATGATCGATTCCATTCTTAAAAATTCAGACCTTCATGATATCGCCGAAAAAGTGAATGCCGGAGAAAGGCTTTCATTTGATGATGGTGTTCGGCTTTACCGTTCTCCCGATCTTCATGCCGTGGGCGCTTTAGCTCAAACGGTGAGGCAAAAAATCAACGGCCGACGCGTTTATTATTCCGCAAACTTACATCTTAATCACACCAATATTTGCAGTATCAGCTGTATGTTTTGCTCCTTTTCAAGAAAACCCGGACAAGAAGGCGGTTATGCTTTTTCTGTAGATGAAATGGTCGGTAAAGTTCAGCGTGCGGTTGATAAGTGGAATATCAACGAAGTGCACATTGTGGGCGGACATCATCCTGATTTGTACATGGATTATTATGTTGAGCTTTTTCAACGGATTCGGAAAATAGGTCCGAATCTTTATATCAAAGCACTTACCGCGCCCGAGATTGATGACCTAGCTGTCCGATGTAAATTGAGCCATGAGGAAGTTTTGAAACGGCTTATTGCGGCGGGGCTTGATGGGATGCCGGGCGGCGGCGCTGAAATTTTTGCGGAGAAAACACGCCAGAAAATATGCCGTGAAAAAATTACGGCGGCAGAGTGGCTTGCGATTCATGAGAAAGCGCACGCATTGAGTCTGCGGACTAATTGCACGATGCTTTATGGACACATCGAATCCGACGAAGACCGCGTGGATCATGTTTTGCGGTTGCGTGATTTGCAGGACAAAACCAATGGGTTTCAGTCTTTCATTTTGCTTTCCTATCAGGCCGAGAATAACCGATTAGCCAAGTTAGGGGAGCCGGGCGGAATTCTTGACCTGAAGGCTCTTGCGGTTTCACGGCTTCTTTTTGACAATGTTCCGCATATTAAGGCGCATTGGACAACGACGAATCTCAAGTTTGCCCAAGTGGCACTTTCTTTCGGCTGTGATGATTTGGGCGGGCTGAATCTGAATGAAAAAATTATGCATGACGCGGGCAGTGAAACTCCGCTTGATCTTTCGCGTGCCGAAATGGAACGTCTGATCGGAGATGCCGGCTATGAACCTTGTCTTGTCGACAGCTCTTACGCTGCTGCGCCGGCCGTCTAATCTATGAACCGCTATTCCAGGCAATCTGCTCTCGCTCAAATCGGAGACGAAGGGCAAAAAAAAATAGATTCCTCTCGCGTCGCGATTGTTGGACTGGGCGCCCTGGGCTCCGTTTCCGCGCAGCTTTGCGCAAGAGCGGGCATTGGGTTTTTAAAGCTGATCGATCGCGATATTGTTGAGCTGTCAAATCTTCAGCGGCAGGTTTTATTCACGGAAAGTGATGCGCGTGAAGGACGTGCCAAAAGCACGGCTTCAAAAGATCATCTTCAGACGATTAATTCCGAAATCAAAATTGAAGCAGTGCTTGAGGATTTACGCGGGGAAAATATCGCGGAGCTCTTGGGGGATGTGGATGCGGTTTTGGATGGTACGGATAACTTTGAGACGCGGTATTTGATCAATGATTTTGCGGTTAAAAATAAAATTCCGTATATTTACGGCGGTGCGATTGAAACCCGCAGTATGGTTTATTCTGTTTTGCCTGACGGACGGCATTGTCTCCGCTGTCTTTTTCCTCAGGCTCCTACGGCGGATTCCGCACAAACTTGTGACCGCAGCGGAATTTTAGCTTCCGCGTCGCATTGGACGGCTGCGTTGCAATTTACGCAATTGGTTCGCTATCTTACGCAGGGAGCCGCTTCGATAGAACCGGTTTTAATTCAGCAGGATGTTTGGAGCGGAGAGGTTAAGCGTATTCAAGCCGCGGAGTTTGCGGCGGAACGTTGTGAAGGATGCCGAAACGGAATATTTGCGGCGCTTCATTCTCAATCCGGAACGCAAACTTTGAAATTGTGTGGACGCAATGCCGTACAGATTCAGCCGGAACCCGGGCAGGGAATTATTAGCTGGAATTCGTTGAGCGAGCGTTGGAAGGATCGGGGGCAAGTTTTGGTCGGAACGGATTTTGCGCGGGCCACATTTGAACAGTATGAGCTCACTTTATTTAAAAACGGCAGAGTGATCATTAAGGGAACGGAAGACCCGGCATTGGCCCGAAGTCTTTATGCCCGCTGGGTGGGTTGTTAGTTTTTATTTTTGAGATAGGTACCGCAGAAAATGTTTGTGCGGGCGGGTGTTTTGAGAGTATGATTTTTTAGCTGGAGGAATTATGTCAGGCAAAATTGTTTTATCACGTGAAGGTTATGACAAGCTCTTTGAAGAGCTTCAATATTTGAAAAGTACCAAGCGCCGTGAAGTGACCGAGGCGTTGTCGGTGGCGCGCGCGCATGGCGACTTAAAAGAAAACGCCGAATATGATGCGGCCAAGGAAGCGAAAGCGCATCTTGAGACGCGTATCTCTCAACTTGAGGATAAATTGTCCCGTGCGCAAATTCTTGATTTGGCCAATGTGCCCAAGGATAAGGTTTTTTTGGGGGCGACCGTGGAAGTTGAGAATTTAAAGGTAAAAGAGAAGTTTACTTACCGTTTGGTTGCTGAAGATGAAGCGGATTTTGACTCAGGCAAGATTGCTGTCACATCGCCCATCGGAAAGGGCCTGTTGGGACGCGCGTTGTATGAAGAGGCTGAGATTCGGGTTCCCGCCGGTGTGATTAAGATGAAGATTTTGAAGATCGAGTATGTTTAGAAAAAGGTTTAAAAATGAATAAAAAGCGGTTTCTTTTGGCGCCTGTTTTTTCTTTTTTTGATTTCAAAATTTACAAGGAGGCAGCGTCTTTTAAGCCCGGGAAATCATTGCTCTATTTAGCGTATCTTTCCGCTCTTTTCTCCGTTGCGCTCTTTTTCTTTGGCTTGGCAAATCTTTCCAAAGCGGAAGAATTTTTGGATTGGCTTAAAAAAAATGTTTCGGGAATTACGATTAGTGATACCGGAATGAAACTAGATATTTCCGGCCGTAAAGAAATTATCCACCCTCAGTTAGGGGCGCTTGCTGTTTTTGATGACACCAGAGAGGTGATTCAGCCCGGCGAAATGGGAGAGTACCGTTTTTACATGACTTCAAAAATGATGTATGTAAACCAAAACGGTGTGGTTCAATCGAGTGTCATTGGCAGTAAAGCAAAAAAAAGTTTTAAAACTTACATTGATGCCGCGCTCATCCAGAAGCTTTATGACCTGTTGAAATGGCCTGTCGCTATTTTCGTTTTGTTCGCGGCATTTTTTGTGGGTTTTCTTACCCGCGCGCTTACGGCGCTGATTTTGACCGCTTTCGGTTTTTTGACGCAGCTTTTTATGCCCAGAAAGCTGTCGTTTAGCAGTTTGTTTGGAATAGGTTCCATTGCTCTTTCTGCAGCGCTCTTTTTTTCCGCACTTCAATTACTTCCAGTGCTGGCTCCGTTTTCACCCGGCTTGCTGGGGGTTTTACTGGCGATTGCTTATTTTGTGATTGGGGTTATGGTGCAGCCCAAGCCCGCATCGGAAGAGGATAAGTCTATTTAAGAAGACGCCGTTTTTTTTACGGATGATTTCGGAATCCCGAAATAAGAGATTAAAATTCCGCTGCTGACAATCAGAGCAAGTCCCGCCCAAAAACTGATCCTTCCGCCTTCTTGAAAGAAAAACCAGCCGTACAGCGAAGATAAAATCGGATTCAAATAGATAAATGGGCTGACTAGCCAAGCGGGAGCTTTGCGCATGGCGGTGGTGAGCCAAAACTGCCCATAGTAGGATCCAATTCCAATGACGATCAGATAGATCCAGGTCAGCGGTTGGGGCCATATCCAAACAGGAATAAAGAGAAGTGATCCTATTGTTGAAATTGCGGTGAAATAAAAAATAACCGTGTAAGGGGATTCTTTGTCATTGATTCCCCGAATAGTCAAATAAGCCACCGCGGCGAAAACAGCGGACAAAATAGCCATACCAATTAACGGATCCCAATGCAGGCCTGTTTTTACATTCATTAAAACAACACCGGAAAAAGAAGTCGCGAGAAGAGGATAAAACCAGGCGGAGGGTTTCTCACCAAGAAACTTAGATGAAAAAAGGGCGACAAATATAGGCGCCATGTAATTTAGTGTGATTGCAATGCCCAACTCGAGATGCTTGATCGTGTAAAAGTGTAGCAGCAAGGCCAGAAAACCGCTAACTCCGCGCAGAAGCATCAGCTTTTTTTCCGTACCAAAGAGTGAAATGCGGTGATGACGAATGAGTGCCAAAATAATCAGCAGGCCGAAAAAACTTCTGAAAAAAACAATTTGCAGCGGATGCAAGTCATTTGCCGCCGCTTTGACGCAGACACTCATGGCGGAAAATGCCGCGGCACTGCAAAGCATGGTTTGAATGCCCGCGATATGGTTTTTTCTTTGAGGCATGCGCGATGCTAAGGTTTGAGAATAATTTTACCGAAATTTTTTCGGTCAATCATACGCTGAAGCGCATCGGCCGTCTGAGATAATGCAAAAACTTTGTCCACAACGGGGCGAAGCTTGCCTTTTTCGACGAGGCGTAAAACTTCAAGTAGTTCCTTTTGCCCGCCCATGAAGGAGCCCTGAAGCGTGATTTGGTTCATGTAGAGATACCGGAGATCAATCTGCGTTGAAGTGCCCGAAGTAACGCCGCAATGCACAAGGCGCCCCCTTTTCTTCAGGCAAAGAATACTTTTCTGCATAGTTTCGGGCCCGATATGTTCAAAGGCCACATCCACTCCCTGATTATTTGTGATGTTTTTAACTTCAGAGGAAAAATCGTTTTTTTTGTAATTGATCACATGATCTGCGCCCAGTTTTTTCGCGAAATTGATTTTGGAATCATTGCCCACGGTCGTGATAATGCGCGCGCCCCGGAACTTTGCGATTTGAATCGCGGCGCTGCCGATGCCGCTTCCTGCTGCCTGAATCAAAACGGTTTCACCTTTTTGGAGCTGCGCATGAGTAATGAGCATATGCCACGCGGTTAAAAAAACGAGCGGGATGGAAGCCCATTCTTCGTGAGTAAGTTTGTTTGAAACGGGAATCACATTTTCAGCGGGGACAACGGCATATTCCGCGTAACCGCCATTATTTTGCAAACCAACAATTTGATACTCCGGAGAAAGACTGTCCCATACGCCTAACTTGTAGTGAGGGGACTTACCTCCCCGAATGCCGGGCGCAATGACGACCCGTTTTCCCAAGGGTAGTCCGCGCACACCTTTACCGATTTCAGCGATTTCGCCCGCGATATCACAGCCTAAAATATGCGGCATAGAAATTTGGGGCGCGACCGCGCCTGTCAAAATCCAGAGGTCAAGGTGGTTTAGCGCACAGGCTTTGACCTTGATCAAGATTTCGCCGCGCTTTGGCTTGGGTTTGGGCACGTCCGTATATTCCAGATTTTCAATGCCGCCTGTTTTTTTTAAAATAACCGCTTTCATCGTTTCCATAAAAACCTCAAATAAGTTATAAGGATAAAAGTCAGACTTGGAAAGTCAGAAGTATAATACCTCAAACAAAGCCATTTTAAACTTAGATCAAATGAAGCGTATGGAAAAGCAGCTAGAAAAGCAAAAACGAGCCCAAAAGATTATTCGGATTCTTAAAGAAAAATATCCCGATGCCCATTGCGCGTTGGATCACTCCAATGTGTGGGAGCTTTTGGTGGCAACTATGCTTTCGGCGCAATGCACCGATGCGCGGGTGAATAAAGTGACGCCGGCGCTTTTTAAACGGTATTCCGGGGTAAAGGATTATGCTGAAGCGGATATCGATGAATTGGAAAAGCTTATTCATTCCACCGGTTTTTTTAAGAATAAAGCTAAAAACATTAAAGCAGCGGCTCAAATGGTGCTGAGTGAGTATAACGGACAGGTTCCGGAAACCATGGATAAGCTGATTAAGATTCCCGGAGTCGGCCGTAAAACAGCGAATGTGATTCTGGGAAATTATTTCGGTGTTCCAGCCTTGACGGTGGATACGCATATGATACGCCTGAACAGGCTTTTGGGCTTTTCTCAATCAGACGATGCGGTTAAGGTGGAATATCAGCTGATGAAGTTGATTCCCGAAAAAGATTGGGTTCAATATACTCACCTTGTTATTCACCATGGCCGGAACGTTTGTATCGCGCGCCGTCCGCGCTGCTCGGAGTGTGTTATCCAGAGTTTGTGCGCTTGGGGTATTAGGAACGGTGTTTGACTTTTGGGCGGGCGTGGAATAGGATTTCGACATGAATTTAAACTTTTTTCTTCGCGTTAAAAAGCATTTTATCCCGATTTTTTTTGTCATGATGTATTTCATGAGCCCTGCGGTTTGTTTTTCACAAGACAGCCCTCCCGCCGAACGCTTTGTGCAAGTTGATGAATTAAGCGGAGAAGTTCAGTTGAAAGTGAATGCCGGTGAGAGCTGGAAAATTGCCGAAAAGGGAATGCGCATTCAGCAAGGCGGCGAGATTCGTACGGGTAAAGATTCTAAGGCTGTTATTTTGGTTGATGAAAATGCCGCTGCCGGTAAGGTGGATATCTACGCAAACACTTGGGTTCGGGTGGGAGTTTTGGGGCACTCTGAACGAGCAGGCGCCAAGCGGACCTTATTTGACCTTGCCTTGGGACAGGTTTTTGTTAAAGCTCAGGGGGTTAGCGGAGACGGCACGTTTCAGATACGCACTCCGACTTCCACAAGCAGCGTGCGCGGTGAATCCGCCAGTTTTGAAGTGAAGGTTGAAGAAGAATAAGTTTCTATTTTGCTGAATTTCTGGTCTTGTCCGTAGCCCCTCAGCCCGAGTATAATGCCCCTTCTTAACAAACGGTCTATTATTAATAAAGTTTTCACGAGGTGAATTATGGGTCATGAAAAAGTGCTTACAGATGCTAGTTTTGAAACCGATGTTTTGAAATCAACGCAGCCGGTGGTGGTTGATTTTTGGGCGGAATGGTGCGGTCCCTGCCGTATGCTGGGTCCTGTGGTTGAAAAAATTGCGCAGGCCAACGAAGGCAAGGTGGTTGTGGGAAAGATGAATGTGGACGAAAATCCTTTGACCCCCGGTAAATTTGGAATTCAGGGAATTCCGACCCTGCTTTTTTTCAAGAACGGAGAAAAAGTCGGCAGTATTGTCGGCTTCAACCCGCAAGAAAAAATCCAAGCCAAGATTACAGAATTATTCGGAGTGTAATCTGAATCTTTTGCCCTGGGATTTGTCCAGCCGCGAAGTTGTGAATTCGATATTAAATTAAAGCGAGACGGATTAAAAACCGCACATGCTGTTTTTTCATCGGTCGTAAAGGAGAGAATATGCCAGTAGTAAACTACAAACAATATTGCCAGATGCTTGATACCGCGAAGGCCAAAGGTTATGCCTATGCCGCGATTAACGTGACTTCCACCGAAACCGCGAATGCGGCTCTTAAGGGATTCGCGGATGCTAAATCGGACGGAATCATCCAGGTTTCAACAGGCGGCGCGGAATTTGCTTCCGGTCTTAATGTGAAGAATATGGTGGATGGTGCGATTTCGATCGCGGAGCATGTTCACCGTCTCGCGAAAAAATATAATGTTTGGATTGCGCTTCATACGGATCATTGCCAGGCATCTAAGTTGGACAAATTTCTTGTTCCTCTTGTGGATGAAACAGAACGCCGCCGTGCCGCGGGTCAAACTAATTTGTTTAATAGCCATATGTTTGATGGTTCCGAGCTTCCTTTGAAAGAGAATATGGATATCGCCGTCAAGTTGCTTGAGCGCTGCGCCAAGAATGAAATCATTCTTGAAGTGGAAGCGGGTGTTGTGGGCGGAGAAGAAGACGGCGTCAGCCATGAAGGCGCGCCTGCGGATAAGCTTTATACGACTCCGGAAGATATGGTTGAAGTTTATAACCGTCTTTCCAGCGTTAAAGGCGGACGTTATATGTTTGCCGCGACTTTCGGAAACGTGCATGGCGTTTATAAGCCCGGCAACGTTAAGCTGAAGCCGACGATTTTGCGTGATGGTCAGGCCGCGGTTGTTAAGAAGTACGGCCAATCCGCTCATTTTGATCTCGTGTTTCATGGCGGGTCAGGTTCTGAGCTTTCTGAAATTCACGAGACTCTCAATTACGGTGTGATTAAGATGAATGTCGACACAGACACTCAGTATGCTTTCACACGCCCGATGGTTGAGCATTTTTTCAAGAATTATGACGGCGTGCTTAAGATTGACGGGGATGTGGGGAATAAGAAAGTTTATGACCCGCGCAGTTATCTTAAAAAAGCTGAAGAGGGCATGGCAAAGCGCATTCAGAATGCCTGTGATGATTTGAAGTCATCCGGTAAGACTCTTGCCGCTGCGGCCCCGGTTGCTGTCGGCGTTTGATCGAAACACGGTAAAGTTTAAAGAGCCCTGAGGGAAACCTCGGGGCTTTTTTTATTAGAAATTTAAAAAATGTTTATAAAAAAAAGAATTTTAGGTCAAACCGGTTTGATGTTGCCCGAAATGGGTATGGGCTGTTGGGCTATCGGAGGGCAGGGCTACGGCCCGGTAAGCCAGGAAGACGCCTTAGCGACGCTGGAAGCGGCATGGAACAGCGGGGTTCGTTTTTTTGATACAGCGGATGTCTACGGTGATGGAGTTAGTGAAAAATTGATCGCACAGTTTCTGAGAACCAAATCGCGTGATGAAGCGGTGATTGCCACCAAAGTGGGATGGGACTTTTATCAGGGTGGACATAAAAAAAACTTTGCGCCGGATTATCTGCGCTTTGCCTGCGAGCAAAGTTTGAAGCGGCTTGAAACGGATTATATCGATCTTTATCAACTGCATAATCCTTCAGCTGAGGAAATGAAATCTGGTGAAATATTTCAAACGCTGACGAAGTTAAAAGAGCAGGGAAAAATCGGGCATATCGGTGTCTCTGTTCACAGAGAAGAAGAAGCGCTGGCGGCTTTGAAGAATAGCCGGATTGAATCTTTGCAGCTGATTTTTAATGCGCTTGATCAGCGTATGTCCGTGAATGTGTTTGATGCCGCAAAAGCAAAGGGGGTCGGTATTTTGGCGCGCGAACCCCTGGCTTGCGGACTTTTAACGGGAAAGTATTTTGCGGATGCCGTTTTTCCGAAGGGCGATCATCGTCGGCGCTATTCAGCCGAGAAAATGAAATCGGATATCCAAAAAATTGAAAAAGTGAAAGCTGTCCTTGGTGAGAAGCCTCTCTCTGTGGCGGCTTTGGCTTTTGTTTTAGCGCATGAGGCGGTCAGCTGCGTAATTCCCGGAGCCAAGACCCCTGAGCAAGTAAAAACCAATTTGAAAGCTGCCCGGGAAAAGGTATTAACTCCGGACGAGGTGACGGCTATTCGGAAGCTTTTTAGCGAGGATCCTCAATTTAGGGAGCATTTATTGCCGTCTTGAGTGTGGAAAATACCGCTTTGCAAACCGTATTTTTTCACTAGAATACTTCCTCAAGCGGTGATTTAAGGGACATCTTGCTCCGCGTCGCGCAAGCGTAATAAAAGCTAAAAAGTCCTGCGGGTTTTTTGCCCTAAGCGGCAGTGAAGTATTTGCAATCCTCGATTAATCTCGGATTACGAATCAATTAAAACCCGAAGTTTCATTCTTCGGGTTTCGTCGTTTGAGGGTGAATTGATTTTGAAAAAGGAGAGGTTGCTTAAAAATATTTGGATGCAAGGAAAAAATGAGCGCCCGCGGAGTCGTAGTATGAATACTACGACGCACAAGGAAGCGATTTTTTGACGACGCAGATGAATGTTTTTTAGCGACCGGGTAAGGAATATGGATTTAACGCCGGAACAATTAATCAGATACAGCCGTCACTTCATTCTTCCCAACGTGGGCGAAGAAGGGCAGAAGAAGCTGCTTGCTTCCAAGGTTCTTATTATCGGAACCGGCGGGCTCGGGTCTCCGCTTGCGCTTTATCTTTCCGCGGCCGGTGTCGGGACAATCGGCTTGGTGGATTTTGATACGGTGGACCTTTCCAATCTTCAGCGTCAGGTTATTTTCGCCGAAAGTGATATTGATACTCCCAAAGTGGATGCGGCAGCGAAGCGTCTGCGTCAAATGAACTCCGACCTTAAAATCATCAAACACAATGAACGCATCACCAGCGCGAATGCGCTTGAGATTATCAAAAACTACGACATTATCATCGACGGCACGGATAACTTTCCGACGCGTTATTTAACCAATGATGCTTGTGTTATTTTGAAAAAACCGAATGTGTACGGCTCTATTTACCGCTTTGACGGCTTGGTTACGGTTTTTTCCGGAAAAAACTCCGCGGGGGAAGACGGCCCTTGCTATCGTTGTCTTTATCCCGAACCGCCGCCGCCGGGAATGGTGCCCAGTTGTGCCGAAGGCGGGGTGCTTGGAATTTTGCCGGGAACAGTCGGGGTCATTCAGGCGACGGAAGCTGTGAAGCTGATTTGCGGTATCGGTAAGTCGCTTGTCGGGAGATTGATGGTTTATGACGCGCTGAATATGACTTTTCG
>ERZ761609.861-NODE-861-length-31306-cov-805.880580_pt1 | contig 31306 bp, 33 predicted proteins | sample MGYA00511163_ERZ761609 | MGnify/ENA primary metagenome ERZ761609 (study PRJEB28899, sample SAMN02445070) | bioreactor sludge metagenome | biome: EBPR sludge | place: Australia: Brisbane, Thorneside Wastewater Treatment Plant | collected 2011-12-16 ...
GCTGCTCTACATGCCGACCTCGCTGCCCGGAATGTCGATCACCAAGGCGGCCGACGCTGTGGCTGCCGGCGAGGTAGGCGACGATGGCAACGCCGAGCATCGCCATGGCCGCAGCAGCCGCCCAGGCCCAGCGGCCGAACGACCGGCCGGCGATCGGCTGGAACTGTGCATCACGGATCGCCGCCCGCAGTTGCCGGCCCTCGACCTGATGCCGGCCCTCGGCGAATGCCGCCAGCAGCGCCTTGTCGGCGAGGATGTTGATGCGCCGCGTCAGCCCCTCGGAGCTGCGGCTGATGAGCTGGATGGCGCGCCTGCTGAACAGATCGGGGCCGCGATACCCGGCCGCGCGCAGCCGGAACATCAGATAGGCGGCAACATCGCTGCGATGCAGCGGCTCGAGGCTGAAGCTGTGCGTGATGCGGTCGTTGAGCTGCCGCATGGCGCTCTCGCGCAGCCGCTGATCGAGTTCGGGCTGGCCGAAGAGGACGATCTGCAGCAGCTTGTGGCGGCTCGATTCGAGGTTGGAGAGCAGGCGAATCTCCTCGAGTGCGTCGGGCGGCATCGCATGCGCCTCGTCGATGAGGACGACGATCTGCCGCCCGGCGGCATAGATCTCGAGCAGACGATCCTGCAGCGCGCGCAGCAGCAACTGCCCCTGCCCGGCCGGCAGTTCGAGACGCAGTTCGGCGGCGATGGCGAACAGGATCTCGTCGCGCGACAGCATCGGATTGGCGAGATAGACCGTCTCGACGTTCTCCGGCAGGTTTTCGAGCAACATGCGGCAGAGCATCGTCTTGCCGCTGCCGACCTCGCCGCTGACCTTGACGATGCCTTCGTCGTTGGTGATCGCGTAGATCAGCGCTTCGAGCGTCGCCCCCCGGTTGGCGCCGGCAAAGAAGAATTCCGTGTGCGGCGTGATGCGGAAGGGGGCCTGCTGCAGCCCGAAATGTTCGAGATACATCATGCCTCGCGCGCCGCCGCTTCCATGCGGTTGTAGAGCGTCGTCCGGTGGACGCCGAGCAGACGTGCCGCCTGGCTGACATTGCCATGCGCCAGCTTCAGCGCCGCTTCGATGTAGCCGCGCTCGGTCGCGTCGAGCAGGCGATCGAGGCTGAACGGCTCGCGCTGCCGCAGGCGGTGCGTCGCGGCGGCGACGATCGCCTCGCTGGTGCTTGTGTCGACGGCTACCGGCAGGCTGTCGCCACCGTCCGGCGACTCGTCCGGCAGATCGAGTTCGGCCTCGAGTGCCGCCGCATCGACGATCTGTCCGGGATGTCGGGTGGTCAGGCGGATGACGACGTTGCGCAGCTCGCGCACGTTGCCCGGGAAGGCGTAGTCGCACCACAGGCTCTCGGCTGCCGGCGCCAGGACGAAGGGCAGTTGCTGCGTCTGCTCGGCGTAGTGCGCGCGGAAGTGCTCGAGCAGGAGCAGCTTGTCGTCGCCCATCTCGCGCAGCGGCGGGGCGACGATCGAACAGACCGACAGGCGATGGTAGAGGTCGGCACGGAAGCGGCCGGCCTTGACCTCCTTGCGCAGATCGCGGTTGGTGGCGGCGACGATGCGTGCCCGGCTGACGCGCCGCTGCGTTTCGCCGATCCGCTGGTACTCGCCGTTCTCGAGGACGCGCAGCAGCTTCGCCTGCAGATCGAGCGCCAGTTCGCCGATCTCGTCGAGAAACAGCGTGCCATCGGCGGCGTCGTCGAAGTAGCCGGCGCGGCTTGCCGAGGCGCCGGTGAAGGCACCGCGGGCGTAACCGAAGAGCGTCGCTTCGACCAGGCTCGGCGAGATCGCCGCACAATTGAGCGCCAGGAAGGGCCGGTAGCGCCGCCGCGTGTCGTGGTGCAGGCAACGCGAGGCGATGATCTCCTTGCCGCTTCCCGATTCCCCCTCGATCAGCACCGGAAACGGCAGGTCGGCGTACTGCCGCAGCTGCAGCCGCAACTTCTGCATCGCCGGGCTGTTGCCGATCAGCGGCGAAACGGCTTCCCGCTGCTGCTCGTCGAGGGCACGAAAGGCCAGCGCGCCCTCAAGTACCTGCTGCAGGTCGCCGGGGTTGCAGGGCTTGGCGACGAAATCGGCGGCGCCGAGCGTGCGCGCGTGGCGGGCGTTGCCATCGTCGCTCTGGCCGGAGAGGACGACGATGCGGATCGCCGGCGCCAGCTTGATGAGATCGGAAATCAGCGCAAAACCTTCGTCCGGACGATGCGGTACCGGCGGCAGGCCGAGGTCGACGAGTGCCAGTTCCGGCGCCCGGCGCAACTGCCGCAGAAGCTGCAGCGCGTGCGGGCGGGAATGGCTGGTGACGACCTCGAACGGCTTGCTCAGCGAAAAGCTCAGGGTGTCGCAGATCAGCGGATCGTCATCGACGATGAGCAGCAGGGGCTTCTCGGGCAATGCGGTTCCGGGGTGTCTGAGCATGGAAAGGCGGTCGTCACGGGAGCTGATGGCGATCACATCATTATTCCACAATTATATTAACGTCAAGTAATTCACGGTAAGACGATGAAGCGTCGAGTATAATTCGCGCTCATTTTGCTCCCCGGATACCCGCGTGTCTGCCGAAAATCTTGTCGAGATCAGCAGTCTTGATTTTGCCTACGAGGATCGCCCGATCCTCGACGGCATCAGCCTGCGGATCCCGCGCGGCAAGGTCGTCGCGATCATGGGTGGCTCCGGTTGCGGCAAGACGACGCTGCTGCGGCTGATCGGCGGCCAGCTCAAGCCGAGCCGCGGCGAGGTCCTGGTTGACGGGCAGTCGGTGCCGCATCTCGACGAGGAGGAACTGTATGCGCTGCGGCGGCGGATGGGCATGCTCTTCCAGTTCGGCGCGCTGTTCACCGACATCTCGGTCTTTGACAACGTTGCCTACCAGATGCGCGAGCACACCGACCTGCCGGAAGAACTGATCCGCGACATGGTACTGATGAAGCTCAACGCCGTCGGCCTGCGCGGCGCGCACGGGCTGATGCCGGCCGAACTCTCGGGTGGCATGGCGCGACGGGTTGCCCTGGCACGGGCGATTGCCCTCGATCCGATGCTGATCATGTACGACGAGCCCTTTGCCGGTCTCGACCCGATTTCACTCGGCATCATCGGCCAACTGATCCGCAGGCTCAACGACGCGCTGGGCGCGACGACGATCATGGTGACGCACGACATCCAGGAGTCGCTGCTGATCGTCGACTACATCTATTTCATGTCCGACGGCAAGGTGGTCGCCCTCGGAACCCCGGACGAGATCCGCGCCTCGCAGCATCCCTTCGTGCATCAGTTCGTCTTCGCCGAGGCCGACGGACCGGTGCCCTTCCACTATCCTGCCGTGCCACTGGCGCACGAACTGCTGGGGAGCGCGGCGCATGGCGGGCGATAGCCGCGCGACGGGCAGGATCGCGACGATGCTCGGCAGCATCGGCCACCGCGTCACCGACGGACTGATTCGGCTCGGCTTCGCGACCCGCTTCTTCCTCATGATCCTGCTCGGGTCGGGACAGTCGTTCCGCCGCCTGCACCTGACGATTCGCGAGATCTATTTCGCCGGCTTCCAGTCGCTGCTCATCATCCTCGTCTCCGGGCTGTTCATCGGCATGGTGCTCGGAATGCAGGGCTACGAGACGCTGCAGCGCTACGGCTCGGCAGACGCGCTGGGCGTTCTCGTCGCCCTGTCGCTGGTGCGCGAACTCGGACCGGTGGTCGCGGCGCTGCTCTTTGCCTCGCGCGCCGGTTCGTCGATCACCGCCGAGATCGGGCTGATGAAGGCGACCGAGCAGCTCACCGCGATGGACATGATGGCGGTCAATCCGATCGCCCGCGTCGTCGCGCCGCGCTTCTGGGGCGGCGTCATCTCGATGCCGCTGCTGGCGGCGCTCTTCTCGGCCACCGGCATCCTCGGCGGCTATCTGATCGGCGTCGTCTTCATCGGCGTCGACGAAGGCGCCTTCTGGTCGCAGATGCAGGCATCGGTCGACTTTCGTTACGATGTCTGGAGCGGCATCGTCAAGAGTTTCGTCTTCGGCATCGCGGTGTCGCTGATCGCCGTCTTCGAGGGCTACGACGCACTGCCCACCGCCGAAGGCGTCTCGAGCTCGATCAAGAGCACCGTCGTCAAGTCGGCGCTGGCGATCCTCGCGCTCGACTTCGTGTTGACCTCGTTCATGTTCCGGGAGGCTTGATGAGTCGCAAGCTGCTCGACCTCTGGGTCGGTGTTTTCGTCGTCTTGGGGATGGCTGCGATGCTCTTCCTCGCCCTCAAGGTCGGTAACCTGTCGGCAGCAAACTTTGCCGAGACGTACCCGCTGCGCGCCAATTTTGTTAACATCGGCGGTCTGAAGGTGCGCGCCCCGGTGAAAAGTGCCGGCGTCGTCGTCGGTCGGGTGGCCGAGATTCATTTCGACCCCGAGTCGTACGAAGCCGTCGTGACCCTCAACATTGACGGCCGCTATCGTTTTCCGAAGGACACTTTCGCCCTGATCCTGACCGCCGGGCTGCTCGGCGAGCAGTACATCGGCCTCGACCCGGGGGGTGACGAGGTGATGCTCAAGGCAAGCGACGTGATCGCCAAGACGCAATCGGCAGTGGTGCTGGAGAAGCTGATCAGTCAGTTCATGTTCAACAAGGCGTCCGAAGGACAAAGCGACAAATAGAAGGGGAGCAGAGCAATGAGAACGCAGCTTTCGACTCGCATGTCTGGCCTGGCCTGCGCCGCCGCGCTGGTCGCTCTGGGTGGCTGTGCAACGACGGCGAACAATCCGAAGGATCCGTTCGAGGGCTTCAACCGCGCGATGTTCGCCGTCAACGAGGGGATCGACGTCGTCGTCAAGCCGATCGCCCAGGGCTATGACGTGGCGGCGCCGCTGCCCGTCAAGGTGGTCATCGGCAACTTCTTCGGCAATATCTGGGACGCTTGGACAGCCGTCAATAACCTGCTGCAGGGCAAGGGTGGGGACGCCGCGTCCGATGTCGGTCGGGTGCTGATCAACAGCACGCTGGGGATTGGCGGCGCTTTCGACATCGCCGGCGAGATGGGACTGGAGAAGCACTCCGAGGATTTCGGCCAGACTCTCGGCAAGTGGGGTGTCGCTGACGGCCCGTTCTTCTACTGGCCGATCATCGGACCGCGAACGACGCGCGACACCTTCGGCTGGATGGTCGACGTTTACGTCGATCCGGTGTGGCGCGTCGACGACATGGCGCTGCGCAACAGTCTCGTGGCAACACGCTACATCAACCTGCGTGCCAGCCTGCTGCCGTCGGACAAGGTGGTCAGGGAGGCTGCCTTCGACAGGTACGAATACATCCGGGACGCCTATCTGCAGCACCGCCGCAGCGAGATTTTCGACGGCGCGCAGCCGCACGAGGTGATCGTCGACGAACGTGCGCGCTAGACCCCCGAATCAAGAACGCTGCAGCCCGCCAAGCGGCGGCTGCGGCCCGCACCCGTCTGGAAGATGATGATGAAGTTCGCATGCTCACTGCTGTTTGCCCTGTTCTGCAGCCTGACGCCCGCTCTGGCGCAGGACAATGCCCCGGACGCGCTCGTGCGCAAGGTCACCGACGACGTCCTGACCGTCGTCCGCCAGGACAAGGATATCCGCAGCGGCAACACCCGCAAGGCAATCGACCTGGTCGAGACCAAGGTCCTGCCCTATTTCAATTTCCAGCGCATGACGGCGCTCGCTGTCGGGCGCGACTGGAACAAGGCGACGCCGGAACAGAAGGCGCGCCTGGCCGAGGAGTTCAAGACGCTGCTCGTGCGCACCTATGCCAACGCCCTGACCTCCTACAAGGACCAGAAGATCGTCTACAAGCCGACCAGACTGCAACCCGACGATAGCAGCGTCGTCGTCCGGACCGAGGTCGTGCAGCCGGGCAGCGCGCCGGTCCAGCTCGATTACGAGTTGGCGAAGCAGGGCGACGGCTGGCAAGTGTATGACGTCCGGGTGGCTGGCGTCAGCCTGGTGACCAACTACCGCGACACCTTCAGCCAGGAGGTTCGCAGCAACGGCATCGATGGCCTGATCGCGATGCTCAGCAAGCGCAACAAGGAACTCCAGGCAGGAAAGTCATGATTGCCGGCACGGACGGCGGGCTGCGTGTCAGCGCACCGATGGTGATCGCCAACGCGCGCCAGTTGCTCGATGCCGGGCGCAACTGCCTGCGCGCGCGCAACTCGGCAACGCTCACCGTCCTCGACCTGGCCGAGGTCAGCGAGGTCGACTCGTCGGCCGTCGGCCTGATCCTCGCCTGGCTGCGCACGGCCAGCGAGCGCCGTCTCGAGCTGCGCATCGCCAACCCGCCGGCAAGCCTGCTCAGCCTGGCATCGCTCTACGGCGTCGCCGAACTCCTGCCGCTGGCCTGAGCGGGCCCGCTGCTGCCGACATCGACAGCCATGGGCGTCGCGGTTGCCATCGATCGTGTCGAGAAGCACTTCGCCTCGCTGCAGGCGCTCGCCGGTGTTTCACTGCAGATCGAAGAGGGCGAGTTCTTCGGTCTGCTGGGACCGAACGGTGCCGGCAAGACGACGCTGATTTCCTGCCTTGCCGGTCTCAGCCGCCCGGATTCCGGCAGCCTGACGGTGCTCGGCCACGACGTCGTCAGCGACTACCGGGCCGCCCGCCGCCTGCTCGGCGTCGTCCCGCAGGAACTCGTCTTCGACCCCTTCTTCTCGGTGCGCGAGACGCTGCGCATCCAGTCAGGCTACTTCGGCATCCGCAACAACGACGACTGGATCGACGAGATCCTGGCCAACCTGGATCTCGGTGCCAAGGCCGATACCAACATGCGGCGGCTGTCCGGCGGCATGAAGCGGCGCGTGCTGGTTGCCCAGGCGCTGGTGCACAAGCCGCCGGTGATCGTCCTCGACGAGCCGACTGCCGGCGTGGACGTCGAGCTGCGGCAGGGCCTGTGGCAGTTCGTCCGCCGTCTCAATCGCGACGGCCACACGGTGATCCTGACGACGCACTACCTGGAAGAGGCCGAATCGCTCTGTGGCCGCATCGCCATGCTCAAGCAGGGTCGTGTGGTGGCGCTCGATTCGACAGCCAACCTGCTGGCACGCTTCGCCGGGCAGACGGTGAGCCTGCGACTGGCGCCGCCGGCAGTGCTGCCGCAACACCTGGCGGCGCGGGCGACGCTGGTCGACGGAAGCTGTACCTTCCACCTCGCCGGTGCGCGCGATATCGAGCCGCTGCTCGCCGATCTGCGCCAGGCCGGCTGCGTCATCGAGGACCTGCGCCTGACGCAGACCGATCTCGAGGATGTCTTCCTCGGCGTCATGCAGAGCGCCGGCAGCAACCGGAGCCGCTGCTGACGGCCATGACTGTCGCGACACCCCTGAGCATGAAAGTGATGACCGTTGTCATCATCCCCGGCCCTTCTCCTGTGCACGGGGGAAGGGAGATTCGCGAGTCGCAGCCGTGACTTTCACATCGATGACCGGCTTTCGCACCCTCCTCTACAAGGAAGTGCTGCGTTTCTGGAAAGTCAGTTTCCAGACCATCGCCGCGCCGGTGCTGACGGCGCTGCTCTATCTGATGATCTTCTCGCACGTGCTGGAAGCGCACGTGCAGGTGCATGGCATCGCCTACACCGCCTTCCTGATCCCCGGGCTGGTGATGATGTCGGCGCTGCAGAACGCCTTTGCCAACAGTTCGTCGAGCCTGATCCAGTCGAAGGTGACGGGCAGCGTCGTCTTCGTCCTGCTGCCGCCGATCTCCTACGGCGAGTTCTTCCTTGCCTATGTCGTCGCCGCGATGCTGCGCGGCCTGATGGTCGGCGCCGGCGTCCTGCTGGTGACGGTCTGGTTTGCCGTGCCGGCGGTCAAGGCACCGCTGTGGATTCTCGCCTTCGTCGTCCTCGGCGGCGCGATAATGGGAGCGCTGGGGATGATCGCCGGCATCTGGGCCGACAAGTTCGACCAGCTCGCCGGCTTCCAGAACTTCCTGATCATGCCGCTGACGATGCTCTCCGGCGTCTTCTACTCGATCCATTCGCTGCCCGACTTCTGGCAGCAGGTATCGCATTTCAATCCCGTGTTCTATATGATCGACGGTTTTCGCTTCGGCTTCTTCGGCGTCTCCGATGTCGCGCCGGAAGTCAGCCTGACGGTCGTCGGCACGAGTTTCGCTCTGGTATCGGCGGCGACCCTGCTGCTGCTCCGAAGCGGCTACAAACTGAGATCCTGAATCATGATGCACCCTGAACGAGTCCACCAGCTGATCGCCGGCGGCCTGCCCTGCGAGCACCTGCAGGTCAGCGGCGATGGCCACCACTTCGAAGCGCTGATCGTCAGCGACAGCTTTGCCGGCAGGAACCGCGTACAGCGCCAGCAACTGGTCAATCGGATCCTGCAGCAGCATTTCGACAGCGGCGAGCTGCACGCGCTGTCGATGAAGACGCAGACCCCGGAAGAGTGGCGGAGCGTCGGGCGTGGATAAGCTGCTGATCGAGGGAGGCCGGCGGCTCGCCGGCGAAGTCGCGATTTCCGGCGCCAAGAACGCGGCCCTGCCGATCCTCTGCGCCAGCCTCCTCAGCGCCGAGCCGCTGCACCTGCGCAACGTGCCGCAACTGCGGGACGTTGCGACGATGCTGCGGCTGATCGAGCAGATGGGCGTCCAGGTCAGCCGCGAGGGGACTTCCGAAGTCGTTCTCGACAGTCGCAACCTCGACAATCCGCTCGCCCCCTACGACATGGTCAAGACCATGCGGGCGTCGATCCTCGTCCTCGGACCACTGCTGGCGCGGCACGGCGAGGCGCGGGTTTCGCTGCCGGGCGGCTGTGCGATCGGTGCGCGACCGGTCGAGCAGCATATCCGCGGTCTGCAGGCGATGGGCGCCGAGATCCAGGTCGAGCACGGCTACATCCATGCCCGCATTGCCGGTGGCAGGCGACGCCTGCAGGGAACCCGCATCGTCACCGACATGGTCACCGTCACCGGCACCGAGAACCTGATGATGGCGGCGGTTCTCGCCGACGGCGAGACGACGATCGAGAATGCCGCCCGCGAACCGGAAATCGTCGATCTCGCCGACTGCCTCAGCTCGATGGGCGCGCGCATCTCGGGTGCCGGCAGCGACCGCATCCGCATCCGCGGCGTCGAGCGCCTGCACGGCGCCGCGCACACGGTGATGGCCGACCGCATCGAGACCGGCACCTACCTCTGTGCGGCAGCGGCAACCGGCGGCAGCATCCGGCTGACCCACACTTCGGCCGCCTACCTCGACGTCGTCGTCGACAAGCTGCTCGACGCCGGCTGCGAGATCGTCGCCGAGCGCCAGGCGATCCGCCTCGCGGCACCGCGGCGTCTCAAGGCGGTCAGCGTGCGCACCTCGCCCTACCCGGCATTCCCGACCGACATGCAGGCGCAGTTCATGGCCGTCAACTGTATCGCCGAGGGCACGGCGGTGATCCGCGAGACGATCTTCGAGAATCGCTTCATGCACGCCGTCGAGCTGATCCGGCTCGGTGCCGACATCAGGATCGACGCCAGCAACGCGATGGTCACCGGCGTCGAGCATCTGCAGGGAGCGACGGTGATGGCGACCGATCTGCGCGCGTCGGCCAGCCTGGTGATTGCCGGACTGGTGGCGCAGGGAGAAACGCTGATCGATCGCATCTACCATCTCGACCGCGGCTACGAGCGGATCGAGGAGAAGCTCGGCCAACTCGGCGCCCTCGTCAGGCGAATCCGCTGAGCGACGCGGCCGCGGCGACCCGGCACGGCGACTGCTGCCCGCATGCGCTTCATCCACTGCGCTGACATCCATCTCGACAGTCCGCTGCGCGGTCTGGAACTCTACGAAGGCGCGCCCGTCGACGAGATGCGCCACGCCACCCGTCGCGCCTTCGCCAACGTCGTCGACCTCGCCATCGAGCGCGCCGCCGACTGCGTCCTGATCGCCGGCGACATCTTCGACGGCGACTGGCCGGACTTCAATACCGGCCTCTACTTCGCCTCGCAGTTGCGCCGCCTTGCCGCTGCCGACATCCGCGTCTTCCTGAGCTACGGCAACCATGATGCGGTCAGCAAGCTGACGCGCTCGGTACCGCTGCCGCAGAACGTCTTCTGCTTTCCCGCCAATCGTCCGGCGACGCAGGTGCTCGAAGACCTCGGCGTGGCGATCCACGGCCAGAGCTTTGCCAGCGAGGCGGTGACGAGCGACCTCGCCGCCGCCTATCCCGCGCCGCGCGGCGGGCTGCTCAACATCGGCGTCCTGCACACCGCGCTGTCGGGGCGCGAGGGACATCAGCCCTACGCGCCGACGACGGCACAGCGCCTCGCCGACAAGGGCTACGATTACTGGGCGCTGGGTCATGTCCACACCCGGGAGATCGTCCGCGAATCGCCATGGATCGTCTTCCCCGGCAATACACAGGGGCGGCACGCGCGTGAGACCGGCGCCCGGGGCTGCATGCTCGTCGAAGCCGAGGCCGCCCTCGGCATCCGTTCGGTCGAGTTCGTTGCCACCGACGTCGCACGCTGGCAGCAGCTCGTCATCGACATCGCCGGACTGGCGTCGGCGGACGAGCTGCACGCCGCCGTGCAGAACGAGGTGCGTTCGCTGCAGGCGGCGGCGGAGGAGCGGCTGCTGGCGATTCGCCTGACGCTGACGGGGCGCGGGCCACTGCATCGGCTGCTCGTCGCCGATCGCGAAGCGATGCGGGCGCAGCTCGCGGCCTCGGTTGGCGAAGCCTCGGCCGGCCGCGCCTGGCTCGAGAAGGTCCGCATCCGGGTGACGGCGCCGCTCGACCTCGAGCGCCTGGCTGGCCGTGACGATCCGATCGGCCTGCTCCTGCGCTCGCTCGATTCGCTGGCCGCCGATCCGGCGGCGCTGCAGTCGCTCGCCGAAGCCGTGCTCGCCGATCTCGGCCAGAAGCTGCCGCCGGATCTGCGCGGCGCCGACAGTGCCTGGGCGCTGGATGCGGACGCAGCGCTCGCCGACGCGCTGGCGAGCGCCAGGGAACGCCTGCTGGCGGTGATCGGCGCCGAGGACACGCGATGAAGATCGAGCAGATCGATCTCAAGGCCTACGGACACTTCAGCAACCAGCGCCTGAGCCTCGCCGGCGGCGCCAACCTGCACCTCATCTGCGGCCCGAACGAGGCCGGCAAGACCACCCTCTGGCGAGCGATCAACGGGGCCCTCTTCGGCATCCCCGAAACCACCCGCGACGGCTACCTGCACGGCAACCCGAAACTGCGCGTCGGGCTCGTCCTGTCGTCGCGCGCCGGCGAGCGGCTGGCGGTGATGCGCCGCAAGGGTCGCGTCAATACCCTGCTCGCCTACGATCCCGAGACGGCCAGCGAACTGTCGGCGACGGTGCCCGACGAGCGACTCGGCGACTGGCTCGGCGGCCTCGGTCAGGGACTCTTCCTGGCCATGTTCAGCCTCGACCACGCGGCGCTGGTGCGTGGCGGCGAGGCGCTGGCGCAAGGCCGCGGCGATGCCGGCGAAAGCCTTTTCGAAGCCGGCGCCGGACTCGGCTCGATTCGCGCCCTGCGCACCCGGCTCGAGAGCGAGGCGGAAAACCTGTTCAAGCCACGCGCTTCGAAGTCGGCCATCTACCGGGCGCTGGCCGAACACGAGGAAAGCCGGCGGCAGGCGCGTGACGCTGCCGTGCGGCCACTCGAGTGGAGCACGGCGCGATCGGCGACGGAAGCCACAGGCAAGGACTACGAAGCCGCCCGCGCCGAGCAGCTGCGGCTGCACACGGAAGCACGGCGGCTGGAGCGGCTGGCGGCGATCCTTCCGGACGTCGCCGCTCTCGGGCTGGCGCGGCAGCAACTCGGCGAACTCGCCGCCGTGCCGCTGCTGCCGCCGTCAGCGGCGAGCGAGCGGGTGGCGGCAGTGACGCAGAGGGCGGAAGCGCTCGCCGTCGAACGTGCGGCGGCGTCACGCCTGCAGCAGCACCAGAGCGGGCTGGCGGCGATCCGCATCAACGACGCCGTCCTCGCCGATGCCGAAGCCATCGAGGCGATTCACCACGCCACCGCCGCCTGCCGTGAAGCAGCCCTGCAGTCGGCCCGGGCGGCAGCGGCCATCGCCGCGGCGCGCGGCAAGCTCGATCTCGTCAGCCGACAGATCGCCGGCGACGCGGAACCCGCCGATGCGCTGCAGTGGATCCCCGATGCGACGCGGACCGCCCGGATCCGTGCACTGATCACCGAGGGCGCGACGCTCAAGGCCAGGCACCAGGCCGATCTCGCGAACCGGCAAGCGAAGACGCTCGAGGTCGCGCAGCTCGAGGCAGCGCTGCGCGAGCTGCAGCAGACGCCGGCGAGCGACGATCTCGGGAACTACCTCGATTCGATTGCCGACCAGGGCGATCCGGAAGCGCGGGCGCAGCAGCTCGACGACGAGGCGGCGGCAGCAGCGGCCCGGCTCGAAGCCGAAGCCCGTGGCCTGCGGCTGCCGGCGGCGGCCGTGGCGCGGACGACGGTGCCGCTCGACGCCGAGTTGCAGGCATTCCGGCTGCAGGATGAGGAGCTGCGCCGGCGCGAGCGTTCGATCCGCGAGGCGATCGAGAAGCTCGAGGACGATCTCGCCGCCCTGCGCGGCGACATCAAGGGTCTCGAGATCCGTGGCAGCGTCCCGACCAGGGAGGCCATCGCTGCCCTGCGGACCGCGCGCGACGGCCTCTGGCTCGCGCTCCGCCGGCGTTTCCTGCCGGCCGCCGACGCCAGCGTTACGCCCGATCCACCGCCACCGGCCGGAGCTTACGAGCTTGCCGTCAGCCGTGCCGACGAGGCTGCCGACGACCTCTTCGCCGACGCCGAACGCGCCACCCGCTACGCCGGGTTCCGCGTTCGCGAGTCACAGATGGAAAGTGCCCTCGATCTCGACCGCCAACGCGCCGCCACGCTCGCCAGCGACGCGCACGAGCTCGCGCGGCACTGGGCGGCGCTGCTCGCGACGAACGGCCTGCCGCCACTGAAGATCGGCGAAGCGGCAGCCTGGCTGGCGAAGCGGGAAGCCTGGCAGCAGAAGTTCGACGCCAGCCAGGTGCAGCGGCACGAGGCCGAGCGGCTGCGCCTAGTGGCCCAGGACGTCCGCAGCCGGCTCGGCGAACTCTGTGGCCGACCGGAAGCAGCCCCTCAGGCGGCAGGCGAACGCCTGTCGGAAAGCCTGGCGCGAGCGCGGGCGATCAACCGTCGGCACGCCGAGCAGCGCACGCAACGGCAACTGAAGAGCAGCAGCCTGGCGAACGCCGTCGCGGTACTGCAGCATGCCAGGGCCGCCGCCACCGACAGCGGTGCCGCGGTCGCCGACTGGGCGACCCGCTGGGCGGCGGCGATGGCCTCGATCCGGCTCGCCGCCGACGCCAGCGAAGCAGAGGCAACCGCCCGCCTGCAGCAGCTTGCCGATCTCGTCGACGCTCGCGACACCCTCGACCGATCGCACAAGGAGCACGACGACGCCCGCATCCAGATCGACGACTTCCAGACCCGTCTCGCGACGACCTGGCAGCGGCTCCGCGGCGAGCCGCTGCCGGTCGACGGCCGCAGCCCCGACCTCCTCGCCGCCGAGCTCTATCGCGAACTCAACCTGACGCGTTCGCTGCAGGAGAAGCGGAACACCCTGAGCCAGCAGATCGCCGACGACCAGCAGGCCATCGACGAAGCGCGGCTGACCGCCGGCGAAGCGGCGACGGTCCTCGAACGGCTTCTGCGGCAGGCCGGTTGCGACACGATCGAAAACCTCGAACTGGTCGAGGGACTGAGCGCGCAACGCAGCGCGCTGACCGCCGAAGTTCTCGGCATCGAAGCGCGGCTCGTCCGGGCGGCCGGGCTGCCACTGCCGGAAGTCCTCAGGCAGGCGGCCGGCCAGGAACCCGACGCCGTCGCCGAAGGCCTGGCGCGGAATACGCAGGAGAACGAGCGCAACGTCGCCGACGTGCAGCGCTGTCACGAGCGCTACCTCGCTGCCCGGCAGCATTTCGAGACGATGGACGGCTCGGCGGTCGCCGCCGACGCGCAGCAGCGGATGGCGCAGCACGCCGCGCGCATCGCCGAACTCGCTGCCGACTACGCTGCGGCGCGGATCGCCGCGGCGGTTCTGGCACAGGTCATCGACGCGTACCAGAAGCGCAACCAGGCGCCACTGATCGACAAGGCGTCGCGCCACTTTGCCGCCCTCACCGGCAACCGCTACAGCGGCGTCGTCGTCGACTACGACGACGACCGGCAGATCCTCAAGGCAACGCGCGCCGATGGCGAACGCCTGCACATGGAGCAGTTGAGCACCGGCCGCCGCGACCAGCTCTTCCTCGCCCTGCGGCTGGCAGCGATCGAAGGCCATCTCGACAACGGCGAGCCGTTGCCGGTCATCGTCGACGACATCACCATCCAGTTCGACGACGCGGCGGCCGCCGCCACCTTCAGGGTCCTGGCCGAGCTGTCGCAGCGAACGCAGGTTCTCTTCCTGACGCATCACGAGCACCTGCTCGACGTCGCCAGCGCGGCGGTCGGCAGCGATGCCTACCGCTCGCACCACCTGCCGGGGTGACCCCGGCGACTCATGCCGGCGCCGGGTGTGCCGTGGCGTGATCGGGCAGGAGACGCGGAAGTCGGGTGCAGCCTGTCCGCCTGCATCGCTGACGGTCATGACTTTCGACACACCCCCGATGATGAAAGTCATGACCGTTTCCCTCATCCCCGGCCCTTCTCCCGCGCACGGGAGAAGGGCGATTCGCGAGTCGCTGACGCGACTTTCGCGTTAAAGAAATGACTGGAAGCGCAGCATGGAAATCATCATCGAGATCATCCTCAAGGCTGGCCGCTCCGCCATCGAGCTGGTCTTCTTCGTACTCCTGCCGGTGATGGTGGTCATGCTCTGCCTGATGCGCCTGCTGGAAGCCCGCGGCATCCTCGACGCGCTGGTTGTCCGGCTGACGCCGGTGCTGAAGCCCTTCGGCCTCAACGGCATGGGCGTCTTCGCCGCCCTGCAGATCAATTTCGTCAGCTTCGCTGCGCCGATCGCCACCCTCAGCATGATGGAGCAACGCGGCACCTCCGACCGCCACCTCGCCGCCACGCTGGCGATGATCTTCGCCATGGCGCAGGCCAATGCCGCCTTCCCGATGATGACCATGGGCCTGCATCTGGGAACCACGCTGGCCTTTTCGCTGCTCGGCGGCCTGGCCGCCGCCACGCTCACCTACCATGTCTTCGGCCGCCACCTCTCGGCTGCCGAGGAGAACGTCGACGAAAGCCTGCAGCACCCTTCGGCTGCAGGTGCCAAGGGCGTGCTCGACACGATCAACCTCGCCGGCGCCGAGGCGTTCAGGATCGCGGTCGGCGCCATTCCCATGCTGGTGCTGTCGCTGGTGGTCGTCGGCGCCCTCAAGCGGCTCGGCGTCATCGACCTGCTGACCCAGTGGCTGACGCCGCTGCTTGCCCTGGCCGCCATCGAACCGACGCTCATCCTGCCCTCGCTCACCAAGTACCTCGCCGGCGGCACGGCCATGATGGGGGTGATGGACGAGATGCGCCGCGCCGACCAGATCAGCGTCGAACAGCTCAATGCGAGTGCCGGCTTCCTGATCAACCCCTTCGACCTGCCCGGCGTCGCCTTCCTCGTCTCCGCCGGCCGGCGCGTCGGCGCGGTCTGGAAACCCGCCGCATTGGGCGGCTGCGTCGGCATTCTGCTGCGCACCGGCGGCCATGCCTTCTGCTCATGACCGTCGAATCACTGACCCACGACGAAGCCCGGCGCCAGAACATCCCGATCGCGGAGTACCCGGCGATCAGCAGCATGCATCTCGCGAAGGGCCTGGAGTTCCGCGCCGTGGTGGTGATGGCTGGCCTGCGACGGCTTTGACACGTCGCGCACGGTCCATTGCCATTTGCCCCGCCGTTCCTGTTCGCGCTGCCCCGGTGTTCGGGTACGTCTCGCTTGCCGCGGGCTTGGCTGATTTTTCGCGTGCGTGTTGCCCCGATCCCTGTTTGCTCTCTACTCCGTCTCAAAACCCTGACTGGTGAATTTCAGCGTCCGGCTGTTCTCGGTGACTGTGCGCACGACATTGTCCGGCGCGCCGTTCGGGATCTCCGCCTCCACCTCGAGAGTTACCGTCACTCTTGCTCCAACGAGCCCGACCAGGTGCGAAATCACTTCCTCGGCGATGCGGCTGGCGTCGCGGCCGACACGGGTGGCATCGAGGACGGCCGTGCCGTGGAAACGCTTTGCTCTGGCGGCAACGGGCTGAACCTCCTTTGGCTGTTCCCCGTCGCGCGGGGTGACGATGGTTCCGGGGCCGCCCCCGGTCGGCGGTTTCGGTGTGCCCCTCGACCCCAGGTCCGCGCGCTCGCCATCGATCTGCCGCACCGCCACCTCAGGTTTCACCACCAGCCCGGGCGCGTGGGCGTCGCTCAGGATCACCATCTGCCCCGCCCGCAGACCCTGGTAACGGGCAGCCGGCTCGTCGAAACCGTCGGCGAAGGCAAAGCCGTCCTGCATCCACGTCAGCAGATTGATGCCGTCGCTGATCGCGTTCAGCAGCACGCTCGAATCCCTGAGCCGGGGCAGGTAGAGGTAGCGCGCGAAATCCTCGACCAACTGCTTCACCGCCACGTGATCGCCGCGCCAGAGCGGCACGCGCTCCAGTTCCATGCGCAGGCGTGTTGATGCAGAGGTCGTCAGATACAGTTCGTCGCTGCGCAGCTTCCTGCTGACGCGGACGGCCAGCGCCTCCGCCCCGGACAGCCGCAGCGCCTCCCAGGCGATCTGGGCTTGCGGCGTTCCCTGCACCGGCACCAGCAGCCATTGATAGGTCTCCGGCAGCCTGGCGGTGACCGTGCCATCAGCGGCGGTCTTCTGGGTCTCGGCCTGGGTGACCTGATAGGGGGTCAGGTTGAGCTGCACCTTCTCGGTGAGGATCGACTCCCACGCCAGGTATTTGCGCGCCGCTTCGTCGAGATCCTGCAGGCGGGTCTTGTCGGCCGCCAGGAAGACCAGCGTATTCCGGTACAGGCGCGGCGTATTGCCACGCGACTCCAGCATGGCCCGCGCGGCAATCTCGCCGGCGCTGTTCCCTTCCTTGCTGTACGGATGATCGACGCCCAGCACGACCAGCCGTGCATCCAGGTCGTCGGGAATGTCCGCCCCGGTCGCCGGCATCGGATGAATGCGCGCGAAGTCGCCCTTGCGCTCCAGATCCTTGCGCAGGCGTTGTTCGATCTCCTGCGCCACCTTGTCCGGATTGCGCTTGGACTGCTCGGCGCGGTCTTCGGCCAGTTTGGTCACCGTCGGCTGCGTCGAATACCAGTAATGCGGTCCGTCCTGATAGAGGTAGGTCGCCGCGCCGGCCATCCGGCGCAGGGCGTCACCAAACACCGCCGGCGATTCGCCCGGCATCGCGCAGCCGAGTTTCACGCGCCGATCCTCGATCCCCTTGTGCGCGGCGGCGGTGGTCGGCGCCGAGCCCATGTAGATCGCGCGCGCCACCCGCCGGCACGCCGAGACCCGGCCCAGGTTGGGCAAGTCCCGGTCGAGCTTCAGCGGCAGCGAGTTCGGCCCGTCGACATCCTTCTCGATCACCGGCACCCAGTTGTCGGAGAGGTAGCGCGTCAGTTCGGACTGCACGCGCGCGTCGTCGATCGCCACGTTGCCGGGCAGGATCAGCGGATTGCGGTCGCCCTTCTCCCACAGGCTGTGGATCACCGCCGCCATCAGCCGCAGCACGCCGCGCGTGCGCTGGAATTTCACCAGCGTCGACCAGTCGGTATACAGCCGGTCGAAGATTTCCGGGTGGATCGGGTACGCTGCCCGGATGCGTTTCTCGTAGTCGGATTCGCGGCACTCGGGCGGAAACTCCGCCTGCTGCGTGCGGTAGAACTCGGCGAAGGCGCGCGCCACCACGTCCCGGTCCTTGAACTGCGCCGGGTCGGCAAGTGGCTGGAACAGGCGCCGGCGAACGATCTCGAAGCCTTCTTCGGCACTGGCCGGCCGCCACGAGGATTCGACACGCCCGACGACGTTGCGCAGCCGGTCGAGCGCCTCGCGGCCACGCGTGCCGCCGACTTCGACATCGTTCGCCTGCGAGTGTGGCAGATTCTGCGGCGAGCCGGAGGTATCCGACGCCGGCAGGCTGATCACCAGCAGGCAGTTCTTCGCCAGCTTGGCCGATTCCGTCAGCACCTGCGCAAAGCTGAATTGCGTCTCGAAGCCGCCGGCCGGCAGGTCGCTCTGGTCTTGGAGCTGGCGCGCGTAGGCGACCTACTCGTCGACCAGGATCACGCAGGGGCCGTAATCGTTGAACAGCTCGCGCAGCGCGTCGCCGGGGCTGGTTGCCTTCTCGTCGTCAGCCGCCAGCCGCGCGAAGGCTGGTTTGCCGCCAAGCTGCCAGGCCAGTTCGCCCCACAGCGTGCGCACGACCGTACCGTCGGGCTTGGTCGACGGGTTCCCCGGAGAAATCTTGTTGCCTACCAGCACCACGCGCCGGGCCGTCGGAATCCTGCTCGCCCCGGCGGCCGACATCACTTCGTCGATGCCGGCCAGCTCGGTCGGCGCGATGCCCGAGAACAGATGGTAGAGCGCCAGCATCGAGTGCGTCTTGCCGCCACCGAAGTTGGTCTGCAACTGCACGACCGGGTCGCCGCCGCCGGTGGTCAGGCGCTGCACCGCGGCGACCAGCATCCCCTTCAGGCTTTCGGTCAGGTAGGTGCGGCGGAAGAACTCCACCGGGTCCCGGTATTCGTCAGTTCCCTCGCCGAGATGCACCTGCCATAGATCGGCGGCGAACTCGGCCTACTGGTAGCGACCGCTCGCCACGTCGGCATGCGGCATCACCACTTCGCGCCAGGGCTTGAGGTTGCCGGTGACGCCGCTTTCGATCGCCGTGCTGGCCGATTTCCGCTTTTCGCTGCGCGCCTGCTCGTCAAAGCGCACGCGCAGCAATTCCATCTTCATCTTTTCGACGTCGTCCGCCTGCGCGGCCGAAACGGCGGAGAGCAGGCGGCCAGCGGAATCGAGGGCACGGTAGGCGTCGTCGCTGGAGAAGGGTTCCTGATGGGCCCAGGCGTTGCGCACGGTCACCAGCTCATTGACCAGACTGCGCTCGCTCTTGCCGAGAATCTGGCGAAATACCTCGCCCCATTTGCGATCCATGACGACCAGCGAGGCGGCGACGTCCAGTAGCGATTCGCCCTTGCTGGCCCCGAGGCGGGTGTCGGACAGGATATCCTTCACTTCGAAAGCCCAGCCGTTGCCATACTTCGCTTTCAGTTCCCGCTCGATGAACGGCAGCAGGCCGGTCTTCAGAAGCTCCAGCGCCTTGCCGACGCGCTCGTGGTTGGTGATGGCCATTGCGATCCCTATCCGTCGTGTTCGCTTGCCGCAAGCGTTTTCAGTTGACGAAGCAAGGCGGGTATCTCCTCGGTGACCGCCACCCAGACGATGCTGGCATCGATATCGAAGTAGGCATGGACCAGACGGTTGCGCATGCCGATGATGGCCTTCCAGGGAATCGCCGGATGCGAAATTCGTGTTTCCTCGGAGATCTTGCTCGCCGCCTCGCCGATGATTTCAACCGCACGCACGATGGCGAAAACAAGCATCTGATCCCTGTCAAGATCGGCACGCTCGCGACCGGCAATGAATTTCTGCGTGCTTTCGGCGGCCTCGATCATGTGCTGGAGGCGCCAGCGGTCATGCGGCGACATACTGCACCTCTGCCGTGCGCACCACTTCGTCCCGAAAGTAACGGGAGAGATCCTGCGCGGTACGCAAGTCGACCCTGCGGCCCCCCAGCATCTCCGACAGCGTCAGCTCCATCGCGGCGATGCCCAGGAGACCGGGAACATGATCCGGATCGAACTCCACCAGCAGGTCCACGTCGCTGTCCGGGCGTGCCGTTCCCTTGAGTTGCGAGCCGAACAGCGACAGGCGGCGAATGTGATGCGCTTCGCAGAACCGTGCCAGGGCTTCTGCGTCGAGGTTCAATAGTCGTTTCATCAATCGCTCCTTCGCGGCGTCATTCTTCGCTCCCGCATACCCCTCGTCTCGGCCACGAGCACGCAACCGGCGAGCGTGATCAGGTGGCGAAGTCATGAGCCTGCCCCTCCCGATCCGCACGCCAGGCGAGCGTATTGACGACCCGCTTCTGGTGCTCGAAAGTCTCGGCGCTCATGACCACCACAGCGGCCGGAATCAGGCGTTGCCCGAGCAGGGTCGAGAGCCTCGCGATCTCGGCAAAGCGGTCCGCGACCTCGGGCTCGATCGCCAGCAGGTCCAGGTCGCTCTCGTGCCTCGCATCGCCTCGCGCCTGCGACCCAAACACAATCATCCGACTGCCATTGGGCAAGTTTTCAGCAAGACACATCCTTGCCTGGTCAATCCATTCCATCACTGATCTCCCACCACTCCGGAGTATTCAGACGTTCCAGCGTCTTGCCGACGCGCCCGTGATTGGTGAACGCAGGTGAGATCCCTGTGCTGGAGGCGCCAGCCGTCATGCGGCGACATACTGCACCTCTGCCATGCGAACCACCTCGTCGCGGAAATGGCGACTCAAGTCCTGCGCGGTACGCAGATCGACTTTCCGCCCCCCGAGGGCTTGCGACAACTCGATTTCCATCTGCGCCATGTCGAGCAATGTCGGTCGCGCGTCCGGCAGAAACTCGACCAGCAGGTCGACGTCACGATCCGGGCGTGCCGTTCCCTTGAGTCGCGAGCCGAACAGCGACAGGCGGCGAATGTGATGGGCTTCGCAGAACTGCGCCAGCGCTTCTGCGTCGAGGTCCAATAGTCGTTTCATGAAAGGCTCCTTCGCTGCTTCATTCTTGCCCAAACAGGTCAGGCGTACCAGATATCAACGCGCGGGGCTTTTCGGCGGCCAGGCGGGTGATCTCCGGCCAGCTCTGCACGAGACCGTTGTAGGCCATGGCCTCGACCGCGCGCTTCTTGCGCTCGCACAGGGTGTAGAGGCGGTAACAGAGTTCGCGGGCGGTTTCGGCCTTGCTGCCGAGCTTGGCGACCAGCCCGGCGGCGGCGCTCTCACCGCCGGATTCCAGCGCACGAATGAGCTGGTGCACGATTTCCCAGTGCGAAAGCCGCTTGTCGGTCAGCGGATCCCAGTCGGCCGGCAGTTCGTCCGGCTTCAGCAGGCGCACCTTGCCGGCCCGGGATACCAGAATGCCGGCTTCGTCCAGGCCGCCGACGCTGGTGTTCTTGGATTTCGAAAGCTGTTCCGCGACACCGTAATCGCCTTCGGCAAAGCCGGTCTGCTCGAACCAGGTGAGCGCCCACCGGCTGTCAGCATCGAAGTCGCCTTCCTGTTCGGCCAGGGCTTCGTCGAGAGTCTGGTTGATCAGCGCCAGGGCAGCGCGTACCGGCAGCGGTTTGCCTTCGGCATCGAGCACCCTGGCGTAGCGCGTATAGACCGCCATGCCGGGGCCGATCGCCGCTTGCGCCAAGTCTACCGGGGCAATGTAGGTTTTAGGGGATAGCGGATAGGTTGTAGGGAGTTGGCGCGGCGGCAAACCCTGGAGTAGGCGGATGGCGGCAGGCAGTTCGGCTTTGAGGGCGGTGACGAACTCGCGGCGAGTGGCGGTGGGCGCGGTAGCGGGACGCGGCCGGCAGACGAGGACAATGCTGGATGCGAGGGCGTTGGTGCCCGAGCCGATCATGCGGTTGCTCAGTTCGGTGCGCATTGGCCAGGTGCCACTAACGGCAAAACCAGCTTCGATCACCGCAGCAAGGAAGGTGTCCCAACCGGTATTGGTTGTGCCGTCCGCATCGTCAGTTTCCGCCTGTTTCAAGGCGTAGTAGATGGTGACCGGAAACGCCGGGTGTGCCTGTTCGGCAAGGCGATGCATGGCTTTCGTCATGCCATCGAGGAAGAATGCCTCCGCCTTCTGCTTGCTGCCATGGCGGTAGGGCGTGGCCACGAGTTCCTCGGCTTTCGGCACGGCGAGTGTCGCGAAAAGCTCGGGGAAAACGGCCTTGAGCGAACGACGCAGCCAGCCGTAGAAGAAGTCGGAGAGATCGGCGTAGCCGATGTTGTCGTAGTACGGCGGGTCGGTGGAAACGACTTTGCCTGCGCTTACAGATTGCCTTGATGCATTGTCAGGCGTCGCAGTACCGCGAGCAGTACCGCACAAGAAACGGATGGCCGGCTCGATCCAATCCAGGGCACTGTTATAGCCACCGCCGGAGTCGCTGAAAGGATTGGCCTCGCCATAGTCCCAGGCCATCGGTATCGCCTGCCGCGAAAAGAGGTTGCGCAGACTTGCCGTGCGCGCCGATCCGCCAGTGGACGCTCGGGTGCCCACCGGGCCAGGGTCCCATGTACAGATGGAATTATTGCGATCCGCAAACCGGCTGATGGCCAAACCCAAATACACCCCCACCGCATCCGCATACGCCGTGGCGCCAGCGCCGACTTCCGCCAAGGCTTTCCCGTCGTCGGACAGGACAGCGGCGATGGCATCGCGCTTCACCCGCTCGCACGCTTCCTGCACCAAGTCGGAAAAGGTCGTCAGCGCGACGAGTTGTCGGGGGGTGAAGAGATCAGCAAAGGTGTTCAGCCCGTAGTTCGGCGTCTTGAAGTCGCGCGGATTAACCGGCAACGTGGTTTCCGGCCGCCAGATTGGCTGCGCGGTCAGAGCAATGGCTTCCATTTCCGGCGTTGGCGCGAGATAGACCCGCCCGCGTTCGCCCTCGGCAACGATGGCCATCAGCCGTGCGCCCATCCGCCCGGCGTTGGCCTCGCCGTCGATGTGGTCGGAGGCAATCGGCGTGTCCGACATCAGGCACCTGAAGTTCGCGCCGCGCGACAGCTTGGTGCCGTTCTTCGCTCCTTCCACATCCCTCGGCTTGCCCACCTTCACCGAGAAGCGATAGCCGCCGCCCTCGATCACGGGCTCGACATAGGCTTCCTTGCCGGCCTTGGTCGAGAGCATGAAGGTCGAGGCCAGTGGCACATCGACATTGGCGAAGGCCGGGTTGGGGCTCTTCACCGTGCGCGCCCACAACCAGGCGATGACTGTCAAGGGGAGAGGTTCCAGGTTGTGGGGGATAGGGGCGTGGGTTGGGTCGCCGTAGACCTTGCCTGTCCCCTTATCCCTATACCCCGTAACCTTCGGATACAGGTGACCGATGCGCTTCTCGGCCTCGTCACGCATCCACTGGCCGTAGTAGCGCACGTCGGCAGCGAGGCCTTCGGCCCGTGCCAGGTTCTAGGGAATAGGGAGTGGGTTTTAGGGGTTGCCCTATTCCCTATCCCCTGAACCCTATCCCCTACTCCCTGCCCACTATTCCCTGCTCCATCAGTCGTTGCCGCAGAACGGTCAGCATCTTGCCGAGTTCGCTCGTCAAAGACTGTGCTCTGGCCGCCTGGTCTTCCTGGAGCAGGCCCGTTCTCACCGCCAGCAGCAAGAACGTCTCGGTCTCCGCCAGCGATCCCCTCGCCACACTCACGAAGTGCGCGTAGTCTTTCCGCGTTCCCCGCGCGTGTCCCTCCGCGATGTTCGCCGGGACCGACGCAGCAGCTCTCAGCAATTGAGCCGTGAGCCGATACTCCTCCGTCCTCGGAAGTATTCTCGCCAACCGGTACGCTTCCTATGCCAGATCCATCCCCTTCTGCCAGACGTTCAAATCCCGATGCGATTGAATGCGGCCCATCCCTATCCCCTATCCCCAAAAACCTATCCCCTGGATTGACGGGCGCCAGCCCGGCGAACTTCGGCGGTATCTCAATCATCGCCTTGTTGATCAGCACCGCTACCGGGTTGAGATCGCTGGCGTAGCTCTCCAGCCCCAGCCGCTGCGCTTCGAGCGGCAGCGCACCGCCGCCGGCGAAGGGGTCATGAAAAGCCGGCAGCCTGTAGCGGTCGAACAGTTCCTTGGCCCGCGGATGGTCGGCATTCTCGGCGCAGGTATAGCGCCAGCTCTGCCATATCTCGTCGCGCGCCTGCTGCAGCACGGTCTCGTTGGTGGTGTTCTCCCACTTCACCAAGTCCTCGATGATGCGGAACAGCCGCTGCCTCTCCTTTTCCTGCTTCTTCTCGGTAGGAAAGATGTCGGGATGCGCCGACGGGTCATCGACCATCTGCGCGAAAATCACCGCCCGCGCCGCCGCCAGCGGCCGCCGCGCCCACCACAGGTGGAAGGTGCTCGGGTGACCGTGCCGGATGGATTTCTCGCGCCCACTGGCGATGTTGATCGCCTCCAGCGGCAGCGCGACTTCGATGAGCTTTTTCTTTGGCGTCATGGACAAGCGTTCAAGAGTTTTTTGTTCGTGGTCAGAAGATCAATCCCGCCCAACGTCATATCACCGTCGTGGGTGAGAAGTTTCCAGCCATTCAGCCGACAGTTCTGGATCAGCATGGCATCGTTGAAATCAACGGTGCCGCTCTCCACGGCGGCGAGCACCGCAGGCATGTCGATATTTTCCAGATGGGTGTCACGCGATGAACTGTTCTTCAGGATTTGCTTGACCTCGGCCACGGCTGACTGAAGGACATTGGCGCCGTCACTGGATTGCCGAAAGTCCTTGAACCTCGGATAAGCTTTTTTCCATGCCGCGTCGTATTCGATGCGCACGTAGCGGTTGAGGTATTCACTCAAGACCAGAGCATCGACTACCGGCTGCGCCTTTGCCTGCAAGAGACGAGAAAACGTGCCGGAATAGGCGGCCGCCCATGATGGTGTGGGTTGCGACGCGGGCGGCAGCAGGTAGAGCCAAACATTGGCATCAATGAGTATTTGCTCGCCCACCTGGTAAGGGTAGGCCGCCGCGTCGTGCGCACTATTCTTCGTCTTCATCGATGACCTCTTGCCAGGTTTGGTCATAGGCTTGCTGGTTGGCGAAGTAGCGCTTGGCGTTTTCGATGGCGCGTCCGAGCATTGCGCGGTCGTCGTCAGAGATGTCGGCAAAGGCGAGATGTTGCTGCAGGAAGGCTTCGTCATATTGGCCACCGTAGAGCTGACCGATCGCGGCATTGAGAAACGCCGTGATCAGGTTCTCCCGGTTGGCGAACGAAAGCTCGACAGCACGATTGGCCTTGAACGCGGCCACGATCTTGTCGAAGACCTTTTGACCATCGTCGGTGGATACCCATACCGGGCCGCCGACAATGTCAAATATTTTTAGTGTGACGCGATCAGCCATGGTGGCAATCCCCCTGTTCAGTTTTTCGATTCGGCGCGCAAACGATAGCTGCTGGTGTCCGCCGTGTTGATTTCTATATCGATTACGGTTCCCGGGAATGAAGTGTCCATGCGTGTCAAGGTTTCGCCCTGTGGACTGAATTCCCAGTAGCCTCTGTCTGATACGATCTGGATGCGGCCCTTGTTCATGGCAATGAATTCCCGGATCAGCTTAAGGCCGAGTCCTCCGGGGACGCTGCCCTTTCGAGTTGTATTGCCCTCCTGCAAGGCCCATTCGATGGCCTTGTCGGAGTTCATCTTTAGCCCAAGCTCCTTGTAAATCTTGCGGCGAACTCCGAGCCCCGCGTCGGCGACGCAGAAATCGAGGCGATTCTGTTGTGGGAAATACTGGCCGCAGGCAAAGATGCCCAGTTTGCTTTCAGAGTGCATCGCCGCATTGACAAAAATCTCCAGGATGCTGTTCTTGAAACGCTGCGACAAGGCTTCCGACATGATCGGCAGATCCTTGCCACGCAAATGTCTGTTCAGGTAGGCAGCAAAGTAGCGGTCGTCGGTGGCCGAAAAGCGGTGGTACGGAATCGTTGTGCCATGCGTATCGGCTCTTTCTGGAAACCCGAATCCCGTAAGGAAGTGGTTCTTGGCAAGAATGGTTTCGACACCCTGTCGAAGCCCACAAGGCTTCAGCGTGTTCAGGTTATCAAGGGCATGAACAAAGACGACGCCGAGTGGCGCGCTCATGTTGGCGTCGAACCAGGTGCAGGCCGAGAAATCCACGTCGACGATATCTAGCAGATAGCTATCCAGGGCAGCCGCAAGCACTGCCAATCGTGAGAATCCCAGTTCGTTGCTGCGGATCTCGCCCAGAGCCACCTTGGCTGGATTGCCGGTCACAGGAAATCGGCCCGGAAAGCACGGCCGCGGGCGGTGGGCAAGGGATCTCCTTGCAAAAGTCTCAACACTGTTGAGATTATTTCTGGCACGTATCGATTCATACGTCCCCTTCCAGCAAATGGGCCAGTCCGACGCGAACGGCCAAGGCATCGCTGGCCGCGAGCTTCCCGAGCTCGCCGCGCACCAGGCGATGGTCGAGGGTAAAGAGCTTGAAACGCACCATCGACGGCGCTGGCAAGCCGGCGGCAGCGAGATCGGCGAGCGGGCAGTCGAGCGGCCAGGGGGCATTGGTCTGCGAGGTGATCATCGCCATCACCGAATGGCCGGCCGGAGTGTTGAAAGCCGCGGCGTCCGAGAGCACCAGCGCCGGGCGGTTCTTCGTCGCGTTGCGGTCGGTGAAGGGAAACGGCACGCGGACGACCGCGAAGCGTTCAAAGCTCACGATAGGCCTCCTCGTCGGCACTGCCCGACCATTCGGAAAGCGTGCCTTCGACAGCGCGCAGGTACTCGATGTCCAGCGGCTGCACGCGGCGGACGGTCGCCGTGCCGTCGGCGCCGACCTCCCAGGCGATCAGGTCGCCGGCTGTTACGTGCATCGCGGCGCGGACGTCCTGCGGGATCGTGGTCTGGCCCTTGGCAGTGATCTTGGCAACGGCGAGCATCTCGTTCTCCAGTAAGGATTGCATTACATTCTTACTTTACAGCGGGCATTCTCCTGAATCAAGCAAGCAGGAGGGCTTAGCGCGGTGTCCCGGCACGCGCCAGCAATCCGGCAAAGTCGTAATCGACAGTCACTGCGTTGAAATCGGGTTCGCGCTGAAACGGCTGGCGCAGGTAATGCACCTTGTGATTGGTCGCGTCGATGAACTCGACGATGGCGAGAATGAAGTCCTCGGGCTTGTTGAGCGAGAAGAGAATCTCGTTGCGCGTGACGGTGATCGTCGGCGCGCCGGCAACGCGGCCCTTCACTTCGATGAAGCGCAGCTTGCCGGTGCCGGGAACGCGGCTTTCAACGTCGTAACCCAGCTTCTCGAATTCGCGATCGGTGGGATCGAAGCCGAGCTGGCGCTCGATGTCCATGATGATGGCCCGGGCGCGGGCGGCGCTGATCTGTGTGTCTGCGGGCAAAGTGGGTGTGGTCGATGTTTGGCCGGTCATGGCCTTGATCAGGCCGATCGGGACCACCAGCATGCCGCCCAGTACCACTGGCGGCAGCGGCGAGATTTGCGCTTCCAGTTTCAGGTCGTCCAGACGTTTTTCGAGCCGCCCTTGCAGAAGGTCCGCGCGCTTGCGTGCCTCGCCGGAGTTGAGTTTGGCATTGGGTTTCCCGGCCTGCTCCTGCAGTTTGAGTTCTTCGGCACGGTGATCCCACCAGGTGATTTCCTTGGTGAGGCGATCCTTGACCGCGGCTTCAGTTCGGGTGATCAGTTCGAGTTTGCGCCCACGGACCTCGGCAAGGTGTTCCGGCACGACCTGGGTGACGGCGTAGCCCTGAACCTGTTTCTCCAGTTCGCGCGTGATCCACTGGCATTCGGGCCGGTCGAGGATCGATTCGATGCCGGGTTCGCCCGCAACGAATGGCCGATAGTCGAGATAGGGGGGGCGTAGTGCACATGACGTGTGCTGGTGCTGGCGTCCATCTCGACGTAGAGCATGCGTTTCGACACGACCCGACGCTCACCGGCATCGAGTGAGGCCGGCGTCCTGGATGGCATGCTCCAGGTAGAACAGCACACGCGGCTGCATTCCGGGATCGCGCTCATCAACCAGCACGCTGCCGCGTTTCAGCAGATCGCGATGACGTTCCAGCGTCAGGTCGATCACGGCGTCGAGCATTGGATGGCCGAGGCAGACGAATGCCGCCAGCGGTTGGCCCTGAGGCGCGACGAGCGATTTCTCGAAGGCGATTCGTTCATAGCGCGGCAGCACGGGTTCGCCGATGCCGATCAGGCGGTCGCGGTTGCGCACCGGGGCGGGTACGTGGGTGATTTCGTAACGACGGGGCTCATTGATGATCCGGGCCAGGCGGGAGTTGAAACAGCAGTACGACTGCGTCTGTTCGATGCAGGTCCTGATGATCGGCACACGCCGCGAGCAGAACGAACCCACCGCCACGCAGAGATTGGCTTCGCGGTGCATCGCCAGCAGCTTCTCGGCTTCCTCGCACGAGAGCAGCTCCGAGATCAGCTGGATCGCCACGGCGATCGCCAGCGAGTACGGGTCGAAGTAGCAATTGAACGGACCCACGCTTCCGAGCGAATAGATCGGTCCGCCGAGCACCCCGGTCGTCATCGTCCCTGTCGACAGGGTCAGCCCGTAGAAGCTGAAGGAGGGCTGGAAGTTCGTCGGCGTGAACAGCACCTCCGACGAGATCAGTGCCTGCGCACCGGCCTCGACATAACCCGCGTACTGCGGATACATGAAATCGAAGACGTACTTGCTGCCCGCATTGACGGCCAGCTGGCCTGCGGCCGATGCGCCCTGGATCGCCGCCGACATCAGCGCGTTGTTACTCCGGGCCGTGCCGCCACCACCCTTCCGGCAGCAGTTGACCAGACCGAAGGGCTTCTTCCGGCACTGTTCGGCGACCCCCGTGAACAGCCTCTGATCCGCCCCGTAGACGCCGGCTTCGCGGGCCGCCTCGAGCGTCGCGACGACCCGCCCGAAATCCTCATCGGCCGGGTGACTGCTGTCGAAGCAGCCGGCGCCACCCGGACAGACCGAAGGCCGATCGCACACCGTTCGCTGCGTCGTCGTCGCTGCCGACGCCTGGCACGAGTAGCGGCGCTCACTCATCTCGCAGACGCCCGAAGCAGCCCGGTCGAGGCATTCGCGTCCCACCTGTGTACAGCCGCGATCGATCAGCTCCTGGCAGTCATCGCTCAGCGTCGTCGCGGCACAGCTGTAGTCCTCCGACCAGGTCCAGCAGGAATCCCCGGCGGTCTGCGCGCCTGCCGGCAATGGCGACACCGTGTTCAGGCAGACCTGCAGGCCGTTGATCGTCTTGCACGGCGTGTCGTCGGTACAGGTGTGCGCCGCGTGGACGCAGTTGTTGCTTTTCGCCAGCGACGTGCAGGCACTGGTATCGAGGGTGTTCGAGGCGATGGTGTAGGAGGTGTCGAGCGCCACCACGACGGGCGGGCTGGTCGCAGCCGTCGCGTTGGTGCACTGGTACGTGTGCGTGTATTGGTTGCAGGAGCCGTCGAAGGCCGTGCCGTCACACTGCGAGCCGACCGCCACGCAACCTTGGGTCGCCTGGATCGCCGCGCAGTAGTCGATCGGATCATCGGCAATGCAGGCGTAGTCGTCGCGATACTGCCAGCAGGTCGCCGCCGTATTGAGGCCGCCCGTCGGTGGCGTGACGCCGGTGAGGCACACGGTCGCCCCGCTGCCGTCGATCCGGCACGGCGTCGAATCGACGCAGGTGTGCGCGGCCAGCCGGCAACGACTGTTCTGCGCGTAACTGCTGCAGGCCCGAGCGTCGGCGACGTCCGTCGTCAGCGTATGGCTGTCGCTCAGGCGGATGGTGTCACTCGGCACCCCCTGATCGACGGCGCACTGAAAGGTCTTCGTGTAGGTGTTGCAGCTGCCGTTGAACGCCGTGTCGCTGCAGGTCGACGCGATCTGCCCACAGCCGGCGCCCGACAGAGCCGAACAGTAGTCGATCGCCTCAGGTTTGAGGCAGGTGTAGGTGTCCTCAACCTCCCAGCAGCCACCGACCTCGGCCAGGGTCACCGTAACCCCGGAGATCGTCTTGCTCGACGTCTTGTCGACGCAAACCGAGCTCGCCAGCTGACAGTCCCCGGCGAACGCCCGACTGCCAAGGAACAGCGCAAGCAGCATCAGCAGCCCCGGCTTCATCACTGTGCCCGCTGCTGCAGGGTGGCGCAGTCGCTGCTTCGCCAGTTGCCGACCGTCGTCGCCACCGGCAGTTGCAGTGGCGACCCGCTACCGCTGCCGCCAGAAGAACTGCAGCCGGCGCTCACATTGCGCACCGACGGCGTGCACGTGGTCGCGGCACAGTTGACGCTGAAATAGACGTAGAGATTGCAGCCAAAGCCGAGATCGCTGACGTAGTGATCGGTCACCGACTGGCCCGGTGCAACGGCAACCGGAAAGCGTCCATAGCTGCCGCCCCAGGGATAGCCGACGGATCGGTAGTCGAAGCGACTGACGCCGTCGGCGGATCGGTAGGGCTCCACCTCGTAGGATCGACCGTCGGCGCCGCAATAGATGTTCATCGCCATGTACGGGTCGATGCAGTGGCCGCAATCGACAAAGGCCGCGCGACCGAGCCAGGAGCCGGCGGCGCAGCGACCGAAGCCGACGGTCACCGAGACCCCGCGCCGGCAACTCAGCGACTCGGTGGTCTGGACGGTCTGCTGGCACTGGTAGTTGAACCGGGTACCGACGACGATCTGCTGGCCGATGAAGCAGGATGCGTCCCGCACGGTCTGCTTCTGCTCGACACACTGGTAGCGCTGATGTCGATCGACGACGATCTGCCGCCCGGTCGCGCAGAGCTGGCTGCTGACCGGACGGTAGTCGCTGCACGTCTCCTCCGTGAAGGTTGCTGAGGTGCTTTCGGTCACCACCCGGCAGTGCGCGGCACCTCGATCAGCGCTCATTCCGGTCGCCGCCACCGTCGGATTGCGCGCCAGCGCGTTGGCCCGTGTGATCAGCGGGTCGTTGGCGCGATCGATCGAGAAGGCCGGCCGCAGCGATGGATTGCGCGCCACGAAATTGACCGCTTCACACTCCTGCCGACGATAGGCATCGACCTCGGGCGGCAGGGTGGCGCACTCGGTGACCCGGGCGACACCTGGTCCGGACAACTGTCCCTGTCCAGCCTGGAAGTGCTGCGACTGTGGCGCGGTTGCGCCGAAACCCGGCACACTCGCAGCGGCCGTGCCGTGGCCAATTCCCTGGAAAGCGGGATCGAGCGAAGCGGCGCCCAGCGCCTTGCCGTCGGCGAAAGCGGTTGCCGGGTCGTAACCCTGCGCCCACACACGGCTCGCCAGCAGCAGCGCCAGGAACAGCCCGGAGCGGTACTTCATGGCTTCGGTCCAGCAAGCCGTGCCGCATGACGACGGGCGATATCCGCCCATGCCGGCGCCTGGCGCTCGATCAGATCGAGCGCGTAGTCCTGGCCGACGTCGCCGTCGATCCGGATGAAGCTCGCTGCCGGCGCGCAGCCGTCTTGGTCGATCTGCGCCGCCGCTCCCGACTGGGCCAGCACCAGCGAGGGGACCTGCCGTACCTGGAACTGCTGGAAGGCCGGCGGGTGAATGAGGACCGTGACGTTCCGCTCGC
>ERZ761609.863-NODE-863-length-31221-cov-94.206122_pt1 | contig 31221 bp, 29 predicted proteins | sample MGYA00511163_ERZ761609 | MGnify/ENA primary metagenome ERZ761609 (study PRJEB28899, sample SAMN02445070) | bioreactor sludge metagenome | biome: EBPR sludge | place: Australia: Brisbane, Thorneside Wastewater Treatment Plant | collected 2011-12-16 ...
CTTGTGGGCGTCCGCCCAACCTGCCGCCTCCGAGCGGCGCAGCCAGGCCCAGGGCCCTGTCCGACAACCACCCGCGTCCTTTCGGCTGAGCCCTGCAAGGGACAATGGATGTAGAACTGAGGGCTAGGACTGGGGTAGCTTGGCCCGACTCCGTGCGGCCTGCTGGGTTTTGAACAGGTATGAATCGGCGTTTCGGGTGCCCGAGGTTCATTCAGGAGCGAACTGCGGGACGCTGTGAGCGGCGCGGCCTGGAAGTCCGAGCCCCCGATCCCCCGAACCGGGGTCACTTGATGTCGGCCCTAAAGGCCTGTTAGATTTTGGGCGACTCGTTTCCAGGCCTCACGGCCTTCGCTGAAAGTTGTCGGCCCTTCGGGCCTCACGAACTCCCGAACTCCCGAGCCTCCGGACCTCCGGACCCCAAAAAGAAGCCCCCCTCCCCGCGGAGCGGGGAGGGGGGAGTCAGGCGAACTTAGTTGTCGCCGAGAGCGCCGTTGTTGGCGGCCCAGAGCGAGTAGTCGAAGTTCGTGATTTCGCCGTCACCGTCAAAGTCGTTGTCGGTGTTAGCAGTCACGGAGTTGCCGTTGGCAGCTGCCCAGAGCGAGTAGTCGAAGTTCGTCACTTCGTTGTCGTCGTCCGAGTCGCCCACCAGCGGGGTCACGGTGCCGAAGTTGTAGTTGCCGAGCGGAGCAGCTGGATCAGCTGGGTTCGGCATCGTCTTGCGGAGCCAGAAGCCCAGCTTGAAGCTGACGCGGAACGGAACCGTCACCGCACCCGGGATCGTGGTGGCAAATGCACCGGTCACCGGGTTGTACGAAGCGGTGCCCGTCGCGATTTCGCTGTTTCCAGCGTCGCGGAACGAGACTGGGATCGAGGTCGGCAGGTTCGCGCCGGTGTTGTACGCAGCCGTCAGCTGGCCAAAGTCAACCGTCCCGCTGACGTTGTTCTCAGGAGCGTAAAGCCGGAATGCGCGGTCCGAAGCGGTCGTGAAGATCACGACACCGGTCGGAGTCCAGGTGCTCGGCCATGGTGGAATTGCCCCCAGGTCCGTCAAGCCCGTAGGACCACTGCGGAAGTGCGCATTGAGGCCTTGGATCGGGTTCGTTGTTGTGGTCGCATTCCAGAAGTGGTTAAACGGCGAGTTCGCTTGGAATCTCACAAACCACTTGCCCGGAGTCAGGTTCACCGAGCTTGGCAGAGCCGCTCGGTAGTGTCGAAGACCGTTGGCATTGAAAATACCAGCGTAGTACTCCGTCACGCTGCTCATCGGAATGTTCAAGAAGCTATGGGCCGGAGTTTCACTCGGGACGCCTGGCGAGCTCTCTTGATAGAACTCAACGTCAACGCTGGTTGGGTTGCCGCGATCGTTTTGGTGCCAGGCACCCACCGACGCGATGGTCCAACCGCCCGTTGGGACGGTGAAATCATCGATGTGCTGTCGATCAAAGTCGCTGCCTGCAACGAGTTGGCCCTCGACGCTCGAAACGCTGTGACCAGCCGTGAATGTCGTCGCCGGATTTTGAGTGTACAAGCCTGCAGGCGGAGTCGGCAGAGCCGGGTCTCCGGCAAGAGCCGTCAGCTTCACGCCGAAGTTGCCGATCGCAGGTGCGGTGAACTGGTAGATTCCCCACGTTCCACCGATCTTTGCCGGGAAGGTTGACTGGCTTCCACCCACCGAGACCGGATTGAACATTTGGGGTCCAAAGGCGCCCGTTACGTCCGATCGGTTTTGAATTTCGACCGAATAGCTGAAGATGCTCGGAACTGGAACGTTCGGCAGGGTGAAGGTGTAGGTGTTGGCACCTGAAACTTCCGGGAAGTTGATCCAGCCGGAATCGTAGAAATCCACGCCGGTCATCAACGGAGAGTTGTCGTAGAATCGAAGCCGAAGATCGACCGTGCCCGGCAAGGTGTTGCTCGACTGGAATCGCAGCTCAACTTGCTGGATCTTTCGATCGTTGCCAGTGAGAGCCATTCGGTCGCCGCCCTCGACGCCCGTCGCCGCGCCTACGCCTGCTTGACCCCAGAATTGGACGCCGCCCGACGTATTCAACGCAGGGGTGACTGTGTTGTTGTAGACAATCGTTTGAGCGCTAGCTACGGATGCGAGACCCGCGAGCGCTCCTAACACGAGATAGTTTTTCATTCCGCCTCCAAGCGAAGATGCATAGAATTGATTTTTTGATCTAGGGCGAGCCGTGCTCATAGCGCGCCTTATCCATCAGAATACATTAACATATCCCTAAATCCAAGCCTTTTCGGGTGCAAGCTAGCAATTTTACGTGCCCACTCGCGGTTTTCGGCACGTTTTTGAGCCCTTTCGCAGGCTAGGACAGAATTTTGAGCCCTGCGGAATTCCAGTCATCCAGGAACCGTTTCAGCCCCGAGTCGGTGAGCGGGTGGTTGAAGAGCATCTGGAGGACCTTAAACGGCATGGTTGAGATGTGGGCCCCCGCCGAGACCGCCTGAACAACGTGAACCGGATGGCGGACACTCGCCACGAGGACTTCGCTTTCGAAGCCGTAGTTCTCGACCATCGCGACGGTCTCCGCGACGGCTTTCATCCCTTCGTCGCTGATGTCATCGACTCGGCCCACGAAGTTTGAGATGTAGGTCGCGCCGGCCTTCGCCGCGAGCAAGGCCTGGCTGACGGTGAATACCAAAGTCACATTCGTGCGAATGTCTCGCTCAGTAAGCGTGCTGACTAGCCGAATTCCGGGGGGAATCAAAGGGACCTTGACGACGATATTCTCGTGCCACGAAGCGATTTCGAGGGCTTCCTTCAGCATCGTGTCATAGTCGGTCGCGACTACCTCCGCGCTCACGGTCCCCTCCGGAAGCAGTTTGCACATGGCGACGACGGTCTCCTTGAACCCCTTCCCCGATTTGGCGATGAGAGTCGGGTTGGTGGTCACGCCATCGAGGACGCCCCACTCCGCGGCCTGACGAACTTCTTCGATGTCTCCGGTATCCACAAAGAGCTTCATAAGCCGTCAGTGTACTTCCCGATCAGGTGGACCCGCGAACCTTTTTGACCAAGATCGTCCCGATGAAGAACGAGACCGCCGCCGTCAGGATGGCGGAAACATAGCCTAGCCCCATGCTCGATCGGTTGAGCAATGTGATGACGGTTCCCATGCCCCCGGCGAAGATCTGAACGCTGGTCACGCTGGAGGTCCAAACGCCCATGTCCTTCCCCACGCTCTCTTTGTTTGGCATGACATCGCTGGCAAGGGCCCAGTCGGCGGAGAGGTACGCCCCATATCCGAAGCCAAAAACAACCGCCAAAATCCAGATCACGTCAAAGCTCCTTGCAAAAGCAAAGGGCACCAATACGAGGGCCATGACGGTTCCGCTGAGGTAGATCACCTTCTTTCGACCCAGGCGGTCGGTCGCCGACATCGCCCACGCGGCCCCCAATGCCCCGGTCAGTGAGATCGTCAAGGCCAAGATGATCGCGGCGCTGCTCGCCGCCTCGCTTGGCTTGACTGGATCGCCAATCCGAAAGCCAAACAAGACGAAGCTTTGGATCATGTCTTCCAAGTAGAACCGCAGGTACGGCTGGATCAAATAGAACCCAAAAGCGTTCAGAAAGCGAGTGAACCAAACCCATCGGAAGTCCATGCTTTTCCAAGGTTCAAGCCAGCCCTGCACCAATCCGCGAAAGGTCGGCTTGGAGTCTGTTCGCTGAATCGGCTTGTCGCAGTCTTTCAGAGCCCAAAGCACCCAAATCGCCCCCAGGACGTTGACCACGCCAATCGCTAGATAGATGAGGAGAACGTTTCCCAGAATCAGGCCGGTGATGGCCGAGGCGATCTGCGCTGAGAGCTGCATGACCCCCATCCAGCCGCTCGCCCGACCTCGATTCTCCTCGGGCACCAAGTCAGGAATGACCGCACCATAGGGTCCGGTCCCGATGTCGTCGCTGATCTGAAGCAGCAAGTAGCCGACCGTCAGGACCGCAATCGAGGGTGCCTGCGCGAGCACAGCCAAAGCCACGAGGGTCAAGCCGGCCCCGATCGCCAAGAAAGGTCGGCGGATGCCGTACTTGGTCGAGATCGAATCGCTGATGTAGCCGAAGAGCGCCGGGCCGATCAGCGCCCAGACGGCCCCAATCATGAAGACTCCACCCCAATAGGCGCTCTTCTCGCCTCCGGGGACGATGTCTTTCACTTGACCCGGCAAAACCGCGACGAGCAGGATGAACCACTTGAAACTGCTGGCGAACCAATATGAGCTCAGCCCCGCGTACCACGTCGTCCGGTTTTGATGTCCCGTCATCGTTGGGCACCAGCATACAAGATATGAGGCTGGTTGCGACGAAATGTCAAGGCATCAGCGACGGGGGGATCACCAGGCCAATGTCGTCTGGGATTTCCAAGAACTTGGGAGACATCGCAACGTCGTCGGTCGCTCTCGAAGGCGCGGCAGCTCCGCGATCATCCTTTCCATTGAAGCCGACCGAATAGAGTCCGCCCCCTTGTTTTGTCAGGAAGTACCTGAAGGCTTGCCCTTTAGAATAGGGGTCGCGAGCCTGCTCGCCCATGCCTGCGAGCGAGCTGGGAAGCTTTCCTCGTTCTGCCCGATTGATCAGCAAATTCAGAAAGCAAACCGTCAATCGATGGATGGCCAGTCCTCTCGAAAATTGCTTGAGACCTCGATTCACCAATGGAAAATGCTCCTCGAACTCGGGAATCAGAGCCTCGGGGTTACCCTTCGTCCGACTGGCGTACCTCTTGTTCAGTGAGTCCATGAGCTTCCTTTCCGACCACTGGTTCTGGTCGGCTTCTGCAACGATCTGGCAGGTCTTCTCGATCGCATCGAGGTAGCTCTTCTTGATGAGCGCCAGAAAAGCATCTCGGCCAAGTTTGGAATGCTCGTCGCTCTCGCGAGCTTCCTTCTCCGCAGTCATCATCACGGAATAGTCGTCGTAAGCCGAGACCAAAAAGACCGACCGAAGACTCGGGAACTCGGGCTCCTGGCATGCGTCTCTGATTTGCTTGAGGGCCGGGGCGCTGTTCGAAAAGGCTTTAGCAACGCGTCGAAGCCCCATGTGAACGCTTTGCAGGGCATTGTTGCTCTGCATGACCATCAGAAAAGTCCTGGTCTGCGCCATCAGGTCGCAGATGTGAAGGGCGGTCGAAAAATCTTGGAGTCCACCGGTGAGATCGTTGTCGGCGCATCTGATCTCGCCGCGAGCGGACAAGAGAAGCGCGGCGTCTCGCAAGATCGCGACCTGCGTGACGGGGGTCAAGACGTCTGTGCTCGCTTTGAAAGTCTGGCGATAGAACTTCTTGGCTTCGAGCAACTCGGCGAGCTTCAGCACCTCTGCGACGGGCTTGAGCTCAGCGGCGGTTGGAGGCTTCGTTCTCTTAGCGTCCGTGAGTTGGGTCACCGCCTCGGCGGTCGCAACATCGGCTTTGATCAATTTCGAGAGCTCAGCCACGATGGAGACAGCGTTGTCTTCAGGCCTGGGATTCGGCAGGGGCAGTTCTTCTTCTCGAACCGGAACATTGAGCTCGGCTGCCCGGGCAAAGACGGACTTTTCTCGCTCATCGAGGTTTCCCAGTTGACGAAAGGCGAAGTAAGCCAGCGAGAGGCCACCGAGAACCAAGAATCCAACGATCCAACCGAGTTTCTTTTTCATTCTGGAGGCGCTCCCTCGCACAAGAGTTCAAGAGCAATTGAGGCTATTTCATGACCGATTTCGGGATCCGGAAAGAGATGTCGTCCGGGATCGCTCTTAGCTTCGGACTCATCAATTCATCGCCTGAAAGATCCACCCTTTCAGACTTACCGCCATCATCAATGCCGTTGTATCCAACTGAATAGAGGATCATCCCTTCTTTGTTCTTCTTCAACATGAGTGGTTGTAGTGGCGAGAAAGGGTCTCGACCATAGACTGGAAAAGCTCTGAGATCACTCCTGAATCGATTGCTAACTTGCTGATCGATCAACAGGGCAAGATAGCATCGAGTCAGGGCTGCGCGGGCGATGGCGATCCGTTGACGGGTCAGGGCTTTAGCCCAAGTTGGCAAGATTTCTTTCAGGAAAAGTTTCGCAGGTCGCGGTGTAACGTCCAGGTCTGCATAGATTTCCTGCAAGGCATCCTCAATCGCTTTCTCATCCCAGCTCGCCTCTTCGCCTCTTCGAAAAATTTGGTTCGCTGCTCGAATGAGGTCGATGTAAGCCAACTTTGTGACTGGATTGTTGGGCAACTCAGCTTCTGTCACTTCTGATGGCTCTTTGCGCTTTGTTTGATCGATATATGAAAGGGTCTGGATCATGGGGAAAAGCTCGGCTCTGAACGTCGCGCGCAAAGTTGGAATCACCGGCTCTTTTGAAATGCCTAAAAGACTCTGCAAGAAACGACTGTCACGACGCATGAAGCTCGCCATGTCCCGAATCACCTGGTGGACCCTCATCGAGATTTGCGACGCCATCAAGCAGCTAAAGAAGCTGTGATCCTGCCAAAGCAGGTCTGGAATTTTGAGAGCCAGCCGCAAGTCCGAGAGGGTGCCTTCAAAATTTTTCGCGGCGAGTCTATTTTCAGCACGCCTCACAATCAGAATTGCGACGTGACGTAGGTGGATTTCCAAGTTAGGCTCTAAGGTCTTCGAATATCCCGCGACCCACGGTTTTCTAGGTACGTAGATTTTCTTCGTAGCCAAGGAGGCCGATGCATCGAAATACGGAGCAAATCGCTTGAGTTCAGCCTCTGTGGCGACGCGATCCTTGGTGACCTCTTCGAGTTTCTTGAGATCAGGCTCGAACTTCTTATCTTTCGAGATGAGCTTCGAGATTTCTTCGAAGATCGGCGCAGCATCTTCGTTCGGCTGAGGCTTCGGGAGATCGAGGTCGCTCGACTTAAGTGGCACGCCTAGCCTAACGGCTTCAGCAAAAACCTTCTCTTCTTCGCTGAGAGGGACACGTGTTCCAGACTCAGCCGCCGGATTCGCATTGCAACCTGCCAGGACCCAGCCCACAAGGCCCAGGAACACCAGATTTCGGGCTTTCTCCCCCATCGAAACCAAACTTTACCTTCTGCCGACTGCGAGTTCGACGTCGCGAAGCCTCAAGATTCACAGCGATCAGCCTAGTAAACTCGCGGCATGGCCTCGCCATTTGACACCATTGTCGCGCCGATTACGCCCCCAGGGCGGGGGGCGGTGGCGTGGATTCGGGTCAGCGGCGAGCATGCGTTTCAGGTGGCCGCGCAGGTGTTTCCGGCCTGGCCCGAACAACCCGAGTCTTTTCGCGCCACCTATGGCCGCTACGTCACGGGTGACGATGGTCTGGCTCTCGTCTTTGCCGACGGACACGGGTTTACCGGTGAACCCGCGGTTGAGTTGAGCCTCCACGGATCGCCGATCTCGGTGTCAGCGCTTGTGCAGGCGTGTCTCGACGCTGGGGCGAGGCTTGCCGAGCCGGGTGAATTCTCATTGCGGGCCTTTCTGAACGGCAAGCTCGATCTCACCCAGGCCGAAGCGGTGCGCGACACGGTCGAGGCGCTCACCGAGTCGCAACTCCGGGCGGCTCATCACGTCCGGGCGGGGCGACTAGTTCAGCGCCTGCGCGAGCTTCGAGAGCGGCTCTATGGAGTTCTCGCAACCCTCGAAGCCCATGTGGACTTCAGCGAGGAACTCGGTGAATTCCCGCGCCGAGAGCAAGACGCCCAGCTCAAGTCCGTCGCTCGGGGCCTCCAAGAGCTGCTGGCTCAAGGGGCTGCGAGCCGCATCCTTCGCGAGGGCCTGACGATCGCCCTGGTCGGCTTGCCAAACGCGGGCAAGTCGTCGCTCATGAATGCGCTACTCGGGACCGAGCGAGCCATCGTCACCGAAATCGCGGGGACCACCCGCGACACTCTTCAGGAGTGGCTGGAGATCGAAGGACTTCCCTGCCGCCTGATCGATACGGCCGGACTTCAAGAAACCGACGACGTGGTCGAAAAGATCGGAATCGAGAGGACTTGGCAAGCTGCTCAATCAGCTGATCTCATTTGGCACCTCTTCGATGTCACGCTGGGCTGGCAACCCGGCAACGACCTGATTCAAAAAGGGCTCCCGGCCGAGCGGACCGTCTTGATCGGAACGAAGATTGACCAGATTCCGGCGCCAGACTCGGTTCTCGGAGTGAGTAGTCTCACCGGACAGGGCCTGGCACTCTTGAAAAAATCGGTAGTGGATCGATTCGCGACTGCCGATTGGTCCAGCACGACACAAATCCAAGCGCGGCATGAGCCCCTTCTGCGCCGAGCCCTCGAAGGGGTGGCCGTGGCCGCCGAAGCCCTTTCCCAGGACATCCCGATGGACCTCGCCTCCGTCGGGCTCTATCAGGCGCTCCAATCCCTAGGCGAAATCACCGGTGAAACCGCGCACGAAGACGTCTTGAACGAAATTTTCTCTCGATTTTGCCTTGGAAAGTAAGGCGAATCGAAACCATCGACCCCAAGTCAGCGTTATATGAAACAGACTAAGACGACTTGAGCGTCTTGCACTAAAGAGAAGCGATGCGATTTGACAAACTGACCCTCAAAGCCCAAGAAGCGTTTCAGCTCGCCCAAAATTTTGCGGTCGAGCACCAGAACCAGGCGGTCGAAGCCGAACACCTCCTCCTGGCGATGCTCCAACAAGACGGCGGGATCACGCCGTCGATCCTCGACAAGCTCGGGGCCGATCGACATCGGCTCGAAGACGAGATTCGGGCTGAGATCGAGCGGATCGCCAAGGTCCAGGGGGCATCTAGCTACGGAGCCTCGATCACCGGACGACTCCAACAGCTCTTCCACGACGCTTTTAAGATTGCCGGCGGGATGCAGGATGAGTACGTCTCGACTGAGCACCTGCTCATCGCGATGAGCGAAGACAAGGGCGCGGCCGGAAAGCACCTGCGAGCGGTCGGAGCCTCATCCGACTCGCTCCGATTGGCGATTTCGGAGATTCGTGGGGGTCGCCGAGTGACGGACGCTGGCGCCGAAGACAAGTACCAAGCGCTCGAAAAATACGGCATCGACTTGACGGAACGAGCCCGACTGGGCAAGCTCGATCCGGTGATCGGTCGAGACGAAGAGGTGCGCCGGGTGGTCCAAGTTTTGAGCCGGAGGACGAAGAACAATCCGGTCCTGATCGGCTCTCCCGGGGTCGGAAAAACGGCAGTTGCCGAAGGTCTGGCGCAACGAATCGTCGCCGGAGATGTGCCCGAAGGCTTGCGCAGCAAGTCGGTGATTTCGCTCGATATGGGCGCGCTCGTCGCGGGTGCAAAGTTTCGGGGCGAGTTCGAAGAGAGGCTCAAGGCGGTTCTGGAGGAGATCAAGAACGCCGAGGGCGACATCATCCTGTTTATTGATGAGCTGCATACTTTGGTCGGCGCGGGTCGTGCCGAAGGCTCGATGGACGCGGCAAACATGCTCAAGCCGATGCTGGCTCGTGGCGAGCTGCGCTGCATCGGAGCCACGACGCTCGATGAGTATCGCAAGTACATCGAGAAGGATGCCGCGTTGGAACGACGATTCCAAACGGTCCTGGTCAGTGAGCCCTCGGTCGAAGAGGCGATCTCTATCCTGCGCGGACTGAAGGAGCGATACGAGATTCACCACGGCGTCCGGATCAAGGACTCAGCACTCGTAGCCGCGGTCACGTTAAGCCAGCGGTATGTGAACGACCGATTCTTGCCAGACAAGGCCATCGACCTGATGGACGAGGCGGCGAGCCGACTCAAAATCGAAATCGACTCGGTGCCTGCTGAGATCGACGAGGTCGAACGCCAGATTCGCCAACTGGAAATTGAGCGTGAGGCCCTGCGTAAAGAGGACGACAAAGCCAGTCAAGATCGCCTGGCGTCACTTGAGAAGCGCTTGAGTGAGCTTGTCGAGACCGCCAGCGGAATGCGAGCTTCCTGGCAAGCCGAAAAAGACAAGATTGAGCGTGTTCGTAGCCTCAAGCAAGAGATCGAACAGCTACGAAACCAACTCCAGGCCGCCGAGCGCGACCTTGATTGGGCGAAAGCGGCCGAGATTCAGCACGGCCGACTACCCGAAATTCAAAAAGAACTCAACGCAGAAACGTCGGCCCTCGAACAGATTCAAACCAGCGGCAAACTGCTGAAGGAAGAGGTCGATAGCGAAGACATCGCCGAAGTCGTGAGCAAATGGACGGGCATCCCGGTCAGCAAGCTCTTGCAAGGCGAGATGGCCAAACTGCTCACGATGGAAGAGGCGCTGGAAAAGCGCGTGGTCGGCCAAGACGAGGCGCTCAAGATTCTGAGCGACGCGATCCGACGCGCTCGGAGCGGGATTGGCGATCCGAATCGCCCCATCGGCTCGTTCCTCTTCCTCGGCCCGACGGGGGTCGGCAAGACCGAAACTGCCCGCGCTTTGGCCGAGTTCCTCTTCAATGACGAACGGGCGATGGTACGAATCGACATGAGCGAATATCAAGAGCGGCACTCGGTGGCGCGGCTGATCGGCGCACCTCCGGGCTACGTGGGGTACGACGAGGGGGGCCAGCTCACAGAGGCCGTGCGAAGGCGACCTTTCGCGGTCGTCTTGCTGGACGAAGTCGAAAAGGCCCACCCTGAGGTGTTTAACGTCCTATTGCAGGTGCTTGACGACGGCCGACTCACCGATGGTCAAGGCCGAACGGTGGATTTCCGAAACGCGGTCATTCTCCTGACGAGCAACCTCGGGTCGGGGCACTACTCCGCTCCGTTGGCGATCGAAGAGGACTTTGAGGCGATTCGGGCCAAGGTGATGGACGAGGTTCGGATGCATTTCCGACCTGAGTTCATCAACCGACTCGACGACATCATCGTCTTCCGAAGCCTCGGCGTCGCTCAGATCAAGCGAATCGTCACGATTCTGATCGACAAGCTGGGCGACCGACTCCGGGATCGCCAGATTTCGCTGCAGCTCAGCGAAGAGGCACTGTCTCAGCTTGCACTCGAAGGCTTCGATCCGGTTTACGGCGCTCGGCCGCTGAAGCGCGCGATCCAGCGCGAGATTTTGAATCCGCTGGCCTCAGCGCTTCTTCGCGGCGACGTTCGAGATGGGCAACGGGTCGAAGTCAGTTTTCGCGACGGCGAATTTAGATTCGAACCTCAGCCTGAAATGGCGACTTCCTAGGCACTCGCGGCCGGCTGCTTGAACTGGGCGACGTACTTCAAGCAGCAGTCCCGCACTCGGGCTCGAATTCGATTAATGTAAGCGGCGCGCTCGGTCACCGAGATCGCGCCGCGCGCATCAAGCAAGTTAAAAGTATGCGAGCACTTCAAGGCTAAATCCAGCGCAGGATAGACGAGCGCCATCGCGGGCCGATCGGGGTCTTCTGCCCCTTCGCCCGAGGTTAGGACGCCGGTCTCGGGGTCCCAGTGAGTGGGTTGCTGCACGACCCGCTTCGACTCAGCTTCATAGAGGTTGAAGAGCTCGAAGAGCATCTCGGTCGAGGCGACTTCAAAGTTGTAGACGTTGTTTTGCATTTCGAGGTCGAAATCGACCTCTCGATAAGACAGCTCGTCGTTCCACCGCAGGTCGTCCCAAAACGAGGTCTGATTATTCAGCATCAGGCACAGTCGCTCGGGTCCGTACGTGATTTCAGCGCAGACCGGGTTACACTCGATCCCGCCCATCTGTTGAAAGAAAGTGAATTGCGTGACTTCGGTCCCATCGACCCAAACCTCCCAGCCGACCCCGGCTGCGCCGGCCGCCTGGGACTCCCAGTCGTCCTCCACGAGTCGAATGTCGTTGCGGCGAGTATCAAAGCCGACGGCATTGAGTGAGCCCATGTAGAGATCCACAATGTTCTCCGGGCTCGGCTTCATGATGACCTGATACTGGTAGTACCGTTGGCTCCGCATCGGATTGCGGGTGTAGCGGCCATCGGCGGGGCGACGAGAAGGCTGGACGAAGGCGACGTTCCAAGGGTGGGGCCCGAGGCACCGAAGCGTGGTCGCTGGGTGCATGGTTCCGGCGCCGACCTCGGTGTCGTACGGCTGGAGGATGGCGCATCCCTGCGCCGCCCAATACCGATGGAGCCGGTCCACGAGCTCTTGGAACGTCACCATAGCCCTTGATCTAGAAGCGGATGCCGACGCTCACTCCGCCGCCGGTGAACTGCTCGTTGCCGAAGTAAAAGTTCAGTTCGACAAACGGCTGAGACCGAAGCGACTTTCCGAAGTTCCAGCCCATCCCGACGACGCCGCAAAAGCCCTTGCGCTCATCGAAGTTCGCGCCGCCGCGAGGGTCACTCCAGGCATAGCCTGCCCCAAAAGTGCCGTAGAGATTGGCATCGGCCGGCTTAATTTGAGCCGTGATGAGCATCCGATACAGGGTGCCATCGGTGTCGCCCCCTTTGCGGTTGGTCCCCCCAAACATGACGCTTGGCGAGAATCGGATCTGTCCGGACTCTCCATATCGCATGAACGGGATATCGAGGCCCACGTCGAATCCTTCGAGAGACACTCGAGTCCCGGGGGTGCGAGATTCAAACTTCTGCCCCACGAAGAACCCGGCCTTGAGCGAGACGGAGTCTCGAGAGTTGGCCGTTTGAGCCTGAGCCGCGATCGGGAGAACCCCGAGCGAAAGCACCAGCATGATCGGTAATTGCTTCATTCCTATTCCTCCTTGAACGTTTAGGACGCTTTACTTAAAGAAGTCGAACTTCTCAAGACGATTCTTGATGGACTGCAGGAATTTGCCTGCCAAGAGCCCGTCGATGAGGCGATGATCGTAGGTCAAGACCAGGTTCATCACCGACCGAATCGCGATCATGCCGTCAATGATGACTGGAGTCTGCTTGATCGTGTATGTTCCCAAAATCGCCGCTTGCGGTGCGTTAATCATCGGAGTGCCGAGGAGCGCTCCGTAGCTTCCTGGGTTCGTGAGGGTGAAGGTGCCGCCTTGAACGTCGGCGACTCCGAGCGAGTTCGACCGCGCTCGGGCGGCGATGGACTCCAGGTCTTTGGCGAGGTCGATCAGCGACTTCGCTTGGCAGTCCCGGATCACTGGAACGATCAGGCCCTCGTCGCCCTTGGCTCCGAGCGACACGGCGACCCCCATGTGGACCGCATGGTTCTGAATGATCTGACCGTCTTGCAGGCTCGAGTTGATGAGCGGGAATTCGAGCAGAGCGTCGGTGATCGCCTTGATAAAGAACGGGGTGTAGGTGAGCTTGACGCCGAACTGCTCGGGGAAGCTGTCCTTGTTCCGCTCGCGGAACTTGACCATCGGGGTGACGTCGACCTCCGTCAAGGTGCTGACGGTCGGGACGGCCGCACTTCGGACCATCGCGTCGGCGATCATCTTTCGCATTCCCGCCAGCGGCGTGACCGTCTGTCCCGGACCCGCCGTCACCGGCACGGACGGAGCCTTCACTTCAAGCGCCGGGCTGGGGGCCGCGGTCCTCACTCCGCCTGCCAAGAACGCTTCGACGTCCTTCTTGTTCACTCGTCCGCCTTCGCCTGAGCCTTGAATTCGGGCGAGGTCGGCGTCGCTTAAGTTGTGTTGTTTGGCCATCGACCGCACGACCGGGCTGTACCACCGTCGATCTCCGCCATTCGAGCTTCCGGACGTCGTTGGGGCTGAACTGGCAACGGGGGTCGGGGTCGCTGGAGCCGGGGTCTTCTCCGCTGCGGGGGGCGCGGCTGCGGGCGCGGGTGCGTCTCCAGCGGCGGCTCCGTCGTCGATGATCCCCATGGCGCTGAAAACTTCAACCAAGCCGCCTTCGGGCACGATGATTTTCGTCAAGATTCCGCTCGCCGGGGCGCCAAGTTCGGTATTGACCTTATCGGTCATGATTTCGACCACAGGCTCGTCTTCCTTGACGAAATCGCCTTCTTTTTTCAACCACCGGCTAACAGTGCCTTCATGCACCGACTCGCCCAGTTCGGGCATGAGAATCTCAACGGCCATGCGGTGCAGTGTACCAAACCCGCCCCGAGCTTGTCGGCAGGCCGACCGCCCCGCGCACACCAACTTCGCGTAAAAGGCGTAGAATGAAAGTGCTCGTCCGCAGGGGGAGCCATTTGGCTGAGAAATTGGGTCCGAAAGACTCGATTGACCCCTAGAACCTGATGAGGTTAAGACCTCCGGAGGGAATGCGGAGTGACGAGGCGGGTCGCGCCCTCCTTGCGTTGCTCGGCAGTGCTGGGCGAAGCAAGGAGGACTGAATAATGCAACGCACTCGAGCGTTTACGCTCATCGAACTACTTGTCGTGATCGCGATCATCGCCATTCTGGCGGCGATCCTCTTCCCCGTTTTCGCTCGAGCGAAAGAGATGGCCCGGACGACCGCATGTCTGAGCAACGGACGCCAAGTCGGGATGGCGACCATGATGTATTGCACGGACCACGCGGACACCATGCCGATCTTCATGGCGTATCAGACCGATCCGGCTCCGTTCGAGCCCGGGCACCGAGGAGTGGAGATGCAGGTGATTCCGTACGCGAAAAGTCGAGACATTTTTCGGAGCCCGGTGGACCGGGGCGGGCCGTTTTCCCAGCGGATGACCGGTAAGAACAGCTATTGGGCGGCCTACGGCAGCAGTTATCGGTTCACGAAGTGTATGTTCACCTTTGTGCCTGGGTATTCCGCCAGCTACGACGGGCACGACACGACCGGTCAGCCGGAGTGGGAAGTCGCCACGACCTTTGTGGACAAGCCCTCGCAAACGCGGATCATGCGCTTGGAGATGATGCCGTTCTTTGATCGCAAGCAAGGACACGAGCGGCCTGATTGCAGCCGCTATGGCTACGACTGCAATGGCGTTTTTCCGGATGGCGACTATTATCGAACCTGGTCATCCCGGGGCGGCACGGTGATTTTTGCCGACGGCAGTGCGCGCCTGATCACGGGGCCGACGCCGTTCGACAAGACGTGCGTGAACCCGCAAGGCGACGAGTCTGGAGCCCCGCACCCCACCGAGGGGACTTGGTACTGGGCATGTGACTAGGCGAGGTCAGTAGAGAAGGTCGGCGAGGAAGTAGTTCGCCACATAGATAAGGACCATCGAGACGACCACGGCGGTTGTGGTGGAGCGCCCCACCCCAACCGCCCCATCGCGAGTTCGAAGCCCTTGTTGGCACGCCACAATCGCCACGATGAACCCAAAAACGACGCACTTGACCAGCCCTCCGCCAAAGTCCCAAGGCTCGGCGAACTGTCGAACCGACTGAACAAATGAGCCCCCAGGAATGCCGTTGGACGCGGACACTAGATAGCCGCCGGCGATGCCGGCATACGCGCCCAAGAGACACAGGACCGGGACCATCGTCATGCTGGCGATGAGCCGAGGGATGACCAGATATTGAGTGGGGTGGACGCTCAACGAGCGCATGGCGTCCAGTTGCTCCGTCACCGCCATCGAGCCGATTTGGGCCGACATCGCCGAGCCGCAGCGGGCGGCGACCATGATCCCAGCCAAGACCGGGGCGATCTCGCGCCCGACAGCGAGCGCAATCGTCCCGCCCGCCAGACTCCCCGCCCCATATCGAACGAGAATTTCGCTACTGTAGAGCGCCAAAACCGACCCGGAAAAGAACGTGGTCAGCAAGACAATAGGAACGCTGGCAGCTCCGATAAACGCCATCTGCTGAACGACTTCGCCGAACTCGAACGGTCTTCGAAAAAATCGTCGCAGGGCATCGATCAAGATGAGCGTGATCTCCCCGACAAAGGTCAGAAAGCCTAGGATCGGGTTCGAAGAGCTGACTCGGGGTCTCGATGCCATCGGGTCTTCAGGTTACCCGCGGTATCCTGAAGGCGTGGCGAAGACAGAGCCGCCCGAACAACCTCGTCAACCCTCGGTGCCTTGGCTACCGTTGGTTCTTTTGGTGCTGTCCCTCGTTGTGTTTTGGATCTGGCCCTGGCAACGCGGCGACAAGCCGGTGCAGGTTGAGTTCGAGCCAGTTTCTGGGGCTACGAGCCGATGAAGCGGCTATTTGCGATCCACCCCGAGCTTCGGGCCGAGCTCGCTCGGCACAAAAGGCTGATCGTCCTCGGACTGATTTGTAGCGGGATTGCCGCTGGTTTGACGAGTGCGACCGTCCCCTTCGTCAAATTCATCTTAGAAGCGGTCGAGCAACGAGATGCGACCCGACTGGCTTGGCTGAGCCTGGGTGTCGTCGGCCTTTTTGGGGTGAAGTACTGGTTCACCCGGGGGCAGACCTATTACCTCAGCAAAGCGGCCGCGACCCTGACGAGTGATCTCCGCATCCGACTCTTTCAAAAGCTCCAGAGACTTCCGATGGAGTACTTCAACTCCAAGCGGAGCGGCGAGATTCAGAGTGTCCTCACCAACGACGTCAACGTTTTTCAGTCCGCCATCCAGGTCGTGCGGGACGCCATCGACGGCCCGATCAAGATCGTTTTGGGCTTTGCGATGGTCGTCGTTTTGCAGTGGCAACTTGCCTTGTCGGCGCTCGCGGTGATCCCCGTCTTAGCGTTTGTCATTCAACGCAACGGGCGCAAGATGAAGGTCGCCCAAGCCCAAGTGCAAGACGATCTGGCGGCGATGACCGCAATGATGCAGGAAAGTTTGCAAGGGACGCGGATCATCAAGACCTTTGCCGCGGAAGACCATGCGACGAGTCGGTTCCAGACGGCAGTCCACAAGGCTCTTGGGAGCCAAGTTCTTGCGATTCAGCGCGTGGCCACGCTGAAGCCCACGGTCGAGCTGATCGGAGCGGTCGCCTTGGCCATTGTGGTGTTGCTTTGCGGCGTGTTGGCGAGCCGAGGCGAGCTTCAGGTCAGCGATCTGGGCGCCTTTATCTTGGGGCTCGATGTCATCAATCAAGGCGCCAAGAATCTGGGCTCCTTGAACCAAAACCTCGCTCAGATTGAGGCGGCCCACGAGCGAATCCGAAGTCAGATTTTGAATGTCCCCGAGCCGCAGGCCGACCCACCCCAAACTCAGCCACTCCCGGTACTGAAAGGACGCATCGAGTTTGAAGATGTCCACTTTCAGTACCCCGACGGGACGCCTGCTCTTCGCGGGGTCAGCTTTATCATCGAGCCGGGAACATCCTTGGCCTTGGTCGGCCCGAGCGGAGCGGGAAAGAGCACCATCGCCGACCTATTGTTGCGGTTTTACAACCCGACCCAGGGGAGAATCTTGATCGACGGGGTCGATCTGCGTGAACTCCCGGCCAGTTGGGTTCGATCTCAGATCGGCGTCGTCCCTCAGCAGACCTTTCTTTTTGCGGGCACGGTCCGAGACAATCTGCTTTTGGGCTCGCCTGACGCGACCGACGACGAGATGTGGGAGGCCTTGGACCAGGCCCATGCGGGATTTGTCCGAGAGAGTGACCTCGGCTTGGAGTCTGAGCTCGGCGAGCGGGGCGTTCGGCTGAGCGGAGGCGAAGGTCAGCGATTGGCCATTGCCCGGGCCCTGGTCAAAAAGCCCCGGATCATGTTGCTCGATGAGGCCACGAGTAATCTGGACGTGGTGAGCGAAAAGGCGGTTCAGCAGGCGCTGGATGAGTCGATGGCCTCGCGCACCACCCTCTTCATTGCTCACCGTCTCTCGACGGCGTCTCGCGCCAGCAAAATTGTCGTTCTGCGCCAAGGTGAAGTTTTGGAGCAAGGCTCACCCGAAGAGCTTCTCAGTCGGGAGGGCGCATTTGCCGCCATGTATCGGGCCTATCGGAGCGGGGTGCTGAGTGATGCCGCCGTCTAGCTCTTTGGGGAGTCTGGACGGTCCGCTTCTTCGGGTCGAGTCGCTTCGGTGCGGATATCCGGGCCGAGAGGTCCTCCGAGGGGTTGAGTTCGAGGTCCACCGAGGCGAAGTCGTCGCCCTTCTTGGACCCAATGGATCGGGAAAATCGACTTTGCTCCGCACGCTGAGCGGACTTCTGCCCAGCCTGGCGGGTCGGATTTCAATCTCCGGGAGAGAGATTCAACAGATCGCGCCGCGCGAGCGAGGTCAGCTCGTCGGATATGTGCCCCAAGAAGAGACTCCGGTCTTTCCCTACTCGGTCCGCGAAGTGGTTGTGATGGGCCGAATGGTTCATGGAGAGGGGTTGTGGGAGTCCGAAGATGACCTCCGGCAAGCAGAGGCAGCGATGGCACTTGCCGACTGCTTGAGCTTGGCCGACCGCAGCATCCTGGAGCTGAGCGGAGGCGAGCGCCAGCGGGTTCTTTTGGCTCGCTGCCTCGCTCAACAGACGCCGCTCGTCCTGCTCGACGAGCCGACGTCACATTCGGACTTTTCCCACCAAGTGGCGATGGCCGAGATTCTGTGCCGACTGGTGGGTGAAGGTCGCGGCATCTTGTTAGCGCTTCACGACTTGAACCAGGCCCTTTTGTCGGCCACTCGGTGCCTCGTGGTCAGCCAGGGTGAGATTGTTGCGGACGGGCCACCTGCGGAGGTGTTGGTTCCCGAGCTCCTGGAGACGGTTTACGGGTGCCGATTTGAGCGTGTCGTTGATTCAATGGGCAAAATCCGGGTCTTTCCCAGCCTTCCTTTAACGCCAGCCTGAACGGAGGCGCTCGCCGAACCGATCATAATGAAGACCATATGGCAGCTGGACCGACCGAAAGAACCGTCACTTATGATCCCTTGATCGAACTCATGAAGCGGTTCGAGAGCGTTCGGGCGACCGACACCAGCTCCGACCCTTTTGAGGGCCTGTCGATCGAAGATCGGTTGAAGAAGCACATCGTCGACGGGATCAAGAAGAATTTGGACGCCCACCTCGAAGAGGCTCGCCAAAAGTACGCCCCGCTCGACATCATTAACGACATCTTGCTCGACGGCATGAAGACGGTCGGTGAACTTTTTGGTGCGGGCAAGATGCAGTTGCCGTTCGTCTTGCAGTCGGCCGAGGTGATGAAAACCGCGGTCGCCCACCTGGAGCCGTTCATGGAGAAGGTCGAAGGGTCCGAAAAGGGCTCGATCCTGCTCGCCACGGTCGCAGGCGACGTTCACGACATCGGAAAGAACCTCGTGGACATCATCCTCAGCAACAACGGATATCGGGTCGTCAACATCGGCATCAAGCAACCCCTGAACAACATTTTGGATCAGTGCAAAGCCCACAACTGTCAGGCGATCGGGATGAGCGGATTGCTCGTGAAGAGCACGATCATCATGAAGGAAAACCTTCTGGAGATGAACGAGCGGGGCGATTGGCCGATTCCGGTCATTTTGGGTGGCGCCGCCTTGACTCGGGCCTATGTGGAGGTCGACCTTCGCAACCTCTATCAGGGTCGGGTCTTCTACGCTCAGGACGCCTTTGAAGGCTTGCATATCATGGAGAAGCTGAGTCAGGGAGAGGCGCAGGCTGAGGTGGCCACCGATCTGGAAGTGGACGAAGAGACTCTCGCGATCCGAACTCGGGTGAGCAGCCACCGATTGCCCGACAGTGACCCAGAGCTTTACACCTTCACCGGGGTCAAGAGCGACACCCGCACCGATGTTCCGATCCCCCAATTGCCGTTCTACGGGTATCGAAAGCGAGACAAGTTCGACATCTTCGAACTTTACAAGTACATTAACACGGTCGCTCTTTGGCGGGGCCAGTGGCAGTTCAAGCGCAAAGACGGCATGGATAACCCTCAGTTCGCCGCGTGGCTGGAGGAGAATGCGCGGCCTATTTTCGAGCGGATGCAACGCGAATTGGCGAGCGTCCTCAAGCCGAGAGTAGCCTGGGGTTACTTCTGGTGCAACAGCGAAGGCAACGATCTCATCATCTACGAAGAGGACGCCCAAACCGAGCGGATGCGGTTCACGTTCCCGCGCCAAAGTGATCAGCGACGCCTCTGCTTGAGTGACTTTTTCCGGCCGGTCGAGTCCGAAGAGCGAGATGTGGTGGGTTTTAGCATTGTCACCGCGGGATCTGAAGTCAGCGAGTACGAACGCAAACTCTTCAAAGACGGCAACTTCCAGGACTACCTTTATGTCCACGGGATGGGCGTGGAGACCGCCGAAGCCTTGGCCGAGTATTGGCACAAACAGATGCGGCACGAACTGGGCTACGCCCACAACGACCCCGAGGAGCTTCGTCTCCTCTTCAGCGCGAAGTATCAGGGCGCTCGCTACTCGTTCGGATACCCGGCCTGCCCAAATCTGGAAGATCAGGCGAAGCTGTTCGAGCTTCTGCGGCCCGAAGAGGTCGGCATCGAGCTGAGCGAGGAGTTTATGCTGGTTCCGGAGCAATCCACCTCAGCGATCGTGGTTCACCACCCGGACGCGAAGTACTTTAACATCAAGTAGCGTCCATCCGGTACTGCTCGACGATCTCCTCGGGTTTGCCGGAGGCATGGATCAGTCCGTCCTTGAGCCAGACGCACCGATCGGCCACCCGTAAGACGGAGTCGAGCTGGTGCGAGACGAATAGGATTGTGCCGCCAGCTTGGCGAAACGACTCGATCCGCTCGTAGCACTTCTGCTCAAAGGCGTAGTCCCCTACGGCGAGGACTTCATCGACGATCAAGATGTCGGCATCGACATGGACAGCGACGGAAAATCCGAGCCGAGCCATCATGCCGCTGCTGTACGTGCGGACCGGGGCGTCGATGTGCCGCTCCAGTTCGGCAAAAGCGACGATCTGGTCCATTCGCGCACGGACCTCCGCGCGAGTAAGCCCCAAGACCACTCCGTTGAAAACCACGTTTTCGTAGCCCGTCAAGTCCGGGTGAAATCCCGCTCCGAGCTCCAGCAGCGGAGCCATCCTGCCTCGGACCTCAATCGTGCCACGGGTCGGCTTGTAGATTCGCGCCAAGAGCGAGAGCAGGGTGGACTTTCCGGCTCCATTGCGCCCGACCAGAGCGACGCATTCACCGGGCATGACCGTCAGGTCGATGCCGCGCAAGACGGCGAGCCGCTCGACGGTCCGTCGATTCCACCAGAGCAACATCGTCTTGAGCGACCCTGCCCCCGAGTGGCTGAGCTGGAACTCTTTCTCAAGCCCGCGGACTTCTAAGATCGGCGGGCTCATGGGCGCTCCACGAACTTCCACTTGAGGCGATTGAAAAGGGCATACCCCCCAACTAGGATCAGGACCGACACCCCCGCCGACACCCCGACCCAGGTCCAATCCAGCGGGAGGGGTTCGACTAACTGGCCATCAACATACACTTGCTGAGGATCGAGCAGGACCTTGCGATAGGCCGTGCTGAGCATGGCGAGCGGGTTGAAGTGATAGAGCGTGTAGATCAAGTCGCCGGATTCACCGAGCTGCTTCGAGTAGCGAACGTTCTCGCTGAAATACATGATCGGGCAAAGGAAGAACATCAAATACAAGCCGACGCTCACCACGTACTTGATGTCTTCGTAAAACGTATTTAAGCTGCTCACGAGGAGCCCGCACCCCACCGCTAGGGCAAGGTTGATGATGAGCAGGCCCGGCAAGAAGGCGATTGTTACATTGAAGGGCGACTCGCCGGGATTCAACACCCAGATGACCAGAAGATAGGCAAAGAACACGCCGAGCGCCAGCAAGAAATGGACGAAGTTGCTCAGGATCGTTGCCAGCGGGAGGATTTCGCGTGGGAAATACACCTTCTTCACCACCGGCAGCGCAACGAGGACCGATTGGGCGGAGTCCAAGATCGCAAACTGAAAGAACATGAACGGCAAGTAGGCGGCAAGAATGTAGGCCGAAAAGTTCGGAGTTGGGTTGCCGATCAGGTACTTGAAGACGACGGTCATCACGAGGACCGTCACGAGCGGATTCAGGAGCGACCAGAAGAACCCGAGCACGCTGTTTTTGTAGCGAATACGGAGCTCCCGCTCGATCATGGTCCAGAGCAGCTCTCGAAATCGCCAGAGTTCGCGTAGTTCTGCTCGCATTAGGCTCAGAATACCGGGATCGCGATCTCAGACGTGCTGATCGATCAAGATCGGATTTCCGTCCGGGTCTTCGAGGGTGATGAATCCGGGGCCGGACGTCGATTCATCGACCTCGGCAGTCAGCGTCACGCCCGGGACGGCTTTGAGTCGCCGCTGAATCTCGCGGACATCCGCAAACTCGGCTTGGGGATTGCAGTGCTGGTCCCACCCGGGGTTGAACGTCAGCAGGTTCTTTTCGAACATGCCCTGAAAGAGCCCGATGACGGTCTCGCCTTGCCGCATCATCAGCCAGTTCTGACTCGCATCGCCGGCGAACGCTTCAAACCCGAGCGCCTCGTAAAACGCCTTCGATCGGGCCAAGTCTTGGACCGACAAGCTGACGGAAAAAGAACCTAAATGCATGGTGTGCCGATCTTACCTGGGGCTAAGATCGCACTTCGACGGGTTCAGGATCGGAGAACTGCTGCTCATACAGCCGGGCGTAGACTCCATTTCGCGCCAAGAGCGCTCCGTGGCTTCCCCGCTCGACGATCCTCCCTTTTTCGAGGACCAAAATCTGGTCGGCGGCCAAGATCGTGCTGAGTCGGTGGGCGATGGCAAAGGTCGTTCGACCTTTCATCAGCTCCGCCAGCGAAGCCTGAATGAGCCTTTCGCTGTGCGTATCGAGCGCACTCGTCGCCTCATCAAGAATCAGAATCTTCGGGTTCTTGAGGATCGCGCGCGCGATGGCGAGGCGTTGCTTTTCGCCCCCACTGAGCTTGTATCCCCGCTCGCCAACGACGGTCTCATAGGCCTCGGGCAGACTCGCGATGTGGTCATGAATCGCCGCTGAACGGCAAGCCGCGATGAGCTCTTCATGGGTCGCATCGGGCTTGGCGATCCGAAGGTTCTCGGCGATGGTTGTGTGCATCAGGTAGGTCTCTTGAGTCACGGCTCCGACTAACTTGGTCAGACTCGCCAATTCAACATCCCTCAAGTCGACGTCATCGAGGGCGATGGTCCCTGAGTCCGGATCATACAGACGGGGAATCAAGTAAGTGAGCGTCGTCTTCCCCGCCCCGCTCGCCCCCACTAACGCAACGAGCTGACCGGGCTCGGCGACGAAACTGATGTCAGCCAAAGTCGGCGAATCCGACTCGGGCTCATAGCGAAACTCCACGTTCTTGAATTCGATTCGGCCTTGAGTCTGTTCGGCGAGTCGCCTTTGGGCCCCTGGGCGATCCTGGATGTCTCGCGGCAGATCGAGATACTGAAAAATCCGCTCGAAGAGCGCGAGGCTCGACATGATCTCGACCTGCGCGCTCAAAAGGCCGCTCATGGGGAAGAACAACCGAATCTGCAACCCCGTGAAGGCGACCAAAAGGCCGACGGTGATATTCGTGTCTCCGCGACTAATCAGCAGCCAACCCGCCAGCCAATAGACCAGTGCTGGCGCGAGTTGGGTGATCATCCGGATCATCCCAAAGAAAAGGTACTGAACGACCGAGCTTTTGATCTGCCAGACCGAGAGATTCTTATTCTCGACCGCAAACCGCTGGCTGAGGAGCGACTGGTCCCCGGCGGTCTTGGTCAGAAGAATGCCGCTCACGCTGAGCGTCTCTTGCATCATCGAGTTCAGCTCCGAAGTCTGCTCCTGGGTTCCTTTGCGAACGTCCCGCGCATAGTTGCCAACCCGCTGACCGATCACCATAAAGACCGGCACCATCGCCACGCTGAGCAATGTCAGTCGCCAGTCCATCAAAACCATCGCCACGAGCGTCGAAACGACGATGGCGATGTTCGAAACTTGGTCGGTGATGGTGTTGCTGACGACGTTTTGGACGCCTTGCACGTCGCTGATCAGCCGCGTCTGAATGTCCCCGGTCCGTGTGGACGTGAAGAACCGCAACGACATATTCTGCAGGTGGTCATAGAGCTTTTGCCGGAGCTCGCACATGATCCTCTGGCCGACGATCACGCTCCAATAGCCGTAAAGCAGCGTCATCCCGGCACCCGCCAAGACCATCAGGACGGTGTAGAGCGAATAGAGCCCGATGATGTTGAGGTCCTTTTGGGCGATCCCTTCATCGATGATGACCTTTACCAGATAAGGTGGGGCGAGACCAAACAAAACCCCGATGAGCACCGCGACCATCGTCATGGCGACCATCGGTTTGTGGGGGGAGAAGAGACCGATGATCCGCTTGATCAGAGCCCGATCCATCTGCTTCTTGGTGGGTGCGGGTTCGTTCGTCATCGGGGCCTGGCCTTGATCATGGACCAGGAAAGATTCGCCTTTTCGGGGCAAATTCCTTTCTCAAGTCGCAGAGTCGGGCTCGAGATCGGCGATCACACTCAGGCTCTCGGCCCGAGCCTTCTCGACCAGCTCCCGAATCGCCATCTGGCGCGAGTCCATGAACTCTTGCGGATGTCCGACAAACGTCAGTCGGCCTTTTTCCAAAAACGCGATCCGATCCGCCACCCGAAAGACGCTCGAAACGTCGTGGCTCACCACGACGCTCGTCATCCCCGCCGAATCGCGCAGCTGGACGATGAGCTGATCGATCGAATAGGCGGTCACCGGATCGAGTCCGCTCGTTGGTTCGTCATAAAGAAGAAGGTCGGGCTTCATCGCGAGCGCTCGGGCCAAGGCCACTCGCTTGCGCATGCCGCCGCTCAGCTCACTGGGCATCAGCCGCGCACTGCCTTCGAGGCCCACTTCCTTCAGAAGCTGCAACACCAGCCGCTGCTGCTCGACGCGCTTGAGTCGCCACTTGCGCTTCGCGCCGAAGACGATGTTGTCGAACACGTTGAGCGAGTCAAAAAGAGCGGCGTTCTGAAAGACCAAACCCATCTTTTCTCGGACTTTCTCCGGCTCGGCCAGCGCATCGACGCCGTCGATCTCAATCGAGCCTTCGCTCGGTCGCAAAAGGCCGGTCAAGCATCGGAGCAAGGTGGTCTTGCCTCCGCCCGAGCTCCCCATGATCGCGACGATCTCGCCTCGATGGATCGTGAGACTGATGTTGTCGAGCACCAGCTTCGAGCCGAACCGGTGCGAGAGCCCTTGGATCGAAATCATGGGGTCGCAGCGGCAGCCGGGGGCAGAGGCGTCGACCGGGCCCGGCGAACTCGCTCAATATCTTCCGGAGACACCGCGCGTTCGAATGACCGAAAACCACTGAGCGAAAAGCCGTGCTTGGCCGCGAGCCTCCAAGTCTCCTCGACCTGCTCGACGCTCACCTCTTTCCCGAGCGTAAAGTTCTCAGGGCGGCCGTCGAGGGCGAGCATCATCGTCTCGCTCATGCAGGCGTAAGCCGTGCGAGGCGGAAACCCGAAGTCGAGCCCAAAATCGACGTCGCCCGGCACGGCGACCACGCCGCCTTCGATCACGAGAACATCGGTCCGCTCTTTTTGCACCCGCACCGAGACGTCCCGGGGCCGAGCGACGTCGCAAACGATCGCCCCTTGCTTCAAGTGCTCCGGCAAGACGACATCGCTCTCCGCGCTGGTGACGGTGATGATCGCATCCGCCCGAGCAAGGTCCGAAACCCGAGTGCTCGCTCGGCCTCGCGGCAAACTCGCGGCGAGCTCTTCGGTGCGCTGCGGGTCGCGACCGATGACCCAAGTCTCGGCAAACTCGGGCGCGAGGATCGTGGCGCAAGTACGGCCAATCGAGCCGGTCGCCCCCACCACCGCGAGCGTCGATTCGGCCGCGATCAGTCCGATCTGTTCGCAGGCTTTGCGAGTCCCTTCGATGGCGGTGGCAACGGTATAGCTGTTGCCGGTCGTGACGGCGATCTTACTCCGCTGGGCGACGGTGATCCCACCGTCTCCCACCACACTGGTGAACGCCCCGAGCCCGATGATCTCAGCGCCGAGGTCGGCCGCCAAGTGGGCACACTCGGTGATCCTTTGGTAGGAGAGCTCCAACGGGACTCCGCCCATCATCATGCGCGGGGTCAGCGGGCAGATGATGAACCACCCTTCGGTTTCGGCGCCGGTCAGGCTTCGAACGCCGGTGATGTGGCTGACCACCTCGGGCTTTTTGCGCGCCAAGACCTTCTCGATCAGGCCATCGGGAAAGTATTTGGCGATCGGGTATTTGCGGGCCGCTTGTTTGGCGTAGAGCGGGTGGATGATGAAGGCAAACTTGGTCAAAGCGTTTTCCTTTGTAGGGAAACTGTACCCGCCTTACAAAGGGGTGCGATAGCCTTCGGGGTGAGCTTCGAACCAGCGAAAGGCGTGCTCGACGATCTGATCGAGCTGACCAAACTGAGGCCGCCAACCCCAATCCCGTTGAATGGCGTCGCTGGCGGCGACGAGCTGCGCAGTATCACCCGCCCGGCGCGGGGCGATTTCGACCGGAACCGGACGACCGCTCACTCGCTCGACCGCTGAGATGACCTCTTTGACCGAATGCCCGTGGCCCGTGCCCAGATTGTAGGTGGCCGATGCGCCACCTCGGCGCAGATGGTTCACCGCGAGCAGGTGCGCTTTGGCGAGATCGAGAACGTGGACGTAATCTCGCACGCCTGTGCCGTCGGGCGTGGGATAGTCGTCGCCAAAGATCTTGATGCTCGGGCGGCGACCGAGGGCCGCTTGGATGACGAGCGGAATGAGGTGTGTTTCGGGGTCATGGTCTTCGCCGAGGACGCCCGCGGGGTCGGCCCCGGCGGCATTAAAGTAGCGCAAACAGACGCTCCGAAGACCATAGGCGTCGCCAAACGCCGCGAGCATCCGCTCGACCGCGAGCTTGGTCTCGCCATACGGATTCCCGGGCCGGGTCGGATGGGCCTCATCCAAAGGGACGTAATCGGGTTCGCCATAAACCGCGGCCGTCGATGAGAAAACTATCTGGGAGACTCCAGCCAGGCGCATTTGCTCCAGCAACACCAAGACGCCGTAGACGTTGTTCCAATAAAACTCGGCGGGCTTTTTGACCGACTCGCCGACCTCGATGTAGGCGGCGAAGTGCATGACGGTGTCGATCCGGTGCTCGGCGAAGAGCCGGGTAAGGTCGTTCGGTTGTCGCAAGTCGCCCGCAAGGAACGGACTCTCTCCGAGCGCGGCGAGATGCCCTCTTTCGAGGTTGTCGAACGCCAAGTGGGGCTCACCAACCTCGCGCAAGACCTTGAGCATGTGGGAACCGATATATCCCGCGCCACCGAGAACAAGAATCATCGATGCTCATTTAACCTGCTCGGGCGGGGCTTGCGCCCGGCTTTTTGGAGCGGCGCAAGGGTCCGGAATAGCTCGATCTCGGCTGAAAGTCGCGTGACATTGGGTCTCTGTCACGCGAAACTGGGCCGGACTTGCGTGACAATGGGCCTCTGTCACGTGAAACTGGCCTGGACACGCGTGACATTCAGTCTCTGTCACGTGACTTTGGTCTGGACATGCGTGACAGCTGGTCTCTGTCACGTGAAACTGGGCCGGATACGCGTGACATTGGGCCTCTGTCACGCGATCTTGAACTGGGTAGGAACCTGGCGCTTCGTGGTACAGAATTGGGCGGGAATGGAACGCATTTTGCGTTGCGGGGAATGGAGTTGAGTTTCGGGGGTTCGGGAGTTCGGGAGTTCGGGGGTTCGGGAGTTAGACTGTAGGACGGCCCGAGTTCCTAGCCCGTGAGTTTCGCCTGGCGTCATTCTCCTCCTACGGCCAAGTCGCCCGAGGAAGCCAGGAATCAGTCGTTCGTTGTCGAGGTTTCATGCTCAAGGCGCTTTTAGGATCGGGATGCGCTCCTTCTCCTTTCGATGTTTGTGCGAAGGGAGAAGGGGTTGGGGGATGAGGGTCAGTTAGGGGATCTGAGCCCAAAGTGTGAGATGCTCTGTATAAATCGCCATAGTAAAGATCATGTTTTGCCTGCAACCCCGAAAACTGACCAGCTTAGCGTGTTAAGATTTTCGTCTTCAGCCCAGGAGACAACCAATGAGTCAAGGGAATCGACACACCCTAGAGCAGATCATTCGGGTTCTGTAAGAGATCGATGGCGGCGTGAACATTGCGAGCGTGGCTCGCAAGCACGTCATCAGCGACAAGACCCATGACCGCTAGCGCGAGCGCTAAGCGATAGGCCAAACGAGAACTCGTCGCTTCCCGTCTGGCGATGTGACAACTTACTCCTATGACGCCGCTGGTCGACTGGCGACAGTCCTCTATGCTGGCCTAGTCACGACGTCATACTCATACGATGCCAACGGCAACCTGACCGTGATCGAAACTCCTTCCACCCGGGTGACGATGAGCTATGATAAAGAAAACAGGCTTTCGGTTCACCAAGCCGACCGAAAGACGTTTGTCACGAATACTTATGACGGGGACGGCAAGAAGCGTTCCGAGATCACCGAGACTTCGACGACGACGCTGATTTGGGATGGAGATACCTACCTCCAAGGAAGAAGCTAATGCCCGTAACGAACTATCATTCTGTGAATGGCGTCCTCATTGGTGAGAGCACGGGCGGGGTGCGGACGGACTATCTGACCGATGCGCTCGGCTCGGTGACCGCCACCATGGACCAATCGGCCAACATCAAGAACACGTATCGGTACAAGCCGTATGGCGACGTCTTGGCCAAAACCGGCACCGACCCCGACCCCAAGTTCATGTGGAACGGCTCGACCGGAAGCCGAAAGACCGGCCTGGCGAATTCTGGGCAATACAACATCAACCGGCACTACGGAACCGAGCAAGCCGCCTGGACCTCCCGCGACCCCCTGTGGCCCAGAGAACTGGCTTATGTGTATGGCGGCGGCAATCCGACGACATTAAAGGATTTTCTTGGACTTGCCGCATGTTGCAGATGTGGAGTCGACACTTGTAATGGGTCACCAAATGGAGGGGGAAGTACCGGTGCGACGACCTACATTATTAACAAGCATTGTGAAAAGGCGTACTTGAAGTACATACAATGCGAAGGACTGTCTCACGAAGCTTTCTGCCAAACAACAGGGTCCGACAATAACTGCTGCGATGCAGCCAAGCGACTTGGGGTTCCAGCGGACTGCCTTTGTGCAGTTCTAGCGACTGAACGAAGTTGGTACAATAGGCTATCTGCTATTAGTTGGTGTTCAGACAGAATGGGAATTGGTCAGACGGTCGGCTGTGCTCAGATGAGTGTTGACGTCGCAAAGCAATCCTTGAAAAAACTGTGCAAGTGCTTGCCTACTCTGTGCAAAAAAGAGTTTCCTGGGTACCCTTACTCTGACCGACAAGTACGCAACCTCCTTATCAACGACTGCGATTGGGCGACAAAAGTTGCTGCAGCGTATCTGCGAGTTAACCTAGATGCAAAGTGTACCAATAGTGGCAAGCCCGGGACTTGTAAGAACTGGGCATACCTCTGGAATCCGAAGGGGAAGTTTCAAACAATGGTGAAGTGCGCTCTAGAAGCATTCAAGGGGGATAAGCTCTGCAGCTGAAGCAAAAAAAGAGAGCACCCGCTTTGGTCGTGCTTTACATTTTCCTGTTTGTGATTTCGTGTTTCCTTGCATCGGATTATGCGGATGCTCTTGAAATGTCAGCATTCAGGCGTCGTTTCGCAGACTCATCTGACGATCGATACTGGCCCCATGTAGTTTTACAAGAGGATACCCTGATGGCTATCGGAGGTGGCTGGAGTCGAATCGTGCGACGAATGGTGGTGGTTTCATTGGACCAAGAGTGGGAAGCATACTTGCGGACCTGGAGCAAGAAGCAAGGTCTTGAAATCAATATTGTTTCTCCAGGACGTTACGATTTTCTTTATTATGAACGTGGATCTGAACAAGGAGGTCTGTATACATTAGTAGAAATCGGTTACGTACGACCTCCGAAATGGAACGATTGGAAAAGGTAAGTACGAAAAAGCTTGGAGAGCGATCGCAGTCTCTGAATCAATAAGCCATCCACATGGAAAAGAGCTAATGCCCGTAACGAACTATCATTCTGTGAATGGCGTCCTCATTGGTGAGAGCACGGGCGGGGTGCGGACGGACTATCTGACCGATGCGCTCGGCTCGGTGACCGCCACCATGGACCAATCGGCCAACATCAAGAACACGTATCGGTACAAACCGTATGGCGACGTCTTGGCCAAGACCGGCACTGACCCCGACCCCAAGTTCATGTGGAACGGCTCAACCGGCAGCCGCAAAACCGGCCTGGCGAATTCTGGGCAATACAACATCAACCGGCACTACGGAACCGAACAAGCCGCCTGGACCTCCCGCGACCCCCTGTGGCCGGATGAGCTGGCTTATGTGTATGTTCGTGCTAACCCTATTGTGTCACTGACGGATTCGGACTGCGTCCCGATCCTCCACCAGGTGCGGGTCACCCGATTCCGATGTGCGAAGCTCAAAAATGCTGTTGCCAAGTCAGTAACCTATCGAGTGTAATGACTGCAGTGAACAACCCGCCGCAGTTTGTCGGACACCATATCAATACTGATTTCCAAATGGTAAACAGGTACATGAAGCAAGGAGATAAGGAAGGGGCATGCAATCTAAGGTGGCTAGAAAAGGTGGACACTTCTAGCCATGCTAGCATTCCGATTGACACTTGGTACGACGTTTCGACAAAGCCTGTACTTGACGATCCGCGCAAGAGTTTTCATCTGCCAAAGGGTTGCCCAAGTCAGCCCGTCAAGTATCATGACTTTGATCCACCTGGTTTCATTAACATTCCGCCCTCGTTGACAGGTAGATTCAAGTTGTGCATCAGAATCGAGGTGACAGATGGTTGCTCTGGTAAGAAACTAGTGAAGACTCACTGGCAGTTACTTGTGTTTAAGAATGGGAAGGTGACGGGTCTGAAGCCGCCTGGTAAATCGATAGAAATGGCACAGTACTGTAAATATCCATAGAAACGAAGAGAGGTCAATGGAACAATGAAAAAGTTATTGCTGGTAATGCTCTTCGGCATTGGTTTGATGGGGTGTAACCCGCAGCCAGCTAGCGAGGGAAGCCACATGGAAGAAGGTCAGAACTGGAAGAATGTCGCATATGCAGCCACATCAGATGCTGGGCTCTTGAGCGCTATCTCGAAGGAACTTGCATTGGGAGGGATCGAGTCTTATGGTATTCAAGGCAGGGTAGCTGCTTTAAGGGTTCGTACCCGGGACCGCCGAAGAGCTCGTGTGTTAGTTATTGAGTTGCTGAAACTTCCGAAGTTTAATGGGAAAGTTCGCTTATCAGAAGACTGAATAGCCACTGGTTGGCAATGAATACGCATGTCCTTGCGATTGTGCGGAGGTGGGCCATTGGAGCTAATTCCATCGAGTTGCCCTGTGCTTGAGGCCAAAAGGCGTTGTCCCCTGGCGTTGTATGTCACTACCAGCTATGACGCGGCGGGGCGGGCGGTCAGCCTGATCGACCAGAATCTGTGGGTCAAGACCCACACCTATGACGCGATTGGGCGGCTGGTTGGTCTGCCTCCCGAAAATGAAGACGCCGTAAGATGAGTCTCCCCCGTCCGAAA
>ERZ761609.865-NODE-865-length-31143-cov-46.469409_pt1 | contig 31143 bp, 21 predicted proteins | sample MGYA00511163_ERZ761609 | MGnify/ENA primary metagenome ERZ761609 (study PRJEB28899, sample SAMN02445070) | bioreactor sludge metagenome | biome: EBPR sludge | place: Australia: Brisbane, Thorneside Wastewater Treatment Plant | collected 2011-12-16 ...
GTTCAGACGTGTGCTCTTCCGATCTGGGGTTGGGGCGGCGGGTTCGGTGGCGGCGCCGTTGCCGCGGGGTTCGTAACTGACTTTGTAGATGGTTTCGGTGCCGGAGGCGATGGCCTTCAGGTTCTCGGGCAGGATTTCTGGGTAGCGGACCACGTGGGGGACGAGGACGACGAGGAGGTCGTTGTCCGAGCGCTCGACTTTTTCCGCGGAGAGCAGGCGGCCGAGGCCGGGAATCTGCATGAGGCCGGGGATGCCGCTGCGAGTGACGCGGTCGGAGGCCTGCATGAGGCCGCCGATGAGGGTGGCTTCCCCTTCGCGGACGCGGATGATGTGTTCGACGCGGCGCTGGCCGATGATGGGCTGTTCGACGCCGCCGACGTTGATGCGCTCGCGGATGTTCGAGATCTCGAGCATGATCTGCATGGAGACTTCGTCGGAGCCGTGGATGCGGGGGGTGAGGTCCACGTTGACGCCGACGTCGGCGAACTGGAACTGGGTTTGGGCGGCGGGGAACCCGCCGACGCCGCCGAGCGCGGATTGAAAGCTGCCGCTGGCGTAGGGGAAGCGTTCGCCGATTTTGACGGAGGCTTTCTGGCCGTCGGTGGCGCGGACCTGGGGCGACTGGAGGATGCGGGTGCGGCCGTCGCTCATGAGGGCCTGGAGGGTGGCGCCGGGCAGGGTGACGGTCCAGTCGGCGGAGCTGAGATTGCCGACCTGGTTGAGGCGGATGCTGTTGGAAGTGCCTGTGCCGGTGCCCGTGCCGGTGGAGATGGGGTTGCGGGGGCTGAAGGCGGCGGGGATATTGATGCCGCCGGTGGTGAGGGCGAGCAGGCCGAGATCGCGGGTGACCGAGCGGGCGGTTTCGAAGACCATGACGTCCACCACGACCTCGGGCTTTGGCTTGTCGAGGTCGAGGATCACCTTTTCGGTGAGCGCCATTTCGTCGGCGGTACCGCGGACGATGAGGGCGCTTTGGGAGTTGACGGGGAAGATCTTGCGGACGTTGGTGACCTGACGGACGGCGGTCATCACTTCCTGGAGTTCCTGGGGCGAGGTGATGTTCTGGAGGTAGAAGACGCGGGAGACATGTTCTTCGTAGTCGCGGCGCTTGGTGACGTTGTCGGCGGTGACGAAGATGGTGTTGGCGGAGAGGGGTTTCCAGAAGCTTTTGGTGAGCAGGGCGATGTAGTCGAGCGCGTCAGTGAGGTTGGTGCGGGCGAGGTCGAGCGAGAAGCGTTTGCCGGCGTCCTGATATTCGGAGTCGAACAGGATGTTGACGCCGGCGAGCTTGCCGACGGTTTCGAAGAGGACTTTGGGGCCCTGGTTGACAATGCGGAGATTGGTGATTTCGTCCTTGAGGGGGCGGAGTTCGGGGACGCCCTTCATGGCGGCGGCGCGCTGTTCGGCTTCGCGGCGGGCGAGCTGGGTGGGGGGGATGCCGCGCTGTTCGGCCTTGGGTTCCTCGGCGCCGGGCGTGGCTTTGCGCTTCTTCTCGGCGTCGAGCATCTGGTTGGTCTGGCGGAGTTCCTGCTCGGCGATGGTGGAGGAGGGGTCGATGGCGAAGGCTTTCTGGAATTCGATGACGGCGCTTTCGAGGTCGCCGGCGTCGCGGAGGCGGCGTCCGCGGGTGACGTGGGTCTGGCCGGCCTGGAAGCGGACGCGGTTGACAGCCATCTGGTAGGCGGCGTCCATGGGGTCGGTGGAGAGGGCCTGCTCGTAGAGATCGAGGGCTTTGTCGAACTCCTTGCGGGCCTCGGCCTCGCGGCCATCGCGCAGCAGCCGGTCGCCCTTACGGGTGGCGGCATCGAGCGGGGCGGCGAGCGCGAGCGCCAGGGCGAGAGCGGCTAAACATTTATGGATCATGACTTTAGAGCAGCTCCTGAAGGTGGCGCCGTGCTACAATGAGGTCTGAACCGGCACAGTCGGCGGCGCGAACACTTCTTCTGGAAATGTTTGACGCCAAATGTGAATCCCGCGTGGAGGGCAATTTTTCTTGGCCGTTTCGAAGTCCGCCGCCGAGGGCGTGAAGCCAGTGGCCGACAACCGCAAGGCGTTTCACGATTACTTCATCCTGGAGAAGTATGAGGCAGGGCTCGTGCTGACCGGGACGGAGATTAAGAGCGCGCGTTCGGGCAAGGTGCAACTGCGCGACAGCTTCGCCGACATCGAGGGCGGGGAGGCATGGTTGAAGAACGCGCATTTCAGCCCGTATTCGCATGGAAACATCTGGAACCACGAGCCGACGAAGAAGCGCAAGCTGCTGCTGCACAAGGCCGAGATCGAAAAGCTGTTCGGCAAGGTGCGGGAGAAGGGACTGACGCTGATCCCGTTGCGTCTGTATCTGAAGAACGGCCGGTTGAAGTGTGAGATCGGCGTCTGCAAGGGCAAGAAGCTGCACGACAAACGGGAAGCGATCCAGGCGCGCGATCAGGATATGGAAGCGCGCAAGGCGCTGCGGCAGCGCAACGCCGGCTATCGAGAGGACTGACACGAATTCATGGAACTGATTCTGACCGCCACCGCACCCGCCGCGCTGGAAGCCGGCGCATTGATCGTGATGTGCTTCGAGGATGAGGCGCCGGGGTTTCTGGACGCGGCGACGCGCGAGGCGCTGGAGGAGGCGCGGAGTTCGGGCGAGTTTGACGCCAAGCCGTTTTCGACGCTGTTGTGGCAACGGCCGGCGGGCTTTGCCGCGCGGAGGATCCTGTTTCTGGGCGCGGGTCCAAAGGAGAAGTTCACACCGGCGCTGCTGCGGAATCTCGCCGGGGCGGCTGTCCGGACGCTGAAACCGAAGGGGATTGCGCATCTGGCCTTCCGCGCGGAAGGGGCGCTGGCGGCGGAAGCGATGGTGGAGGCGTTCGCCGAGGGCGCGATTCTGGGCGACTTCGAGCCGAACAAGCACCAGACGGATCCAAAAAAGCACGAGAAACGCATCGAGCAGGTGCGGCTGTCGGTGCCGGAGGAATCGATCGCGCTGGTGGAGGCGCTGCGGCGCGGGCGCACGGTGGGCGAAGCGCAGAACTTCACGCGCACACTGGCCAACGAGCCGAGCAATCTGCTGACGCCGCTGCGGATGGCCGAGGAGGCGCGGACGCTGGCCGCGGAGTTTGGTCTCGAGTGCGAGATCCTCGACGAGGAGCGGATGCGGCAATTGGGCTTTGGGGCGCTGCTGGGGGTGGCACAGGGCAGCGACAATCCGCCGGTGCTGATCATCCTGCGCTACACGCCGCGCGACACCGCCGAGACCGCGGATCATCTGGCGTTGGTGGGCAAGGGGGTGACGTTCGACACGGGCGGCATCTCGATCAAGCCCGCCGACGGCATGGAGAAGATGAAATACGACATGTCGGGCGCGGCGGCGGTGTTGGGGGCGATGCGCGCGCTGGCGCAACTGAAGCCGAGGATTCCGGTGACGGCTTATGCCCCGTGCGTGGAGAATATGCTGAGCGGGCGGGCGCAGCGGCCGGGCGACATCGTGAAGTCGTATCTGGGCAAGACGATTGAGGTGCTGAATACCGACGCCGAGGGGCGGCTGATTCTGGCCGATGCGCTGACCTATGCCGTGCGGCAGGGGGCGACGCACGTGGTGGACGCGGCGACGCTGACCGGGGCGATTGTGGTGGCGCTGGCGCACCTGCGGGTGGGCGTGTTCTCGAACAACGACGAGTTGCAGGCGAAGCTGCTCGGGGCCTCCGAAGCGGCCGGTGAGCGCATGTGGGCGCTGCCGATGGACGAGGACTACAACGAGTATCTGAAGAGCGCCTTCGCGGACCTGCCGAACATCGGCGGGCGCTGGGGCGGTTCGATCACGGCGGCGAAGTTCATGGAGCCGTTTGTCGAAGGCAAGCCCTGGGTGCATCTGGACATCGCCGGCACGGCGTGGCTGGACGAGGGCAAACCGTATCTGGCCAAGGGACCTTCGGGCGTGCCGGTGCGCACCTTCGTGCGGCTCGCCATGGAATGGTAGCGCTGCTCATTCTTGCGCTGGCGGGTCCGCCGGTGACGGACGCCGAGCGGGAAGAGTTTCTGCGCTATGGCGAGGTGCAGGAGGTGGCGCGCGCGGGTCAGGGCGTCACCGCTTCACGGCGGGCGACGCTGCAACTGAACGGCATAACGCACGATGCGCACGTTCAGATCGTGGACATTCAGCACCGGCCGCTCGCTTCATTCGCCAACTTCGAGCCCGGGTTTACGGACAGCTTCAAGTACAACATCGCAGCGTACGAGTTGGACCGGCTGCTGGGCCTGGAACTGTCTCCGGTATGCGTATTCCGGCCATTCGAGCGCAAGAGCGCCGCCTTCTGCTGGTGGGTGGACGATGTGCAGATGACCGAGGCGCAACGCAGGGCCAAGCGGCTGCATCCCCCGGATGTGGCTCACCACAGCCGGCAGCTCTGGCGGATGCGCGTGTTCGACCAGTTGATTTACAACACCGACCGGAACCAGGGCAACATCCTGTTCGACGGCCAGTGGCGGCTGTGGGCGATCGACCACACGCGGGCGTTCCGTGTTTGGCCGAAGTTGAAGGATCCGGATCTGGTGACCCAAATTGACCGGGCGCTGCTCGAGCGGCTGCGGGCGCTCACGCGGGAGCAAGTGACACAAAGGACCGAGGCGTGGCTGAGCAGGCAGCAGATTGACGGCCTGATGGCGCGGCGGGACCTGATCCTGCAGCGGATCGAGGAATTGGTGGCGCGCCACGGCGAGCAAGCCGTGATTTTTGACTGGTCCGGCTTCGGCGGGCGGGAGGAGGGGCCATGAACCGGCGGGAATGGATGTGGGGCATGGCGATGGCGCTGCAACCCGCGGCGGAGCGCGTGGTGGCCGTGGGCGATGTGCATGGCGACGATGAACGGTTCGTGGATGTGCTGATCATGGCGGGGCTGGTGAACTCGCGGCGGCAGTGGACAGGGGGGCGCGCGACGCTGGTGCAATTGGGCGACGTGCTCCACCGGGGGCCAGCCTCCCGCCGCGCGCTGGACCTGCTGATGAGCCTGCAGGCGCAGGCGCGCAAGGCGGGCGGGCGCGTGGAGATGCTGATCGGCAACCACGAAGTGATGCGCCTGACGGGCGATCACCGCTACGTCTCGCCGGGCGAGGATGCCGAGTTCCGGACGGCGCGTTCGGAGCGGCGGCGGGATGAGTACTTCGAGGTGTACCTGAAGGTGTTGCAGGCCGAGGGCAAGCCGCTGGAGCGGGGCGACCTGTCGCTGGGCTTCCGCCAGCAGTGGGAAGCGTCGTTCCCGTTGGGCCGCGCGGAGATGATCGAGGCCTTCAGCGAGCGCGGGCGCTATGGGCGCTGGCTGCGGGAGCGGCCGGTGGCGCTCAAGGCGGGCGATTCGCTGTTCGTGCACGCGGGCATCAGTCCGAAGTATCTGATGTGGGACGACGCGCGGTTCGCCGAGCGCTTCCGCCGGGATCTGGAGTTGCAGGACCCCACCACGGGCGGGTTTCTGTCTGACGAGGAGGGACCGTTCTGGTGGCGCGGCCTGGCGCAACTGGGCGAAGCCGAACTGGAACCGCACCTGGCCGCGGTGCTGGAACGATGGGGGGCGCGGCGGATTGTGGTGGGACATATGCCGCACACGGGGGGCGTGCGGGCGCGGCTGGGCGGCAGGGTGGTGCTGGCCGATGTGGGGCTTTCGGCGCTGTATGGCGGGCCGCGGGCGTGCGTCGTCATCGAAGAAGGACGCGCGTCGGTATTGATCGAGGGGAAAACCGTTCAACTGCCGTAGGAGCCGCTGAAGATTTCGTCGAAGACCGAGGGTTTTTCCACCTTCCAGCCGAAGAAGCGGGCGGCTTTGGTGGAGCCGGCCTTGAGGTCCATGGCCAGGCAATCGGCCCTGGGACCAAGGCGGGCGCGAGCCGCTTCGAGATCGATGCTCTCCACTTTGCCTTCGATGCCGCAGGCCTGAGCGACGGCAAGGGCGATCTTCTTTACGGGCTGGGGCATGCCGCCGCAGGTGATAAAGAGTTCGCCGGGGGCGGGTTCCACGAGGGCGAGGGCATAGAGTCTGGCAAGGTCGTCGATGTGGACAGAGGACCAGTGGTTCTCCCCCGTGCCGATGACACGGACCGCACCCGTGGTGCGGGCTTCGTTAAACATGCCGGCCAGAAAGCCGCCGGAGCGGCCGAAGACCATGCCGGGGCGGAAGACCGTGCCCTGGGAGGCGAGCACGAGTTCCTCGACGGCGGGGCGCCAGGCGACCAGGGCTGGCGGGCGGGTCATCGCGATTTCGCCGAGCATACGTCCTTTCGTATCGCCCATCACCCAGACGCCGCTTGTGTAGATGAAGGGTTTGCGCGGCTCGCGGGTAGCCTTAAGAATCGCTTCGACCGCGGCGCGGTCGCGCGCCGGGGCTTGCTCGTCAAACTCCATCGCGGTGTGGATGACGGCATCGGCGTCGCGCGCGGCGGCTTCGAGGAGGGCAACATCCTCGAGGGTGCCGCGGACGGCCAAGTAGCCGCGCGCTTCCAGCGTGCCGGCCTTTTCGGGGGTGCGGGCGAGACCGGCGACCGCGTGGCCGGAATTCTTGAGCGACTCGCAGATCGCGGAACCGATGTAGCCCGTGGCGCCGGTGACAAAGACTTTCATGGGCATGCCCTTTCTTCCACCCATGGAGTGTAGCAGTCTGCCAGGTGGGCTACGGGATTTCCCCGCGTTCTCGGGCGGAGGCTTCAAGTTTCTGATGCTCCTTGAAGAGGAGGCCCGTGACGCCAAGCCAGAGAACGACGATGACCAGGTTCACCCCAGCGAAGCCTTGGACCGAAAGGGCGGCTTGGGTGCCGAGCAGTACGATGAGGGCCTGTGTCATGTCGCCCGCGCGGACGATAAAGGTGTCAATCGCCGCCTTGGCCTTGTACTTCGCTTCCCGGCTGGTAAGCAGGTAGAGCGCCTGCCGGACGGTGTTCATTACCGAGTAATCGGTGGCGTTCTCAAGAATTTTCGCGGAGCGAACCACCGCGAGTACCGGGTAGACCAATAGCAGCCCGTAAGCGCCAAACGCGATGATGGGCAGCAGGAACATGGCGCCCCGCACGCCAATGAATTTGAAGACTCGCGAAGTGACGAACGTCTGGATGAGGAACCCAAGCAGGTTCACGGCACTGAAGAAGCCGCCGAAGAAGACGCCCAGGTACTCCTTGCGGGCGGCGGCTTCCAGGTTAAGGGCGTCGGCCTGGGATGTCGCGAGTTTGTCAAGCATGAAGCCGCCCACGGAGTTGGCGATGTTCAGCAGGAAGATCATCAGCGCGATGAGGAAGAGGTAACGCTGGCTGAAGATGAGTTGGAAGCCGCCCTCCGAACTCAGTTTTTGCGATGCGACAGCCTTCTGGCGGCTGTCCCGGTCGACGGCGCGCTGGTTGGACCAGAAGGTCATCGCCGTGCAGATGCCCAGCATGGCGGCGCCGATCAGCATTACTTCATACAGACCCACGTTCTTAATCAGATCGCCGACCGCGGCCGCGCCAACCCAGGCGCCGAGAGACATGCCGATGCCAATGATGGGAAACAGCCGCTTGCCTTCGTCCTCGGAGTGAATGTCGTTGGCGAAGGCCCAGAACTGGGCGACAACGAAGTTGTTGTAGATGCCGAGCCACAGATAGTACGCAATTCCCTCGCGGAGGCCCGCCTTGCCGAGAAGGTAGAACAACACCAGGCAGGCGATGAAGAAGCCGTTCGCGATGAGGATCAGGCGCATGCGGCGCACCTTCGAGCCGAGCATCCCGTAGATGGGGATGAAGAGCAAAAGAAGGAGCGCCTGTCCGGCGGCGGAATAGCTCTTGATCTCCGCGCCACTCTCGCCCAGGATGAGCGCTTCGCGGATCGTCTTGAGCAGATAGTAGGACGCCAGGAGCAGAAAGACGTTGACCGTGAGGATGAGCGTGTTGACGGCTTCGCCCGGGCGGACGTCAGAGAAGAGGAGGAAGAGGCGGTCGAGCCAACTCATGCGGGGGAGTGTGGGGTCAGCAGCTGGTGGCATCGAACGTATTGTGCCTGAAACGGGGGCGGACTGCCAGCAAATCTTGGCAGTGAGCCCTGGCGGAGCTGAATTGCGCGTCCTCCGAAAGCGGCTGGTGGCGAGACCGGGTTGCCGCTACAATAAGTGGAGCCATATGGTGGTTGTGCTGTTTGTCATGGTCGGTTGGGTTATCGCGCCTGGGCCGTTGGGGGCGCAGGAGACGCGTACCGCGCGGATCGAAGCCGAGCGCGACCGCAAGGCCGGCGCATTGGCGCCCGACGAACCCACGAAGGCGGAGAAAGTCCTGACGGATTTCAAGGACAACAAAGTACTTGAGCGGATTCAGGCGGGCTATAACGGGCTCCGGGGGCGGTTGGGCGGCCTCGCCACGGGCGGCGGATTTGCGCTTGGACCGGAATACTACCGCGAGGATCTCGCAAAGGGGGACGTGCAGTTACGTTCCTCGGCGGTCTTCAGTTTTCGCAATTTTCAGCGCTATGACTTGGAACTGATGGCGCCGGAGACGCGGTCGCGGCCGATATTTTTCCAGGGCTACGCAGTCCGGCATTATTATCCGAGCCTACAATATTACGGACAGGGGCCCGACTCGGAAAAGGAAGGCCGCAGCAATTTCCTGTACGAAGACATGGCCGTGGACGGCACCGTGGGATGGCTGGCGGGCAAGGGGGTGCGCCTGGCGGCCTCCGGCGGTTACCTGAAGGTGCACACGGGGCGGGGGCGGGAGCGGCGCTGGGCGTCGATCGAGGAGAACTTCGGCGGAGGACGCACGCCGGGCTTGGATGCGCAGCCGGATTTCGCGCGCGTCGGCACTTATGTCGAACTGGACCGGACCGACAACCGGCTGGGACCGCGCGCGGGGACGTACGCGCTGGCCAATTTCCACCATCTGGTGGACCGGGGCCGAGGGCTGCATTCGCACGAGCGGCTGGACGTGGAAGTGCAGCAGTACATCCCTTTCTTCAACCAGCGGCGGGTGATCGCGCTGCGGGGCCGAACCAATCTGACGTTTGCGCGCGATGGCCGGCAGGTGCCGTTCTATCTGCAGCCGGTGCTGGGCGGGTCGGACGACTTGCGCGGTTTCCGCCCGTTCCGCTTCTATGGGAACCAGTCGATGGTGATGAACGCGGAATACCGCTGGGAGGTCTTCAGCGGGCTGGATATGGCGTTGTTCTTCGACGCAGGCAAAGTGGCGCTGCGGCGGGCCGATCTGGACTTTTCTAATTTGGAAACGGCGGCGGGTTTTGGGTTGAGATGGAATGCGCGGAATTCCGTTTTTCTACGAATGGATGTGGGTTTCAGTCACGAGGGTTTTCAGGTATGGCTGAAATTCAATAACATCTTCGCGCCGAAGCTGATTCACAGTTCGAGTTCGCAGATTGTGCAATAAGATGGCAATGCGACGTGGAATCCGGTGGCTCGTAACCGTGGCCGTACTGGCGCCGCTGGCGGCGACGGACGGGCGGGGTCCGCGCTTCTATCCCGATGACCCGCTGCACGTGGAGCCGCCGCCGCGGAACGTGGGCAAGGTGCTCGGGCGGAAATTTTCCGATTATTACGACTTCTTCTATTCCAGCTTCGGGAATCCGTCGGGGCGCGATCCGCGTGCGCCGATTCCGCGCGCGCAGGCGGTGAATACGCTCGACGAAGCAATGGATTCGGCCTGGTGGCAGCGGCGGCACTATTACCGGCCGATGACGGTCGACCAACTCGTCCGCGGCCCCGGCGGCGATACTCCGCCTTCGCCCACCGGGAAATGGCTGGTGACGCGGGCCAAGAGCGAGGGGATTACTCCGGGTTTCACCATCCGCGACGAAAAAGACAACGAATACTATCTGAAATTCGATCCGGAAGAGCATCCGGAGATGGCTTCTGCACCCGATGTGCTGGTCGCGCGGCTGTTTTACGCCTTGGGCTATAACGTGCCGGACAATTACATTGTTGAACTGGATCCAGACCGGCTGGAAATCCGGAAAGGTACGAAGCTGAAAGACAATCTGGGACGCTCGCGGGAGCTGACTTCGCGCGATGTCACCGAGATCATGATGAATGTGCCACGCAAGGACAACGGACGGTATCGCGCCCTGGCGAGCCGGACGATTCCAGGCGAGTGGGCCGGCCCGTACCGCTACTGGAGCACACGCAAGGACGATCCCAACGACACAGTTCCGCACGAGCATCGGCGGGATTTGCGCGGGCTGAGCGTGGCGGCCGCCTGGGTGAACCACGACGATTCAAGATCAGTCAATACGATCGATTTTGTGGTGGAAGAAAACGGGCGCCGGTTTGTGAAGCACTATCTGATCGACTTTGGGTCTACGCTCGGCAGCGGCACGCAAAAGGCCAACAGCCCGCGCTCGGGGTTTGAATACCTGTGGGAATTCAAGCCCGCGCTGGTCCAGTTTTTCACTTTCGGACTGGTGGTGCCGGAGTGGGCGAAAGCGTATTTTCCCAACCTGCCGAGCGTGGGTCGGTTCGAGCATGAAAAGTTTGATGCACTGAAGTGGAAGGCCGAATACCCGAATCCGGCGTTTTCCAACCGTTTACCCGACGACGGCTTCTGGATGGCGAAGCAGGTGATGGCGATCGGCGATGAGGCACTGCGGGCGATTGTCCGCACGGGCGAGTATTCAGACCCGCAGGCGGAGGCGTGGGTGCTCGAGTGTCTGATCAAACGGCGCGACAAGATCGGGCGGGCGTTCTTCAACGAGGTGCTGCCGCTGGACCGCTTCGCGGTCGATCAGGGCCGGCTCCAATTCGAGCACCTGGGCGCGAAGCATGGGTTCATGAAGGAGCCGCCGTATCGCGTGGAATGGGCCGTATTCGACAATCTGACGCATGAGCGAAGTCCGATCGGCGGCGCGGCGGGGTTTGACGTGCCGGCCTCGGGCGCCGAGTTCATTGTGGCTGCGATTCGCGGAGATGAGCCGCGCAAGTCCGTCGACGTCTTTCTGCGCCTGCGCGACGGGCGCAGGGAGGTGGCGGGGATTGAACGGCACTGGTAGGCTCGTCGCGGCGCTGGCGCTCGGCGCGCTGAGCCTGATCGCCCAGCCTCGCTTTTATACTTACGTCGGCGACCTTGGTCCTACCCATGTTCTGCTCGCCTGGGGCACCACGGAGGGCAGGGAACGCAACACAATCGGACGCGATTCCATCGCGCACGGAGCGGCCATCGTCAACCTCAACGGCCGTCATGAGGTGAAGGACCGCAATTGGATCGAGGTCACTGGTCTGCAGCCCGATACCAACTACCCCTATACCGTATCGGTGGGCGGCCGGCTGGTGGGTCAGGGCGCGGTGCGGACGCATCCGGCGCGGGCCACGCGGCTTGACTTCTTCGTGATCGGCGATTACGGCAATGCCTCGGCTGGACAGAAGCAGGTGGCGCGCGCGATGGCGCAAGAGTTCGCGCGGCTGCGCGAGGCGGGCCGGCACGTGCGCTTTGTGGTCACCGTGGGCGACAACATCTATGCGGACACGCTGTTTGGGATTCCCACGCCGCGCCGCACCGGCCGTTTTGACCGCGATTGGGAAGAGAAGCACTTCGCGCCCTATGAGCCGGTTCTGCGGGAGGTGCCGTTTTATATGACGCTCGGCAATCACGATGGGAAGGAATCCGAGTTGGGCGCGGATCTGCCGGTGCAACTGGACAATTTCTTCTTCCCCGGCAACCGGCCTGCGCGTTACTACCAGTTCGGGTTTGGCGGACTGGTGGATTTCTTCGCGCTGGACACGACGCGCAACACCGATGAGCCTCTCGAGCCCCAGGCGCGCTGGCTGGCCTCGGCGCTGGAGGCGTCGCGCGCACGATGGAAGATCGTCATCGGCCATCACCCGCCCTACAATGCCGGGCCGCGGCATTCGGGCGACCGCGACCGTTTGCGGCCGTTCCTGGATCTGTTTGTGAAACACCGTGTGGCGGCGTATTTCTGCGGGCATGAGCACAACCTCCAGTTATCCCGGAACGACACGAGCATGGCGCCCACGGTCATGTTCCTGACGGGCGCGGGCGGGGAGTTGCGCACCGGCAACGCCCGGCGCGAGATGGCGAGGGAGCGGATCGCGGCGTGGGCCGCGGTGCGCCACTTCCTGCACGTCGAGATCGATGGTGAGACAATGCGAGTGACGCCCATCGGCGCGCAGCCGGTGGAGCCGGTGGATGCCGCCGGCCGGCGCGTCCCACTCCCATTCACGCTCACCCGACCATGAAAACCACACCCATTGCCGTTCACCAGCTTGGTCCTCGCAACTATCCGAGTCCTTTACTGAAGGATCAGATTGAGTCGTTGATCGAACACCGGTTTGTGGACGATTCCCTGGCGTTGCCGTATCAGTTGGTGGAGGGGCTGGATCAAGAGCCGCAGCAGTATTTTGAGCTGGCCGGCCCGCGCGACCGGGTGTTCTTTGCCCCCGGCGAATGCCGCGCGGCGATCGTGACGTGCGGCGGCCTGTGTCCGGGCTTGAACAACGTGATCCGCTCGGTGTTCCTCGAGCTGTACTACCACTACGGGGTCACCGAGGTGCTGGGCGTCCGGTATGGCTACCACGGGCTGAACCCCGCGAATGGCTGGCCGCCGCTGAAGCTGCACCTCGAGGATGTTTCGGACATTCATGAAACCGGCGGTTCGATCCTGGGCACGTCCCGGGGGCCGGAATCGCCCGAAGTGATGGTCAACTACCTGCGCGCGCTCGGTGTGAATGTGCTCTTCACGGTAGGCGGCGACGGGACGCAGCGGGGGGCGTACGCGGTGCATGAGGAGGCCGTGCGGCAGGAATACCCGCTGGCCGTGGTGGGCATCCCAAAGACGATCGACAATGACATCCAATTCGTCAGCCGGACTTTCGGCTTCACCACGGCGGTGGAGGAAGCCCGGGACGTGATCGACAGCGCCCACACCGAAGCGCGTGCCGTGTTGAACGGCGTCGGTCTGGTGAAGCTGATGGGCCGCGATTCGGGTTTCATCGCGGCGGCGGCGGCGGTCGCCAGCGGCGAAGTGAACTACTGCTTCATCCCTGAGGTGCGGTTTGAACTCGATGGCCCCGCGGGTCTGTTGAAAGTGCTGGAGGAGCGGCTGGCGCGCAAACAGCATGCAATGATCGTGGCCGCCGAGGGCGCGGGGCAGGATCTGATTCCGCGTGATGATCTGAAGCGCGACGCCTCGGGCAACGTGATCCACGCCGACATCGGCACGTTCCTGCAGGGCCGCATCCGCGCGCACTTCGCCGCGCAGGGCAAGCCGGTCAATGTGCGCTACATTGACCCGAGCTATCTGATCCGGTCCAAGAAGGCCAACACCGAGGACGCGATTCTGTGCGACCGGCTGGCGCGCTACGCCGTGCATGCGGCCATGGCGGGCAAGAGCGGACTGATCGTGGGATTGTTGCACGAAAAGTTCATCCACGTACCCACGCCGCTGGCCACCAGTTCGAGGAAGAAGCTGGACGACCGCGGACCGATGTGGTCGGCTGTGTTGGCCTCCACGGGACAGCCGCTCTCGTTCATCAACTCCTGACCTGGCCTATTCGGTGTAAGGCAGCCAGATGGCCATGGGCGTAAAGCCGCGGTTGGCGAAGACGTAATAAGGGACCAGATAGACCGGCGCCGGCGTCCAACTGGCCTGGGCGGGCCGTATCCGATAGAGTCCCCCCTCGGGCTCGATCACCCGGAAGGCCTGGTGTTCCAGCACCGGCAGGCCGCCCACCAGTTTTTCCCGTTCCGCAACCCTCGGCTGCGTGCCCCGTAAGTCGAGCACGATCGCATGCGGCTCGACTCCGCGGATCTGATCGACGCCCTCGACGCAGTACACCACCGGTCCGCGCTCCACTGCGGTCTTTCCCACGTTGTCGCGCACGCGCCGGTCCGCCAGCGTGTGGCGGACCTTCATGTCGAGCCTTAATTCCACGGTGTCGCCGGGCTTCCAGCTTCGCCGGATCGGGTAATAGGCTCCGGGCGCAGCTTCGGGCGCGCGTTCACCGTTCACCAGGATGGTGGTCTTCTCAGACCACGCCGGAACCCGCAAGTGCAGGGTGAACTCCGCTTCCCGCTCCGGCCTGACCGTGAAGCGCACCAGGCCACTAAGCGGATAGTCGGTCTGCTCGGCCAGCTCCACCTTCACGCCGCTGGCGAGTGTCCAGTTCAGCGTCGCGCTGTGGTAAAGGTGTGCATGGATGCCGGACGAGGAAACGCCGAACAGGTAGCCGGGCAGGGAAGCCAGCACGCGCTGCAGGTTCGGTGGGCAGCACGTCGTGTCGTACCACGGGTTGCGGATGCGGTCGTTCGGATTGCCGCTCAACTCGAGGGGATTGCGGTAGCAATACAAGCGGCCATCCAGCGAGAGTCCGCTGTTGATGCCGTTGTAGAGCGCTCGCTCCATCTGATCGGCGTGCCGCGCGTCGCCCGTGGCGGCGAGCATGCGCCAATTCCAAAAGAAATTGGCAATGGCAGCGCAGCTTTCGGTGTAAGCCAGTTGATTCGGCAGCTCGAATGGTTCGCCGAAGGCTTCGCCGGACTGGCGCGAGCCGATGCCGCCGGTCAGGTAGAGCTTGCTGCCGGTCAGGTCCCGCCAAAGGGCTTCCAGGGTTTTGCTGTAGGCGTGGTCGCCCGTTTCCAGATAGTAGTCCGCCGCGCCGCTGGCGGCATAGCCCGCGCGGACGGCGTGGCCCTCCATCTGGGTGCGCGACGTAAACGGCTTGCCGGTGAAGGTATAGACTTTGTCCCGCGCGTTCATCTTCGCTTCGATACGCGGATCGCCCTCGAGCAGGTAGCCCGCGAAGTCGAGGAAAGTCCGGTCGCCCGTCGTGCGGTACAGTTCCACGAGCGCGAGTTCAATCTCCGGATGGCCGTCAAACAGCGGCTCCTTGTCCGGTCCAAACCGCGCCTGCAGATAGCGGACAAAGCGGATTCCCGCATCCATCAGATTGCGGTTGCCCGTGGCGCGATACCACGCGATGCCGGCCTGGATCATGTGGCCGAGGCAATACAGCTCGTGGCCATGGAGCATGTTCTGGTGGCGCTCCTTAAGGCCTTCCAGCGAGTAGCGCGTATTCAGGTAGCCGCTCTCTTCTTGCGCCGCGAGCACGATCGCGATGGCCTCTTCGAGCAGCCGCTGATTGCGGCGTTCGCCGGATTGAATCTCGAACGCGATGGCCTCCATCCACTTGTAAATGTCCGAATCCGTGTATAGCGGCCCCCGGCGGGCCACTTGCTTGCCGGCAAGGCGGCGAAAGTTGTCGAAGATGCCACGGTCTTCAAACTCCTGGTGGAGAGTGGGCAGGCTCATCTCGGTCACCACGCGGCGGCGCTCCGCCCAAAAGCCCGGGCCCATCGCTACCGCGGAGATCGGCACGCCGCGCAGGCGCGCGGCGGGCGACTTCCCGAGTTCGGTGATCGACTGGCCGCGCCAGTCCTGTTGCGCCACCAGGCCCGCAGCCGCATACAGCAGGCCTGCCACCCCGAGCAAGAACGTCCTGGTCATGACGACGAGCATATCCGAAATACCGGAAGCCGGGGAGAACCTCGGCCACCCTGCTGGCGCCATGAAGGGGAGGCTTCTTAATGCGACCCGCAAAGACCCCCGCTCTCCTCGCCACGCTGCTCTTGATGACTCTGGCCCTGCTGGTAGCCGCTGCGCCACTCCATGCCGCGGCCTCCGTCACAAAACTTCAGGTCGAATACATGGACCGCCCTCTCGGCATCGACGTGGCGCAGCCCCGCTTCGGCTGGCAGATGATCGCCCCGCCGGCCGAGCGCGGCTACCGCCAGACCGCCTATCAGATCGAGGTGCGGGACCCCGCCGGCCAGGTGACGTGGGATTCAGGCCGCGTGGCCAGCCCGGTGTCGGTGGGTCTCCGGTACGCCGGTCAGCCGCTGCGCGCCGCCACCCGCTACCAGTGGACCGTGGCCGTGTGGGACCAGACGGGCACCCGGGCCACCGCGGCCTCGTGGTTTGAAACCGGGCTGATGGATCCGGCGCCGGGCTCGGCGGTTTGGAGTGGTGCGGAGTGGATCGGCGGGGGCGCGGAGGACCTGGTCCTCTACGCGCCCTACCTGGCGGTGTTCGATGTCAGCTATGCCGTCACCATCGCGCCGGGCTCCAGCCGCGCCAGCTTCATCTATGGCGCCAATGATTCTCGGCTGATGGACAAGTTCAAGAACATCTATCAGGTCGAAAATCGCCGGGGCGGCAGCTACATCCAACTGGAACTGGATATCTCCGCGGTGGGCGCCGCGCCGGAGGGCAAGGCGAAGCTGCATGTTTACCGTGTGGGCTACAACGACACCGACACTCCCGATAAACCGCTCCGCACTTTCGAGATCGGCACGGAGATCATCCACAACTCGAACAAACACGCCGAGCACACGATCGAATTCGCCAGCCCGTTGGGCGTGATCACCATCACGATCGACGGCAAATCGGCGTTGACCCCCGAAGGCCAGGCGGCGGCTCCGCCCGCGGGCCCGCCGGGCGGCTTCGGCCGCATGGGGCCGAATTCCGTGAACGTAAACCCCGTCGGGCAGGGCGGCAACTACCTGCCATTCGGCCTGCTGTGCGACATCGGTTTTTCCACGCCGCCAGGGCAGAACGCGTCGTTCCGGCGGTTGATCGTAAGGAACAACCGCACGCCGAGGAACATCTTGTTCCAGGAAGATCTGGACGCGGCTCCTTACCGTGGCATCTTCGCAACCGGCGCGCGCGCCAGCTCCGGACTGACGGTGGCGAATGGACGCTATGTGCTGGCGGGGGGATCCGCCGGCGCATTCATCGTCCGGGACCCGAGCCGCAACGCCATGCCGATGCTGCGGACCACATTCCAGACGGCCGCCCGGCGCATCGCCGCCGCACGGCTCTACGTGACGGCACGCGGCATCTATGACGTGTTCCTCAACGGGACGCGCGTGAGCGACGACCACTACAATCCCGGCCTGACGCAGTACAACAAAACCCACATGTACCAGACCTACGATGTCACACCGCTCGTGCGGCAAGGCGCGAACGCCCTCGGCGCCATGCTGGGCGAAGGCTGGTGGAGCGGGCAACTCAGCTTCGGCAACGTCTGGAACCATTTCGGCGACCGGCAATCGCTGCTGGCCAAGCTCGTCGTGCACTACGAGGACGGCGGCTCGCTGATTGTCACTTCCAACGGCAAGACCTGGAAGTACTACGGCGCCGGACCCATCCTCTACAGCAGCCTGAACATGGGGGAAGTCTATGACGCCTCGCGCGAAACGGCGGTCGAGGGGTGGACCACCGCCGGCTTCAACGATGCCCGCTGGAAGCCGGCCCAGGTGGTGCCGGTGGAAGGCACGGCGTTTTCCGGAGTGGAACTGGGACGGGGCGGCGCACCGGGCGCGACCTTCGACTTCAAGGACATGAAACTGGTGGGGCAGATTGGCAATAACGCCGGCGTCTTTCGCACTATTCCCGCCCGGAGTGTGCGCGAGGTGCGGCCGGGCGTCTTCGTCTATGACCTCGGCCAGAACATCGTCGGCGTGCCGCGCATTACCCTTGCGGCCGGGCGTGCGGGCGGCAAAATCACGCTGCGCTTCTCAGAGATGCTCTATCCCGATCTGCCCGAGTCCGGCAAGAACGTCGGCATGATCATGACCGAGAACTACCGCGCCGCGCTCAGCCAGGACGTCTATGTGATGAAGGCGGGCCGGCAGGTCATCCAGCCGCGCTTCACCTTCCATGGTTTCCAGTACGTCGAGATCACCGGCCTCGAAAAGCCGCTGCCGGTCGAGGCGGTCGAGGGCGTCACCATCAGCTCAGTGCGTGAACTGGCGGCGGACTACCGCACTTCGAATGAGAAAGTGAACCGGCTGTGGCTGAACCTCGTGTGGTCGAATGTGGACAACTTCCTTTCGATCCCAACCGATTGTCCGCAGCGCAACGAGCGCATGGGCTGGTCCGGCGACATCAACGTCTTCGCGCGCACCGCCACCTACGTCTCCCATGCCGGTCCGTTCCTCGCTCGCCATCTGGTGGCGATGCGCGACGTACAGGGGTCCAACGGCCGCTTCACCGATATCGCGCCCGTGGGCGGCGGCTTTGGCGGCGTGCTCTGGGGGAGCGCCGGCATTGTTGTGCCCTGGGAGGTGTACCAGCAGTATGGCGACAAGGGCCTGCTGGAACAACACTACGCGTCGATGGCCGCCTATCTGGACTACCTCGAAACCACCATCGATCCGGCCACGGGCCTGAGCAGCGATGCCCAGCTCGGCGACTGGCTCGGCCCCCAGAACAACGCCTTGGGCGCGCCCTACCTGGCCACCGCCTACCATGCCTACATCCTCGATCTGATGACCCGCGTGGCCACGGCCCTGGACCGGCCGGCCGACGCGGCCCGCTACCGGGCGCTGCATGAGCGGCGGAAGGCGTTTTTCAACACGAAATTCGTCGATGCCTCAGGCAAGACGCTCGGCACCACCGGCGGCCGCGGCGGCTTTGGCGGACGCGGCGCGCAACCGGCGCCGCTGGGATTCCGCGTCGCCGACACGCAGACCTCCTATGCCGTGGGTCTCGGCATGGATCTGTTCACTCCCGAACTCACGCCCCGAATGGTCAACAACCTCGCCGAAACCGTTGCGCGGGAGAACCAGGATGACGGCGGTGTCGCGCGGCCGCCCTATTCGCTGATGACCGGTTTCATCGGGACCGCGTGGATCAGCAACGCCCTCTCGCGTCATGGTCTCACCGCCCATGCCTACCGGCTGCTCCAGAACAGTCGCTACCCCTCGTGGCTCTATGCGATCGACCAGGGGGCAACCACCATCTGGGAGCGGCTGAACGGCTATACGGTAGAAAACGGCTTCGGCGGCAATAACAGCATGAATTCGTTCAACCACTATTCCTTCGGCGCCGTAGGGCAGTGGATGATGGCCCATTCGCTCGGCATCGAACGCGATGAGCCCGGCTTCCGGCAGTTCATTCTCCAGCCCGAACCCGATCCCACGGGCGAGATGAAGTTCGCCGAAGGCCACTACGATTCGGTCTACGGCCGCATCCGGAGCGCTTGGAAGGTGGAGGGCGGCACGTTGCGCTACCGCGCCAGCGTCCCGGCGAATACGACTGCTACCCTCTACCTGCCGGCGCCCAGCGCGCAGGCTGTCCGCGAAGGCGGCAAGCCGGCGCATGAATCCGCCGGCGTGACATTCCTCCGCATGGAAACAGGCAAGGCCGTCTACCGCCTCACCTCGGGCGACTATGATTTCACGGCTCCCCGCTGAGAGGCGCCAAAGCGGTAAAAGAAGAAGGCAGCGCCCTCCTCCACGGCCAGCTTGCGACTTCACCGGCCGCCGAATCAGCGCTGCCTGAATTCGAGACTCTGTCTGGACTACGCGCGTCTGCGCCGCGCGCGAATCGCGGCCAAAGCCAGCAGCCCCGCGCCCATCAGGGCGTAGGTGCCAGGTTCCGGAATCTTCTCGAACGGCACAATCCCGTTATCGGTGTCGGCGCGGAAGCCGATCGAGCCCAGGAAGCCACCGTCGAAATTGATCCCAAGTTGCAGGTAAAGGTCGTTGTAGTAGGTGCCCGCGATGCTGAGCGGATCGGAATACTGCGCCGTCGCATTCGGGAAGCCGTTCGAGGTGGGGACGTAGGACACCGGCCAGCCCAGCTCAGAGCCGGGGCTGTTCGTGGTGCCGGAGACCATGTCAAACACAGTCTGGCCGGGGATGCCGTTCAGATGGACCGACACCAGCGGAATCTGCCCTTGCAGGTTCGTCAGCGTCCAGGTGGCGCTAAAGGTGTCTCCATCCAGCGACAGCATCCAGTCTGTCGTCGAGGCGGCGCCCGCGTTCGCGCCCGTCGTTGCCCACGGTGCGCTCGAGCAAGTGCCGTCCAGCAGGCAGGCGGTGACCTCCATGCCTGACATCATTGACCCCGTTGTTGCAAAACCGGTCAGCGCGATGACGTTGTAGGCATGTCCGCCACCAGCGTTGACCGTAATCGTGCCAGCCCAGCCAACGGTACTCAACACGGCCAGCACGAAAAGTCCAACTAACACTTTCATCTTCATGGATTCCTCCTCCATGTATGCCAGATATCCAGAGCTGGATATCTGGGCGGATTAAAGTTAACACGAACGAGGCGCGAATACAAGGGTTAAAAGAAACTCATCTTTCGAGACCCTCACCGGCTGCGCAAACGCCCCAAGAAGCCCGCTTTTGTATACAAAACAAGCGGTTTATTGCAGAGAACGCACCCGCAAGTCGCGGAACTCCACCCGTGTGGCGTCCATGTGGATCTGGAGACCGATTCGACCCTCACCAGGGAAGTCCTCGGGCAGCGGATCCGCTTCCGCAACTGCCTGTCCGTCCACCCAAACCTCCACCCGTCGCCCCGCCGCCCGCACCTGGAGCAGGAACCAGCGGCCTTCAAGATCCGCCTGAAGCCGGCTCCGCGCCACTCCATAAATCGACCCCGTTGGATAGACGGAATCAACCGGCGTGTACACCTGCACCTCGAAACCCCGCTCCCGCCCCGATTTGTAAGGAACCTGGCCCCGGAAGAAGAGCCCGGAGTTCGTCCGCTGGTGGCTGCGGACCACCGCCGAGAACTCGAAATCGCGCCAAACCCCTGGCGCGTAAAGAATCCCGTGCCCGTCCGCCCCCTCAATCACATCCCCGCGCGCCGTCCATTGACCACCGCCCGTCCGGGTCCATCCCTCCAGCGACCCCCTGAACAGTTCCACGATGCCCGCCGTCGCGCCCAGGTCCTCCACCGTGATATTGCGCACCGCATAGGCGTGCCCCATGTCCGGAAAGCCGATGGAACCGCGCCGCAGCCGGTGCCGCAGTTCGGGGTCCGTGGCCAGATCCATGTCCTGCACCACCACCCCGTCCACAACCGCTTTGAGCCGGGTGCCGCGCAGCTCCACTTCCACCCGCCGCCACGCCCCAAACCCCGGCTTCACAGAATTCAGCGGCGCCCGCACCCCGGCAATCGCGCCGGTCACCCACGGCGTCACCTGCTTATGGAAGTCGTGGGCGAGCACCAGCGGGATGCCTGTGTGATGCGGCCGGTCCGACCGCGCCGCGCGCAGCAGTACCGCCGCCTCGGCCCACTCAGCCGGCTTGATCTCGAAACGCAGCCGGAAGTCTTCATACTCGGCATCGGTGCGCAGCCAGTTGCCCACATGCCCGCGCCCCGAGTTGTGGATCTCGCCCTGCTGGACAAAAAAACCAGGCCGCTCGCCCTCCTGCGTCCACCCCGTGAGGTCAACGCCATTGAACAGCGCAACGGGCGCAACCAGCAGGGCGAGCGGCAACATCATGCTTCAGCTTCGATCACGGCGGCCACGGCGTGCAACGTCGAGGCGATGCGCACGCTGGCCACCACGGCTTCGGCCGAGACGCCCTTTTCGCGCACCACCTTATCGTGCGACTTCACGCACGCCTCGCAGCCCTTGATCGCCGAAGCGGCCAGGCACGCGAGTTCGAAGTCCACCGGATCGCCGCCATGCGAACGGATCAACTGCATCCGAAGCCGCGCCGGAATGGGGTCATATTCGGCGTTCGCCACCATGTGCTTGAAGCGGTAATACACGTTATTCATCCCCATCAGCGCGAACGCCGCCTTGGCGGAGTTGAGTTGCTCGGGGCTGAGTTTCTGGGCCGCCTCGGCCACGATGGCCTTGCTCAGCGTCGCGTTCCGGGCCGTCAACGCGCACGCGACGGCCACGGTCCAGGTCTGCTGCTCGGTGAGTTCGGTCTGCGCCAGGACATTCTGCAAATTCAGCTTCAGGTCCCGCGCATAATCGGGCATTGATTCAATAATTGCTGCTAAATTCATCACTCTTCCTGTTCAATCAATGAAAAGCCGGGGCCCGTATGGTCAACGAACCCCGGCGTTTGAATAGCCGGCGCTTAGACGTGAATCGTCTCTTCGCCCTTGCTCCAGTTGCAGGGGCACAACTCGTCGGTCTGCAGTGCATCCAGCACGCGCAGCACTTCCTGCGTGTTGCGGCCCACCGAAAGGTCGGTCACCATCACGAAACGGATGATGTTGTCCGGGTCCACGATATAGACGGCGCGCTGCGAAACGCCCGCCGCCGGGTCCAGAATCCCCAGCGCGGCGCTCAACTCGCGCTTGATGTCGGCGAGCATCGGGAAGGGCAGGTCCTTCAGATCGGCGTGGTTCTCGCGCCACGCCAGGTGCACGAACTCGCTATCGACGCTCGCGCCCAGCACCACCGCGTCGCGGTCCGCGAAGTCCTTGTTCAGCTTGCCGAAAGCGGCGATCTCGGTCGGGCACACAAAGGTGAAATCCTTCGGCCAGAAGAATACGACCTTCCACTTGCCCTTGTAGGAGTCAAGCGAGAGTTCCTGGAAGGCATTCTTGCGGTCGAGGCTGACCGTGGCCGTCAGGTTGAATTCAGGGAATTTCTGTCCAACACCAAGCATGGTTGTCTGGTTCTCCTTAATACATTGAATCAGTCAGTCAGGATAATTCGGACATTTTGGCGCACGAGGCGCACAACCCGCGGAATTCCACGTTGTACCGGTCCACGCGAAATCCCCCAGGCAATTGGCACTTGAGCCGGACCGGTTCCAGATCCGTCTCCTCCAAATCCACAATCGTTTTGCAGCGGGTGCACACCAGGTGGTGATGCTCCTCGAGGTTCGTCTCGAGGCGCAGGGTCCCATGGTGCGGGCTGACCTCACGCAACAATCCGGCGTCCAGAAAGGCCCGGATGTTCTTGTACACCGTCCCCAGCGAGATCGATGGAATCTCGCCGCGCACCTTCTCATAGATGGCCTCGGGACTCGGGTGGCTGCGCATTTCTTGCACCGCCCGGTAAAGCACCATGCGCTGATGGGTGAACGAGAGCCCCGCTTCACGGAAAGTCCGGCGGAGTTCGTCCATCGAGGGCGTAGCGGCAGGCGGCTGCATTGACAACTTCTATTAAACGATAATTATTATCCAAAAGTCAAATGAGGAGGACTAAAGTCTTGTGGACGCCCGGCCGATACGCAGGGTAGGGCATGACGCGCCTGCCAACAATCGGGATACTCTTGTTCGGACTCGCGCTCCACGCAACCGCAGGCGGGACGGCCATCGGCGAACTCCGGCTTGGCCGCGGCATCAACGAAGCGCGCTGCGCCGTCACCGGCTCCGGCCATGACTTCGACGCCCGGACCGCCCAGGTCTTCCTCCAGTTCATCGCGCGCGGCGTCTCCGCCGGTGACAGTGTGCGCATCGACTGGCTCACCCCGGCTGCTGACATCCATGACTCCGCTGAATATGAGGCACTCCCCGCGGCGCCCGCCTTTTGCTTCACGTCGGCGCTCCAGGTCGCCGGCGCGCCCGCATCGGCGCAACCCGGCGAGTGGCGCGTCCGCGTCGCGGTGAACGGCGCCACGCGGGACGAACGGCCGTTCCGCATCAAGGGCCCGCCCGACGACGGTTCCCCCCGCATCCTGGACCTGAAGTATCTGCCCGCCGGCACCGGCGAGGCGCGGATCGAACTCCAAACCTGGCGCGCCAGCGCGGAGACCTCCGTCAACCTCGCCCGCTTTCGACCCAACGGCGGCTGGGAATACATCGCCCATCTGCTGCCCGATGCGCTCGACGGCGCGCGGATGAGCGTCACGCTGCCGGCGCTCGATCCGGCCCGCTACATGGTGGTGCTGCGCGCTCCCGACGGCCGGATCAGCCCGCCCGCGCCATTGGAGTTGCTGAGCGGCGCCGGATACTATCTGCCGGGATTGACGGGCGAGGCCTGGCGCGTCACCCAGCGTCCCTATGGCACGTTTTCGCACTGGGGCCGCTCGATCCACGCCTGGGACCTCGCGCCGGTCCGTAGCCGGATCATCACCGCGATGCGCGGCGGCGTCGTCCATGCGTATGACCGCGGCGAGGGTCAGAATGTCCGTTCGCGTTCCTTCGGCAACTACATCACCATCGACCACGGTGACGGAGAGTACTCCCACTATGCCCACCTGCGCACCGGCGCTTTCTATGTCAGGACCGGCGACCGCGTGGCGGCCGGCCAGCCTCTGGCGGAAGTGGGCAACAGCGGCTATTCCTTCGGCACGCACGTCCATGTGCATGTCACCCGCGCCTTTCCCATCGCATCACCCAGCATCCCCTTCCAGTTCGCCGATCTGCCCGAAGGCCGGGCCGTGGTGGTGGTGGCGCGCAACGCCTTCGCGGGTGCGCCTGCCACTGTTGCGGGGCCTCAGGTGGGCGGACGGCCGCCCCGCTGGCAGGGCGCGGTGGCGTTCTCCTCCTGGTGGTCGGAAGGGCTGAACGTCCCGCGCGGGACGCGGGAAATGGAACTGCGCCAGGGCGCGCGTGAGGACCGCTCCGGCGTGGACCTCCATGCGGTCTCCCCATCCGGCCGCCGCTACACTCTCACCTCCACCGAAGCGGATGAGGCTCTCCGGATCGAACGGCCGGAGGCGGGAAACTGGCGCGTCTGGGTCCAAGCCGTGCAAGGTTCAGGCGCCGAAATCGCCTTCTGGGTGGACGCGGACCTGAAGCGGTAGCAGGTCCGCGCAGCATCACCCTTTCGGCTTGGCGGCGCGGATGAAGGCGCTGAAGATCTTGCCATCGGCTGCCGCCCCCAGCGCGTCCACGTCGATGCCGGCCGCCTCCAGCAACTCGCGGGCGTCCGCGGCCTTGTACTCCCGGGTCGGCTCCAGGCTGATGTTCTCAAAGCCTGCGGCCTCCAGCAGTTGCCGGTACTCATCCTGATCGAGCGCTCCAGCCACGCAGCCCACCCAGAGGGCGATGCTGGCCCGGATCGCCTCGGGCACCTCACCGCGAACGACGATGTCGGAGACCGCAAACCGCCCTCCGGGCTTCAGCACCCGGAACGCCTCATGCAGAACTTTAGATTTATCTGCCGAAAGGTTGATAACACAGTTGGATATCAACACATCCACTGACTCGCCGGGGAGCGGGATGTTCTCAATCTCCCCCTTGAGAAACTCGACGTTTTCGGCCCCGGCCTTCGCCTTGTTGGCGTTGGCCAACGCCAGCATCTCGTCCGTCATGTCGAGGCCGTAGGCCTTCCCCGTGGGTCCCACGCGGCGTGCTGAAAGCAGCACATCAATGCCCCCGCCCGAACCCAGATCCAGCACGGTCTCGCCCGGTTTGAGTTCCGCCAGGGCCGTCGGATTGCCGCACCCAAGCGATGCCAGAAGCGCCTCGCCCGGCACGTGGCTGGCCTGTTCGCTGTCGTACAAGTCGCGGGTGATGGGGTCCACTGCATGCAGCGGCGCAGCCGTGCCGCAGCAGGAGGTCTTGGATCCCTCATTGACCACGCGAAGGGCTGCCTCGCCATACTTCTGGCGAACCACGTCCTTGACGTCTTGCGGGTTGGTGAGATCGGTGTTCATATTTCGATAATAGTCGAATTATTCTGTTTGTCAATCCCCCGGCCGGCAAATTTCTGTGATTCCAGCAACATCGCCACGGCAAGCTCACCAGGGATCGGATAGACTAAAGCGCCATGTTCTCCCGGCGCGATCTTCTCGCCCTCGTGGCCTCGGCCGCAGCCTACCCGCAAACCGCGGCCAGTTCCGCGTGGCTCACAATCACGGAGGCTTCGGACCTGATCCGCCGCAAGCGCCTCTCTCCTGTTGAACTCACGCGCGCCTGCCTGGACCGGATCGAATCGCTCCAACCCCGTCTGAACGCCTTCATTACTGTCACCCCCGATGCTGCATTGGAAGCCGCCCGAGCCGCCGAGGCCGAGATCACTCGCGGCCGGGTCCGCTCGCCGCTGCACGGCATCCCCATCGCGCTGAAGGACCTTTACGACACCGCCGGCGTCCGCACCACCGCCGCCAGCGCGCAGTGGGCGAACCGGATCCCGCGCGAGGATGCCGAGGCGGTCCGTCGGCTGAAGTCCGCCGGCGCCGTCCTCATCGGCAAAACCAACATGGACGAGTTCGCCTACAACTTCACCGCGCTCAGCAGCCACTTCGGCCCCGCGCGCAATCCCTTCGACCCCAGCCGCTCCCCGGGAGGCAGTTCTGGCGGTTCCGGCGTGGCCGTGGCCGCGGGGCTGTGCCTCGCCGCCCTCGGATCCGACACCGGCGGCTCGATCCGCCTGCCTTCCGCTTTCTGCGGCCTCACTGGTTTGAAGGCCACATTTGGGACCGTGCCCACGGATGGCGTCGCCCCGCTCGCCTGGTCACTCGACCACGCCGGTCCCATGTGCCGCACCGCCGCCGACGCCGCCCTCGTCCACGCGGTTCTCGCCGCCCGGCCCGCCGCCCCCTTTCGCGAGGTGAAGCGGCTGCGCCTCGGCATCCCCCGCCGGATCTTTTATGACGGTCTCACCGCGCCCATGCAGACCGCGATGGATGAGTCCCTCAAGCACCTCGAGACCCTGACCGCCGGCATCGCCGAAGTCCGCCTTCCCGAGTTCGCCACCAACCCGGATCTCGGCCAAATGCCCACGCTGTTCCTCACGATCATCTCCGCCGAAGCCTACGCCTTCCACCGCAACATGCTCCGCGCCTCGCCCGACCAATATAACCCCGGCATCCGCGCCAGCATCGAGAATGGCGCCAAGGTGGAAGCCGCCGAGTACATCGACGCGCGCCGGGTAATGGACGAGCAACGCGCCACCATCGCCCGGCACTTCGGTCCCGCCGACATCCTCGTCACCCCCACCACGCCGGGCGCCGCCTTCGCGCTCGACAACCCTGGCAATCTGATCTACCTCCGCAATTCCGCCCCGTGGAACTTCTGGGGCCTGCCCGCTCTCACCATCCCCTGCGGCGCCTCGCCCGAGGGTCTTCCGCTCGGGCTGCAACTCATCGCCAAACCCAACCGCGAAGACCAGCTCTTTGCTCTCGCCAACGTCTTTCAGTCCACCACCAAGCACCACACCCGGCGGCCTTCATCCTGATATTCACAAAGATGGCTGCTTTCGATAGCCTCTTGGGATTGTTTCTTAAAGCCAGAATGATGTATGATCGGGGCATCCTACCCGAAATCGGATTCGGTAGTAGGATTTCGGCTTCTGTCTTCAGGAGCTTTGTGCCGGCTTGAACATGTTGCGTCCAACGGGGGGCGTGCTCGTCCCGGCCGGCGGAAAAAGCTGAAAGGTCTGTAAATGCAACACCGATTGTCATTGTTCCTGGCAGTGAGCCTGCTCACTGCCTTTTCCGCGTTGGGGCAGGACCCCCGCGGCACCATCCTGGGCCAGGTCACCGACTCGACTGGCGCTGCTGTCCCCGGCGTCACCGTCCGCGCCACCAATGAAGCCACCGGGGTCAGTTCCTCGGCGCCCACCAATGAATCCGGCCGTTACACCATGCCCTTCCTCCTCCCCGGTTCCTATACCGTATCGGCCACTCTTTCCGGGTTCCGCCGCTTCGAGCAACCCCGGATACAAGTCCGCATCGGCGAAGTCACCGACTTGCCGATCATCCTCCAAATTGGCGAAGTCACCGAAACGATTGAGGTCACTGACCAGTCGCCCGTGCTCGACACCGTGGGCTCGTCGCTGGGCCAGGTGATCGACACCCGGCGCGTGCTCGAACTGCCTACTCTGGCCGGCAACGCCTTTGAACTCGCCCTGCTCACCCCCGGCGTCATGAACGCCACCAACATGCGCGACCGCAAGCCCGCGTTCAACAACGGCAACTCGCAGATCTCGACCGACGGCAGCGGCCAATACAACAACGAATTCCAGATTGACGGCGTCTCGAACACCTTCGCCGACGGCGGCGGGCGAGCCCGCGTGGCCTTCAGCCCCCCCCAGACGGCCATCGCCGAATTCAAGATGCAGACGGCCACCTACGACGCCAGCTACGGCCACACCATCGGCTCGGTGGTGAACGTCTCGACCGTCAGCGGCACCAACCAGATCCACGGCGAAGCCCACTGGTTCGCCCGCAACAGCGCCTTCGACGCGCCCAACTTCTTCAACAACAAGAACGGCACCGAGATTTCGAAGTACCGCGACAACCGCTACGGCGCCTCCGCCGGCGGCCCCGTGTACATCCCCAAGGTCTATAACGGCAAGAACCGCACCTTCTGGTTCCACGCCTGGGAAGCGAACAAGTGGGGTGTGCCGAATAACTTCACCGGCACCGTGCCGACGCCCGCCCAGCGGCAGGGAGACTTTTCCGGACTGCTGGCCCTCGGCTCCAGTTTCCAGATTTACGATCCCGCCACCATCCAGCCCGCCTCCGGCGGCCGGTTCAGCCGCAACCCCTTCCCGGGTAACATCATCCCCCAGAACCGCCTCGACCCCGTCGGCCGCGCGCTGGTCAACCTCTACCCCCAGCCCAACCAGCCGGGCACCAATGACGGCCGCCAGAACTTCTTCAACCCCGATCTGGGCATCACCGAGGACTACTATGTGCACCTCACCCGCATTGACCATTCCTTCAGTGAGAAGTTCCGCACCTTCGTCCGCCTCCACTACGACTTCTGGGAAGAGGATAAGAACGATCACTTCAGCAACCGGATCAACGGCATCATCCTGAACCGCATCAACCGCGGTCTGGCATGGGACAACGTCTGGGTGATGGCCCCGACGCTGCTGCTGAACGTCCGCTACGGCCTGACCAGCCAGGACTTCCCCGAGCGGCGCGTCACCCAGGGCTACGACCTCGCCTCGCTCGGCTTCTCTCCCGACCTCGTCCGGCTCACTGACAGCAACCGGGCCACCGTGCCGCGCGTGGCCGCCGGCGGCTACTCGGTCCTTTCTCCCTGGGAGAGCGGCGACGGCACCAACACCAGCATCACCCACATCCTGAGCACCAACTTCACCAAGCTCCAGGGCCGGCATAACCTGAAGTTCGGCTCGGATGCCCGCATCTACCGCGCCAATGGGTTCCGCAACCCGCGCATGGTCTCCCCCGAGCTGGTGTACTCGAACCTCTACACCCGCGGCCCGTTTGACAACTCGGCCGCCGCGCCCCTTGGCCAGGAACTCGCGGCCATGCTCGTCGGCGTGCCCGGCGGCTCGATGGAGATGACCGCCAGCAGCGCGATGCACAACTCCTTCCTGGGCCTCTATATCCACGACGATTTCAAGGTGAGCAACAAACTCACGCTCAACCTCGGCCTCCGGTACGAGAAGGAGTGGACCGTCACCGAGCGCTTCAACCGCCTCGTGGGCCGGTACGCCGAGGAAGTCCCGAACCCGATCAACGACGCCGCGCGCGCCGCATACGCCAACAACCCGATCCCCGAGATCGCCCCGGCCGATTTCCGCGCCATGGGCGGCCTCACCTTTGTCGGCGTGGACGGCAATCCCCGCAGCCCGTTCATCGGTGAAAGCAACAACTTCATGCCCCGCGTCGGCTTCGCTTATCAGCTTGGGTCGAAGACCGTCCTCCGCGGCGGCTACGGCATGTTCTTCGACACGATCGGAGTCAACAAAACCAGCGCTGTCCAGACCGGATTCTCGCAATCCACGCCAATCCAGGCTTCGCTCGACAACGGCCTGACCTTTCCGGCCAACAACGCCAATCCGCTGCCGAACGGACTCCTTCCGCCGCTGGGCGCGGCGGGCGGCCTGACGACGAATCTCGGCCAGGGCCTGACGGTCTATCTGCCCGAACGGCTGCACACCTACACGCAGCGCTTCTCGTTCGGGTTCCAGCATCAGATCCAGGAGTTCCTCATCGAGGCCATGTATGTCGGCAACACGGGCACCCGCCTCGGCGTGAACCGCAACATCAACGCCACGCCGAACGAGTACCTCAGCACGAGCATGGTGCGCGACAACGACCAGATCGCCTACCTCAACCAGCAGTTCCCGAGCCCATTCCGGGGGCTGAACCCCGTCTATGGCGCCAACATGAGCCGGATGAACCTGCTACGGCCGTTCCCCCATTTCGGCAACATCACCATGCAGGAACCCACCGGCTCCATGACGTACCACTCGCTGCAGCTCCGCTCCGAGCGGCGGCTTTCCCGCGGCTTCACTTTCCAGCTCGCCTACACCTGGTCGAAGACGATGGAGGCGGTGGAGTTCATGAACGCGGCCGACACGGTTCCCTACCGGTCGCTCGCGAGCCTTGACCGGCCGCATCGTGTCGCCGCCAGCGGCATTTGGGAGGTTCCGATCGGCCGCGGCCGCTCCTTTGGCAACCAGATGCACCGGGCTCTGGACACGGTCATCGGCGGCTGGCAGTTGAACGGCATCGTCACTTTCCAGTCCGGCGCGCCGCTGGGCTTCGGCAATGCGCTGTTCCTCGGCGACATCAACAATATCGCCCTGCCCTCGCATGAGCGCAACGTGGACCGCTGGTTCAATGTCGATGCCGGTTTCAACCGCGTCGGCGCCCAGCAGTTGGCGAACAACTTCCGCCAGTTCCCACTCCGCTTTAGCGGCATCCGCGGCGACGCCCAGCACCGCTGGGACCTCTCCGCCATCAAGAACTTCCGGCTCCATGAAGGCATCGTCTTCCAGCTTCGTGGCGAGGCCTTCAACGCCTGGAACCGCGCCATCTTCAACAATCCGAATACCTCGCCCACCTCGGGCGCCTTCGGCACGATCAACGGCACCGCCGCCCAGGCCCGGACCTGGCAGCTTGCCGGCAAACTCACGTTCTAAGTCCTCGATCCGGCCGTCCGGCCCCGCGCCGGGCGGCCGGCTGGCGGCTTTTCAGGCGGATCCGCGAAGGAAGTCGACGCCGGTCCAACCGAAGGTGGCGCTCAGTTCGACACCGATGCCTACGGGGACTCCGAGCGTGATGGAATCGAGATCGTCCTGGGTGAAGTCGCCGAACAGACCGGGCAAAAAGAAGCGCCCGACGGAACGGGGAATGATGGCTCCGCCCACGGCTAGGCCCGCATAATAGGCGCCGCCAACGTCAATTCCCAGCGCGAAGCCGGAAAACTCCGTGGGAGGACCGGGGGCGAAGATCACTTTGAAGCCGCCGCCGAGTTGCGCGTAGGCTCCGGCGCCCACGGCGACGTCCAGGAATCCAAACGCTTGCCGGTGGCGCATGCCGCCGAGTCCAAAGGTTTGCTCGGCGCCGATGCCGAGTCCGACATCGAGTCCGCCGCCGATGCCGATGGTCCATCCGGGAGCCTTGCTGTCGGCGGTCCGGAGAACGTCGAATCCGGTGATCGAATTCGTCCGCTCCCAGCTTTCCGCCGAGGTCAGTTGCCTGGTTTTGGCCGGCCGCAGCACCTCGCCGGCGAACCGCCGGGCACGCGCGGGGTCCCGGAGGACT
>ERZ761609.867-NODE-867-length-31134-cov-66.489398_pt1 | contig 31134 bp, 40 predicted proteins | sample MGYA00511163_ERZ761609 | MGnify/ENA primary metagenome ERZ761609 (study PRJEB28899, sample SAMN02445070) | bioreactor sludge metagenome | biome: EBPR sludge | place: Australia: Brisbane, Thorneside Wastewater Treatment Plant | collected 2011-12-16 ...
CCACCGAGATCTACACTCTTTCCCTACACGACGCTCTTCCGATCTGGCGGAGGCGGCGGCGGGGGGCTACCGCCGATGGTGGAACTGATGGTCCGGTGGCACTCGGCGATGACGGTTCGTCAGGCCCTGGTTCGGGGTCAGTTCGGCGATAAGGCGGGATCGGCTCCGGAGGCGGCGGAATTTCTCTCGCGGCCGTTCAACCACTACGTGCTGGCGGTGACCCGCCTTCCGATGCGCTATTTCCAGCGGGTCGATCCGAAGGAGTTTCAGAAGATGCTGGCCGAGGCGGCAACCCTCCACCTCAAGGGATCTGATCCGCTGAAACCGAACGATGTCCAGTTCCAGTCGAGCCAGCAATCTCTCACGATCTTCTTCGCGTTCCCGCGCGATCGCCAGATTTCCCTGGACGACAAGGAAGTGGAATTCCAGGCGGAGATCGGTCCGCTGAAGATTAAACGCAAGTTTAAACTGACGGAGATGGTTCGCGACGGCAAACTCGATCTCTAGCCTGGCCGGGCGGCGGACTATCCTTCGCGCTCGGGGCTCACCGGCGGGAGAATCTTGAAGGGGTCTTCGATGGCCGGTTGCGCTTTCGATGCACCTGACCACGCCTGGCCCACCTTGACGGAGGCCCGGAAGATCCCGCCGATCGGTACGACGCCGCCCAATTTGTGGTCGGCGACCGCCGCCAGCGCCATCGAGGCGATGCATCCGCAGGACGAGCAGTCCGGCGTCCCGCCGAATTGACAAGGTGTCACTTTCGTCTTGAAATCGGCCGACAACACCTCCGTTGTCAGCGCGAACACGCAATCTGAAGGCTTCGAAGGCGGTTTGGCGAACTGCTTGATCATGCCCTCGGGCATGTCGAGTTTCGGAAACGCAACGCGCAACTCCAAGAGTTCAGCAATGACTCGCGCGCGCTCTTCCGCTGTCAGCATCTCGGGAAGATCGTCACCCACCTGGGGCGTAAACAGGCTGAACCAGACCTTGTGAATCTCGGGACGCGGTGTCCAGAATTCGAGAAACTCCCGCAAGTACCCAGGGCGCTTCATCATCTGGCCCGTGATCGTGCTGTGGACCGTGATCTTCTGGCCGGCGATGTTCTTGAGAATGCGATCGTAAGTGGCGGGCGCCCGGCGCGCGTCATGCTCGGGTTGCAGGCCGTCAATGGAGACGACGGTGGTCAGTTTGGGCAGATCCGCCCATCCCTGCGGCAGGATCCGGAATGCGCTGGTAACGACCTGAACATGGATCCCCCTCTGGATCAGGAGCGGCACCATCTGCTCCAACTCGCGGTATCGGACCAGCGGATCGCCGCCGACGATGGACAGATGGAGGGGTTTCATCCGGTCAGCGACTTCCAGGACACCATCCACCAGTGCCTGCCCCTTCCGGTCGCTCAGATCCCGCAGAGTCACATCACCGCCCAAGTGTGCATCCTCGTAGGCGTAACACCCCGGACAACGCAGTGGACATTCCTTTGTGATTTCGATCGAGAGGGAGGGCGGCTTGCCCTGTAGAATTCTACCCCAGGCCTTCAGGACGTCAGATGTTTTCATAAGAACGCGTGCAACCCTTCCAGTGTAGACCACGGGCCGACAAGATTCAGATGTTCGAGGCAGGTCCGATGTTCCATAAAATATTGTCAACTTCTGTGTGCCAATCCAGCAGATTGGCTTGTGGGAGACCAGCCAATATGGTACTCTCCGGGCAGAGGGATGTTGACACAACCCCAACTCGATGCGAGCCTGGAGGAGCCACTTTACAGGCAGTTGTATCTGCACTTCCGCGATGAGATATTGAGCGGACGTCTGACTCGGGGCGAGAAAATTCCTCCAACTCGTGAATTGGCCGGTCAACTTGGACTGAATCGCGCCACGGTTGCCTCCGCCTATGAGCTTCTCGAGAATGAGGGGCTGATTCGGGGTCACGTCGGGCGTGGCAGCTTTGTTGACGGCCCTGCGGCCAGCACCTCGGGCCCCCTGCGGTGGGCTGACCGGCTGGCCGACCCTCTTCTGGCCGAAGTGCCCGCCCCGTCGCCGGATGGCGGGCCAGGCTCGATCAGTTTCACCTCCTCCCGGCCAGCGGACGACCTCTTCCCCCTGGACGAATTTCGCGCCACCTGCGCTGAAGTCATCAGTGGTCCCGAGGCCGCCCACCTCCTTCAACTTGGTGTCCCCCAAGGGTTTGAGCCACTTCGTGCCCATTTGTTGGCCGAGGCTCGACGCGACCACCTGGCCCGCCCCGGTGATGACATCATCATCACCAGCGGCTGTCAGCAGGCTCTTGACCTCCTGCAGCGGCTGCTCACCACCGCTGGAGACACTGTTCTTGTCGAAGATCCCATCTATCCGGGGCTTCGGAATGTCTTCCTGCGCGCGGGGGTCCGCGTCGTTGGCGTTCCCATCGGGGCCCAGGGCCTCGATCTCGATTCGCTCGACCGGCTCATCGGCCGGGAACGGCCCCGTCTGCTTGTTGTCACGCCGAACTTCCAAAACCCAACCGGCGCCACGATCCCGCTCCCCGCTCGAGAGGCCCTGCTGCAACTCACTGCCGCCGTTGGCATCCCGGTGATCGAGAATGACATTTACGGTGAACTTCGCTATCAGGGGGAACCGCTTCCGACCCTGAAGGCCCTCGATTCCACGGGAGCCGTCATCCAGATTCGCAGTTTCTCAAAGATCGCCTTTCCCGGACTGCGGGTCGGTTGGGTACTGGGGGCCAATATCCTCATCGAGCGCCTCGCCGAACTGAAGCTGTGGACCGATCTGCACTCGGACCAGCTATCCCAGGCGGTTCTGCTCCGCTTTGCCCAATCCGGGCGACTGGACGCCCACCGCCGTCGAATGGTGGAGGCCGGCCGGGAACGCCTCCGTGCCGTTCTTGCTGCCTGCGACCGCCATCTCCCCGCCGGAAGTGACTGGACCCGTCCGCAGGGCGGCATGAATTTGTGGGTCCGCCTGCCCGAGCCGCTTGACGCGAGCGACCTCCTGGTCCGGGCCCTCCGTCAGAAGGTCAGTTTCCTGCCGGGCCGTTACTTTGCCGTCGGTCGTCCCGATCCCGGGGCGTTCCGGCTCAGTTTTGCCGGTCTCCCTCCCGATCAAATCGATCAGGGGTTGCGGATTCTCGGCACGATTTGTGAAGAAGACCGGGTTCGGGGGCGCGACTTCCGCCGCGATGCCCCCGCCCCGGCCATTGTCTAGCGAGAGAGATGAAGGAGGTTAGCGACATGCGCTATCTGGACGAAGCATTCCGGGTCAAGATCGGCCTGGCTGAGATGTTGAAGGGTGGCGTCATCATGGACGTCACCGACGCCAAACAGGCCGAAATCGCCGAGAAGGCCGGCGCATGTGCCGTCATGGCCCTCGAAAGGGTTCCTGCGGATATCCGCAAAGAAGGCGGTGTGGCCCGCATGTCGGCCATCAGCACCATTCGCGAAATCATGAAGACCGTCTCGATTCCCGTCATGGCCAAGGTCCGCATCGGCCATTTCGCCGAAGCGCAGGTTCTCGAAGCGCTCGAAGTCGACTATATCGACGAGAGCGAGGTCCTCACGCCCGCCGACGAGGAATTTCACATCAATAAGCGCGCTTTCAAGGTGCCGTTTGTCTGTGGTTGCCGGAACCTCGGCGAGGCTCTGCGCCGCATCGCCGAAGGGGCCGCCATGATCCGCACGAAGGGTGAGGCCGGCTCCGGCAATATCGTCGAAGCCGTTCGCCACATGCGCACGATCATCCGTGAAATGAAGCAGTTAACCGTGTTGGGCGAAGAAGAACTGGTGGCCGAATCGAAGAAGATCGGCGCCCCGCTCGAGCTGGTCGAGTATGTCCATAAGCACGGCAAACTCCCCGTACCCAACTTCTCCGCCGGCGGCATCGCGACGCCCGCGGATGCCGCACTGGCCCGGTTCCTCGGCGCCGAGGCCGTCTTCGTCGGTTCGGGCATCTTCAAGAGTTCCGATCCGGAAGTCCGCGCCAAGGCGATCGTCAAGGCCAACACCAACTACACCGACCCCAAAGCCGTCCTCGAAGCCAGTGAAGAACTCGGCGAGGCCATGCCCGGTCTCGACGTTTCCAAGCTCCCCGAGAGCGAACTGATGCAGACACGCGGCTGGTAGTCCATGAAAGTCGGAGTCCTCGCCCTTCAGGGCGACTTTGAGGCGCACGCGGCGGCCCTTCGCCGCGCGCGCCCGCGGGTTGAAATCGTCGAAGTGCGCCAAAGTCATCATCTGGAAGGACTTGCCGGCCTGATCATCCCGGGCGGCGAGTCCACCACGATGCTGAAGTTGATGGAATATTACGGCTTGTTTGAGTCCCTGCGCGCCTTCGGTGCGCGAAAACCCGTCTTCGGGACCTGTGCCGGGGCCATTTTGCTTGCCACCGAAGTCCTCAACCCGGCTCAAGCCTCGCTCGGCCTGGTTGACCTGACTGTCGAGCGCAACGCCTACGGCCGCCAACTGGACAGCCGCGTGGTCCGCCTGAGCACACATGAACTTGGCGGCGATGCTGAACTCGAGGCGGTGCTGATTCGCGCACCGATCATCCGGAGGGTCGGTGCAGGTGGGCGTGTTCTGGTGCGCTATCAGAATGACCCCGTGCTGGTAGAAATCGGCGGGCATCTGGTGGCTACTTTCCATCCCGAACTGAGCCCGGACCCTCGCGTCCACGAACGCTTCCTGTCTAGACTGGAACCATGACCGCCCGCCGGATTCTCTTCGTTTGCGTTGGAAACGCCTACCGCAGTCAGATGGCGGAAGGATTCATGCGCGCCTACGCAGGCAGGTCCTGGGAAGTCGTCAGCGCAGGTGTTTCGCCTGCCGGGTTGCTGCCGTCTGAGACCGTCGCCATGATGCAGGAAAAGGGGATTGACGTTTCCGGGCACTTCCCCAAGTCGCTGGCTGAGGTTCTGCGCACGAGTTACGAGGTTGTCATCAACATGAGCGGCGTGCCGCTGCATGGAGTCGAGAATGTCGTCGATTGGCAGGTAGAGGACCCGCTTGGCGCCGACGAGGCAAAGTTCCGCAGGGTGCGAGACGAGATTGAGCAGCGCGTCCAGCGCCTTGTCGTCGCGCTACGCCAACCCGCCACCCCCATGCCTCCGGCCCGGTCGGCAGGGGCGCCCTCCTCCGCGCGTCCCGATTCGCCTTTCCGTCGTCGTCCGGACCGCAAATGGGACCCGGAAGGCTGGCGCCGCGGCCATTGACAAACCCCTCGGCGATCCCGGACAATTGAACATGTAGGTCGACATCGTGCGGATGTGGCGGAACTGGCAGACGCGCTAGATTCAGGTTCTAGTTCTCGCAAGGGAGTGGAGGTTCAAGTCCTCTCATCCGCACCATAAAGAAATCAATGATTTACAGTCATCCACGGCCCTTCCGAGAGGAAGGGCTTTTTGCTGCTTGTGTGCCTATAGTGTGCCGCTCAGCGAAGTAGTCACCCAATTTGGCCGCAGCGGCTCTCAGATCCGACTCGCTGACGATGTTGTACCGATCGAAGACGGCTCGGGTTTTGTGGCCTGAAATCGCCATGGCGACCCTTTCCGGAACTCCTGCTCGAACGAGGTTGCGCACCCCGGTGCGCCTAAGGTCGTGAAAGATCCGGGTAGGTTTGCCATCCGCATCAACTAGTCCACATGCCTTGCAGGCTGCAACCCATGCGCCTCGGAAGTCAGTGATCTGCTCGCCTGCCCTGGAGAACACCCAGTGCGAGGCTGGGTATTGAGAATCTCGGATGGCCTTGCTCTCTTTCAGTGCGTCAACAAGTTCCGGTGCCATCGGTATGATGCGCCCTTCGTCGTTTTTGGTCGTGCCCGGATCGAGCCGAACCAGATTCTCCCTGAGGTCCACCTGAGACCATTTGAGGTTGAGAATCTCACCCTTTCGACAGCCTGTGTAGTATGCGAACACCAGAATCGGTTTCACATCATCTGGCAAGGCATCCCGCATCTTCACGAACTCGTCATGCTCGAAGAATCCCTTCCGAACGTTGTTCTCCGCAAGGCTCGGGATGTGTGGGACACGAGCGACTTTGGGAGGTGAGGCTATTCGGCCGAGGTTGAAGGCCCTGCGCAGCAGCGCCAATTCACGGTTGATTGTCGCGTTCGCAATACCCCTCGCTTGGCGTTCAGCTATGTACTTGGTTGCGCTCCCGGTTCCCACTTGGTCAATGCGCATCTTGCCGAAGAACGGCCGCAAGTGTTTCTCAACGACAATCTCTGCCCAGTCGATCCGCTTCTGATTCACTCGGTAGTCGGCCAGAAGGGCGTCGAGGAGAAGACTCACCAATGTCTTGTTAGCTATCGCGGGCCCAAGATCGCGTTCACGGAATGCCTCAGCAAGGTATGCTTCGGCGTCCTTCTTGTTTCCATGGATGGTCTTGTTCAGATAGAGACGCTTGCCAGTGCTTGGATCGCGCCCAAGGAATACGCGAACCATGAATTTACGCTTCCCGCGTGCAATGATTTGGCCAGGCACAGGATCAAACATACCCCAAACCAACGCTTTAGACAATACGCACACATATTGCACATCAACTCAGTAGTCGTCGCAGATGGACGATGCTGCGACGATGCTGCGACACATCGAGGTGTGGTAGCCGTGGAGCCTCGGCTGAAGCCTTCATCCAGATTTCGAGGCCAACGATGACGATGTCTCTGGCACACTAAGGACATCGGAGATCAAAGACGTGTACGATTGCCTTCATCTCGACCAGCGCGTGTTCCGGCCAACTGAGGAAGTGCAGGAAGTCCACCGGGAAACACTCCTCCAGAAGATCGCGAACGAACGACCCAAAGTCCTTCAGTCTCTGTACACGGACGTACTCATGGTCGCGAAAGACGAATCCGCATTAGCGCTGGCTCTCGATAGCTGGGCAGTGAGGTACAACTTCACCGCTCATTTTTGTGGCACAAGTCTGGCCGACTGGATTATCAACCGCGCTCGCAATACTGTGGAACGTTGGCAGGCCTCGCGAATCCCTTCTGGCATCGCACACTTCACTTCTAGATCCCCGCTTCAGTGGGCACCGTCCCCCACTGCGACATCGGCATGGCCGTCAACTGAATCTGAAATCGTGCCCCTGGCGATGGAGTATCGAGGCCAGTGGAACCCCTACACAGAAAAGCCCGCTGTGGCAAAGAAACGATTAGCGCGTGAGGCCAGAGAGGCCGTCAACAAGTGGGTGGATGCGGTGCTCGCCAACCCACCTGAGGGAATCTCGCCATCTGCCGTGAAGCCGGCTGACCACCACTTTGTCTTCTTGGCAGTACAGATTGTAGATAAGTTGTCCGGACGCAAGGTTGCGCGGCTCTTCAATGAACCCCCGAGCAGCGTGCTCGCTGGGTTGAAAGCTGCAAAAGAGGCGGTCGGCTTTTGGAGCCAACACAGCTAGTAAGGGGCAGCGCACTCCGTTTGGATCCTGGTTTCTTCTAGCAACCTGTCCAGGTGCAGAAGCCTCTCTACACCTGGACCAAATGGGGCGACCAATACCTCAAGCTGTTGGCATGAGGCAACTGATCACCCTCAAACAGGCGGCGATCGCGCTGAATATCTCGTATCAACGAGCTGCTGAGCTTGTGCGGCTTGGCCTGTTGCCTAGTATTGCGTTAGGTCGCCAACGCAGGGTGTCCCCTGAGCAGTTGGAAAAGTTCGTTGCTGAGGGTGGGAAGGCACTGCCTGGCGGCTGGAAGCGTAATGCCGGATGACTTGGCTTGATGGTTAGATCGGCGACCAGCCCGCAAGTATGCAGAAGCAGCGAAGGAGAAACATGACCAAGACATACACGGTTCCACTTAGGAACGCTCGTTTGCAGTTGTCGCGAGGAATGGGAGTCGGTACCGAGTTCATGGACCACGGCACGACGATGGTGATCACCGGAGTCGGCTATCCATACAAGATCGGCAAGGAGAAGCTGTTTGACTTCTTCGCAGAGGAAAAGACGGCTCACGAGAAGCGCAATGCAAGAGGTGCACGTTCGTAGCGATCGCAGTCGCATTGGCACCGAGTAGCTCAGGATGCGCGCAGCCCAGAATAATCTGCGCATCACGAAATAGGTGAAGAGGCGGCTTCTAAGGAGGCTGGCTACTCTTCAGTAACGAGATCCCCCGTTCGGCAGCGATGCCCGATGGGGCGAACGGCGAGCCTCACGCTCGTCGAACACGGCAGACCGGAACCGACCCACTGCAGGATGGACAAGTATTTGTCCGCACTTGAAGGACCTACCCCAAGATGCGTCGGGAGTGGAGGGACGTCCCTCACTACGTCAAATCGGCCGGTAGACAAATCCGCCAGATAGCTGCACGCTGGCCGTCGGTTCCGGATGCCCATCAACTGAACTGAAAGCAAGGAGTCTATATGCAGAGACCGACCAAAACGGACTTCAGTCACAACTTGGAGTTCAGCAACGTCGAAGTTGGATTCCCTTTCCACGATCAATCTGGCCGGCTGGCAGAGGTAAGTATTGAACTCAGTCTGACCTTCAAGCCGCTTGGTTTGGAGATCCATGACTGTAAATACCTTCTGACAAGTGAGACCGCGTGTCTGATTCTTGCCGGCACAAGCAGATTTGGGAAGCTCCATGACCTTGACGATGACGAGGAAGTAATCGAAATCCACAACCGTGAGTTTCGGGCTGCACTTTTCGAGCGGCTGGACGCGCTGGCGCAGGCCGTCTGCCCCAGCCTGCTTGCGGAATTGCAGAAAGAGGAGAAGGGAGGAAGCTCGCGCAAGACCGCCGCCAAGAAGTAGGCGATCTGGCCGTCAGGCAACCGTGATTCTGGGCGCCTACCCGGCAGCGACAAATACCAGGCCCGATTTTGACAAATTCAGGCGAAAACTAAGAAGGCGGATGCCGCTGCGTGAATATCAGATGATCACCTGCGGCCAGCCGCCATTCGAGTTCATCGGTGACTTTAATCAGGTCGTCGGCAACCGTCAACAAGAGATTGGGCCTCGTCGCTAGAACGGCGAGGCCCGGTCAGATCACAATTGCCACCCCGCAAAAGGAGGCTACATGACCTTCAGCTTGAAGGTAGCACTGCGTTCCTTCGGCTTCAAGCCGAGGCAGCGCCAAGCTCAATCGCAAACGCGGAACTTGACGAGGCGCGAGATGTTCGCGGCCATCCGCAAGTCGACGCTCACCTCAATCAATATTTCCCCAGCCCAGAACGGACCGCTTGACGGTCAGCGTTCCGGACGGCGCTCCTCCAATCCTCCCAATCACGACCGCCAGGGAGGTCAGCATGAGTAGCGCCAATCCTCTCCGCGTCATCGCAGAGCAGATCCCCATCTACCTCCGCATCTATGCTCTCTACTGGTGTGTTTGGGTCCGGACCCTCCGGGAGAATGATCCTACGGAGAAGCCGAGCAAATATCCGATTTCGCCTCGCAACGGCAGCCTCATCAGGGTCAACAAGCCAGAGGAGTGGACGGACTTCGACACCGCCCTCCGTGCCCTGAATGCCAATCCCCGATACTGCGGCCTCGGCGTCCTGCTCGTCGAAGGGTCCGGTATCGTAGGGATCGACCTAGACGATGCCATCGATAACGACGGCAACTTGAAGGATTGGGCACGAACGATAGTTGGAGCGATCCCGTCGTATTGGGAGAGGTCGCCGTCTGGAATGGGCCTCAGATCCTTCGTGCTAGGTGTAATCCCAGACGATGCACCGAAGCGGCTAACACTCGACGACGGGGCGATTGAAGTCTATGTCCGTGGTCGCTACTTGACGATCACGGGCCGTCGCCTCGAAGGTTCCTGCGACCAACTGACAGAGTGCCAGGAGGGGTTAGATCTGCTGATCGCCAGCCTGCGCGAGAATCCGGGCGCGGAGGCGACTGCCTCCGCGAAGGAGCCCGCAGCGATTGCTCCAATTCTTCGGGGATGCTCGTGGATTCGGCATTGTCGGGAGGATTCCGCATCGCTACCCGAGCCTGAGTGGTACGCGATGCTGTCCATTCTGGGTCGGTGCCGTGATGGGCTTGCTCTGGCGCATCAATGGAGCCGTCCTTACCCCAGGTACTCGCCCGAGGAGACAGAGGCCAAGTTGAACCAGGCGCTGAAGGCGAGTGGCCCGGTCACCTGCCTTCATATTGCGGGCAGTCTCGGCCAGTCCAGCCTCTGCTCTTCATGCCCCAATCATGGAAAAGTGCGTAGCCCTATTGTCCTTGGCAACAGGAATGGAGTTCCGCCCAAGCCCAAGCCACAACCTCGCCTGGAGATCGCCAGCAACGACGCCGACGAGGTGACTACGTCGCAGGATGTTGAGCGCCGGACGTTGCCGGTTATTGAAGTGAACAACCGTGAACTGCGCGACGCCTCCCGCGATTCTTTGCTGGCGTTGCGGGCAGCGAATGATCCGCCGACGATCTACGTTCGCTCAGGCCAGATGGTCAATGTAATGGCGGACGAGGTCGGAAGACATGGAATCAGAGAGGTGACGGAGTCGTACCTCAGAGGGCGATTAACCCGCAGCGCCAACTTCCGGCGTGTTTGGAGAGACCGCGCCGGTAACAGGATGGAGGTCGCAAGCAGCCCTCCTCTGGACGTTGTTCGCGACTTGCTGGCCCTCGATCCGAAGGAGTGGGACCTGCCACCCCTTGAGTCCGTTTCGGAGGCTCCGATAATTCGGCCTGATGGTAGCCTGCTCGTTGTACCGGGATACGACAGAGCCACTAGCATCGTCTACGCTCCGCCGTTGGGATTCAGGTTGTCCACACTGCCCGCGGTGATCTCCAGGGCCGACATAGAGGCGGCTGTCGCCCTTCTCTACGAGATGCTGGCCGGGTTCCCGTTCGTCGACCCAGCCAGCAAGGCTAACTTCATTGCTCTCTTGCTAACGATACTTCTGCGGCGAGCGATTGAGGGAAAAGTACCGGTCGCCCTCATCGATGCTCCTGCGGCCGGCACCGGGAAGTCGCTGCTTGCCGAGATAGTTGCGCTTATCCATACCGGCACGAACGCGTGCATGAAGCCATGTCCTGCGAAAGATGATGAGGAAATGCGCAAGACGATCAGTGCCGTGCTGGCTAACGGCCATGTTCTGACGATCTTCGACAACATCGTGTATCGTCTGGACTCAGCAGCCTTGGCACTGGCGGTGACGGCTTCGACATGGACCGACCGCCTGCTCGGACAGACCAAGGTGATAACTCTACCCCAAAGAACGACGTGGGTCGTGACGGGGAACAACATCGCCCTCGGTGGCGATATGCCAAGGAGGTGTTATTGGATTCGGCTCGACGCCAAGATGTATCAGCCGTGGCAGAGGAGCGAATTCCGGATCCCCGACCTGCTTCAGTGGGTGCGAGACCGCCGTGGCGAGTTGCTGTCGGCTCTCCTCACCATCGCGAAGGCTTGGTACGACTCGGGCAAGCCAGAGACTGCGGCCCCATCGCTTGGAAGCTTTCAGGAATGGGCAAACACGGTGGCAGCGATTCTGGACCACGCCGGAATCTTCGGCTTTCTGAGGAACATGGAAGATCTGTACTCGCAAAGCGATCCGACGGACCAGCAATGGGAGATCTTCCTGGCCGAGGTATATGAACGCTTCTCTGGCAGGCCGTTCACTGTGGCGCAGTTGGTCAGTTGTCTCAGGGAGAACGACGACTTCCACCAGCTAATACCTGACGACCTGATCGATGAGGACCGTAAGGGCAACCTATTTCAGCGCAAGGTAGGAATGGCTTTTCGCCAGCGAGTTGAGCGCCGCTATGGTGCTCACGGTATTCACCTGACTCGTTCCGGTGCCGACAAGAGCGCCAAGGTGCTGAAGTGGGCCGTCAAGTATTCCGAGAATCCGCCAGATCTGCCGCCGCCACCACCGGCGCCAGGTTCTCCGGTTTCGTTTCACTGACGGGCCGGGGTGGACGGGGTCAACGGGGTCAATTCACTCCAACTCAGAGGGACTATTCCAAATCGTGAATATGTTCCCGCGTAGCAAGGTGAACTGACCCCGCTTCACCCCGTTGACCCCGGTGATGAGCCTCAACCAGAGAGACGCAGAAAGTGAGGATGTATGGCGTTCTACGAGACAATCGCGGCTGTCCGTGAGGATTCGCCGGAACTACAACAATGCATCGAAGAGACGGTGCAGAAACTGACAGCAGAGCAGACCACCTCCAGCAGGCCAGGAATGCTCTTGGGTAAGGTCCAAGCAGGTAAGACTCGGCATTTTATTGGGACTATTGGTCTCGCTTTTGACCGTGGCTACGAAGCTGCGGTCATCTTGACGAAAGGGACCAGATCGCTGGCCAAGCAGACGCTCTGGCGGGTACAAGAGGACTTTCGCTCCTTCATCGAGACCGACTTGGTTCAGGTCCATGACATCATGAACCTCCCTGTAAACCTCACTCCCTACGAACTCGCTCAGCGAATCATCTTTGTCGTAAAGAAGGAAGATGACAACTTGCGTCGGCTCCTGAGGACGTTCCAGGTCATGTACCCTTCCCTGCGGGAGAAGCGGCTGCTGATCATCGATGATGAGGCTGATTTGGCTTCCCTGAGCTTTCGGCGACGTCGTGGCGAGACGGAAGTCGGCGTAATCTCATCGCAAATTGACCAACTTCGTGAGCTTGCCCGTGAGTCCAGCTTCCTCCAGGTCACCGCCACCCCGTATTCACTGTATCTGCAGCCCGAGGAGGAGGTGATCCGTAACGGCAACCCGTTGTTCAAACCAAAGCGTCCCGCCTTCACCGTGATCCTTCCTATCCACGCCGGCTACGTTGGCGGCGATCACTATTTTGAGCGGAGCAATGATCCTTCATCCGCCGCCTACTACTTCTTCGAGCCAGTGCCCGAGCCTGAGCGAGAGGCTCTAAAACAGGAAGACCGTCGCCGGCTGCGGCTCGAGGAGGTCCTGCAAAGCAGAAACTCCGCCTTGCTGGTGAAAGCAGTCATGAACTTCATTCTGGGTGGCACGATCCGGCGAATGCAGCAGGTTGCGGCGAGCCTGCCCCAGGAGAAGTACAGTTTCCTCTTTCACACCGAGTTCTCACGGTGTTCACATGACTGGCAGTGCCGTGTCTTGGACCGCGTCAATACTGACCTGACGGAGGCGGCGAGGTCGGATTCGCCTATTTTTGACCGGCTGCTCGAGCAGTCCTACAACGACCTTTGGCTGTCAATGGAGTTGGCGGGAGCGGGCATGCCCCCCTATGCGGAATTGCGTTCCCAGATCAGAACCGCCCTTCTCGCGGGTCACTTGATGATCACCAAGGTGAACTCGGATAGTGATATCGAGGCCCTACTTGGGGAAGATGCTCAGCTCCGCCGCAGGACGCCATTCAACCTCTTCATCGGCGGTCAGATCTTAGACCGTGGAATCACAATCTCCAACCTGATTGGCTTCTACTACGGAAGGACGCCCAAGACTTTCAGACAGGACACTGTTCTGCAGCATTCGCGCATGTACGGCTCGCGTCCGGTGGCTGATCTCCCGGTGACTCGCTTCTACTCAACTCCGCAGATCTACCAAGTGATGCGGCGAATTCACGAATTTGACTCGGCGCTCCGCGAAGCCTTTCTGAGTGGCGCCCACGAGCGGGGTGTCTACTTTCTGCAGAAGGACTCCGCCGACCATTTGGTACCGTGCTCCCCCAACAAGCTCTCGTTCTCCGGCGTGACGACGATCCGGCCGGGCCGACGCGTTGTCGCAACTGATTTCCAAACCGTGTCTCGTACGGCCGGCCAGAAGAACCTGGAGATTCTCGACCAACGTCTAGAATCCGCTTGTGGTGGGTTCCATCCCGCAACTGTCTTGGTCGACGTCCGGGAGGCCGCTGAATTGCTTGAACTCTGTCATCGGAATATGGTGTTCGAGAATCCTCGCGATGAGCAATCGAAGATTCAGACTGCTGTTCTGGAACACTTCTCCCAGCAGTCCGATAACGCTCAAGAACGCGGCAAGGTCTGGTTGGTTACGGCGGTCGACCGCGAGATCTCCCGGCACCGCGCCGGGGGGAGATTCTCAGACGCACCGGACACGGCATCGCCTATACGCGACGGCAGTGAGAGGTGGACAGATATCCCTGCACTGCTCCTGTTGCGTCAGAACGGCAAGGAAGAACATGGCTGGCGAGGCCTGCCGTTTTGGTGGCCCGTGATCCTGACACCAACCAACGCGATCACCTCCGTTTTCGCTGCCAGTGCTCCGAATGGGTCGTGATGTATGCGGCGTCGAGACCGCAAGCTACAGGGTGGATCGGCTTGGTGCCGTCCGCTGCCTGAGCAGCTATGCAACTAGGCGCCAGCGTGGCACCAAGCATCCGATTGGCACACAATGGGGTTGTGCCAGCCAAGAACGCAGCGCCGGTTCCGGCATACCAGCTGAAGATCACCCTGCTTGGAATCGCTCCTCCCATCTGGAGACGAATTCAGGTACCCGGGAGCATCAAGCTGTCGCAACTCCACCGAGTTGTCCAGATCGCGATGGGATGGACCGATAGCCATCTGCATCAGTTCGAACGTGACGGAACATACTGGGGCAATCCTGAGCACTACGAAGACGACGACCTTCAGGTCTTCGATGAGCGTCGAGTCAAGCTCCACCAACTACTTGGAGCCGAGGGCGTCTCTCTTGTATACACGTACGACTTCGGCGACAACTGGCAGCACGAGGTTCTATTGGAGAAGATCCTGGGTGAAGAAACCGTCGTCCTCCAGCCGATCTGCCTTGTCGGCGAGCGCCATTGTCCACCCGAAGACGTCGGCGGTACGACCGGCTATCAGAAGTTCCTGGACGTGATCTTCGATCCCACCCACAAGGAACACGAGCACTACCTTACTTGGGTAGGCGGCAGGTTCCAGCCTGAGGACTTCAACGTTGCAGCCGTGAATCGTTCCTTGGCGAAGTCCAGACGACGATCGACGGTGGCTGGATGAACGGTCAGTGTAGTCCCCCTTAAGGGAAACCGGCGAGCCTGACTACCGGCTGGTGTTCTCCGGTCGATTGTCAACCGCTCAGGAACGCCCTCCAACGCGCCGTCCAGGTGGACGGGCCGGTGGCCCCACCGGAAGTGAAGAAACGCTCCTTTGAGCCTTCTGCAAGCGCTGCAGCCACTCTGGACGGGGGCGTGCGTCGATTGACTCAAGGAGCCGATATTGTCGCCGGCAAGTCGCCGTAGTTCACGCCGGTCGCTTCGCAGGCTTCGCGCCACGTTATGATTCCAAGGAAGTGGCGAAACAACTGCCGCCGTTCTTGTTCTTTGAGGTGAGGCAAGCTGTCCTGAATGACTGAGTCGGGAAGTTGCTCCATCTTCTCTTCGGCGATGACAAGACATGCGAATGGAGTATTGCCTGAGTCATGTCGGGCACTTTCTAGATTTCGTATTAGCTGGTTACGCTTCGGATACCAATCCGTGGAAGGTGAGAGTATGTCGGTACGCTTGCCCTCGACGTAGATGCGCAGCCGGTCGGTTCCGAGGTAGCAATCGACTGAAGTGCGGCCCTCGAACGCCCACCACTTATTGTTAGATCCAGCAGAACCGCACCGAGAGAGCTCTGCCATCGCCCTCTGCTGCGCTTCCTTGCGATCGGCTTCTCTGAGCTGCGCGTGCTGATCGACAGGTCCACCTGCCATGTCTCTTCGCCCCATGAGCTTCGCTCTCCATCGCATGGTCTCGGGGCTGAAGCTGGCGCGCCCATTCTTCGGCCAAGTCATCTGATCGGGATTCTCAATGAGCCACCGAAGGAAGGCTTCTGGCGGAGGTAGCTTCCGTTCCTTGTCGAGGTTTGTCGGGTGCAGTGGGCCAGGATCTGAAAGCAAGCCGGTGCCATCGTACAACTCGGGATTCGGTGCTACCGCCAACAGTTTCGGCAGCCAGGAGAATCCTTGGGGGTCACACTGAAGCAGCATCCGGAAGAAGGGGCGGACACGCGTGAGGGAGCTATTGTAGATGCCCATAGTCAATCACCCCTCATGGCCGAAGTGCTCCTGGAGTCCGCGATAGGCTCAGGCCCAGTTGGCCGCGATGTCCTAGTGTCATGCGGCCCTCACGAGTTCCGGTTCTCACACGCCAGCTGCATCAACTGCTTCAGGACGTCGGCGTGTTTCTTGGGGTCTTGAGGAGTCAGCCGCAGGCGGTACCAGCCGCCTCGATTGTCGTACTCCATCGTGTCCAGCCCACTGCCTTCAATCTTGTTCTCAATCTCGTCTGACTGCTTGAGTTTGATCGACAGGTTGAGGCTGTTCTTCTTCGGGCGGAATACGACGAAGTTATTCGGTTGGCCGTCCTTCCCAAGGCCGATGTAGAACTTGTTGTACTTCAGTTCAAGGCCTGGAGCGAACTCGTGGATCATCTCAAATAGATGATCCGCCATCGCCACGGTCGCCTTGGTGCCCCTCTGTTCCCAGTAGGTGCGGTCGGTCACCTCCTGGTCTTCATCCTCCTCAACCATCCCGCGGGACATCTCATCCATGACCGTCGTGAAGACTAGCGCAACCTTGTCCTCCACCTTGATCGCCTGCATCTGGATCGCGATCAACGGGATAGTGCCATTGAAGAGGCTGACAACGTTCAGCAGGCGGCTGGTGATGTCCTCGGCCACGAGAACCGCGCAATGATCGTACTGCGGATAACGCTTCCGTTCGATGTCCCAATACTCGATGGTTCGGATGATATGGGTCTCATCTGTCCGGCCAAGCTGGACCTCAACTTCGTATCGGCGGCTCGATTCCGAATCCTGGAGCAGGAGATCGAGCCGGCCAGCGCGAGGCTGACTGCGTTCCCGATCCTTTAGGATCAGATCGCCGAGGCCTAAGATGGAGGGGTCTTCAGCGATGCGTGCCTGAACCCACTTCTCTGTGAGTTCGGGATGACTTTTCAGCAGGATTCGCTCGGGCTTGATGTACTTGGGTAGCCTCATTGTCTTCTCGATCTGTTCATCGGCGTCTTCGACATTGACCGATAGGTCTTGCGGCGTCCCACAGCGTGTCATCCACCTGGACCGGCCCGTTGCCCCACCAAGGGCCTGGAAACGCTCCCTTGAGCCTCCCGGCAGCCAGAACCTGCCTTCATGCGCCTAGCCGAGTCCGGGCCTGGACCCGAAGTTTCCTACTTCCTGTTTTTCTTCCTCTTTTGTGGTAGAATAATGGGAAGTAGGGCAGACTCTAGAAGCAAAAGGAGAGCCACTTTGAGTTCAGCAACACAGGTGATGTCAGACCGATGGGCGGCCAAGGCCCGCCTCTCACAACTCGGCCTGGAAGAAGCACTTCTAAGCCGGGCCGTTGCGGAGGGACTGGCCGCTTGGGCGGGATGCACTCCGAATCATCCTACGGCGGCACCGGGCTTCTACGCTTGGAGTGAGACAACACGTGCCTTGCGCGAATTGCTTATTCCAGCAGGATGGCAGAAGCAGGATGAACAGAATCAGGCACAGGTGGTGAGTGCCGACGGCTCAATCGTCATCGTCGTGGCGACGGGGAATGAAGCCACGGGCCTTTCGGACTCCTCGCCAATCACCAAGTCTCGCAAGGGACCGCAGACCGTCAGCGCAGTAGCCCAAAACACCTCCGGATTCTTGTTTGAAGAAATGGAAGCAGATGCGATAGCAAAGGCGATGGACAGTAACCGTAACACATGGCTCTTGCTGATCAACCGCGACAAGCTGAAAGGGGAGGTCCGATCCGAGCTGTCACGTCCCATCGGACTAGATGCAGACTTCCGGGTAAGTGGGTGGTCTGAGAGGATTCTTCTGAGCCCCACTCCGTTTGAGCCCAGTGATCGGACTCTTCCGAAGCAGGGCGAGCCGGACATGCAGACGCCCGAAATCGCGATTGAGATCAGGCGACGCGCCTAGAAGGGGAGGCAGCAATGCCGTTCAACCCAACACGCCTCACATTGGCGAGGAAGCGGCGCGGTCTCACAAAGACCGAGCTCGCCAAGCGAATCGGTGTGGACCTGAGGACCATTACGGCTTACGAGGCTGGAGAGTATCCTCCTCACGAAGATACGCTGGGTGGACTTTCTCGCCAGCTTCAATTCCCGCTCGGCTTTTTCAGCGGCGACGACGTAGAGGAGCCTCAACCGGACGCAGCAAGCTTCAGGGCTCTCTCACGGATGACCGCGAGGCAGCGCGACATGGCGCTCAGTCAAGGAGCATTAGCCGTCCATCTGTCGCGCTGGCTTGAAGAACGCTATGAATTGCCGCCGCCTGCTCTCCCTGACCTCAGCCGAGAATCAGACGCTGAGAGCGCGGCTGCAGCGCTGAGGGCCGCATGGGGCCTGGGCCAGCTAAGTATCCGGAACATGATCCACCTTCTCGAAGCAAAAGGAGTACGAGTCTTTTCGTTATCAGTCGAAGCTCGGGAGGTGGATGCATTTTCCATGTGGCGTGGAGACACGCCCTATGTCTTCCTGAACACCGTCAAGTCCGCCGAACACGGTCGATTTGATGCTGCACATGAACTCGGCCATTTGGTCCTTCACAAACATGGATCGCCTCAAGGGAGGGATGCGGAGCGGCAGGCAGATGCTTTCGCCTCCGCATTCCTCATGCCGAGAGGCAGTATCCTCGCCAATGCTCCTCGATTCCCTACGCTACAAGAGTTGATCCGGCTGAAGAAGACGTGGACCACGTCCGTAAGTGCTGTGAACTACCGCCTGCACGCGCTCGGACTTTTGTCCGATTGGCACTACCGCACCCTTTGCATTGAGATGGTGAAACGTAAGTACCACGTTTCGGAGCCTGAAGGTGCCGCACGAGAAACCTCTCTGGTCCTCTCTAAATTACTGCTCGACCTATATCAGCACCATCGCATTAGCCGCACGAGAATAGCCGAAGAACTCCACCTGTCCCCCGGAGAACTAGATGGACTTCTCTTCGGGTTGGTCATCTCCGGGCTGCCTGGAGGCAGGACAGGAAGCCCTTCAGCGAAGAGTGCGGATCTTGCTCGGGTGAAGTAGCGATGACACGAGTAGCGCAGCGACGCATGGAGCGTCTCGGATTCCGGTGTTCAGCAGTGATTATCTGTGCGATTCCAGGAGTCGCACCTGGTTCGGTGAGATCCGGTTTTCGGAGGTAAGCACAATATGGGCCTTCCGTTCAATCTGGCAGATCTTCTTGCCGCTACCGTGAAGCGTAAGGTGTTCGTCAGTTATCATCACGACTCCGACCAGGCGTACTACGATGCCTTCAGCAATGCCTTTTCTGAGCAGTATGAGGTGATCCGCGACAACTCGCTGGGACGATTGATCGACAGCGAAGCTGTCGATTATGTGATGCGAACTATCCGTGAGAACCACATTGCGGGATCATCCTGCACCGTTGTTTTGTGCGGTCCGCAAACAGCATGGCGGAAATACGTGGATTGGGAGATCAAGGCGACCCTGGACAAGCAGCATGGACTGATTGGGGTCGACCTCCCGAATAACCCTCGCGACCAATTCGGGAACGTGCAGGTTCCCGCTCGCCTCAATGACAATATAGCTTCCGGATTCGCGCTATGGATAGGTTGGGATGCGCTCGTTAGAGGTGGGCCAGCGTACTTGAAGCAGTGTGTTGAGATCTCACTACAGCGGGAGAAGTCTCTGATCGTCAACTCTCGGGCACTGAGAGGCAGGAACGGAGCATAGACATGCCGACGGTGAGCAAAGGTAAGTTTTCGTTGAGCATTGGGGTCGCAAAGCTCGAAGCTGATCTGGGCGAGGAGGATCGGCAATGTGCTTGGGAACTCTACACGGAGCTCTCCACACGGGTGGCTGTGACCGGTAAGGTATCCGATCCAACCTGTACTGACTTCACGGGAGAACTCTACTACGAAAGCCTCTCCTCGCTCTATCGGTTCTTCCAAGAGGCTCGTGGGATCATGCGGCGGTTTCCGGTCGGCAGGCTACCTGGCTTCAAAGAAGACCATCTCGGCTTCATCATCGCGAAGATGATGGCAGGAACTCTACGGCCATTCCTAGAGAAGTGGCAGGTCGATTACCGCCACTGGTGGGAGTCCTGTGGCGATCTGAAAACACCGCCGCTCGAACGGCAGAAGGCCTACCCCAAGATTGAGGAGTTCCTCAGCGATTGGGCTTCGGTCCGGTTCCTCATGCGGCAGTTGCAGGATGAATTGGTGAGAGTCTACGGGTTGGTCTCCATCCATGATGAGCCCAAGCAGAGTGATTGATCCACCACGTCTTCGATAGGGGTTGGCGACGCCCACGGAAGCCGCAAGGAGCGTCGCTTAATCTCGCCGTAACCCTGGCCCCATCCGCGTCGCATCGACGCTCCTTAACCAGTGCCTGAGCGTGCGCCAGCGACGTTTACGGCTGGACGGCCGCGCCTTCATGCGGCACCGGCAGCACCATCCCCTCAGACTCACTTCGAGTACGCCTTCAGACGTCGAGTCGATACCTGACACAAAAAGACAGAAAATTGACGGCGCAATTCTGAGAATTCAGGCGATAACTTACAAGGACCCCATTTTCAACAACTTGCGGGAGTGATTCAATGATCTCGCATCTTCGAGACTCTGATCTTCGTGTGTCATGGCAAAGGCTCCTGACTGAGGCCGTCACCCAGCCGGGGACTCTCCATGAGGGCTACACTCGGTTCTGGAACTACAGCATTGGCAATCAGATCCTCGCCATGATCCAATGTCGAGCCCGAGGCCTCCAGCCTGGACCTCTGGCGACGTTTGAGAAGTGGAAGCAGCTTGGCCGACATGTGAAGAAGGGCGAGCAAGCCCTGACTCTTTGCATGCCGATCATCTTGAAGGCCAAGGAGTGGGACGAGAAGCGATCGGAGAACGGCGATTCAGCCGGCAACGGCGAGAACGGTTCCGGTCCGAGGACAGTCTTCGTCTACAAGAACCGTTGGTTCGTCCTCGCCCAGACCGAGGGCAAGGAGTACGAGCCTCAGCCGATCCCGGAATGGGATCGTGATGCCGCACTGAAGGCTCTCGACATCCAGGAGGAGCCATTCTCCATGATGGATGGCAACTGCCAAGGCTATGCGACGAAGAATCGCAAGATCGCCGTCTCTCCGGTAGCGGTCCTGCCGCATAAGACGTTCTTCCACGAGGTCGCTCATATCGTCCTCGGCCACATCGGTGATGACACGATGACGGACGGTGAGAAACTGACTCGATCGCTGCAGGAGGTCGAGGCTGAGGCAGTGGCCCTCATCTGCTGCGAGACCTTGGGACTGCCGGGTTCAGAGGAGGCTCGGGGCTACATCCAGCACTGGCTGGAGCGGAAGGAGGATGTGTCGGAGAAGACGGCTCAGCGAATCCTAAGCACTGCCGCGAAGGTCCTTCAAGCCGGTGTCCGATCAGCTGATAGATGCGTAACAGGGGAAAGACCCCAGATGTGGGAAGCCTTCAATTCCTCACAACCTCAAGGCGAAAGCTCGGAGACCAGCGTCAATTCCGGCCATCAGAGCGTTGGTGGTGTGGAATGCTAAAATCAACGAACAGGATCAATCGGTCGATAAGATCGCTGATGACGAAGAAGACACAGCCACCCAAGCAAGAGCGACTGGTCAGCGTCTCGCTCTTCTCTGGAGCGATGGGCCTTGATCTCGGTTTTGAGCGGGCGGGTTTCATGCCGGTCTTCGCAGCTGACAATATGTCGGCAGCAATAGCGACCATACGTGCGAACCGTCCCGAGATCCCTCTGTTTGAAGATGACATCCGTGAGTTGAGAGGTGAAGCGATTCGAGCGATGACGGGTCTCACGGACTTCGATGTCCTCATCGGCGGACCACCTTGTCAGAGCTTCAGCACCGCTGGCAGTCGCAAGAGCGTTGATGACCACCACACAGGTCCGCTAGTCTTCGAGTTCATCAGACTGGTGGAAGAGTTGAGGCCGAGCGCCTTTTTGATGGAGAACGTCAAGGGTCTGCTCTCTGCATCTCTCAAGTGGCGAGCTCTACCATACAACAACAACGGGAAGCGCATCGACGAATGGTACGGGTCGGTGATGCGAGAGCTTGTGAGCCGGGTGAATGCCATCGGATACTCGGTTGCCTGCGCGGAGCTGAACGCGGCGGACTACGGGATACCGCAGAGGCGCATCAGGGTCTTTCTCATGGGTTTCCGGGACAAGCTTCTCCCGACCTTCCCCGTTCCAACTCATTCAGAGACTGGAGATTTGTTTCGAAAACCTTGGGAGACCATCCGTCCGTACATAAGCCATCTTTCGGACGACACCTCACACTGCGCTCGGTTCAGCCCCAGGAAACTGAGTTACCTGCGAAAGATCCCTTCCGGGGGTAACTGGAGAGACCTCTCCTTGCAGGATCAAATGGCTTCGATGGGACGAGCCTTCCATGCGAAGGGAGGCCGCTCTGGCTACTGGCGCAGGCTCAGCTGGGAGGAGCCCGCACCTACAATTCTCACTGAACCCCAAAATGCCAGCACTGCTCTATGTCACCCTGACTTGGATAGACCCCTGTCAGTGAGAGAGTGCGCGGTTTTGCAGACCTTTCCAGAGAATTGGAAGTTCGCGGGGCGTGGGGCAGAGCAATACAGACTGATTGGTAATGCTGTGCCGGTTAGACTGGCAGAGGCGCTCGGGAGACATATGCGGGCACTCCTTGCACGTGAGGTGCAGGCAACCTCAGCTTGCAGGGAGGACGTGATCATGATGGCGGCTACGGGTTGATCCTTCGGAACAACTTTTGGTAATCCAAATTGCCAGAGCCATCTCCGATGCTCTGTTCAGCCTCTGCGGCTAGTTTATTCACCAGATCCGGAACAAGCTTCTGTTGGATTTCCTTCCTGAACTCGGAACATAGGAGCGCACAGACGTTGCCGACCTGAGCATCATAGTTTGCGTTCCCATTCCCGACACGCGTCCAGAATTCTCGACTTGCGAGCGAAACGTATTCTTGACCGGGCTGCTTGGAGGTCTTGGCACGTCCATAGCAGGAAGCAAAGACCCCCGTGAAGTTCTTCCCTTGCCTTTCGTAAGCTGCGCGCACTTGTCGGATCGTATTGGAGAGGTTCTTTCGGGAGCTCATGGGCATACAGTCCCAACTCATCTTGACTTGGTAGCCAACCACTTCTCCTCCGTTGACGACTTCATAGTCAAAGTCGTCTGGCAGTTTGGGATCAGCTGCGTTCGGGTGACAGATCTTGGCGATGGCTTCAAGCAGGTGCCCGACCGCCTCTTCCTCTGAAGCGAATAGCGCAGTTTGTACCTGCATAGCGGCCCACTCCCTGACGGTACTCAGTCCCCGAATGCGCAACAAGAACGGATTGGTTCGCTTCAGACGGTCGTTAATTCTCAGACTTGAGAATCGCTCCTTCATTTTTCCGATGTAAAGAGTCTCGGCAGCGACGATCAGCTGTTCCGCTCGGTCTGCTGGAATTGCCAGAAGCGAAGCAACTTGGGCTTTGATAGTGGGCATATTGACTTGGGAGGAAGCTACAGTCTTCGAGTGCGGCCGCGAACCCAGCACCCTTGTCAAGACAGCTGGTAATGTTCGTGCCATTCTCGGTCACGTCATCACGATATCAACATTGTGGTGCAGATGGGCCCGCCTCCGGACGCACGACCAACGACGGTTGTCCGCAAGGCAGGGGACCTCCGGAAAGCGTTGGCAGGGTCATCGCACCAGCCGACGTCCAGCGGTTCGCACTTCGCGCGGTATTCTGCATGTATGCAAAGGGTGCTCAAGACCCTGCTCAAGGATGGGCGCTTTGGTGATGTTTCGCAGCGTACGGCTCGAGTGATGAGATCGGTCGGACGAAAAGGCAATCGGAGCACCGAGTTGCGCCTGCGCATGCTCCTAGTTCGGGAGGGTCTGAGAGGGTGGACCATGCATCCGACTCTTCTCCCTGCGCGTCCCGACTTCGCGTTTGTCGCCCAACGTGTCGCCATCTTCTGCGACGGCTGCTTCTGGCACGGATGCCCCCAGTGTTGTGCGCATGAGATCAAGACGAACAGGGAGTTTTGGAAGAAGAAGATCGAACTCAATAGGCTGCGTGACAAGCGCGACTCAAGTCGACTGAAGAGGAATGGCTGGACTGTGTTGCGGTTCTGGGAACACGAGATTGCTGACCAGTCAGGGCTGATTGTCCAGAAGATACGGAAGTCATGTCATCGCCAACGGCAAGATCAGTGAGACCTCGGCCACCTCAGTTAACCTCGCCCAAAAACCACCAGTGGGACGCTTGACCTCGACGGTGCAAACACACGACCTCGACGACGCGTTCAAGGTCGCCCTAAATGGGAAGGTTTAGGGCCAGTTCACCGGACCGGACGACATGCTAGTGGTCTTCCAAGTTGTCGAAGAAGCAGTTGCGCACTTCCTGATCAAGTTCCAGCGAAGCGTTTAGGATGACCAGGGCGTTCATCAGGAGGTTTCGATCACGGCTTGGATCACCGATCGGGATGAGCGGAAACTTGCCGCCGTGGAATAGGTTGTTCCGGACGGTTCGGATGCAGAGAAAAAGCCATATGAGGAGGGGGCCGGTTCCTCGTTGCCTTGGCTCAGACCAATTCATCCTTCCGTCCTGACGGATCTGATACCGCGGTGGGTTGGCGACGATGTAGTCGACAGCGTTCTGAGTTGGATCGGAGAGGGAATCCCGGAACGCCTCATCATGATCTGATCCGAACTTGTCCCAGTTGGGCTCCGCCTTCTCCACGGGCATCAAGTATTTCCCGCTTCGCTTCAAGGCGTACTCCATGCGGGAGAAGAACACGAAGAAGTGCCACGCGAGGCGACGGTCCTCACTGTTCGCGATGCGTCGGATCGCCTCTGGGACGGGAATGTCATTGGCGGGGCCTTCAGCCGCAATCGATTCCGGAGTGTTCGGCACGTCCACAGGCTACCGCAATGTGGAGGTCACAGCGCTCGGGACGATCTCACCCAAGCTCATTGCGCGACTCAGGACTTTTCCAACAAAAAGGTCGCTCTGAATTGACAAAAAGGAGCGATAAGTAATTGAGGGGAGGGCACTTGCGCCATCAAGCCCATCCCTGACCACCTCCCACTTCAAGCCAAGGAGCCCGTCATGCGCGTTGCCATCTATGCTCGTGTCTCCACGAAGGACGCCGGTCAGGACGTCACCAATCAGCTCCGAGAGCTTCGGCAGTTCATCGAACGGAAGGCTGACGAGGACTGGACCCTTGTCGGCGAGTACGTTGATGAGGCCAGCGGCAAGACCGGCGACCGAGCTCAGTTCAAGAGGATGTTCACGGATGCAGCCGAGCGGAAGTTCGATCTTGTCCTGTTCTGGTCCCTCGACAGATTCAGCCGGGAGGGAGTGCTGGAGACTCTCCAGTACCTCCAACGCCTCACCAACAACGGAGTCGAGTGGTGGAGCTTCAAGGAAGAGTATCTCCGGAGCCTCGGCTTTTTCCGTGATGCCGTGCTATCCATCCTCGCCGTGATCGCCAAGCAGGAGCGGATCAGGATTAGCGAGAGGGTCAAGGCCGGTCTGGATCGAGCCAAGGCGGAAGGCAAGGATCTAGGCAGACCCAAGCTCATAGTGGATCGGGAGAAGGTGCGGGAGCTTCGCCAGCGAGGATTGTCCCACTGCGATATCGGCCGAGAGTTGGGGATCTCACGGACGAGCGTCGGACGACTTCTGACAGGGGAGGCTCAGTGAGCGAGGAGGCCGGTTCCACCTTTCTGATCGGAGGAGGCGAGTACGGCAGCGGAGAGATCAACGTCGGCGGTCTTCTCAGGTTCGGCAACTATGAACCGTACGAGACTTGGCTGCCTGTCCTCACGCTAGGCCTGCCTGAATCAGGCGGGATTGGGACGGCCAACCTGAATGAGGCACTTCGCTTCCTCCACGTCCTCAAGTCCGAGGGCTACGTCGCGATGGTCGATCCGGGTGGCCGGCTCGACGCTGCCTTCTGCATTGCTGTCGCGTTCTACGCCATTGAACTGAGGGTGCCTATGGACGAGGCAATTGAGGCTGCACGTCAGATCCTCGGGGATGTGGAGATCGCCGATGAAACCTGTAGCAAGCTGGCCGGCTACATCATGATCGTCGGTCCTCGACTGCGGGACGAGTGGGAACGGGCGGATGTAGGACCTTCTCCCATACGGTGAAGTGACTTCAAGGCGCTACTCGCCCGATTCAGAACCACTCGCTAGGCAAGGCCGAGTTGCGCTGCAAAGACGCTATTGTCGTAGTAGGTCCGGTCCGTTTCGATCAACCCTTCGTCGCCCACGGTCAGCACTTAGGCAATCGGCAAGTCCACTCGTCGCCCTGTAGCCGGCAACTCGCCCTCGGGCGTCGCCATCGGCCCAGTGTGCGTGCCTCTCATCGAGCCGACACACACGATGTTGTTGTCCGAAACGAGAACACGATCCAATTCGATCATGAGGTCAGGAAAGGCACGGAAGAACCCTTTCAGTAGCTCAACCTTTCCCTCTCGGCCGTGTACGACCTCTCCTCCCGGCAGGTACGTCGCTTGGCCCTGTGAATAGCATGCCGCTACACCCTCGGGACTATGCCCGGCAATAGCTGCTAGTAGTCGGTCGGAAATCGCGCGCAGATCTTGCATTGCGCCTCCTCTCCCACAGCGTGCTCCCCGTAGTCCTCGTATGCAAGCCCTGGTCCAACCGCAAGACAGATCCGGGCATGGCTGGAGATCGCGACGGCGAGGTCTCGCGCACGGTTCTCCTTGGCGTCGCTCAATCTCACCTAGGCAACCGCCCCAGGTCGGTCCTGTAAACGCTTCTAAAGGCCTCCCTTGAGCGGCAATGATGCCCTGAAGGGCGGATGGAGGTTGCCCAAGGGTCAGCGAAGGGACGAATCGAACCGGCGAACGAAGTCGAGGAAGGAGACACCCATGGCATCGCAGAAGGCTCGAAGCTCCACGACATCGATGCGGCGTTCACCTCGCTCACACTTGCTGATGAAGGACTGTGTCTCTCCGAGGCGCTGAGCGAGCTCGATTTGGGTGAGGCCCGATTGCTTTCTGGCCTTGCGAAGCTGCTTCAGGAGTGAGGTGTATCCCTTAGAGAAGATGGTTTTCTCCATGGGGCCTCTTTTCCATCGCAGAGGCTCAGGTTAAAGTCGATTCTGGAATAGTCCAACTTCGACTATTCAGGGCCCAATACTCAGGGAGGAAAGTCAGGCGTGATTCGGGTACATCTGTTGACCAGCGCCAGCTGGGTGCTGATGGAGCAGTGGCGTGAGCTGGCTCGTATCACCGTCTTCCAGGACGACTAGTATGAGATTCCCGGTGTTCGTGATCGTCGTAGGACTCCTATTCTACGGACTGATGAGCGTGCTTTCGCTCAAGGAGGGTGGGCCTGCTCAGTCGCACCCTCAGACTTCTTCCGGTGAAGTCGTCGTCATGGACGACTACGTCATTATCGATGGTGAGAGAATCCCTGCGAGTGATCCACGTGCGGTTCGAGCTTTCAAGATGGCCAGTGATGATAGGGAGCGAGCTCTTGCAGCCGATCGAGCACTGGAGAAGACCTGCACAGTAACCGTAACGTATCAGGACTGCAATACATGTCCTGACAAAACTAGGGTAGAGGTGCGTCCTCAGTCGTATTGTGACGAGAGTGATCGAGTTGCCGAGGAGGGCAGGCGAGAGTGGCGTGCGTACCAGCGTAGACGTTCTTACGAAGATGCTGCTCGTTGGGAAGCGTACAAGAATCGACCTCGTGTGAGGTATCCCTACAGCCACGAGTTGCATCCTCCAACACCGAACTCCTCGTACGACGTGCCTACTGGCAACGGTACGGTATATCACATGTACAACGGGCGAGTTCAGTCCATCACGAAGCCAACATGGACGTATCCAAAACGCTAGAACAAGCGGAGGAGAATGAGAATCGCTCAGAACCTCGCCATCGCCTGGATCATCACGTCCGGTCCGGGATGGCCCTGGAACATGGTGGCCGGCTATTGGCTTCTGATCCTGCGGACGATCCGAAGTCTGATGGCGACCGAACATGGCAACGTCGAGACAAGCCGATGGCGGATCGCAGCCGTTGCTGCTCTGGTTCTGACGGCGTTCGGCATCTTCGTTTTGGCGCTTTCCGTACCATCATCCTCATGGGGTTGACGAGCTTCGCTCTCCAAGATCCTGTCAGGCAGGCTCCTTGGCGTCCCTTAATCTCACCTAGGCGACCGCCCCAGGTCGGTCCCGTCGACGCTTCTGAAGGGCTCCCTTGAGCGGTGAATCGGTGTTGAATGCTGGTCGCAGCCTACTATATGTAGTTCAAGGGATAGTCATCCAGACCTATAGCTGAGTGTCTATCCGTCTAGGCTGCCGAGTGAGTCCCTTGGATAGAGCCGATCCACAAAACCAAGGGAGATCTTGGCGACGTCTCATCGAGCGGCGATCAGCCTTGGGGGTCTTTCAAATCCGCGGGACTTTGAAGCTAAAGGCCCATTCCGATCGTTCGGCCGACAAGATCCTCTGAGATGCTGCTATCTTGCCATGGTGCTGATCAGCAACGATCTTTGCCAGGGTGAGGCCGATTCCGCTCCCTTGCGCGACCCGTCTTGCCCCTTCACCGCGACCTCGCGAGCGAAACAGCCTTGCCGCTTCTTCCTCAGTCGCGGCGGGACCGTTGCTCTGAACGCTCACTTCGATGTACGCGCCATCCGATCCGGTATCGTCCTTGACATGGACATCGACAGTTTCGCTCTCCGAAGCGTACTTTATAGCGTTGTCGATGAACACACTGGGTATGATGTGGATCGTGCGTTCGTCAAGCTGGGCATCTGAGGTAGAGTACCCAGTCAATTTCAACCGAACTCCTTTTGTCTCGGCCAGCACTCTGTAAATTCTGCAAACCTTGTCTACAACTCTGTACAACACCCTCCGCTTGGGCATGAACGTCATTGCAGCTGAAGGGTTAGCCAATAGATCCAGTGCATCTAGCTGTAGCGAAATGAGCCCAGAAGCTCTGTGAGCTCTGACCAACTCCACCCTGGCAGAATCCAAGTCATTTGGGCTTTCGTTCTCACAGGCCCGTTCCATGTTCGTCTTGATGATCTGGTTAAACCGACGAATCTCGTGAAGCGCCTCCAGACGTCGAACGAACTCTTCCTCTCTTTCCTGGTCGCCATTCGTGATTAATCGTTTAATCGCGTCGACCCACTGTTTCACGCGAGCGGGATCTACTCGACTTTTCGGGAATTCCTGAACCCGAGCTCTCTCTGCATCCCCACCTAGCCCAGGAGAAGCGATCACGCTCGTGATCGCCACCGGCTTTGTTCCAAGCAATACCGGCCAGACAGTGAAACCGTATGGACACTGCATCGGCTTGAAGTCCGTCTTCAGCTTGCTGTAGAACTCCCGGCAGCGCCCCTTACTGAACTTCTGATTGCAGGTATTGGTTCGTGGGTAATGCAGCCCCGATGTCGGAGGCTCAGGTGAGGTCAAGTCCACAATCGGGAAAGGAGAAGAGGCGATGGCAATCTGTTCGAGTACTTCCATCAAGCACCTGCCGCGATGGCGGTTACGGCAAGTTCGATGGTTTTCAGCACTATCGCCTCAACGACCTTGGCGCTGGCTCCTTTTGCGAACTTCTTGGCGACTGCCACTGCCTTCTCTCGATCGTCGGTCGCCTTCAGGCTCTTGCCGATCGCACGTTCGATCTCTTGTCGTTGTTCAACATTGACCCCGAGGGTCCTGATAAGGGCGTCGAATTGATACGCCGGGGTCAGCACTTCACACAGGTGGTACTCAATCTTCTCCAGCGTCTCGCGAATCCCAGCGTCTTTCTTCACAACGTCATCACACAGACGGAAGAAGTCGGCCTTCGAGGCATCGAACGTTCTTGCGGTGAAAGCCAGAATCCGCAAACCGGGGTTGACACGCTTCAGGAATCGGAGTACCTCAAGTCCTTCGTCAGGGCCGAATTTGAGACCGACTCCACCGTAGTCGAGAAGCACAAGGTCATAGAAGCCGTCCGCTACAGCCTGGAACTGAGGATCGTCAGTACCCCGCAAGTGGGTGATGGCGAGTCCGTGGCTGAGAAGGTCCTGGAGCATCTCCGGCGACTCATCATCAAGCACGGCTACCCTCCCGCGCCGTAAGACCTCTGCTCTCGGTAGTGTCGTCTTCATTTCAGAAAGGGACGGAGTGCGACTGAGCCAAGAGAACATGCGTTGGGAACCTGAATGCAGCTTACACCAATAGAACGCGATTCGACCGGCTCAGAGGCGATGGCGCAGGGGCTCAGCATGTGAATTGGGGAGGCGACTTTCTTCGACATGCGCATGGAGGGGCACGAGAGGTACATACCTTCGCTCAACTCAGGGGATTCCAGCAGAGCCGAAGTGACAAGTCGCAAGCGGGCAGGGGACGACAATTGGGGTGCACAAGCGTCCTCCTGGACCTCCCCTCAACTTGCCGCGACCGGTGGCCCACCAGCGTACCGGCGACGTTCCTTGAGGCCTTCTGAGCGTGCAGGAGTATGGTTCACGCGGGACGCAACCAAGGGGAAGGGTGGAAGCGTCCACATGGCAGGAAAGAACCGCGGTCATGACTAGGAGAAAGCTCTTCAGCAGTCTCCTCACGGCCATCATGCTGACCGGCTCGATGGCGTACGGACAGAAACGGGATGAGATACGAGACCGGCAAGGCAGGCTGATCGGCACGATCATCTACCGGAGAGACGGAGTGCGGGAGGCGAGGGATCGTCAGTGGCGGCTGCTCGGGACCTACAATCCGAAGTCGAATGAGACTCGGGACCGGCTTGGCAAGCTGCTGACGAAGGGCGATACGCTGTCGGTGCTCCTCTTCAACGAGAACCCGAGACGATGATGCTTGTGTGCCAGCTGTGTGCCAACTGCGCCGTTTTGATCGGATCTCCTCTGATCTCAGCCAAGGAGACCTGGAACGCAAGTCCTATCTCATCAATACTATGCATGGCTAGGGCGATCTCAGCCAATCTGGACAAAACTCGCTGATTCGGATTCAGGTTCTAGTTCTCGCAAGGGAGTGGAGGTTCAAGTCCTCTCATCCGCACCAATAAAATCAACGAGTTACAAAGAAAAGGCCACCCGGCGGGGTGGCTCTCTTTTTGCCATGGTAGCGCTGAGGGTAGCGCATGGTAGCGCAAATGGCGGAATGGGGTGACCGGGCGAGCGCCGAAGAGATCCGTCGTAGCGCCTGCAAGTGATTGATCCCACGTTGTGTCAAATCGGAGAGAAGGCTCTCCGCCATTAATGGGGGCAGACCCTCCTCCGACTCCCTCAACAGCATAG
>ERZ761609.868-NODE-868-length-31071-cov-49.900761_pt1 | contig 31071 bp, 25 predicted proteins | sample MGYA00511163_ERZ761609 | MGnify/ENA primary metagenome ERZ761609 (study PRJEB28899, sample SAMN02445070) | bioreactor sludge metagenome | biome: EBPR sludge | place: Australia: Brisbane, Thorneside Wastewater Treatment Plant | collected 2011-12-16 ...
TACGAGATTGGTCAGTGACTGGAGTTCAGACGTGTGCTCTTCCGATCTAGGCGGATGACAGGCGGGGCAGGAGTCGATTACAATAGGAAGGTCTTTCGTTTCATCCGATTCGCCATCTAAATCCAGGAAGTACAATTATGCCCAATCCCAAACGCCGCCACTCGAAGCAGCGCACGTCCACCCGGCGCGCCCATGACGCCCTGAAGAAGTCCGGCCTCTCCGAGTGCCCGAACTGTCACTCGATGAAGTTGCCGCACCGCGCCTGCCCGAGTTGCGGGTGGTACAAATCGCGCCAGGTGATCGAGGTCGCCGAGGCCTAGATTGCGTCTGTCTTCCCAGAAACCAGAACCCGGCAATCGAACGTAACTCCATGATCACAATCGCCGTAGACGCGATGGGTGGTGATCACGCCCCCGGCCCCGAGGTACATGGCGCGGTTCGGGCTGCCCGGCAGCAGGATGTCAGCCTGCTGCTGGTCGGCCGCGAGGACGTGCTGCGCGCCGAGTTGGACAAATACGACGGCTGGCGCAGCCTGCCGATCCGGATTGTCCACGCCAGTGAAGTGATCACCATGGACGACAATCCCTCGCAGGCATTGCGGGGGAAGCGTGATTCGAGCCTGCGGGTGGCCGCGCGGCTGGTTCGCGAGGGCGAGGCGCATGGCCTCGTGTCGGCGGGCAACACGGGCGCGGTGATGGCCATCTCGAAGACGGTGATGGGAATGATTCCGGGCGTGCAGCGTCCGGCGCTGGCGAGCGCATTCCCGACCCTGAAGGGCAAACCGGCGGTGATGGTGGATGTGGGGGCGAATGTCGATTCCACTCCGCACATGCTGGCGCAGTTTGCCGTGATGGGCGACATTTATTCGAGGCTGATTTTCCACACGCAGTCGCCGCGGGTCGGGGTACTCTCGATCGGCGAAGAGGAGCACAAAGGAAACGACCTGACCCGGGGCGCGAGCGCCATTCTGAAGGGTCTGCCGTTGAACTTTATTGGCAATGTGGAAGGCCGCGATCTGTACACGGGCCATGCCGATGTGGTGGTTTGTGACGGGTTCATCGGCAACGTGGCGCTGAAGGTCAGCGAGGGGCTGGTGGATGTGATCAAGCACATGCTTCAGGAGTCGCTGGCGGCCACGATCACCCGGAAGATCGGCTATGTTCTCAGCCGTGCGGCTTTCCGCGACTTCAAGAAGCGGGTGGATTATTCCGAGTATGGCGGGGCGCCGCTGCTGGGCGTGAAAGGGGTTTGTATCATCTGCCATGGACGATCGAACGACAACGCCATCCGTAACGCAATCCGTGTGGCAACCGAACTGGCCAGCGAGCATGTTACCGACAGAATTCTCACCGACATGGCGCGCTGGCACTCGGAAAACGGCGCGGCGACTGCTTAGAGTTCTCCTTCCTCTCCTGCTGGCCGCCGCCGCTTTCGGGCAGCGGCCCCATCCGGCCACCTGGACTTTGACCCCGGAAACGGCGCGCGTGGCACCGGGCGGGTCCTTGAACGCGGTTCTGGAGGTTCAGCTTCAGGATCCGTGGCACATGTACTCGATGACGACGCCCGAGGGCGGGCCGATCATCACGACGATCAAGGTGGAAGACAACCCCGCCATCGCTTCGTGGGCCATCCATCAGCCACCCGCCGAGCGCAAGTTCGACCCCAATTTCGGCATTGAGACGGATACTTACGGGGGCACCGTCCGGTTCCATGTCCGGCTGACGCTGGCGGCGGACGCGCCCGCGGGGCCGCTCGAATTCAGCACGCGGATGCGCTATCAGCTTTGCACCGACACCGAGTGTCTGCCGCCCCGGCCGATGACGGCGGCCGCGACGGTGGAGGTCGCGGCGGACGGACAGCGCGAAGCGGGCGCGATTCCGGCCGGGTATATCGAGTTCCAGCCGGGCGTTCCCGCCCTGGCACAAAAGCCCGGCGAACCTCCGGCAGGCGGCGGCGAGACGCAGAGCCTGGCGGGTTTCCTGCTGGTGGCGTTTGCATTGGGGTTCGCGGCGGTCTTCACGCCGTGCGTGTTCCCGATGATCCCGATTACGATCTCGTTCTTCCTGAATCAGGGGGCCGGATCGCGGGGCGAAGCGCTGAAGCAGGCGGTGGTGTTTTCGCTGGGCATCATTGTGTTGTTCACGGCGTTGGGCTTCGGGTTGACGGCGGCGCTGGGGCCTTTCGCGGTGGTTCAACTGGCGGCCAGCCCATGGGTGAACCTGGTGATCAGCACGATCTTCTTCGTGTTCGCGCTGAGCCTGCTGGGGGCGTTCGAGATCACGCTGCCGTCGGGGCTGCTGACGAAGCTCAATTCGGCGTCGAATCAGGGCGGGATTCTGGGCACGTTGTTGATGGGTTTGACGTTTTCGCTGACTGCGTTCGCGTGTGTGGGCCCCTTTGTGGGGACGCTTCTGGCGGCATCCGTGCAGGGCGACCGGTTGCAGCCGATGCTGGGCATGCTGCTGTTTGGCACGGGCCTGGCGCTGCCGTTCTTCTTCCTCGCGCTGTTCCCCGGCTACCTGCAGAGGCTGCCTCGGAGCGGGGCGTGGATGGCGCGGGTGAAGGTGGTGATGGGCTTCCTGGTGCTGGCGGCGATGCTGTATTATCTGAGCCGGGTGGATCTGGTTTGGGGCTGGGATCTGCTGACCCGCGAGCGATTTGTCGCGCTGTGGGTGCTGTTTTTCGCGCTGCCTGGGCTCTATTTGCTCGGTTTTTTGCGGATGGAAGGCATCAAGGCCGACGCTCCGGTGACCACCGGGCGGCTGTTGGTGGGGACTCTGTTCCTGGGCTTCGCGCTGGCGCTGATTCCGGCCATGTTCGGGGCCAGAATGGGCGAACTGGAGCCCTTCCTGCCCGCTCCGGCGGAGGGTTCGGGACTGGCTTCGGCCGGCGCTCCGGCCCCGGCGAAGTGGATCAAGGACGACTACCCGAAGGCGCTGGCCGAGGCGAAAGCCGCGGGCAAACCGCTGCTGGTCAGCTTCACCGGGTATGCGTGCACGAACTGTAAATGGATGAAGCGGAATCTGTTTACGCAAGCCGAAGTGGCGTCGGCGCTGGAGGCGTTCGTCCTGCTCGAGTTGTATACCGACGGCACAGACGCCGCGAGCGAAGAGAACCAGAAGCGGCAGGAGAGCCAGTATCAGACAGTCGCCATCCCGTTCTACGCCATCGTGGACGGGAGCGAGCAGACCCGGGCCACCTTTGCCGGGTTGACCAAGGACAGCGCCGAGTTCCTCGGCTTCCTGGCCAAGGCGAACTAGGCGGCCCGACCCAGACCCCAGATCAAACAGCAACGGCGGCGCTCATCGCGCCGCCGTTCGCTTTTTGGGTTGGACTGCCGCCCTGCTTACTGCAGGTCGAAGCGGTCGAGGTTCATCACCTTGGCCCAGGTCTTCGCGAAGTCCTGCACGAACTTCTGCTTGCCGTCTTCGGCCGCATAGACTTCGGCGATCGTCCTCAGCTCGGAATTCGATCCGAACAACAGATCCACCGGGGTGGCGGTCCACTTGAGGGCGCCGGTCTTCCGGTCGCGTCCTTCGTAGATGCCATCCTGGGCTTCGGCCTTGCTCCACTTGGTCGACATGTCGAGGAGGTTGACGAAGTAGTCGTTGGTCAGAGTGCCCGGACGGCTCGTGAAGACGCCGTGCGCGGCCTGACCGGCGTTTGCGTTGAGAGCACGCATGCCGCCCACGAGCACCGTCATTTCGGGCACGGTGAGTTTGAGCAGGTTGGCGCGATCGACCAGCATCTCGGCGGGCGACAGGCTCTGTCCCGCGCGGTAGTAGTTGCGGAAGCCGTCGGCGGTCGGTTCGAGCGCGGCGAAGGACTCGACTTCGGTCTGGGCCTGAGAGGCGTCGGTCCGGCCGGGCTTGAAGTCAACGGCGACGGTGTAGCCGGCGCTCTTGGCGGCCTGTTCGACGGCCGCGCCGCCGGCCAGCACGATCAGATCGGCCAGCGACACCTTCTTGCCGCCCTTCTGCGACTTGTTGAACTCCTGCTGGATGCCTTCCAGCTTAGCCAGTACCTTGGCCAGTTCGGCCGGGTTGTTGACGGCCCAGTCTTTCTGGGGAGTCAGGCGGACGCGCGCGCCGTTAGCCCCGCCGCGCAGGTCGGACCCGCGGAACGAGGACGCCGACGCCCAGGCGGTCCGCACCAGTTCCGGCACGGTCAAACCCGAGGCCAGCACCTTGGCCTTCAGCGCCGCGATGTCCTTCGCGTTGACGAGCGGATGATCGACCTTCGGCAGCGGGTCCTGCCAGAGCAGTTCCTCGCCGGGCACTTCCGCGCCAATGTAGCGCGACCGCGGACCCATGTCACGATGCGTCAGCTTGAACCAGGCTTTCATGAAAGCTACCCGGAACTCTTCCGGATTCTCGCGGAACCGCATCGAGATCTTGCGGTACGCGGGATCTTCCTTCAGCGCGAGATCGGTCGTGAACATGATCGGCGCGTGCCGCTTCGAGGGGTCATGCGCGTCCGGGACCAGGTTGCTCGCCTGATTGTTCGCCGGAATCCACTGCACGGCGCCGGCCGGGCTCTTGGTCTGCACCCACTCGAACGCGAACAGATTGTCCAGGTACTGCGACGACCATTTGGTCGGCGTGGCGGTCCAGGCTCCTTCGAGGCCGCTCGTCACAGTGTCCTCGGCGTTGCCCTTGCCGCATTTGTTCTCCCAGCCGAAGCCCTGCTGTTCGAGGCCCGCCGCCGCCGGTTCGGGGCCCACGCATTTGCCCACGTCGCGCGCACCGTGCGCTTTGCCGAAGGTGTGGCCCCCCGCGATCAAAGCCACGGTTTCTTCGTCATTCATGGCCATCCGTCCGAACGTGTCGCGGATGTCCCGGGCCGCGGCGAGGGGATCGGGCTTGCCGTTCGGCCCTTCCGGGTTCACGTAGATCAAACCCATCTGGACCGCCGCGAGCGGCCGCTTCAGGTTGCGGTCGCCGCTGTAGCGCTCGTCCGCGAGCCATTTCTTCTCGGGACCCCAATAGACCAGATCCGGCTCCCATTCGTCGGCGCGCCCGCCGGCGAAGCCGAAGGTCTTGAAACCCATCGCTTCGAGGGACACGTTGCCGGCGAGCACCATCAGATCGCCCCACGAGAGCTTCCGGCCATACTTCTGCTTGACGGGCCACAACAGCCGGCGGGCCTTGTCGAGGCTCGCGTTGTCGGGCCAGCTATTCAGCGGATCGAAGCGCTGCTGCCCGCCATCAGCGCCGCCGCGCCCGTCCATCACCCGGTAGGTGCCCGCGCTGTGCCACGCCATCCGGATGAACAAGGGGCCATAGTTGCCGTAGTCGGCCGGCCACCAGTCTTGCGAGGTCGTCAGGACCTTGTGAATGTCCTGCTTCACGGCCTTCAGGTCGAGACTTGCAAACTCCTTCGCGTAGTTGAAACTTCCGCCGAGCGGATTCGACTCCACAGCGTGCTGCCGCAGCGGGGACAAATCGAGCTTTTCGGGCCACCAGAACTGGTTGGGCATGGGCTGTTGGGCGCTGGCCATACCCGTGAACAGGAATGGCGCTGCCGCAACCGCGAGGGCGGTCAGCAGCGGCTTGAGATGGTTCTTCATACCGCCAAGTCTAGTCCCGTACTTGACATAGGTCAATACGATTGAGACTATCATCTCCATCGGATTCCCCTATGAGCCTTAAGTCTCGCGTTCGCGGATTCGACCTCCGCCAGCTGGAGTATTTCTGCGCCGTCGCCCGCACCGGCAGCTTCACCAAGGCCGCCGAGGACCTCGGCATCGCCCAGCCGTCCCTCTCCGAACAGATCGCCCGCCTCGAACAGGGCTTCGGCGCCGCCCTCTTCGAGCGTCTCAACCGCCGGGTGGAACTCACGCCCCTCGGAGAAGCCATCCTGGGGAAGGCGCAGGCCCTGCTCGAGGACGCCGCGGCCCTGCCCGACCACTTCGAACGCGCCCGCGAGGGTGTCCACGGCCCCCTGCGCGTCGGGGCGATTCCCACGATCCTGCCCTACTTTCTCGCGCCGCTGCTCAAGGACTTCACCCTCCGCTTTCCCGATGTCGATCTCCACCTGCGCGAAGGCACCACGACGGAACTGATCGACCAACTGCTCGAAGGCATGATCGACCTCGCCATCCTGAGCCTGCCCGTTCAGGGCGCCGGTCTCGTCATGCGCGAACTCTTCCGCGACCCGCTCTTCCTTGCCGTTCCCAACCACCATCCCCTCGCCACGTCCGAGAAAGTCCAACTCCGCCGGGTCTCCCTCGAACGCCTCCTCATTCTCAAGGATGGCCACTGTTTGCGCGATGAAACCCTCGCCGTCTGCGACCGCGCCCGCGCCCGCTTCACCAGCCACTTCGAGGCTGAGCAGTTTCTCACGATCTTTGAGCTCATCCGCGCCGGTTTCGGCGTCAGCATCGTCCCGGAGATGGCGCGCTCGCTCAGCGAGGGCTGCAAACTCATCGAGATCGAGCCGAAAGCGAGCCGGCGGGTCGGTTACGTGCGCCTGCAGCGCCGGTATCTGTCGAAGGCGCTCGAAGCGTTCACGGGCTACCTCAAACAGGCGACCGAGAAGCCCAGGCGGGCGGCCGCGCCCAGATCAGCGCCCGCCGCCAGCCTCGCCTGAGGGGCGTGGTCAGAAGCGGAACCCGACCATGATGTCGTGCGCCTGCGGCGCCCACAGCCAGTTGCTGGCGTGCGTGTAGCGATACTCCGGCTTAATCCGGACCCGCCCCACCTTGAACGAAACCCCGCCCCCCACGGCGCCGCCGTTGCGCCAGTTGGTCTGATCGGGCGTCACCACACCGGCAGCCCGCCCCGTCGCCCGCACCATCCTCCGGACATAACCCCCACTGACGAACGGCTTCACCCCCGCCTTCTCCGGTCCTTCCACTCGCGCCAGAATCGGGAAATCCCAAACCCGCACGTTCAACTCGTTGGCGAAGCCATCGAATTCCCAATGGTATCCCAACCGCCGCGTCATCGGATTGAACTCCACCGACAACGGCCCCCACAATTTCACCCCCACAAACCCGCCCCAAACCAACCGGTTTGAGTCATTAATTAAAGCGGAAGGCACCGGCCGGTTCACCTGCCCACCCAATTTGACACCATATTCCACGCGCTGCCCCCAAATGGGTGAAACCAGCGAAATGAACAGAAAAAACAGGAAATAGCGCATGGCTTTCCGACGCCGCTTCCCGCCTGCCGGTTTCGAGAATCCACAACCCGGCACCGCGATTCCTGCACGCTCCGAAACAGCGTCAGCGCTTGTGTTCCTTCGGCCCCGGCTCCATACTACAAACGTCTGACGGAGGAGACTTCCATGTCCGATTCTCTCGTTCTTCGTCTCGCGCTGCTTCTCGTTCTCGGAGCCGCGCCCGCCCTCCCGTCCACCATCCGGCTCACCGTCCAGGGCCAGGGCTTCCATCCCTCGACCGGCTACACCGGTGAACGCATCGACCTCGAAACCACCACCGCTTCCTCCCTGACCGCCGTGATTACCCAACTCGGCCCCATTGCTTTCGACCCTTCCGCCCAGCCCACCGCGAGCTACGACTCGGGTGTGTTCAGGCTGAGTGGGATCGAAGCCATCTGCCTGGCGGGGCAGCACCAGTTCTGCGCCCTCTGGGTGGGGGCGGAATTCTACCCCGATCCCGCCCTCGAAGGCGCCGCCGTCATGCAAGCGTCTGGCACCCTCACCGACGCCGCGAGCACGCTCGGCGAAATCTACATCACCTCGTTCACCGGCGGCGGGATCGCCAACTGGCAGCAACTCGCCATCACCCAAATGCCCTGGCCTGACGGCCCGTTCACCTTCAGCCAGTCCATCGCCCACACTATCACCGAAACCGTCTTCATGAGCGCTTATTTCCACTTCGCACCCGGCGGCGCCATCTCGATTCCCGGCAGCCTGACGTTCTCCTTCCCTGCCCTGCAGGTCCCTGAACCCGGCTCCGGCGTCCTCGTCCTGCTTGGTTTCGCTTTGTTGGTGCTCCGCGCCCGCCGCCGCTCCCCGGGATATCATTACGGGAGAAATGGCTGAAATCTCTCCGCGATTCTGGTCGATTTTCACCGAGGTTTATGAAGCATTGCCCCGGCAGGGACCCGGTAACCGGGCTTCCGCCGCTGCTGCTCTTGAGCGGTGCAGCGGTCTGCCCGCCGCGCCACTGGTCGTCGACATCGGCTGTGGCTCCGGCGGGCAGACGCTCTATCTCGCCAGCCTGACCGCCGGACGCATCGTCGCTTTCGACCTCCACGCCCCCGGCGTCGCGCGCCTGCAATCCGCTGTCACCGCCGCGGGACTTGGCCGAAGGGTCCATCCGCTCATCGCCAGCATGGCCGGTCCGGGCCTTCGCGCGGAGAGCTTCGATCTGGTCTGGTCCGAAGGCGCGCTGTACCAGATCGGCCTCGACCGTGCGCTGCGGGTGTGCCGCGAAATGCTGCGCCCCGGAGGCTGGCTCGTCTTCACGGACGCGGTCTGGCGCACCGATACTCCCTTGCCGGAAGTCAAAGCCATGTTCGATGACGACTACCCGGCCATGGGCCGCGTCCCCGATGTCCTGGCGGCCGTCGAACGCGCGGGCTTCATCCTTGCCGGCCACTTCACCCTGCCTGACGAGGCCTGGTGGGAGGATTTCTACACCCCGATGGAGCAGCGCATCGAGGCGCTCCGCCCACAGTATGCCGGCGATGCCGAGGCGCTCGCCATTCTGGACCAACTCGCCGGCGAACCGGAAATGCACCGCCGCCATGGCTCCCAATACGCCTATGAGTTCGTCATCGCGCGCCGGCCGGCCGCGGATTGAGCCATTTTGACGGCGGACTTCGCCCTAATGAGCGGAGGTCCGCCCGTCCCATGTTGTCAAACCGCCCCCACCGCCTGATCCTGGCCGGCGCCGCGCTCAGCCTGCTCGCCTGCGCACAAGAGAAGCAGGACAACTGGACGCGCCATGAATCGCCGCACGGGTTTTCACTGGAACATCCGCGCGGGTGGACTGTCGAGGCCCGCGGCGCGGAGAAGATCCGGATTCGTGGCGCCGCCGGACAGGGCTTCGCGCACGTCGAGGCCATTCCGATCCGCCCCGGACAGACGCCCGTCCACGCCCTCGATCAGTACCTGCGCGGTTCCTCGCTCGCGGCCGCGGTCGAGATCGTCAAATTGCGCGAACAGAGCGGCGGCGCGCGCGCGCAGGTCCGGTGGACCGCCGGCGGGGCGGATCATCGCGCCGAGGTCCTGCTGGCCGCCGCGGGATCGGTCGGGACCATGATGGCGGTGGCCGCGCCCGAGGCCGGGTTGGCCGCCGCGGCGCCGGTGCTGGTCCGCGTCCTCAAAAGCCTCCGGTTCACGGCGCCCGGCGGGAGCAGCGCCGGTCAAAGTCAGGACGCCACGACCCCGCGCACACGCTTCGTCCCCGCCCGCGATCCGGGCGGGGCGTTCACCGTCGAAGCGCCGGAGGGCTGGCGCACGCAGGCGCAAATGTTTCTGCCCTCCCTGGGCGACCTGCGCCCGGAGGTCCTCAGCGAATCGCCCAGCGGGATTCTCGTCGCGCTCGGCGACCGCCACCTGGGGCGGTTCCTCCAGCCCACCCCGGGCCTCCAGCAGATGGGCGCGCGCGAGGGCATGTCCTACCAGACACCCTCCGGCACGACAATGGTGATCATGCGCTATCTGCCCGGCGCCATGCTCGGCGACTGGCTGATTCCGAACAAGTTTCCCGGCGCGCGCATCACCGCCCGGCGCGAGCGCGCCGATCTGCAGCAGTCGCTCGCCGCCGCCCGCTACCGCGCGGGCAACGCGATGAACGCCAGCCTGCATGCCGGCGAGGTGGAATTCGAACATCAGGGCAAGCGCGGCCTCCTCGTGGCCGCCACGGAATTCACGCCCGGCTTCGCGGCCGCGGGCGGCGAAGGCGCAATGTGGAGCGTCATCTGGCTGGCCTCCACCCTCGCGCCCAAGACTCAGTGGGACGAAGCGCTCGCGGCCACCGGGCACATGGCCGGCACGCTGCGCATCGATCCGCGCTGGCTGATGCAAACCATGCGCCTGTCGCGCGAAGTGCATGCCGCGGCAATGGAAGCGCAGGAGCACACCAACCGCCTCGCCCGCCAGGTCTTCGCCGAGCGCGCCGAACAGTCCGACCGCCACGCCCGCATTCGCGGCGACCTGGTCTCGGGCACGTTTCGCCTCCGCGATCCCAACACTGGCGAACAGACCACCGCCGCCGCCACGCACAATTTCTACTATCGCCCCAACGATTTCCGGACCAACGATCAGGTCTGGGGCTCAAACCGACAGTTGACCCCCGGCGAAGGGATCGACGTCACCGCGTTGCAGATCCTGGACTGGTAGCCGGGCCCAGCCCCAGCAGCAACTCCTCACTTGCCTAATTATTCATGGCAGTGCATAATCATACAGTGAGCCCTGACCCCTTGCCGCCCCTCGCCGCCGGCCATCTACGCTCGGACCTCGACCTGTCGAGCGCCGAACTGCGCGCCCTGCTCGACCTCGCCGTCGATGTCAAAGCCCGTCCCGCCGCCTACGCCACCGTCCTCCGCGGCGCCATCGTCAGCCTTCTGTTTGAAAAGCCTTCGCTGCGCACGCGCATCACCTTCGAAGTCGCCGCCAAGCAGTTGGGCGGCGATTCCATCGTCCAGACCGGTCCCATCGGCGGCCGCGAACCCGTCAAGGACGTGGCCCGCAACCTCGCCCGCTGGACCCGGATGATCGCCGCCCGCACCTTCGCCCAGCAGACCGTCGAAGACCTCGCCCGCTGGTCCGGCCTGCCCACCATCAACGCCCTTTCGGACCTCTACCATCCCTGCCAGGCTCTCGCCGACATGCTCACCCTCCGCGAACACTGGGGCGCCTGGGAAGGACGCACTCTCGCTTACGTCGGCGACGGCAACAACGTCGCTCATTCGCTAATGCTCGACGCCGCCCGCCTCGGCCTCCACTTCACCTGCATTACCCCGCCCGGCTACGAACCCAGCGAAACCATCGTCGCCGCCGCCCGCGAATTCGCCCAGGCCACCGGCGCGCGCATCCTCGTCACCACCGAAATCGAAGCCGGCCTCGCTGGCGCCGAGGCTGTCTATACCGACGTCTGGGCCTCGATGGGCCAGGAACATGAAGCCATCGAACGCGCCCGCCTGTTCGCCCCATACCAGGTGAACGAAGAGTTGATGGCCATGGCCGCCCCCGGCGCGCTTTTCATGCACTGCCTCCCCGCCCATCGCGAGGAGGAAACCACCGACGCCGTCATGGAATCGCCCGTCAGCGTCGTCTTTGACCAGGCCGAAAATCGCCTCCATGCCCAGAAGGCCCTGATGGTGATGCTTTCGGCCCAGATACACTAGTTTCGGAGAACGATTTCCACCATGTCTTCCAAGCAATCGCAATTCAAGAAAGTCGCCCTCGCCTACTCCGGCGGTCTCGACACCTCCATCATCATGCCGTGGCTCAAGGAGAATTACGGCTGCCAGGTCGTCGCCGTCTGCGGCGACATCGGCCAGGGCGGCGATGAACTCACCGGCCTCAAGGCCAAGGCCAAAAAGACCGGCGCCTCCGAGGTTTACGTGGAGGACATGCGCGAGGAGTTCGTCCAGGACTACCTCTGGCCCATGGTCCGCTCCGGCGCCGTTTACGAACACAAGTACCTCCTCGGCACCTCCATTGCCCGCCCCCTGCTGGCCAAGAAGCAGGTCGAGGTCGCCCTCGCCACTGGCTGCGACGCCCTCGCCCATGGCTGTACCGGCAAGGGCAACGACCAGGTACGCTTCGAACTCACCTACAAAGCCCTGGCTCCCCATCTGCCCGTCATCGCCCCGTGGCGTGAATGGGACATCATTTCCCGCGAAGACGCCATCGAATACGCCAAATCCCGCAATGTCCCCATCGCGCAATCCACCACCAAAATCTATTCGCGCGACCGCAATATCTGGCATATTTCCCACGAAGGCGGCGAACTCGAGGACCCCGCCAACGCCCCCACCGACGGCATCTGGATGCTGACCACCCACCCGTGGGAAGCCCCCGACAAGCCCGAAACCGTCACCATCGCCTTTGAATCCGGCATCCCCGTCTCGGTCAACGGCAAAACCCTCAGCGGCGTGAAATTGCTCGAAACCCTGAACAAAATCGGCGGTAAACACGGCGTCGGCCGCATTGATCTCGTCGAAAACCGCTTCGTCGGCATGAAGTCGCGCGGCTGCTATGAAACCCCCGGCGGCGAAATTCTCGTCACGGCTATTCGCGAACTCGAAGCCCTCACGCTCGACAAATCCACCCTCCATTACAAGCAGAAACTCGCCCTCGATTACGGCGAACTGGTGTATAACGGCCTCTGGTTCACGCCGCTGCGCGAGTCCCTCGACGCCTTCTTCACCGAAGTCGCCCGGCCGGTCACCGGGCAGGTCACGCTCCGCCTGTGGAAGGGCCGCATCGACCCCATGTCGCGCGTCTCCCCCAACTCGCTCTACGACCTCGACATCGCCTCGTTCACGATGGGCGAGAGCTACGACCAGCGCGACGCCCGCGGCTTCATCAACCTGATCGGCCTCCCCATTCAGGTCCGCGCCATGCTCAAGAACAAGCCCGCGGCCAAGCCCGCCAAGCCCTCCGCCGCCAAGAAACTGAAGGGCCTGCTCGCCGCCGGCAAAGCCGTGAAGGACACGCTCAAAGGATGAGCGCCAAGCTCTGGGGAGGGCGTTTCGAGACCGGCCCGTCGGAAATCTTCGAGCGCTTCTCCGGCTCGCTGCATTTCGACCGCCGCCTCTTCGACGCCGATATTCAAGGCTCCCAGGCCTACGCCCGCGCTCTCGCCCACGCCGGCATTCTGACGGAAACGGAGGCCGCCACCCTCGTGGCGGCCCTCGCCGCCGTCCCCCGCGAAGGCCTCGAATCGGCCACCGACGAGGACGTCCACACCTACGTCATCCGCCATCTCAAACAGATCGCCGGCCCTCTCGCCGACAAAATGCACACCGGCCGCTCGCGCAACGAGCAGGTCTCGCTCGACACCCGCCTCTGGTTGCGCGGCGAAATCGACCGGACGCTCTCGCTCGTCAAACAGCTCCAGTCCGCCCTGCTCGACCTCGCCGGACAGGCCCCCAACGCCGTCATCTGCGGCTACACCCACCTGCGCCGCGCCCAACCCGTGCTCTGGGCCCACTACCTGCTCGCCTACTTCGAGATGTTCGACCGCGACCGCGAACGCCTCCTCCAGGCCCGCGCCCGCGTCAACCTCTGCCCGCTTGGCTCCGGCGCCCTCGCCGGTTCCGGCTTCCCCATCGACCGCGAACGCATCGCCAGCGAACTCGGCTTCGACGGCATCACGCGCAATTCGATGGACGTCTCCGCGGACCGCGACTTCGCCCTCGATTTCCTCTCCGCCGCCTCCATCACGATGCTTCATCTCTCGCGCCTCGCCGAGGACTGGATCCTCTACTCCTCCGAGGAGTTCGGCTGGCTCGATCTCGGCGATGGCGTCACCAGCGGATCGTCGCTGATGCCCCAGAAGAAGAACCCCGATTCGATGGAACTCGTTCGCGGCAAGACCGGCCGCGTCTTCGGCGACTTCACCTCGCTGTTCACCACCGCGAAGGGCCTGCCGATGACTTACAATCGCGACCTCCAGGAAGACAAGGAACCCCTCTTCGACGCCGCCTATCAGCTCGAAGGCTCCCTCGAAATGGCCGCCGAAGTCCTCCGTTCCACGACCCTGAAACCCGAAGCCCCCGCCCGCGCCGCCGCCGATAGCTGGACTGTCGCCACCGACCTCGCCGAAGCCCTCTCGCGCTCCGGCGTCGCCTTCCACGACGCCCATCAACTCGCCGGCCGCCTCGTCCTCGAGTCCGTCAAAACCGGCCGCCGCCCCCAGGACTGGACCGCCGAATCCATGGCCGCCTTCGACCCCCGCTTCACCCCCGAAATGGCCGCCCTCCTCGATCCCGCCGAGGGCATGAAGACCCGCCGCGCCCCCGGCGGCACCGCCCCGGAAACCGTCGCCGCCGCGCTCGCCCAGGCGCGCGCCCGTTTGGAGACCTCCCCGCAATGACCAAAAACTACCGCCAAGGCCAGATCCTCAAGCTCATCCGCGCCAAGCGCATCTCCACTCAGGATGAACTCGCGCGCGAACTCAAGGAAGTCGGCATCGACACCACCCAGGTCACCCTCTCGCGCGATGTCCGCGAACTCGGACTCGCCAAGACCCGCGATGGCTATGTCGAGATCCTCCCCGACCCCACCGGGCCCGATCTCGCCACCGTCATGGCCGAATACCTGCTCGATGTCCGCATCGCGCAGAACATGGTCGTCCTCAAAACCTCCTCCGGTTCCGCCAACTCCCTCGCCGTCGCCCTCGATGGCGAAGACTGGGCCGAGGTCGCGGGCACCATCGCCGGCGACGACACCATCCTCGTCGTCTGCTGGGACGACCAGCGCGCCAAAACCATTCAGGAACGCCTGCTCAGCTACATCCAGAACTGACATGCTCGGCCAACCCCTGCCCACCGGTACGCCGGCCCCGGCTTTCACCGCGGTCACCCACGCCGGCGAGACCGTCTCGCTCGAAACCCTGCGCGGCCGCTGGGCCGTGCTGGTCTTTTACCCGGCCGACGACACCCCCGGTTGAACGGCCCAGTTGGGCGGCCTGCGAGACACGTGGTTCTCGTTTTCGGCCGCCGGCGCCGTCGTGTACGGCGTCAACCCGGCTTCCGCCGAACGCCACCGCCTGTTCATGCAGAAACTCGATCTGCCCTTCCCGTTGATTGTGGACAAGGGCGGCCGCGTCGCACGCGTCTTCCGGGCGGGCTTCGGACCCGTCATCCGCCGGACCGTCTACATCATCGACCCCGAGGGCCACGTCGCCTTCGCCCGCCGGGGCGCGCCGCCGGTCGAGGAAATGCTCGCGATTATCCAGCAGCCGCGTTCTTCCACGCCATGAACGCCGCCAGCCCCAACAACAGAAACGCAAAATAACGTTTCAAACGCGCCGGATCGGTTCTGTGCGCCAGTTGGACCCCCACCGCCATCCCGGCCGCCGCCGCGCCCAGCAGCACCACCGCCAGTTCCGTCGGCGGCGGCGACTTCAGCGCGTGCCCCGCGAACGCCGCCGCCGAGTTCGCCGCGATCACCACCAGGGACGTCGCCACCGCCTCGCGAAACGCCAACCCCGCCCCCCACACCAGCGCGGGCACGATCACAAATCCCCCGCCCACTCCTAGCATGCCCGTCACCACCCCGATCCCCAGACCCGCGGCGCTCGTCACCCACCAGTGCCGCCGCGGCGGTGCTTCCCCGCCCCGCTCGCTCAGGATCCGCCACGCGATCACCACCAGCAGCGCACTGAACGACAACAGCAGCGCCCGCCCGCTCAATAAATAGCTCACGCGCGAACCCGCCACTGCCCCCAGAATCCCCGCGGGCGCGAATGCCAGTGCCGCGCGCCACTTCACCAACCCTTTCCGCGCGTGCAGCGCCACCCCGAACACGCTCGCCCCGCCCACCAGCAGCAGCGAGAGCGCCACCGCCCTGTGCGCCTCGATGCCGACGACATACACCAGCGCGGGCAGTGCAATCGCCGTCCCGCCCGCGCCGAGCCAGCCGAGCGAGACGCCAACCGCGAAGAGGCACAACGCGCCGGTCAGCACGCTCCCATCTTAGCTACTCGTAGCGCAACGCCTCGATCGGATTCACCCGCGCCGCCCGCCTCGCCGGCAGCCACGCCGCCAGCGCCGCCGCGGCGATCAGCGAAACGATCGCGCCCACGATCACCCCCGGATCCCGCGAGGTGACCCCATACAACTGGCTCTCGGCAAAACGCGCCAGCGCCAGCGCCCCCGGCACGCCGAACACCGCCCCAATCACCAGAATCACGCCCACCTCCGTGAACACCAGGCCGCGAATCGCGGCCGTCCCCGCGCCCATCGCCATCCGGATGCCGATCTCGCGCGTCCGCCGCGCCACGCCGAACGCCACCACCCCGTAAAGCCCCAGCATCGCCAGCAGAGTCGCCAGCACCGCGAACGCCGAAGCCAGTTGCAGCATGATCCGTTCGCCCCGGATATTGTCCTGAATCCGCGCCTGGAATGTCTGCAGGTTCTCCACCGGCAGGTCCGGGTCCATCCCGGCCAGCACCCGCCGCAGTTCGGCGGACGTCTGCTCCGCGGGCAATGCGCTGTGCACGTAGAACGTCAGCCGTCCCACATTGCCCGCCTGCGTGTACGGTTGATGAAACAGCCGCGCCGGCGGGTCTTTCAGCCGGTTGTACTTCGCGTTCTTCACCACGCCCACCACCGTGATCTGCGGGGACTCGGGTCCGCCGGTCTGAAAGTGCAGCCCGAGCGGGTCGCGCCCCTTCGCGAAATGGTCCACCCACGCTTCATTGACGATCGCCACCGGCGGCGCCGCCTCGTTGTCCGCTTCCGTGAACTCGCGCCCTTTCACCAGAGGCACGCCCATCTTCGAGAAAAACGCCGCGCCCACGTGGTTCAGCCGCGAATTGTTGTCCACGTTCGGCCCGCTCGCAAAACCCTCCACGTCAATGTCCGTCCCCCAACTGCTGCCTCCCAGCAAGGGCACCACCGATGCCGTCACCACGCGCACCCCCGGCACCGCCGCCAGTTTCTCTTCCGCCTCCACGAAGAAACGCCGCGCCCGCTCAAAACTGTAACCGTTCAACTCCGGCGAGATCTCGAACGTCAGCACGTTCTCGGTCTTCATTCCGACCTCTGTCCGCAGCAGATTCACCAGGCTCTTCAGAAACAGACCCATCGGAATCAGCAGCAGCAGCGACAGCGCGATCTGCGCCGTCACCAGCGCCCGGCGCAACCGGACCCCCGCCCGGCTTGCCGACGCCTGCCCCGAATCCTCCTTCAATGTCCCGGAAACCGACGCCCGCGCCGCCGACCACGCCGGATACAAGCCAAACACCAGCCCCGTCACCAGAGCCAGCCCAAGCCCGAAGCCGAGCATCGATCCATCCAGCCTCGCCGCGAACAGCCCGTTGCTGCCGTCGGAATCCGACGTCATCGCCACCAGGGCGTCAAGCGCCCACGCGCCCATCAGCACCCCCGCCAGCCCCCCGCCCAGCGACAACAGCATCGCCTCCGACAACATGTGCCGCAGAATGTCGCCCCGCGATGCGCCCAGCGCGCTCCGGATCGACAGATCCCGGCTCCGCTGCACCGCCCGCGCCAGCATCAGATTTGCCGCGTTCGCCGCCGCAATCAGCAGCACCAGCCCCGTGCAAAAGAGCAGAATCGTCAGCGGTGTCTCCAGTTCCTCGCGCAAAGCCGAGTGCCCGAACTCGCCGGGGACCAACGTCAGCCGCTGCTTCCGGTGCCGCTCCAGGTATTCCGCGCTCCGGCCCGTCATCTGCGCCGCCTGCGCTTCCGCCAGCCCCGAATACCGCGTATTCAGCGAGTCTTGCGCCTGCTGCAGCGACATGCCCGGCGCCACGCGGGCAAACAGGTACAGGTAGTAATCCTGCCAGTTCTCCCGGCCATCCCAGCCCGGCGTCAGCGCCGGCTTGAACGCCAGCGGCACGAAAACATCCTGCTCTTCGCCCAGTGACACCCCCCGGAATCCCCGCGGAGCCACCCCCACAATCGTGAACACTTGCGTGTTCACCCGGATCGGCTTGTTCAACACCTCCAGGCTGCCGCCCAGCCTGTCTTTCCAGTAGCTGTACCCCAGAACCGCCACAGGCTGTCCCGGCCCCCGGTCATCCGCTTCGTCCAGCAGACGCCCAAACTCCGGAGTCAGGCCAAGCAGCCGGAAATAGCTGCCCGAAACCGCGTTCACCTCGCCGCTTTGCGTCCGTCCGTCAAAGGCCAGGTTCGCATTGAAGTTCCGGTGCCCCGCCACGCCCGTCACCCCGTCGCGGCTCTCCTCCAGTCCCCGCAACATCGGGTAACTGAAGATGTACTCCATCCCCCCGCCGTTGTTCGTCGAACTCCGCCCGCCCTTGAAATCGGCCGGCGCCGTCAGCAGCACCAACTCCTCCGGATTCTGCACCGGCAGACTCCTCAAAATCGCCTGGTGGAACAGCGAAAAGATCGCAGTGTTCGCCCCAATCCCCAAAGCCAGCGACAAAATCACCACCAGACTGACCATCGGTGTCCGGGCCAGACTGCGAAACGCGTATCGGAACGTGCGCATGCCGCTCAGCTCCGCAATTGCGCGGCCATCCCCCAAGTTGTTGATAAACAATACACTCGCCGGGCCGCCGCCACGCCCCAGTGTCCGTTCCGGGATTCACCCGTCCCGGAACCGGACACTCGCCACCCCCCGCGCGCCTGCTAAACTGTTGGATTCGATCACTGCCCAGAAGGTGAACCGCTCTTTGCCCACTTCAGCCCCCTCGCCCTCCCTCGGCGTCCCCGCCTTCCTTTCCGCGGGTGAACGCTGGTTCCTCGAATCCGGTATCATCGAACCCTCCGGCGGCGTCGCCCGCTACCACTTCTCCGACCGCGCCGAAAACGCCCGCATCTCCACCGAAATCACCGGCTACGCCGTCGGCAGCCTCCTCGACCTCCACCAGCGCACCGCCAACCCCGCCGCCCTCGACGCCGCCCTCCACTCCGCCCGCTTCCTCTGCCGCCACGCCTGGAACCCCGCCCTCGATGCCATGCCCTTCGAATGGGCCCCCGATGGCCACCTCCCCGAACACGCCTCCTACTTCTTCGACAATGGCATCATCGCCCGCGCCCTCCTCCGCTGCTGGCGCCTCACCGCCAATCCCGCCTTCCTCGACACCGCCACCGCCTGCGGCCAGTCCATGCTCCGCGATTTCGTCAACCCCGAGGACATCCACCCGATCCTCGACCTCCCCCGCAAATCCCCCCGCCCCCGCGATGCCCGCTGGAGCCGCCAGTCCGCCTGCTACCAGCTCAAAGCCGCCCTCGCCTGGCTCGAACTCGCCGAAGCCACCAACGACCCCTCCTGGCGGCCCCACTTCGACCGCGCCCTCGAACGCGCCCTCCAGACCCACGCCGCCTTCCCCGGCGGCGAACCCGGCCCCCGCACCATGGACCGCCTCCACGCCTACGGCTACTTCCTCGAAGCCCTCCTCGCCCGCGCCGAAGTACCCGAAATCCGCGCCGCCCTCGCCGCCGGTCTCACCCTCGCCGGCGACCGCCTCCGCCAGTGGCGCCCCGAGTTCGAGCGCTCCGACGTCCCCGCCCAAATCCTCCGCGTCCGCCTCTGGGCCCACCACGCCGGCGCCGTCCCCCTCGATACCGCCCGCGCCGCCGAAGAGGCCGCCTGGGCCGCCCGCTACCAGACCGCCGGCCCCCGTCACGTCGATGGCTCCTTCTGCTTCGGCAGCCGTAGCGGCGAATTCACCCCCTTCGCCAACCCCGTCTCCACCGCTTTTTGCCTCCAGGCCCTGGCCCTTTATCAGGACCACCTCGCCGGACGCCCCCTCCCGCCCCCGTCCACTCTCGTTTAACCTGATCGCTTGGCCACCGAACCCATTCTCGTCGCCTTCGCCTCCGGGTCCGAGGACCTGATCGAGACCTTTCTCGACCGCTTCTCCTCCATCGCCCCCGGTCTGCCCCTCTACGTCGTCAGCGAATTCGCCCCGCCCCAGGGCCGCTGGATCCCCTACTGCCTCGGCAGAACCTTCGAACAGAACCGCGACCGCGTCTTCGACACCCTCCGCGGCAAACAGATCGTCCACGCCGCCATCCTCCTCCAACCCCGCCAACCCTTCTGGCCCATGCGCCGGATCGGCCTCCTCGCCGCCCCCCGCCGCCTCCTCTGCTTCAACGAAAACCTCGACCACTTCGCCCTCCACCCCCGTTCCGCCCTCGCCATCCTCCGCCACCTCGTCTGGCGCGCGGGGAACCTCTATCGCTGGGAGACCCGCCCTGGAGGCTGGCTCTATACCCAGGTCTGGCGCCTGTTCCATCCCGGCTCGCTCCGCCGCCCGCTGTTGTATCGAAAGGGTTTAGCCGCCGGACAACGCGCCGCCGAGCGCAAACGGGCCCTCGCGCCCGTCCCGCCGCCTCCGCCCGGCCCCCCTCTGCCCGCGGGCGTCACCGTCGTCATCCCTTCGCGCGACGGCAAGCCCCTTCTTGAACGGCTTTTCCCCTCTCTGATCAATAACCTGCGGGAAATACCTCATCAAATCGTTGTGGTCGATAACGGCTCCACCGACGGCACCGCCGCCTGGCTCAACGCCACCCATCCCGCCGTTGAAGTCGTCGAATCCCCCGCCCCTCTCAGCTTCGCCGCCGCCGTCAACCACGGCATCCACCGCGCCCGTTTCGCCCACACGTTGCTTCTGAACAACGATATGACCCTCCAAAACGGCGCCATTCGCGCCCTTTTGGACGCCTTCCAGCGCATTCCCGCACTGTTTTGCGCCACCGCCCAGATCTTCTTCCCCGAGGGCAAACGCCGCGAGGAAACCGGCAAAGCCGTCCTCCGCCGCGCGCCCGAACCCACCGAATTCCCCGTCTGGTGCGAGACCCCCGTCGCGGGCGAAGATCACACCCCGGTCAGTTATGGCAGCGGCGGCTGTTCACTCTATGACACTGAAAAATTAAGGACTTGCGGTGGCATGGGCGAGTGCTTCACCCCCGCCTACGTCGAGGATCTCGACCTCGGCTGGCGGGGTTGGGTCCGCGGTTGGCCCACCGTCTTCGTCGCCGCCGCCCAGGTCATCCACGACCACCAGAGCACCACCCGGCGCTACTTCACCCCCAATCAGATCCGCGTTGCCGTCGAGACCAACTACCTTCGCTTCCTCGCCCGCAGCGTCGCGGATCCCTCTTTGTTTCAGGAACTTTGGCAGCGCGCCCTGCTCCGCCTCAACTACCACGCCGCCCAGGAACCGCCCCCCGAATGGGCTCTGCCCGCCCTTCGCGCCGCCCTCGACGCCCCTCAATGGGTCGAAGCGCCCCCGGCATCGCCGGCGGACGAACGCCTCGCCCTCGCTCTCGGCGGCGGCGAGACCGCCTGGTTCCCCGGCCGTGAGCGGACACAAGGGCGCCCCCTGGTCCTCGTCGCGAGCCCGTATCTTCCTTTCCCTCTATCACATGGCGGTGCTGTTCGAATGTATAACCTGATGCGGGGCGCCGCCCGCGATCATGACCAGGTCCTGATCGCTTTCTGCGACGAATTCGCTCCCATCCCGCCCGAACTGCTCGAAATCTGCCACGAAGTGGTGCTGGTGAAGCGCAAAGGCACCCATTTAAGGCCGATGACGGAGCGCCCGGAGGTGGTCGAAGAGCACGATTCCGCGCCCTTCCGCGCCGCCCTGAAGGAAGCCATCCGCCGCCACGCCCCGGCCCTCGTGCAGTTGGAATTCACCCAGATGGCCCTCTACGCGCCCGATTGCGAGGGCCTGCCCACTCTTCTCGTCGAGCACGACATCACTTTAGATTTATACACCCAACTCCTTGAACAGAAAGATGATTGGGAAACACGCGCGCAACTGGACCGCTGGATCGCCTTCGAGCGTAAAGCCTGGCGGGAAGTCGATTGCGTGGTCGCGATGTCCGACAAGGATCGCGGCATGGTCGAGGGTGCCCGCCGCGTCGTCGCCCTGCCGAACGGCGTCGATCTCGAGCGCTTCCAGCCGTCCGGAAGCGAACCCGATCCGAAGCGGATCCTGTTCATCGGATCCTTCGCGCACCTGCCCAACCTGCTCGCGCTGCGCTTCTTCCTCGCCGAAGCGTGGCCGGCGCTGCGCGCCGGAGGGGCGGTGCTGCACGTTATCGCCGGTTCGCGCCCGGAGCATTACCGCGAACTCTACCGCGATCGCGTGACCGTCGATCTCGACCAGCAAGGCATTGAACTGGAAGGATTTGTCTCCGACGTCCGGCCCGCTTACGAGCGCGCCGCCATCGTCATCGCTCCCCTTCTCGCCTCGGCCGGAACCAACATCAAGATCATGGAAGCCATGGCGATGGGCAAAGCCATCGTTTCGACCCCCGCCGGCGTCAACGGCCTCGATCTCGAACCCGGCCGCGACTTCCTTCTGGGCACAACCGGCGCCGAAATGGCCGAAGCGATCCTCGCGCTCTTCGCCGACCCCGAAAGAAGGCGCGCCGTCGAGCGCCAAGCGCGTACGACCGTCGAGCAGCGCTTCGACTGGGACGTCATCGCCGGCCAGCAGAACCGGTTGTACCGGGAATTGTGCCGTCCGTCCGGCTCCCCCTGTAGTTAAACTCTACAGTATTCTCTTTATCCCGCCGATGGATAATCAGCTTGATGCAGTCTCCTCGGGCAGTCCGGCGGTTTCGGTCATGGCCGGTTGTGATCGGGGGTTTGGTCTGCCTCGGCGCGGGACTGGCGGCATGGTGGTATTGGTCGGCCAGCAGGGTGGACCAGAATCGGGTCTGGCGCATCGGCGCGGACCACGCCCCGCCCTACTACTTCCTTCGGCCTGACGGGCGGATCGAAGGTCTCGCGGTCGATGTCCTCAACGCCGCGGCCGAGCGCAGCGGCGTGAAACTGGACTGGGTGCCTGTCGAGGCCCCCGAAACACTGGACGATGCCTTCCAGTCCGGCCGGGTCGATCTGTGGCCCGCGGTGGCCGAGACACCGGGCCGGAAGGAACGTTGGGAGTTCACGGAACCCTGGCTCGAAAACTCCTACGGCCTGCTCACTCGAACCGGCACCGATCCCCGCATCGACAAAGTCGAGGATGTGGCCGGGCGGGTGATCGCCCTCCGGGGTTCAGCCATTTTCCGGCATTTGGCGGGCAGCAATCTTCCAAAGGCCACCTGGATTGAGTATCCGCACAGGGAGGAGACGGTGCAGGCGCTCTGTCGCGGGGAGGCGGCGGCGGCGGTAGTCGAAGTCCGGTTCCTCGACACAATCATGATGGAGAGGCCCGAAGGCTGTGAGACGGCGAAGTTCCGGCTGATCATGATTCCCGGGGCGACGACTCAGTTGAGAATCATGAGCACGGCGGAAGCGGAAGACGAGGCGCGCCGCCTGCGCCGGGCGATCACCTCGCTGGCGCTCGAGAACCGATTGACCGCCACGCTCGAGAAATGGTCCGCGCTCGCCTCGCAGGATACCCGCTCGGCTTACGAACTCGAACAGGCAGTCCAGATCCAGAAAATCACCCGGTATGCCCTGGCCGCCCTTGGACTGGGGCTCTTGCTGTTTGCGTGGCTGTACCGGCAATCGGCCCGTCAGCGCAAGGCGGCACAGAGAGCCATGCGCCTCGCCGAAAAGGCCAATGCGGCCAAAAGCGAATTTCTCGCCAATATGAGCCACGAAATCCGCACGCCGCTGAACGCCATTGTCGGCATGACCCAACTGGCGATCGAGGGCGAGCAGGACCAGGCCAAGCGCGAAGAACTGGAATCGGTGCGCATCTCGGCCGAGGCGCTGATGCAGTTGATCAACGACATCCTGGATCTGTCGAAGATCGAGGCCGGCCATGTGCGAGTCGATACCGCGCCATTCAACCTCCAGCGCCTGATCGAGGAAGTGATGGTGATGTTCCGGCCTCATGCGGTGGCCCGGGGCCTGGAACTGCGCTGCGACTACGATGACGGGATGGGCGAACACTTCACCGGCGATGCGGTCCGCCTCCGCCAGGTGTTGACCAACCTGGTGGGCAACGCCGTCAAATTCACCAACGAAGGCGAAGTTTCGATCGAGGTGCGGCGCGTCCGGAAGAACCTTCGGAAATTCGTCCGGATCGCGGTCCGCGACACCGGAATCGGGATCCCTTGGGAAGCGCAGGCACGCCTGTTCCAGAAGTTTCAGCAGGCCGATGCATCGACATCCAGGACCCACGGCGGAACCGGACTCGGCTTGGCTATTTCCCGCCAACTCGTCGAGTTGATGGGCGGAAAAATCAAGCTCGATAGCGTCCCCGGCGAGGGTTCGACATTCTCGGTGGAACTCGATCTCGAACCCGTGCGGGACGGCGTGGAAATCCCGGACGAGCAGGCGCTGTTGCAGGAGCCGGCCCCCGCGTCCAGTGGCAGGGGGCGAATTCTCGTGGCCGAGGACAACGCGCTGAACCAGAAGGTGATCCTTCGGGCTCTGGAACGAATCAACTGCGACGTCGATATCGCACACAATGGCGAGGAAGCCCTCAACCTGTGGACCCGGCAAAACTACGACCTGGTCCTGATGGACTGCCAGATGCCCGTGGTCGACGGCTACGAAGCCTCCGCGCGGATTCGCAAGGCCGAGCGGCAGACCGGACGGCGGATCCCGATCATTGCCGTCACCGCCAATGCCCTCGAGTCCGAGCGCCTCCGGTGCATCGCGGCGGGCATGGACGACTATATCCCCAAGCCGTTCGATCTCGAACGGCTGAGGGAGACCGTGATGCGCTACACGGAGCGGGCTACTTCGCCTTCCCCTTCTTCTTCTCGTAACTCGCGGTGATGTTCGAATACACCCCGCCGCGCGGCAGAAACTCCCCGTGCACGCTCATCTGCCACGGCTGACACGCGCGCACGCAGTCCTTCAGGAACCGGTTCACGACATTTTCCTGGAAGATCCCCAGGTTCCGGTATTCGAGCATGTACATTTTCAGGGACTTCAGCTCGAGACAGAGCTGGTCCGGGGTGTATTCAATCGAGATCGTGCCGTGATCCGGAAGCCCCGTTCGAGGGCACACTGACGTGAACTCCGGCAGCGTGATGTTGATCACATAGCCTTCGTGGAACTGGTTGGGCCAGCACTCAATCTCGGGCAATGCCGCATCGAGCCCCGCGGCAGCGTGTTCATCCGTGTAGAGGGGGTTGGCTTTCTTCTTGGCCATGATCTAATTCTCCGACAAAAACCGGCGCAACATTTCAAGAAAAAGTCCGACATCGGTCACCACGCCGTGGGCCTGGCCGGTGCCCCGGTCGCTCAACTTGGTGGCGACCGCCGGATTGATGTCCACACAGACCGTCTTCACCCAGCTCGGCAGCATGTTTCCGGTCGCGATCGAGTGCAGCATCGAGCCCAGCATCAGCACCAGCCCGGCCCCCTGGATCTGCTCCGCGTAGGCGTCCTGGGCGGCATTCATGTCCGTGATCGTGTCGGGCAGCGGTCCATCATCGCGCAAGCTGCCCGCCAGCACGAACGGCACCTTGTTCTTCACGCACTCGAACAGCACGCCCTGGGTGAGAACACCCTGCTCGACCGCCGCGGCGATCGACCCGGCGTGATAGATGGCGTTGATCGCACGCATGTGATTGCGGTGCCCGTGCTCGTCCTGGCGGCCGTCCGACATCCGGATCCCGAGCGAAGTGCCGATCATCGCGGCTTCGGCGTCATGCACGCCCAGCGCGTTGCCCGCCAGAATCGCCCCGATCCAGCCGTCACGGATCAGCGCCGACAGAGGCGCCACGCCGCCGGTATGCACCACCACCGGTCCGGCCACCACCACCACCTTCTGCCCGTTTTCCCGGCAATGGCGGATCAGATTGGCCGTCTGCCGGACCGCCGTCTCCACCTGGCGCTCGCTCGAAATGCCGTTCGACATGAACGCGAACGAAAGCCGGTCGCGCTCCTTCGATTCCGGAATCACCCGGATGCCGCGCATGCCCGAAACCACCAGATCCCCCGCGCGAATATCGCGCAGACGGACACAATATGCTCCGCCGTCCTTCCACACGATCAGCGCGTCCATCCGCTGCCGCCGGACTTCGTGCCACTGGCCATCCCGGCGCACCATCGTCCGGTGGTTCGTCGTCGAATAGAACTCCGGCGGCGCACAGCGGTCCCGTTCGATCCGGAACCACTCGGCATCACCGCCTTCCACCGGCGCGCAGCCCAGCATCAGCAACTGGCTGAGCATCTTGTCGAGCTGAGCGGGCGTCGGGGCGCTCACTTTGAGCCGCAGGTGCGAGGGTTCGCTGTTCGTCTTGCCGATATGGAATCGCTCGACTTCAAACCGGCCGTCGTACTCGACAACCGTGTCGAAGATCATTTCCATGATGTGCGAATCGATGAGGTGGCCTTCGGCTTCCACCACCTCAGTCAGTTGCTGCTGTTCGGGCATCGTATTGGGGTCAGCTCTCAGGATAGCGTGCCCGCCAACGGACACGCGCTCCCGGCCCGGCTAACCCCGGGGCGTCAGAACCGCCATTCCATGCCAATCAAAGGGAACAGCCCCAGTTGATCGTTCACCTGCGGCTCGTTCAGCCGCCGGTTCCAGGTGTAGCCCGCCACATTCTGACGGTTGACGACGTTCTGCACGCCCAGGAAGACCAGCAGCGGCTTGTCGCGAACCGTGAACGTCCGGTCGAGCCGGATGTCGATGCGAACATAAGCCGGCAGGCGCTCCGCGTTCACCCGGTCGAGATCGAAAATGCCGCGCCGCTGCGCCACCGAAAGCGTTTCATTGAACGGCGTGAACGGCCGCCCGCTCAGATAGGAAGCGCGCGTCGAAAGCTCCCACTTCGGCGTCAACCGGTAGCCGCCGACGAAATTGGCCACAAACGGATAGTCGAACGAACCGGGCCGGAGAATCCCGTCCAGCCCGCCATGGCGGGCCTGCGAAATCGCGAAATTCGCCTGACCGAACCATTTGTTGTTGAACTTCTTCTCCATGAACAGCTCAATGCCCTGCGCGCGGCCCCGCCCGCCCGACGTCAACGGCAGCAGCACCTCGCGGACGTCAAAAGTGTCGCCGATGTTGGCAAACGAAAGCTGCGGAATGTCGCGCGAAACCGGATAGTCGCGGTAGTTCTTGCGGTAACCCTCGAGCGTGATCCGGAAGTCCGGCGAGACGAGGTACGAGAAACCCGTCACGAAATGATCGGCCCGCAGCGGGAGCATCGTCTGCGTCTCCGGGAATGCCGCCAGGAACAGGAACAACGGCTGCTGGTAGTATGTCCCGAACGACGCCCGCCAGCTCAGTTTCTGGGTCATCCGGACCGAGACTCCGGCGCGCGGGGACACCCGCGTCCGGTTCAGGATCGAGTAGTCGTCCACCCGGCCCCCGAATGTCAGATTCACCCGCGATCCCAACTGCCGCGAGGCCTGAAAATAGCCCGAAGACTGGTATGCCCGGAATCCCCGGTTCAGCGAGAACGGGTACACGTCCGGAATCTCCGAGTACGGCGTGTCACTGCCAAAGGGCGACAGCACTTTGTAGTTCAGATTGAAGACCTTGAAAGCGCCCCCCGCCTGCACCTTCTCCAGAAACGGCACGGCGAGCGTCAGGTCATACTTCAGCGTGGTTTCGCGTTCCCGGCTGTTGTCGTCAAAGACCGTCGGACTCGATCCAATCAGATCGGGCAGCGGCACACCCGCCGGAGGCACGCCATTGCGAACCAGATCCCGGACCGTGGAAACCGTGGTCGCCTCGGAATGGGTCAGCCCCAGCAGACCGACGCCCCGGGCCCCGAAAAGCCGCTGCCAGTTCAGGCCCGTCGCCGCCCGCGTGCCCCGATAGCGGATGTCCAGATTGTCCAGTTCTTCATCCCCGGTCGAGCTTTCGCGCGCCCCGAGGCGGATGTCATCCCAACCGGAGAGATTGGCCGCCCAGATCCGGTCTCGCGGCGAAAGATCGTAAACCACTTTGGCGTTGATCGAATAATTGACCGGAACGCCGCCGATGCCGATGTCGTCGGTGAAGAAATCCAGAAACGAACGCCGGGCGGACACCACCCACGAGCCCCGCCCCTGGTTGATCGGTCCCTCCAGAACGCCGCCCGCGCCCGCAAATCCAACCGTTGCACGGCCTTGCAGACGATCACGCGCGCCTTCGCGCTGGGTGATCTGAAGCACCGAGGAGGCCCGGTTGATGTACGGAGCGGGGTAGCCGCCTGTCAGAAAGGTGGTATCGGCGATCAGGGCCGGGTCGAGGATCGAGACGGTGCCGCCCGCGGAGGCGAAATTGGCGAAGCTGTTGATATTGGGGACCTCGATGTTATCGACAACAAAGAGGTTCTCGACCGGCGAACCGCCCCGGACGATGATGTCGTTGCGGAAATCGTTCGAGCCGACCAGAACGCCGGGCAGCGTCTGCAGGTAGCGGGAAATATCCTGAAGGGCTCCAGCGGACTTCAGAATTTCGTTGGGCTGGACGAGGAAAGCCGAGTTCTTGACCTCTTCGGGGACACTAAAAACGGCTTCGGTGACCGTAATTGACTGCTGGACAGCCTCAATTTGCGGCAGGGTGATCTCGAGGCGAGACTCGAGGCCGGCGCGGATCTCGACACCCTCCGAACGCACCGGCGGCCGGCCCGGCGCATCGACAACCAGCGTGTAAATACCTGCACGCAAATCACTTAACCGAAACGACCCACCGGGGCCCGACTGCACACAGCGGCCGGAACCCTCCAGACAGACCTCGATTCCGGCTTCGGCAACCGAACCAGAAAGGCTGCCAGTCCCGGTCGTATCCTGGGCGAAACCGGCCGCGGCAACGGCGAAGAAGATGGAAAGAAGACGGATAATGTACATGGACTCAATTACTTGGGATTCGGCCGGACTGAAACCGGAGAGAATATTTTTCAGTGCACACGGCGCCTGCAATGACTATTGTCTGTGTACAATAGACAAATGGCAAAGCAACCGAAGACCGAACTGGCACTGGATGCGGACTCGCCGATTCCCGTGTACCGGCAGATCGCGGATCTGATCCGCTCACGACTGGTCTTTCAGGAAATCCGCCCCGGCGAGACTCTGCCGCCGGGGCGCGATCTGGCGCGCGAACTGGGCGTCCACCACAACACGGTGGCGCAGGCCTACCGGCAGTTGGCTGCCGAAGGCTGGGTGGAACTGAAGCGGAAGACCGGGGCGAAAGTCCTCCACAAGATCGCGCCCGCGGCGTCGCCGGATGTGACGGAGTATTACCGGAGGCGATTGCGGTCCGTCGTCGCGGCGATGTGGAGCGAAGGCGTGCCGGTGCAGGAGATCCGGGCTGAGTTGGAGGCGATGGCGGCAGAGATTTAACCGGTTGAGAGGAATTGGAGGGTGGGGCCGGGGAGGGATCCGGCCCCATGTTTGGTGTAGAGGCCCGGGGACTGGGAGTCTCAGGGCCTCTGTCAGAGGGGCTTGCGAGGAGCTGGGCCTCCTCGCGGGGATGCAAATTAAGTCGATGACGACTTATGTTGATCCCAATATACATTGAAGGCATCGAGGTCTGCAACTCTTATTTGATTAATTTTCATTCAAGACTATATGATCCCGTTATCCGGCGGGATCACTCCGGGCGGCGGCCCTGTTGGGCCCATCGCTGGAGGTCGGTGAGGCCGCGGACGATTTCGGGGACGGGGATGGTGCAGTGGCCGTCGGCCTTGACGTAGCGCTGAAGGAAGAGGTGGGCGGCGCCGGCGCGGGTGGCGAGGTCGGCGTAGTAGTTGGGGACCGAGGCGGGGATGAGGGGGTCGTAGGTGGTGTGGATGGCGAGCAGGGGGCGGGTGAGGCGGCCGTGGGGCGTGTAAAAACGGAGGATGTATTCGGTGGCGCGGGGGTTGGCATCGTAGCGGCGGACGCCGTCGTTGAGGGCGTTGTCATCGGCGGTGCCCTGGTAGATGGTGCTGCGGTTCGAGAAGGGGTTGCCGCCGGTGCGTTTTTGGAGTTCCTGGAGGATGGAGGTGAAGAAGACGAGCGTGCCGGCGAGGTCCTTATTGTTCCGGATGAGGGTGAAGCGGCGGAGTTCGGCGGCTTTGGCCTCGTTCTGGTCGAGGAGGGCGAGGATGCGGGCGGTTTCCGGACCGCCGCCGGTGTAGGAGGCGGGCACCTGGTCCGGCGGGGGCAGGGCGCCAGGGAAGAGGTAGTCGAAGACGACGCGGTAGTCGAAGGGCTGGCGGGTCATGAAGAAGGAGGCGGGGGCGAGGGGGCCGCAGAGGGCGAGGCCGCCGTCGTAGAGGGAAGGGAACTGCTCGATGAGGGTCATGGTGAGGAAGCCGCCCATGGAGTGGCCGAGGACGTAGGTCTGTTTGGGCTTGCCGTGTTTGGCGATGAAGTGGCGGACGAGGGCCTGGGTATCCTGAACTGCCTCCTCGATGGCCCAGCCTCCGGCGGCGTAGCCGGACTGGATGACGGCGGCGCCGGATTGGGTGAGAGTGGAGAGGGGCGTGGGTTTGTCGGGGGAGAACTTGCCGGGCGAGCCCGCGTAGCCGTGGCAATACACGAGCAGGGTGCCATTCCACTCGGCGGGCATCTCGATCATGAATTGCGCGCCGTTGATTTCGCCGGTTTCGCGGGTTTGCGCGGCCAGCGGGAGCAGGGAAAGCAGGAGCAGGGTGACAATCCGCATGGGGGGAATTGTCGCAGATTCAGGGGGCAAGTGCGCGGGCGAGTTCGGCCTCGGTCTGGGCGAGGCGGGCGGGGTACTGGAGCAGTTCGCGGACGTGGGCGTCGCCACGGGTTTCGTAGAGGGCTTCGACGGCGGCGAGGGCGTAGGCGTAGGCGAGCGCGGCGGCTTCGGGGGCCATGGCGCTCCAGGAGCCGCCCAGACGGGCGAGCGGGGGCAGAGCGCCGGCGGCGACTTTGCCGCGAATGGCTGCCCGCTGCGGACCGCTGAGGCGATCGCCGGACCAGCGCTGGGCCATGCCTTCATGAAACCAGGCGGGAAACGAGCCCCGGCGGGCGAGGCAGGCATGGACGATTTCGTGGGCGAAGGTCTGGCGGAGCTGACTGGTGACAGTGGCGCCTTGCGGGGCGGCGACACGGATGCGTCCGTCAAACTGCGCGGCGCTCCATTCCGCCGCGCCGGTGGCGGCGCGGTAGCGTTCGGGGGTGTGAACGACGACGGTGACCTGCTCGCCAAGGTCGCAGCCGAGCGCGGCGTCGAGGCGGGCGTATTCAGCTTCGAGGGCGTTGACCATGGCGGCGGCGGCGGCGGGCGCGAGGCTCAACTGGTCGTAGCGGAGGACGAAGCGGCTGCCACGCAGGACGTGGTCGCTGTTGTCGTGGGCCGATTCGCGTTCGGCGCGGGCAGCGAGCGCGGCGACCTGCGGATTGGCCTCGAGGGCGAGCGAGCGCTGGAAGTAGGCGCGCGCCTTGGCGGGCTGATCGCTCTGAAGGGCCGCAAGGCCAGCCAGGGCCAGCACGTTGGGGCCATCAGCGCCTTCGCGCGCGAGGGCGTACTCAAAGAGCTGCAACGCCTGACGGGGCTGGCAGATCGGAAGAGCACACGTCTGAACTCCAGTCACTGACCAATCTCGT
>ERZ761609.870-NODE-870-length-31008-cov-15.577068_pt1 | contig 31008 bp, 27 predicted proteins | sample MGYA00511163_ERZ761609 | MGnify/ENA primary metagenome ERZ761609 (study PRJEB28899, sample SAMN02445070) | bioreactor sludge metagenome | biome: EBPR sludge | place: Australia: Brisbane, Thorneside Wastewater Treatment Plant | collected 2011-12-16 ...
GGCGTGTGCACGACCCAGCCGTCGGCCGCCGCACTGCGCGGGTGCTGCGTGCAGGCGATCGGCGCCAGGGCAAGGCTGCCGTGCTCCAGCACGGTGCCGTCCGGATAAACCGGCGGCGACAGGCGGCGCAACCAGTAGGCCGGTTGCCAACGGTAGCGCGCGGCATCCCACTCAAGATCGTGGTTGCCGCTGCTGACCACCACGGGCACCGGGCTGGCCTGCAGCCATTCGCCCACCCAGGCCATCTGGGCGGGCACATCGGGCAGGCGGTGATCGAGGAGATCGCCGCTGATGACCAGCGCATCGTGCGCCGGCGCGTCGTTGCGCAGCCAGTGAAACCAAGGCCGACGGAAATGAAGATCGGAAACGTGTAAGAGATGCATGACGGAAGGAAGTTACGGGTTGGATGTGTCGCGGCCGCGCGACGGGCACGGCCACACCGGCCTCTGCGCCGCCAGAAGCGGCGGCGAAGGCATCAACTCCCCGGAATCGCGGGGCACGGCGGAGCCGTGTCCTTCCGCCGACGCCAGACTTCAGCTTCGGCCGCGGGACACCGCTCCCCCTGCCCCGGACCGAATCCGGGGCTCATCATCATCGAAGATCAATGCGTGAATCATAGGCTGGGTTGGGTTGAGGTTATGAAGCGCCGCAGCGCTTTCCAAAATATCATGGTGGACTGTAGGGCGGGATCGCTGATCCCGCCGGGCCAACGCCGGTTTGACCGCTTCAGGCCGCCGCCGGCGGCGAGACCTTGCGGATCAGCAACTGGCGCGGGCCGCCCGGCGTGCACCAGGTGAACGTGTCGCCTTCCGTGAAGCCGATGAGCCCCATGCCGAGCGGCGCGAGGATCGACAGCCGGCCCGCAGCGCCATCGGCGTGCTCCGGATAGACGAGCGTGTAGGTGTCCACTTCGCCGCTCTCAAGGTCCTGGACCTCGACCTTCGAGCCCATGACCACGACGGTGTGCGGCAGCAGCTCGGGCGGCAGCACATCGGCACGCTCCAGTTCGGCGCGCAGCGGTTCCAGCGTGGCCCGCAGGCGCGGCTGGGACTTAATCACTATGTCCACCAGCATCCGCAGACGCAGATGATCGGAGGTGGAAATACGGAGCAGAGGCAGGGTCGTTGAGGTCATGGCATTCATGATGGTTTAAGAGTTAGGATTTGGGATTTAGGATTAGAATTTTGAGGTTAGAAGTTAGGATTTAAGCTTTAAGGGTCTTGGGATTTGTGAGCGGACAAAGTCCGCGAAACAGGCAGGGCAAATCCGGGAAGCATCCGGGGAGATCGAGGCCCGTGCGACGGGACCACGCAAAGCACGCGCGGTCGCCGGAAAATTCAGGGCGACCGCGTCAGGTGAGCACTTGTGTGCTCGGCAGCACTGGGTGCAGCGGTTTCACAAGGGATATCCTGCGCACCAAAACCGGAAGCACAAGCCCGAAGGGGTGAATCATAACACAGAAGCGCGAAGAAAGAAGGCGACTGTGCCTAAAATCTCACTGACCCCGCGACTGTGGAAGCTGGGCATCACGTCGCGCCTGCGCTCGGCGGAGCACTTGACGCCTGCCGCGGCCTACGCTTTGTTGCCGCCATGAAAGCCAACTGGATCGAGCGCGACGGTCAGGTGATCGATCTGCCGAATCTCACGGCGGTCGTTGAGAAAGACGGCGCTTGATTTGTATCGCGTTGCCCCGAATTGGGTGTGGCGAGTCAAGGCAAGACCCGCACGGAAGCACACCGGATGCTCGCCGAGGCGGTGGAACTGTGGCTTGGTGCGGCGAGTGCGGCCGAGATCAAGTGGCGTTTGCGGGCCGGGTCACGCGTCGTGCGACCGCTGACTCTCGCTCATGCCTAAGCCGCTGCCATCACGACCGCGCAGTTGAACTGCTTCGTTAGGTCAGCAGGCAGGAAGTTGGGATATTCACCCGTCCCAGCCATGCGATAGGTGAAATTAGGACAGAACTCGTTCCACTGCTCTTGCGACCATTCAGACTTAAAGGGGGAATATAAACTACGCTTCGCCATTTTATTTTTTAGCTTCGTTGAACGGGATGTTGACGATGACGGGACGCTGGCTCTTGACGCCCTTACCAAAAGCGACCGCCTGCAAGAACTGGAGATTGGGAATGGTCTCAGTGTGCGTCTTACCAAAAAAATTCTCGAAGAAGGCGAGGTTCGTCGCATCGAAGCAGGTGAACGCGATAATGGTGTTGCACTGCGTCAGCACCGTCTTGCTGACGTTCGCCGTGCGCTGCGCGATGACAAGTAGGCCAATGCCATACTTGCGGCCTTGGAGCGCAATCTGCGCAATCTTGGCCACGAGGCCCTTAGAGTCGAAATCGCCAACGCCTCCGGTCTCCGGCATGACAGTGTGTGCCTCTTCGACGACCAACAGCACACGTGGACATGTATCGGCGTTGTCGCGCGCAAAATGCAGCAGAGCCGTCAAATAAACCTCCGTGATGAAGATGCTAGCTTTGGTATTGGAAATCTCATCAAGCCTAATGATGCCAAGGCGCTTGTCGCCGTCCTTAGATGTCAGGAAATCCGCCAGCGATCTGGTGACACTTTCACGCAGTTTGTCCGCGAATCCCTTGAGCACTTTCTTTTCCGCACCGCCGCCGTAAGCCCCCGTCTCTGCTTCAAAGAGCTTGGCCCCTAAATCTACGGCCAGCTCTGGCGAGATGGAGAGGTCGTGCGGCTTCAAGTCGGCCAATTTCCCTTCGTAACGAGAGGTCAGGTCGATACAGATGACCTTAGTGCCCTTGTCGATGGCGTGACGCAGCAAATCGAAAGCTAACTCGGTTTTGCCAGCGCCTGTGACGCCGATGATGGCAGTGTGGTATTCCATCATGTCAGCAAAATCCCCGGCAATATTGATTTCAGTGCCCGGAATGGTGCCGTAAACGAATTCCTTTCCGGTCAGCTTGATGGCATCTGTGCCGAAGTCCTTCGGCACAGAAAAGACGGGGGTATTCATGGCCGGAAGCCACGGGTATTTCAGAAATCCTCGCGACTCGTCCAAGACACCGAGCTGAGACGCCTCAGCTAACTGGTAGCCGTGTTTGTTCGACTCCAAGCCTTCCTCTTTCGTATGCCCTTCGGCAATCTGATAGTAGATGCGTTTGTCCCCTGCTCGTGACCATACCAACATGCCCTCGTAACAGGGGCCTGGATCCCATGTGTGGAATTTCAGTTGCCCGATCGTCGAATCCACATCGACGAAACCGAGCAACTTAGAACCAGCATCACCGCCGAGGAGTTCGAGGCTGGTCTTGGTGGGCTCAACCCACTCATAGAGACAACCAGAATCCAGACCCTTCATGATCGGTTCCGTCATCGGAATGCAAAGCCCGGTTGCTAACGTCTGCTGCTCCTTCAACTGCTCATAAAGCGGCACCACATGACTCTGCTGACCATTGCTCTGTTGTAGAATGAAAACCTTTTCTAAATTCCATTTTACTTCCCCATGAAGGGTGACGTGGATGACATTGGGCGCATCAGTGCGGACCACTTGCCCGACAATGCTGTAACCGCACCGTTTCGCGCGAAAAGCAGATAGCATGTCGGGCACACGAAGCGGCCAGAGCGCGAGGAAGACGCCCCAAAAAACCACCAGCTTTGCTGTGGCGGGTGAAGTAACGCCATAAAAGGAAAAAACCGAATAAAGGAAAATGACCGAGTAGAGAACGCGCGCTTTGCCAAAAATAACTGCCGGGCGATGAGTGACGTTCGCTACCTTAGCGCGCCAGCCAAAGAGCGCCGGGCCTGAGCTTACGGCCACGCAAGTCATAGCCAGCACCGAGACAACGATGCAGTAGCTAAACAACAACCACCACAATGCAGGGGTGGGAAGACCGTAGATCGGGATCAGTGTGAGCATCCCCATCAGACCGTTAATCGCTGAGTCGGCGGGCTTGGTAAATTTAGCCTCCAGCAGAGCGCTCCCGATGACGATGAGGAGAAGAGCGTTTTGAAATATAACAGCGTCCTCGGTATCGTTGGGAATCCAGAGCCCAGTGATGTTTCGTGAAAGTAGGCAGATCGCCAATAAGCTGCCGAGCAAGATAAGGACCCGCGTCCATGGTTGGCTGGTTTTGGTCTCGTCGCTCATACGGGGCAAGTGTGCGTGCTTATAACGCTACAACTACAGGGACGAGCGAGATCAGGCCCGCTCGTCCCAATGGAAGGCGTATTTTAGGCAGCCTCCTCCGTGCTGAGTTGCCGCCAGACCAGCACAAACTCGCGGCATCCGCGTTCGATCAGAGCGATGTAGGCGGCAGTGTCGTCGGGGGCGACCGTGACCCGCCGCTGGATGCATTCCATCACCATGCAGATGGAGTGCTCGGGCGCGCGCTTGCCCGTCGCGGCCTTGAGGCACCACATGTATTGCATCGTGGCGACGATCTCGGCACCACGCCTGCCGAGTTGGTAGGTGTGATCTTTCGCGAGATAAAACCGAGCAGAACCCACCAGCGGCACCCCGTTGCGTTCACCGTGGACGATGAGGTCGGGCGTGACCGTGACGGTGATGTCGGGAAATTCCAGTGTGGCGTTCAGCTTGTGCGGCGGCGTGCGGAAGGTGACGTTCTGCGCTTGGATTTTCGGAGCGAGCTGGAGCAAGGCGAGAAACGCTTCGCGCGTGATGCGGTTGTCGATGTCGAGCCAATCACGGGTCGGACTGGTCGTCGTCCTGCTCGGGAGGCTCTTGATAGCGCGCTGAATAATGGAGGGGCTGGATGCGCCGCCTTCCAGAAACTCCCTAGCCGGAGTGCGAAAGGCGGAGTAGTAGGGCGCAAATCCTTTGTTCTGATGACGCGCTCGCATCACCTGCCGCACAATGCTCCGGCGGCGTTCGGGGGTCTTCGCGACGATGAAGTCGGCGATCTTGTTGGCTGAGACTTTAATGTTCATAGGCGATATAGTTCCGGCGTTGTCCACTGAGCGGTTTGCTTGAGCTGTTAGGTTGCGAGGAGGTTTGGACGACGCGCGGAGCGGGTTGGCCTACGGCAACAAGTGAAAAGTGGCGGCATTTGCCCCCACGGAAAGAACTCGGAAATTTGACTTGCCATGCATTCCGGCTATACTGCCTAATACTTGGTTAGTTTTTCCACTTGCTCGTATTAGCCGTGAGCATGCCAATAGATGGGCAAAACGCCTTATCCATTATAGGAAAACAACTTATAAAAATACCCGATGCCGATTAGCATCAAAGGACGGTCTGACCTGCGCCAAATTGGCTGAGTGAGTGGGACGCTGTCGCACTTTGCACGCTGACTAATGTCTCATATCAGCAAATCTGGATGCATGAGTGACTCAGCAGGAGCCGGTGCCAAGGACGCAACCAAACCGGACTCACGCAATAAACTCACTGCATACATGGGCGTTCCGACGACCGACTGGGTCAATTGCATTGCAGACCGGGCTTATGAATTCTAGTCAATGGCTATAAACAGCTTATAGACTGACGTAATTTAGTCTGTCGCTCCTATCGCGTAGAATCGGTGTCTGCGTCGCTCGCCATCTCGACTCGGCCCTTCACTTTATCCCCAGCCCATCGTCCTTCACGGAGAACGTGACAACAGTTTCCCCGCGACTCGCCTCCGGCGGGTGAACTTCGCCGCCGATGAGGGCGCGGGCGAGCTTGGTCTCGATGTGGCGTTGCAGGAAACGCTTCAGCGGACGCGCGCCGAAGACGGGGTCGTAGCCTTTCTCGGCGGCCCACTCCTTCGCCTGCTGGTCGAGCGTCACGGTCACGCGGCGGTCGGCCGGTCTAAATTTCCGGGGAACCCGCGGTTTGGGCTTTGAGCGCGCGGGCGATCTTCGCGGTGTTGTCGGCGGAAACGCCGGCTTCGGCAGCGCACGGCTCCCACTGGCCAAGGGCTGCCGCCACTTGGTCGATGACCGCATTCAACTTGGGCACGGTGGCCACGCCGCACGCGCGGCCGGTCACAATAAAATCCTCCCGCGTGATGCCCACACGTTTGCCGGCGACCGACATCTGCTGGGTGGCCGTCCATTTGCCGGGCTCGGGGTTGTGGGCGTAGCAAACGTCGTAAGCCGGCGCCAGTTCCCACCGGCCGTCTTCGGTGAGCAGGAAACCGAAATTCTTGGTGTGATCGTCGCGGTTGCAGCCGAGCACGTTGAAGACCATCCGCCGGAAGCCCTCCAACTTGGCTTCGGGCGCCAGGTTCAGTTTCTCGATCACGGCAAAATAGTCCTCGTAGGCGTGACCGTGGGCGCCGGGCGCGGCGTAGGCGAGGTGCGCCAGGCCGAAGAGCGAGGCGAAGTGACGCTTGCCCCCGCCGTCGGGACGATCAAAGCGGCGGGTCATGAAGTGGGCGCGGCTGCCTTCCTCGAACAGACGGCATTCGGCCATCGTGATCTCCGCCCGCCGGGCCATGAGGTGGTAGGCGTATTCGATGCGACCGTAGCCCTGCGGATCACGGACGCCGTCGAAGGCCGCGGTCACGCCATCGAATTTCATCAACCAGTGCTCAAAGCCCGCCGGGGCCTTGGCTTGGCCGGAGCGCACCTCTCCGGTTGTCGGATTGAGGGCGATGACCGCCTTGGCGCGGGCACCACCCGCCGAAGTGCCGACCCGCAGGATTTCATTCAACTCCTCCTCACTCCCCAAGCCAACGGTCAGGCCCTCCCGTCGCGCCAGCGCCGCCGAGGCGAGTTCGACCAGCCTGTCCACCTCAACGCGTTCCGACCTCGAGTTGCGCTCCCGGAGGGACGGCCGAAATTCCAATGCGCCCATGCCGCGGTTGCCGATGTAGCACAGCCGCTCCAAGGGGGAAAAATCCGCCGGCGACCGCCCCTGCTGGCGCAGCCAGTCGTTGATCAGTGCATTGCCATAGGTATCCGGCAGGCTGTCCGCGAGCAACCCGGGCAGCCCGCCGAAGGATTCGTGCAGGTTGGCAAACTGATACGGCCCGGACCGGAGAGGCATCATCAACGGCGCCAGCTCCGCCCCGCTGCGCACAAATTTCGGGGTATATTCAAACGCAGCCAGCCGGCGCGTCGCATCCCAATAGGCGACGCCAGCCTTCACTCCCTGATAATACACATCGGCGAAGGGATGGGCCATGGTTAGCGCACGCGTTGGCGTTGTTTGCCGGCCAGTTTCTGCATTTCGATCGGGCTGGGCACCGGCGCGGGCAACAGGTTGATCAAAGCCTCGCGGAACCCCAGCGCTTGCAGCACACGGTTCAGCGATTCGACCGTGACCGACCGACCGTTTTCCAAGCCGGATAGCACGTGTTTGCTCACGGCCGCCTTCGCCGCGAGTTCCTCTTGCTTCATGCCCTGAATCACCCGTTGGTGGCGCACACGGTCTCCCAGCTCCTCAAGTTCTTTCATAATTCCTGTTTTTACAGGTTTTATTTCACTAAACAACAGTTAATTCCTGTTTTTACAGGTTTTATAATATACTTATTGCATCTTCTATTCCTGCATAATGTTACGGCAATGACCGGGGACCGCAGGAACGCACCCGCCGGAAGGTCTATCGCTCGTCAGGGGAGCAGGCCGGCACAAGGACGTGCCGGCCCACCTCATAGATGGAAGGAGACTGCGCCGAACCGACCACCCGTTCACTTCATCACCAGCGCATCGTCCTTCACGGTGAACTTCACCTCGCTGCCCTCGGCGACTTCGCCGCCGATAAGCGCGCGGGCGAGCTTCGTCTCGATGTGGCGCTGCAGGAAACGCTTGAGCGGACGCGCGCCGAAGACGGGATCGTAGCCCTTCTCGGCGGCCCATTCCTTCGCCTTCTTGTCGAGCACCACGGTCACGCGACGGTCGGCCAGGCGCTTGTTCAGGTCGGCCAGCAACAGGTCCACGATGGTCGTGATTTCCTCCAGCGTGAGCGGCTTGAAGAGGATGGTCTCGTCGATGCGGTTGAGGAACTCCGGTCGGAAGGAACGCCGCAGCTCCGCCATCACGCTCTCCCGCACGCTCTCGGGGATCGTGCTGCCGGTCACGCCGTCCAGCAGGAAGCGCGAGCCGAGGTTGGAGGTCATGATGATGACGGTGTTCTTGAAATCCACGGTGCGGCCCTGCGAATCGGTGATGCGGCCGTCGTCGAGCACCTGCAGGAGGACGTTGAACACGTCCGGATGCGCCTTCTCGATCTCGTCGAACAGGATCACGGCGTAGGGCTTGCGGCGGACCGCCTCGGTGAGCTGGCCGCCCTCGTCATAGCCGACGTAGCCCGGGGGCGCGCCGATCATCCGCGCGACGCTGTGCTTCTCCATGTATTCGACATGGACAAATAACTCACCCGTTTGACCCCCATACATTATGAAACTATTTTCTCCTCACATGACCCAACCGAAGATCTACAGCTACACCCGGTTCTCGTCGGAGCACCAGAGGCGTGGCGATTCGGTTCGTCGTCAAATCGAAGCGGCCGAGCTATGGAGCCAAACTGAAGGGAACGGCCTAGAACTGGACACCTCCCTGCGGGACGAAGGCGTTTCCGGTTTCTACGGCCGCAACGCGGAAATCGGTGCGCTAGGCACTTTCCTCAAGGCGATTCGCGAGGGACAGGTTGCGCCCGGATCTGTGCTGCTTGTCGAAAACCTCGATCGTATTTCTCGAAACGATCCTCTAAAAGCGATGCGCGTGCTCGAAACCGTCGTCGAAGCCGGTGTCGACGTCGTCACGTTGCAAGATCGACGTAGATATACGCGCGAGACGATTTCCCAAGACGTGACACACCTGATTGTTGCGCTTCTCACTTTTGCGCGTGGCAACGAGGAATCGCGCACAAAATCAAGGCGTCTTTGCGCAGTCTGGACCAAGAAAAGACGCGAAGCACAGGCCGGAAAAATCATTTCAACATGGGTGCACCCATGGCTACGAGTCGTGGGCGTGAAACGAGATGGCATCAGAAGCGACTTTTCTGGAGCCAAATATGTGTTGAATGAAACTAGGGCGAAGATCGTGAAGCTGATCTTCCAGTTGGCTCTTGCCGGCTGGGGCTATGGACGCATCGCACAGGAATTGAAAGCGCGTCGGGTAGCTCCGTGGGGCCGAGCCAAGTGGTCGATCACGCGTGTTTCCAAGGTTATTAAAAATCGCGCTGTGATCGGCGAGTTTCAGCCTTGTCGCTATGAAGGGGGAGCCTACGGCAAGCGAGTGCCTGATGGGCCGCCGATTCGAGGCTATTTTCCGCGGATTGTTTCGGATGCAGAGTTCCGCGCTGCGCAGCCGGAACCGGGTAGCGAACCTCGCGGGCGGCCTCAAAAGCACATCCGACTTCTGACCGGCATTCTATTCGATCCGCTCGACCGGCCGATGCACGTCCATGCAAAGGCCAAGGGAGCGTTCCCAACCTACTACACTGCCTTCAACCATTTGGAGCATTCCGAACGTGCCTTCCGGTGGTCGGCAGAACACCTGGAGCGGTGCGTCATTGCCGCTTGCCACGAGATCGACTGGGCGCGCCTGTATGCAACCCAGACCGACGAGCCGGACCGCCTTGCCAAGCACATCGCCGCACTTGCGCTCGAGGAAAAGGAAATCCATCGAAAGATCTCTAACGCCGCCAAGCATCTCTTGGAGGGGGCGCTTGCCGAAGCGGTCAAGAGCCAGGCGCGCGAACTCGAGGCTCGGCTCGCAGCAATTCACGTCGAGCGGACCGATGCGCAGACGCAATTGTTGAAGCTTCGCCGGGCAAACGCCGCGGCACCAAAGCTCGCTACTAGAGAGGTGCCAGCAGACCCTGTCAGGCGCGAAAGGCTGCGCACCGAGCTTCGCACGATGCTTGCCAAGGTGCAGGTCTGGCCGGATGGCCGAACACCGGATTCATTCTGGCAGCGGCCGTTTGCATACGCAAAGCAGATAGCCCCGCCATCGGCGCGGTTGTCAATCGCTCTGGGTGAAGTAATGGGTGCAATCCGGTTGTTATTTCGCAACGGGAGGGCCATCACCGCCTATGTCACCTTCGTGCGATCCGGAAAGAATCGTGACGCGAAAGTGATCGCCTTTGCTAAGCCGCAAGGGATGACTCCGGAGATATGGGATCGGATCTGTTCGTTTGTCGGAATGTATCGGAACGAAAAGGAATCAGAACCTCATGCTCCCAGGAAACGTCGTGCGGCTTAGAAGAGGTAAACACCCGAACCCCTTCATTGGCGCGCAGCATCATGACGATTTCGTGACCGGGAGGGATCGCCGCGCGGATTTCATGGATTCGAGACGTGTCGCGAGATTCACCCAGCACATTCATGCGGCGATCCCTCGCTTCGTTCGCGCTTTCCCACAGTCATACGGATTTCGTGTATGCAGACCTGTGCGAGGCGTTCGAAGCGTAAGTCCATACGAAGTTTTGGAACCACACATCATGTCGCTTCAATCGTGATGCGACGGATCTGCGGCCCGGGGCGGGCGCCGACCTTCGCCGAGTAGTTGAGGCGCAGCTCGCACAACCGGCCAAGATCGAGCGCGGTTCGTATTGGCGTGAGATCACGGCCCTCGATCACCACCTCCTCCCGGTCGGTGCGAATGACAAACGTCTCATGGTCCCCGAGCAAATGCTCCCAGCGCTTGAACTGGGCGGTGGGATAGGTGACCACCCGGTCGACCAGGACAAAACGGACAGCCACCGCATCCCCTCCCTTTTCAGCCAGTTCTCCCCAAGAATGCACGGGTCTGGCGAGCAGTCGCCTTGAATGTGCATGCACGTCCATGATCAGGCAGCCGAAAGTCGGACCGATGGTGACATGCGTGCTGCCCAGCGGGCACGCCAACCGTGAGGCGTAGGGCTCTCCCCTTCGACCAGACCGATGAGCTCACTGACGAGCTTGCGGTCGGAGGGCCGCATCATGGATTCGCGCGCGGCCTCCCTGTCGGTGGTGTAGATCATCTGGCTTTCGCGGAAGCGGGAGTTCGAGACATAGGCCTGTTTTAGGTTGCCCGCAGCGATGCCGGCTTCGGCCATGAGCAGAATGCCGCGGTCCACTGTCTTCCCCTGTGCGGCATGGGAGGTTGCGGCATAGCCATGGCTGAATTGGCGAAACCATGGCGGAACCGTGCGTCCACCCTTCAAGGTGAGGGCACCATCCGGAGCGATGGACGCCACCTCGACCAGATCACCATTGCGCAGGTTGGCTGGCTTTGCGTTGGCCCGGATCAGAAGACGGTCGCCGGGCGCCACCGGGAGCTCCGCCGTGGAGCCAACGGTAAAGCCTCCGCACCGACTCGGTTCGATCCGCCGTTCAGCACCCGCTGCATCACGCAGCACCAGTTCCCTCCCTTCTACCCGGACAACCGTCGCTGAATCATATCGGCTGAAGCCACCAACATCCCGGTAAAACAGGAGCACATCACCGGCACGGTAGTTCTGGCTGCGACGGCGCTCTTCCACCGTCCATTTGAAGGGCTCCACGGTGGCAAAAACCCGGTCTTCGCCGGCAAGCACGCCGGCATCACGCAACCGTGCCCTGACCGCGGCCGTAAATGCACGGATTTCCTCCCAGACCGGCGAGATCGCCAGGCATGACTTCCCGGCGCGGACGGTACGCACATAGTCCGCGGCCGCGGTCGCAAACATGGCCGATTCCTGGCGGATTTCCTGCACCGCACCCAGCCGGTTGAACTCATTGAATGCCCCGAAGGCATCTCCCCGGGCCAGCCTTGCGACGGCCCTGCGGTAGACCGGATCGTGTTGCCGGCGGATTTCCGTCAGACGGATAACCGGCACCCGGGCAAACTCCTGCAGGCAGCGGAGCGCGTCACCGGCCTCGACGGAATGATGCTGCTTCGTGTCCCCCACCAGCAGAAGCCGGTTGCCGTTGTGGTCGGCCAGCCGGCAGAGATAGCGCATCTGAGTGACCGAGATTAGACCGGCCTCATCAACCAGCAGGACCCGGCCGCGCACGGCCCGTTGGAGGGCTTCGCCCGCAAGCAATTGCTGCAAGGTGTCGGCTTCCGCCGTGAGTTCCCGCCGCAGGACGTCGGCCGCCCCGGAGGAGGGCGCGCACCCAAAAACCCGTCCCCCACCCTGCTCGATTCCGGCCAGCACAGCCTTCAGCGAAGTGGTTTTGCCGGTCCCGGCATCGCCCTGCAGCACCATCACGCCGGAGCGGGAGCCAAGCACCGCCTGCACGGCCTCGGCCTGGTCATCGCCCAACCCTCGCAGGGCAGGCACGCTGCCCAGCGGACCAAAATGGCGCAGCCGGCCGGCCGCCCAACCGGTAAACTCACGCTCTGCTTCGAGACCCTCACGGGAGGCTATTTCATCGCCTAAGCGCAGCAACGCCCCGCTGTGCTCGCGTCGGCCCAGAGCCTGTTTCAGTGCAGCAAGCGGCACGGAGCCACGGCCGGCAACCAGCGCTTCGCGCAAGAGCAAGCGGTCATCGACGACCGATTTGCGCTCAAAAACATGTGCCTCCGCCGACCGCAGGGCCTCGCTTGGGGTGATCCGGGACTCCGGAGCCGGACGACCGGAAGCCTTGGCCATCACTTGCTGCAGGACCTCGATGTGTGGGCCGGCTTCCCGCAGCCACCCCGCCCGCAGTGCGGCGGCCGTAGCATGGGACTTGTGCGCCCGACTCTCCACGGCAATCGCCTGCAAAGCATCCTGGGACGAGGATCCGGACTCGGCGGCCCGTCGGAGGATTTCCTGCCGGCGCTTGCTGAAGAGCGCCCTGAGTTCCTCGGGAACGCCCTTCACCTGGAAGCCGATCCGCCGGCCCGCTTCCAATTCATAGCCGGCTGCGGTCATGCGTGCCGCCAGCTTGTTGTAGCAGACTTCCCGCAAGTAGCCCTGATGGCGGTAAAATCCGGAGGGCTGGACGCTTTTCCAGCGTTGCTCCGTCGCATCGAACGTGAGGTTCATGATGCAGAGGTGGGTGTGCAACTGGGGGTCGAGCGCCCGGTTGGCGTCATGGGTCACGATGGCCCCGACCAGCGAACCGGTGCAGCGGTCCGCGTTCTGGTCCGACCGGCGGATGCGGGTGGCCGTAAGCGCTTCGACTTCCTGGAGAGTCTCCGCGACGGCCTCCTGCCACCACCGGCCGATCCGTTCATCCCCACCGACCAGATACAGGACCGATACGTCCTTGGGCGGTGAAATCTGGCCGAAAAAACAAACCCGCCGGTGGGCACCTTTGTCCCGGACCATCAGCTTGGCGCCGGTCGCCGGATGCAGTCCCCGGCAAAGGCTCTCGAAATGCTCCCGTTGGCATCGGCCGGCCAGCCCGAGGCGTGCCGCGCCGGTTCCAACCCATGACATCTCCACCCGGCCATCCTGGGTCAGGTAATCACCGACGGCCATGTGCTCGCGGAAATACTCCACGGCACCGGCCACAACCACACAGGGCTTGTCGAATCGAACCATGGAACAACCCTATCTAATTCCCATACTTTTTCTAGTTCTAATACGAATTATTCGGACCAACCTGCCCGGGAACGAACCATTCCTGGCAAAACCAAGGGATCCTGTCCTTTCGCCATCACCCACCGCAGACGATACCTCTTCAAAGCGGCAAAAGCCGCCTGTATCACTCATAAATCCGGGGACACGCCACCCCTAGCGTCCGCTAGGAATTGGTGGTGACACCATCACTCCGCCACTACTCGACCACTACTTCGCCACTACTCTGTGGCCGGGAGGACATCGGCACTTTTGATTTTACTTATAAGCCATACGTTTTAATTTACCGGACCATGCCGGAAACCCACGAACTGCACGCCCGCCTGCTGGCCCAAGCCCGGGACTATGACCCAACCGCCCACCACCGCGGCCTGCTGGAGCCCTATCGCGATGTATTGCTGCTCTGGCGGGCCAAGTTCATGAGCTATGAGCAGATCGCGGCGTCATTGACCCAACATGGTCTGAAGGTCTCCCCGGCCGGGGTGGGCGTATTTTGCCGGCGGTCTTTCACCAAACTGGAAATCGAGCGGGCACGGCAGGACCTTGCCGCCGGGGAGCGCCGTCCTGCCGGTCCGACGACGGGCTCCGGTCGGCCCGTTACCGGCACCGGCCAGCAACGCGGACCCAAGGTCGCACGCGACCACTACTGATGACGGTGCCGGCCAAGCGACTCATCCTCTTTCCGCAGGACAAGGGCGGCATCGGCAAGAGCTTTGTCGCCACCCTGATTTACGACCACCTGCAGGACGCCGGCGTCCGGGTGAAGACCTTCGACCTGGACCACGCCAATTCCACGTTTTACCGGCTCGTGCCCGGCACGGAGTTCATCAACACCGAAGGGGACGCCGACAAGCTGGGGGTGCTCGACCGCCTCGTGCATGCCCTGTCCGAGGCCGAGGTCGTGCTGGTGGACAACCGCGCCTCCGGCGGAAGCAAGCTGCTGGCCTATCTCGACGAGACCCGGCTGCCCGAATTACAGGAGGAGTTCGGCTGCGTCATCGTGTTCGTGGTCATTGCCACCGACGACAAGGACGCCAACTCCCAGATCGCCGAACTGCTCGACTCCCACGGTTCCCGCGTGCGCTGGCTCGTGATCCGGAATCTGCGTGACAGCCAAGAACTCGCATTGTTTGGCCAAAGTCAGGCCCGGCGCCGGCTCGCGGAGATGGGCACCGTCGAGATCGACCTGCCCGGCCTCACTGCGGTGACCCGCAACCGCCTGCAATCCGCCAATCTCACCGTGGGCCGGGGACGCCATGCCGAGGAGCTGCATCTGCTGGACCGTTCGCGGTGCATCCGCTTCCACGCGCACATGGCCGGGGAGTTCGAACGGGCACGGTCCCTGTTGATCGCATGAGCCCGGGCAAAAAGGAAACCGTGCCGCCGGAATGGCTCGACCCGGAGTCGTTGCCCGACGATCTCCGCTGGATTCCGGCGCACTACAAGCTGCACCCGGGCGACCCCGTTTATCTCCTGCTGGCCTGGCATTGGCGGCGGCTGCAGCGCTCGGAGGACGTTTTGCGCGCTCTGGCGTTGGAGTTGCGCACTTCCCTGGACAACCGGATCGAAACCCTGACGGAGGCCGCCGAAACCGTGGCCGGGGTCGGTGACGCGCTGGCCGGCGTGCAGGCCGAGCTTGAGCAGAAGCCGGCACAGCTTGCCGGCCAGATCGACACCCTGCTGGCCAAGCCGCTCGGTCAGGCGGTAGCCCAATTGCAGACGCTCGAAAAGTCCCTCGCCACGATCGCTCCGGGCATTCGCGCCAGCCAACACCGCCAGCTGCTTGCCGCCCTGCTCATCGGTGTCACTCTCGGCGTGCTCCTCGCCTTGAGTGTGTTTCTCGCATGAAAGTGAGGGTGGTTGTGCTCATCGCCGCCTGCCTTGCAGGCGCGGCCTGGTTTCGCGGCCATCTGGCTACAGGAACCGGCTACGGGCTCGCCCTGCTCTGCGGTGCCCTGGCCCTCTGGCTGGCCTATGTCGCGCTGACCGGCACGGCTACTACAGATCGTGCCGTCGTGCTGAAATTGTGGGGGCTGGAGTGGACCCGGGACGAGGCCTGCTGCCATTTCTTCATCACGGGCGCCACCGGCACCGGCAAGACGGCGCGGGCCGTGGTGCCGATCATGCACGGGCTTCGCTCCACCCTGCCTGGCACGGGCATCCTCGCGGTGGATTCCAAGGGTGCCCTTTGGCCGCCGCTCGAAGCCATGGCCCGGTCCTTGGGCCAGACGGACACGCTGCGGCTGATCCGCGTGAGGCCCACCCATGTATCCCCCGAATCCTGGATCCCGCCGCTGCGTCTCAACCTGCTCGGCGATCCCGCCGTGCCGTGGAGCACCTACGCCAAGATAATCGTGGATACCGCGACCGCGGCAGGCCAGAAGGGCGGACAGGCCTTTTTCAAGGAGACCGCGCGCGACGTCATCACCCACGGCATGCGCGCCTTGGAGGCGGCGGACCTGCCCGTGACGCTGGCCAATGTCCACGATGCCATCTGCATCTCCTCCGAGACCGAACTCCTGCTGGCCCGGCTGGGCGAGTCCACCCATCCGGCCGCGGCGGCGGAGCAGCAGTATTTCAAGGACTTTGCGGCCCAGCCGCCGGAACAGAAAAGCGGGACGGTCTACACGGTCGCCAATTTCCTGCGGCCCTACACGCCGCCGGATATCCGGCAGGTGGTTTGCTCGATCGATCCCAACTTCACCTTGGCCGAGGTCGATGCCGGCCGGCTGATCTGCCTGTCCGTGCCGCAGACCTACCAGGTGGAACGGCGCTACCTGAACCTGCTCTTCAAGCAGCTGTTCTTTCTGCATGCGTTCCGGCGGTTCGACCTGCCGCCGGCAGAAATGCGCCGGCGCAATGTCATCGTGCTTGTCCTCGACGAGGGCCAGAAAACCACCCTCGTTTCCGAGGACGGGTTTTCGGATCATCTGGCCGTGGACGAACTGCGCGAGGCGGGCGTGTGCCTGATCTCCGCCACGCAGACCCCGCTCTCGCTTTACGCGTCGTTCGACACCCCGAACAAGGCCGATGTGTTCATGGCAAACCTGCGCACCCAGATCCATTTTCGCGCGGCCGATGAAAAGGGCGCGAAGATCCTCGCCGACAAGCTGGGCGCCCGGGAGGTCAGGAAATACTCCGGTGGCGTGAGCGGCGGCCGCACCTCGCAAAACTGGCAAATGGCGGATGAGCCGTGGTTCAAGCCGGCCACCCTGCTGGCACTGGACGAAGGCGTGGCCGTCCTGAAACATCCCCGGAGGATCGGACGGCCGTTGCGGCTGACGCTACCGTTCACCCGGTTCACTCGGGGTAACCAGCCGGCACCCGTGGAGCGGGTAAGCCAACGTGCCGCCAAGGCTTCAATCTGATCATCCACCAAGACGGGCCAGTGCCGCCCGCAGGTCGGGCAGCTTGGGTGGCTTGGGGAGAACCAAATCCACATGCAGGGGCGGACTTGCTCCCGTATCCATCCGTTGCCCCCAGCCTGTGAGCAGGATGACGGCACGCACTCCGCCGGCCTTGGCTGCGGCCGCCACGGTGCGACCATCAACCTGTGGCATGCCGAGGTCAGTGATCACTACATCAAACTTTTCGTCGCCCGGCATGGTTGCGAGTGCATCCAGCCCTTCCCGCCCGCCAGGACAGGCCCTCACGGTATGACCGTCGCTGGATAGCACCTCGCGCAGCGAGCGGAGGATAAGGGGATCATCATCGACCAACAATATGCGCAGGTCGCGTTCCGGTTCCGGCCGCACCGCGGGCACTGCGGCATCGGTGCGCTGGCCGGAGGCCGGCGGGAGGCCGATGCGAAAAGTGCTCCCCCTCCCGGGAGTGCTGTCGATATCAAGAGTTCCGTCGTGCCGTTGAACCATGCCGTAGACCATGGCCAAGCCCATGCCGGTTCCACCCTGGCCCTTGGTCGTGAAAAACGGTTCCAAGCAGTGTTGTCGGGTCTGCTCATCCATGCCGGTCCCGGTGTCACTGACCTCCAACACTACCCGGGCCGGCGGCACCTGCTGCGGGCCGGCCGGTTGCAGCCTGGTCCGCACGGTAATCCGTCCGCCTTGTGGCATCGCATCGGTGGCATTGAAAATCAGGTTGGTGACCGCGTCCCGGAATTCCGCCTCCACGCCCTCCAGCACGGGAACATCGGACGACAGATCCAGCTCCAGTTCGACCACCAAGCCGGCCTGCTGGGGCATATCGGACCAGCGGGCCCGGGTCAGCTTCACCACTTCCTTGATGATCGCGTTCAGATTCACCGGTGCGAGCCGTTCTTCGGGTTCGTTGCCCCGGTAGAAGCCGCGCAGGCGCGCCACGGTCTGGGCAACATTGGACATGGATTTCTGGATGTTTTGGAGCAGGTCCCTCGATTTCGGCCCGAGGCCGGTCTCGGTCTGGAGGACAATCTCCGCGCAGAGCGAGGCCGGCGTGATGGCGTTGTTGATGTCATGGACGATGCCGCTCGCCATCTGGCCGAGCGCATTGAGCCGCTCCTGTTGCAGGAGGCTCTGTCGGGTGTGACGCAGGTCGTCGTAGGCCTGCTGGAGCTGCCACCGCAGCCGGGCCTGATGGGTGGCCAGGGAGGCATGGTCTGCCGTCTGCGTGAGAAACTCGCACAGGCCGCTGCTGAAGCTGTCCGGTGCCCGTCGCACCGCCACGAGGAAGCCAAATACCTTATCTTCCGTAGCCAACGGTGCCAAGACCGCGGACCCCATGCCCGCCGTGCGCAGCCGGTTGATCAGCGGCGATCCGTCAGTCGTGGCAGCCAGATTCGATTCATGCATCAGCCGACCTGCCACCGCTCCATTCAGTGCGGGATCTGCCAGATCCAATCCTTGCAGTGTTTCGGCCAGTTCCGGCTCGTGCAGTCCGAAGTGCGCCGCCCACACCGCTTGCCCGTCAGCCTCGCGCAGCAGGATCGCGCAAAAATCCAGCGGCAGGCTCTCTTCCAGCCGGCGGACAACCACCTGGTGGATGCTTTCCGGATCCTGATGCTCGGCAATGGCCCGGGTGACCTGCTCCAGCAGGTTGAGTCGCTCCAACTGTGCGAGAATACGGGCATCGGCCGCCCGGCGTTTGAGATCCGCCCGATGCAGGCGCACGGCATAGACCCAGACCAGCCCGCCGAGGATGCCCACGAGGCTCACCGCGAAGAGCAAGGTGCCGGTGGCGAAATCATACCAGCCGTAGCGGTCACCGTGGATCAGAAACCAGCCGAGGACCAGAGGAACGAACGTGGCCGCTGGCAGTAGCCGGCGCGACACCCGGCTGCCGGCGGTGTCGCCGGTCATCACGGTGACCAGGGTGGACTCGGGCCGCATGGCGAGCAGGCCGCACGCCAGCACCATAAAAAGCCCCGCCGTATGGATCGCCATCTGGGTGTAGGGCAGCAGCGGTCGGCCGAGATAAAAGTAGTGGCACGCGCTGATCAGTCCGAGCAGTCCGGTAAGATGCACCAGCATCTGGAAAGTGCGTGCGAAACGTGTGCGCGGAAGCAACAGGGCGACGCCGGCGAGCACGAAGGCCAAGGCTGTAGCCGGAGCCATCCTTCCCAGATGGACGGTTTGCACTGCCCCCGGCTTTTCGGGGATTAGCCACTGATCGATGCCAAAATCCCGGCCGAGCATATATTGCAGGAAAGTCAGCAGGCCCAACAGCGCTGCTGCTGCTGCGCACACTTGACCGGTGAGCCGGCGCGATGGGGTCGCAACCTGCGCGGAGAATAGGACCAATGCGAGCCCACTGAGCAGAAATCCGATGGCCGTGTTGACCTTCATGGCCAGCCAGCCTGGAAGGAAGCTGGTCATCACTCCTATGCCGGTGAGCCAGCCTGTGAGCACCACGGTGCCGCCGCAAATAACAATGATGCCAGCAGCAAGGCTGACTTGGGTTGCGAGTCGGGTGTTCATAGGCAATAAAAAACCAATCCTCCGCCGGTGGTGGCGGCTGGCAGGCCTATGGACGAGAACAGTTTGCGCAGATCTCGCAGTGCAGCAAGCCCGAAGACTACAAACTACGCGGGGTTGCCCGGGCCGGAAACCGGCCTGAACGGAGCCGTTTCCGACCCGGGCGGTGATGATCCGGGGTCACCTTTGCGTCGCGCACACAACTACACGGCGCAAATTGCGGATTATTGGTCTAATTGCGGCTCGGGTCCGCCGGGATACGCCCTGCCCTCGCCCATGCCGCATGACTGCGAACCTTTGCTCTCTTGGGCCGTCGCCGATCATGCGGCCAGCCAATCGCATCAAGGTAATCTTCGGCGAGACCGCGGGCATCGCGGCCGCGCAGGTTGGCATGAATCAGACTGCCGGCATCCGGAGCCTTCGTCCCAAGGATGCGGCGCAATCTATGGACCGCGGAAGCAAATGGGCGGTATTCGGCGGGAGTCAGCGAAACGGTGATGATGACGGGAAGGAGGCTGGGCATGGTGCATGGGGTTGGGGTTCGTTAATCAGGCCTGAGCATTGTCTCACGGCCCGGGGTTGGGCAAAACGCGGTCGCATCGTCACGACCACGGCTTAGATTTCGTGCTATCCTAACCGTTCACGTCCATTTCAGCTAGGACCGGCAGGTTCACGATTCGGACGGATGCGCACTCGGTTGAAACCCAGCACCTCGAACGAGAATCAGACGGGCCGGTGCCAGAGGACGGCTAAAAGCATGCTCGGCAGCATGGTGGGCCAGCCGGACCATGCTGTGTGCAGGCTTCGCATCTGGGATAAACCGAGCCTGACCACTCCAGACTTGCCGGGCTCGCGCAGGAAAAAAATCGGATTGTCCAAGGTTCCGCCCGCAAGAAACGTACATGGTCGGACCTGCAGGCCGGCATCTGGCCAGGTCGTCTCCACCGTAGCAGGCACACGAACTAGCGGAAACTTGCATCCGTCGGATTCCTGCCACTGCCGGGCCAGATCTGTTTCAAAACGCGCGAAGTCCGAACCATACGACACGATCTCGGTGGCAATCCCATGCGCGTGGAGGGCTAAAAGGTATTCCGGCGCGAAATCATCTACTTTACGGGCAAGGTCGCCTTGGAAAGGGTGTTGGTCAGCCCCTGACTTGCCGTGCAGCTGCATCACCAACTCGAGCCCCCAGGCTGCATCTGAAGCGCCCGGGAGCCGCGCGTGTTCCTCAGCGTATGCGTCAGGAGATTTCATGCGGGGGTAGATTTCAATTACGCCACGTCCTCACGTTCCGGACAAGGCAATACCGTCTATAGTAGTTAGATGATGATGCCTATAGCAGGTAGTCTTTCGGGGTGCCCGCCGACCTCCGCAAACTGCCCCGCGCCTTTGGCCAGACCGTGCGCCAATTGCGGCTGCAAGCTGGGCTCAGCCAAATCGAGTTGGCCGAAAAGTCCGACCTGAATTTCAATTACGTCGGGAGCGTGGAGCGCGGCGAGAAACTGGCCTCGATCGATACGGTGGTCCGCTTGGCGCGCGGGCTCGGCGTTTCGGGATCCGAATTACTCCGGCAAGCCGGCTATTGAAATTCTATCATGGCGAAGGACTGCCGGAGGCCGGCAAAGAGGCCCGGGCAATCGCGGCCTCTTCCGCCTGCAGCCGTAGGAGTTGTCGCTTCATATGGCTCTGGTCATAGAAGCCCACTTCGCCAGCAATGGCGGCCTTCTTCAATTTCCCCTCCGCAATGAGCTCCAGCGCACGCACCGTTCGACGACGGCGGATGTAGTCCCGTGGCGTCATCCCTGTGCGGATTTTGAACTGCCGGGCAAAACTATGCACGCCGAGCCGGCTGATCCGGGCCAGCACTTCGCGTGGAATGGATTCACGGAGATTGGCGTCAATGTAGTCCAATACCTCACGCAACAATGGTTGTGGCAGCCCTGGTGCGGCGTCTTCGTCCATGCGGGCATAATAGCGCAGGATATTCGCGGCGAGCAGAGTGCCCATCGACTCCACCAAGGGTGCTGTCGCCGAAGCCTGATGGCGGCACAGGCTTCGGAATTCAGCCGCGAGACGGCAAACCAGTAGATCGAAGCGCGAGAGTGTCGAGAAATCTTCAATGGCTCCAGCGGTGAAGTTCCGACCACAGACTTCGTTCACGAAACCAGGGAATACATATAACACCACCATGCCAGCAGTGCCCTGCCAGTCAAAGGCGTGGAGCACGTTTGCGGGAACAAGCCAGACAAACTCACCGGCCACACCATACCGATGCTGCACGCCTTGGTCCACCCAAGATGCCACACCATCTACCGGATCGAGGGAAATAACTATTTGGACTTGGTCGTGCTGATGCTCTGTCGAGCGGTATGCCGGCTGCAGGTCGTAATATACACTGACACCGCGCCCGATGATGAGTGCCCGCTCAGTACGGGATTTTACTGGCGGTACAATAAATTCACCAACACCAACGGGTATTGATTCGTAAGGTGATGAAGTGGTTGCCATCATTTTGAAACCAACGCTAGCCTTTCAGAAGGCTTTCATGACCTTAATTTATATGATGGTGCGTTTCTGGGCTTGGATAATTGTAGCGGTGATTATGATGTTCGTGCAACAGTGGACAGCCATTGATTCCCGCAGGATAATAATGTCCCTTTGGAATTTAAAGACGAGCCTATTTTAAGCCGGTTTGTATCCTATTAGAGCAAAGACACTCAAAGCACATGTCCCCACTATAAAATTCTGCTCGTTTTCATTATCTGTTATGTTAAACCGTGCCTGTATTATCTTTACAGAGGATCTCCAAATCCTCCGTTCGCGGTCCCAACGGGAAATATGTGGGGTCTATCAGGACGGACCGGGGCCTGATCTTTCTAATTTCTATAGGTGCATTGCTCTCGTCTACCTTTACCAAACGAGCAGTATGCGTATCTCTCGTACAGTTGGTTGCCCATGAGAAAGCTGTGATCCGTATTGCATCGCCGGACAATATTAGAGCGGGTTGTTCCGGCGAACTCCACCATTCAATCCTGTTCGGGTCGCCAAACAACACCAACGCTCCCAGCCGGTGACAACGGGTCAGGTTCCGCACCTCCACCCATTGCAGCTCAGTTATCCCGGCGGCCCAAGCCAGACGTTGGTCGATCACAATCGCTCCTTCAAAAGCGAGCGCGTATTTTCTAACCACCGCAGTTAGCCTCAATGTCTGAATGACCGCCTGTAGTCTCGGCACCTGTATCATTGGCCAATCTCCATTACCTCGGCCCTGCGCCAACAGTAATCTCCCAGCATGTTACCGAACAACCCTGACACCAAGGGAGCATTGAGTTTTCGCCTACCTCCAGCCGGCGCAGTTGGCCCCAGAACGACGAAATCGATTCGCCTGCTTCACGGTTTGGGAAACTGCATGCGCTTGCTTCAAAATTAATCACTCTCATTCGAGCAGGTTACTCCTCAGTTTTTGTCAAGTAGCGGTCATACCACTCAAAGATCTCAGTCCACATATGGCGAATGTTGGCTGGACTAGACAGACTGTGGCCTTCACCCCAATATCGTAAGAGCCGCGCCGGTTTCTCAAGTTGGTTTAAAGCTGTAAACATATGTTCATACTGCCGCAGGTCGAAAACATCCATGTCTGAGTGAATTAGAAGGACCGGTGAAGTGAAGTCGGGTGCACGAAACCGAGGGCTATTACGGATGTATACGTCCGGATCATCATAGGGTTTTCGCCCGATGGGGAAGTCGGAGCCCGCTTTCGCCAAATAGCGGCTTTCCCAGCCCTGGAATCCCCCGGTTTCATCCTTGTAAAATTTCCTCAGGTAATTGCTGTCGGTGTACTGAATGTACATGTCAGCCCAGCCGTTCAGTGAAACGACAGCCCTGAAGCGTTGCGACTGACTCGCAACCCACAAAGAAGAGAATCCGCCCTGGCTGAACCCAAGAAGTCCAATTCGCTTCGGGTCCGCGTATCCTTGGGCGACGAGGGCATCGAGACCTTGGTGGACCATGTCAGTCATGCCGCCTATAGGACCATCCTTGGTATTTGTAACTTCCCGCAAGGTATTTGGCCGGAAAACGATGTAGCCCTTACCTGCCAGCAAATGTTCTGAGTAGGGACCGGGCATGCGGCCGAGGCCCTCCCAATGCTCTAGTGTGGTTGGGTTAATCGCTCCGCGGTTCGGATAAACTTCAACGATGACCGGGTACCGTTGCCCGGAACGGTAGTCGGCTGGCAAAAGCACGTTGGCCTCGAGCGTGCGCTCACCCACGTGAGACATGACCTTGTAACTAATCGTAATCCATTTCGTTTTGGCAACGTGGGCGAGGTGCTTGTTAAGTTGGTCGATGACCACTTGCCGGCCGTCCGCATACTTGAGAATCAACTCCATTCCGTTTACGTGATCATAGCGGTAGAGTGCGGCGCCACTCGCGGGTAAAACTGCGAGCACCGAGGCGTCCGCCACAGGACTCTCGATACGACGAACCGCTCCAGTCTTTAGGTCGAGCAGCATGAATGCAGGACGATCTGCGTCGTGTGATTCAAGAATCGCAACAGCCCCAAACGGGAGGTGGCGCGTAGACCACAGCACTGTTTGTGGGTGAAAAAGGGCGTCAGCCATTTCAGCAGTTAGGTTCGTCGGCTCGCGGTTCGGGCCGACGCGCCATGCCGCACCATCCGCCAGCACGGTGATGGTGTTGGAATCGCCATGGATTGGTATGGGGGAGATCGCCTTGAATTGCTCCGTAAGGTTTTCACTCCGGCCCTGCGCATCGAGCAGAAACCAGTCAGCCTTGCCGGGATAATCCGACATGCCCGGCCGACTGACACTGCGATAGGTGAAGCGTGGCTCCGTCCCCCCGTATGACCTAGCTAAAAGTGCAAGCCGATCGTCCACCCACATCACTCGCTCAGGTTTTTGATGAAGCCCCCTTTCACGCTCCGACGCCAAATCCAAGCCGCGATGAGGGAATGGCGTGACGGTTCCCGAAACCGCATCGAACGCGTAGTAGATTCCGGATTGTGCGCTGTCACCAACGTTCCAAGCAAAGAAGGCGAGCCGATTGCCATCCGAAGCCCACGCGAGAGTTTCTGGAAACACGTCTTTGTCCGGCGCGACAACTCGCACCGGACCGCCCGCCCGCAAATCGAACACTACGAGTTGGGAACGAGCTCGAACGAAAGCGTTGAGAGGATCGAGTGTGAACAACTTCGCTTGGCGTAATGCCGCGAGATAGGCGCCGTCTGGTGAAACCTTAAGGCAAACATACTTTCCTTCAGCAAGTAGCCGCTGGTGCCCTGTTCTGGCGTTGGCCAAGTAAAGCCGCCCAGCCAGCCAATCCGATTCGCCGCTGCCGAGAGCACTATTTGAAATATCAACGGATAGACCGCCCGACCATGAGCGTTTCCATGCTTCCTCAAGCTTCTTGCCCGTGAACGGACGGGCCGCAGCGGGCGGCTGTCCACCTTCCTCCAAGGCGGCGAACGCAAACTCCTCCGACGAAATCCACACTGAGTCCACTCCTGCGCGCCACGACCATGACACGTTGGGCGCGCCCTCGAAGATCTGCTTCCTTCTTTCTTCGGTGTCATAGGCTCCCATGAAAAACATCCCATTCTTTGCACCGAAAAAGGAGATGAAGCGCGCATTGGGCGAGAAGGCGTCTATCCCGTAACTCACACCTGATTCAGCGGCGAACAAAGGTCTAGCCTTGGGATCGTCGTCGGAAAGATTAATTGTCTGGAGCGTAAATCCAAAATTACCCCAAGTGCCCACGTGCCCGAGTCCAAAATAGCCGATTTGTTCGTAAGGTGGTGCCTGCTCCCAAACGATCCTATTCGACTGTCCCGCACTCGCGCCAACAGCCTCAAGCGCAAGGTAATCATCCACAGTGTAAGGACGCAGGGGCAGATCAGACGAGAAAGCTTCAGCAGTCAGAAGCGCCGCCGCGAAAGCGGCCCCGAGGACGAAATGGCTTATCCGTAAGTGCCTGCAAGACGATGAATGGGTGAGTAACTTCATTTTAAGATAGCGTGCATGATGGCAATTTCGGTTTAGAGGACCACTGGTAGTGGCTGATACAAAACTCAGCAGCGCGGCGGAAAAACCTCCGACAAACGGAGCGGGAGATGCGCACGAACAATGTTCCAAGAAAAAGCTTAATCTTAAATCATCTTTGCCCAGCTACCGCACCCATCGTCCATCAGGCAGCTACGTCTGTGCTACTTAGTCTTTCGGAATATGGATCAAGGACCAGGTGGTGCTCCTGATCCCTGATAACTGAATCAAAACCGTTTTGTCACCGTCGCGCTCACGACCCGCCCCAAGGCGGAATAATTGGTCGAATCGTAATTGACCACGAAGTTCGGCAATAACGGTGGCTGCAAATAAGGCGGCGTCTCATTTAGGAGGTTCATTAATGCCAGATTGAAGCCGATATCCCCCACCACCGGGAGTTTCGCCTGATAATCGACAACAAGATCCAGTGTCGTCATGGATGAACGTTTGACGTTGGGCGTGGTCGAGCGGTCGACAACACCGGCGATATGATTGATATTGGCATTCAAACTGAATCCGTTTCGCGACCAGCCAGCACCAACACGTCCCTTGAATTTCGCCGGCCAGAAATTAACTCCCGCTACTTGCTGCTCCGGCGCAAGGCTTGTCAGTTTGCGTACGCCCTTGGTGATCCAAGTGCCATTGCCACTGAGCAACAGGTTGCCGTCTAATAGCTCCGTAGTGTAACGCAAATTGAGATCGACGCCCTTGATGCGATGACTTGAGGCATTGGTGAGTCGACCATCGAGAATCGCTATGACCTGTGCCGGATCATAAGGCGCGCCGGCAGCATTAAAGCCTGGCAGGAAGGTTCCTACCGGAAGTCCCGTAGGCGCAAAAGCGGCGTTTTGCTGGGCAATGGTTGGAACCCGAGTAACGAATTCAGCGTAAACTGGATTACTTAAGGCCGCGAAGGTGTTGTCGATCGGCAACGACACGCGATCAGTATAGTCGATGTCGAAATAGCCGAACTCAATGCGAAGACCGGGTAGAATTTTCGGCCGCGTGACAAAGCCCGCGGTGGTGATTTCGGCCTTTTCTGGAGTGAGGCTCGGGACTGAGCCAAAAAGCGCTAGTACCTGCGAACCTGCCGGACCACCGAAAAACGATCCGGGATACAGCGCAAGGGAGGTAGCAGCAAACTGCTCGCCCAGTGTAGGAACTTTGAAGCTCTTCCCCCAACTCGCCTTGATATCGAAGCCGGGAGTCAGCCCCCAGATCGCGCCTATTTTCGGCGTCGTCGAAGTGCCGAAACTATCGTAATTTTCATGACGCAGCGCTGCATTCAGCGAGAGTATCGTCACCAGTGGAATATGCTGATCACCCGAGATCAGAGGCAAATTGACCTCACCAAAAATATGGTGGCTGCGGTCATCGCCCGCCAATACGCCCGAAACCGCACCCGAAATGAGATTTACAGTTTTGAAATTTAGGCTGTTTTCTCGATAGCCTCCGCCAATCGATGCGCGCATATCACCCGCTGGTAGTGCAAATACGGGGCCCTCAAGTTCAATGCCCGCGGCATGCATATCGCCAAAGTATTCGTTGAAGAGTTTACCTGTCTGCAAACCCGAGGCGACGCTAACACTTGTTGTTACCCTTTCACCTCGGTTGCGGCCGAAGGCACCGTGTAGGCGCGCCGACCATTCGCCTTGCAGAGCGATATTGATCGACGGCGATATACCCCATATTGATGAGTCCAGATCGACAACGCGTAACGAGGATACGTCAGTCTGTTCCAAATTTTCCTGCGCTCGCTTGGTATAGAACGCGTCGAGATTGAGCCGCCCCAATGCACCGATTTTCTGATGACCGCTGAGCAATCCTCCTTTCTGTGTTTGGCGCGGATAGATCGTGACATTTTGGTTGGTCAGCTGGCTGAGATAATCGCGCTGTTTGGCTCTGATGGAACCACTGACAGAATAGTCACCCGTAATGAGAAACCCGCCCGAACCCCAATTGGTGCCCGCGACACCAGTGTATTGTTCCTGTTCATAACCACCATCTGTCGCCACGCCGAAGCGGGCCGAAAATTCCGCTCCCTCGTAATCGCGCTTCAAGACGATATTGGCGACGCCACCGACTGCGTCGGAGCCATAGATTGCCGAAGCGCCGTCGAGGAGGATCTCCACACGCTCGATCGCAGCTACTGGAATAACTGAAACGTCAGTGGCTTGCCGTGAGCCATCATAGGGGAGGCGGCTTCCATTGAGCAAAGTGAGTGTCGCATCCGGTCCAAGCCCACGCAGGTTGAAACTGGAGCCGCCAGTGAGATTCGCGTTGGCATTGCTGGCCCCTGTGGTCGCTCCCACCGCAACTCCTGGATTCTGCCCGCCCGAAAAGTTCTGCGGCATCGCGCGAGCAACTTCGCCGAGATTGATGTGGCCGGACAGGCGCATTTCCTCCTGATGGATTGTCACTATGGTAGACGCAGGTTGTCCGCCGCGAATTCGTGTGCCTGTGACGGAGAACACATCGAGCTGTAGCACCTCAGCCCGCCTCTCATCATCTCCTATCTGCAATCTACTAACTGATGGGCGATCGCTCTGTTCTCTTTTGGCGATCGCCCGTTGGCCGTTTTTTCTTTCTGCCTCCGTTTGCTTTCGGATTGCGAACGCGCCGGTCTTGTCTTGCGCGCCGACTAAGCCGGTATCCGCGAGTAACTGGTCCACGGCCTCTTGGGCAGTCATTTCACCCTTGACCGCATTGGTCTGGATACCTTCGACCGCCTCCACGGCAAAGACGATCTCACGCTTCGCTTGGGCGGCAAACTGGCGCAGCATGGCCTTGGCTTCGCCGGCCGGCACATCGAAGTTATAACGAGGTTCGACAACCTGTGCCGAGGCCATTGTGGGGTTTACCAATCCTGATAGACAGACAAGGCAGCAAGCGGTGAAAACCGCGAGGAAAATGCGGGCAAAGGCCGCACGGCTGGTGGGGGATGCTGAGGTGATCATCGGGTAGGGGTCGTTCCCGAATAGAAACCCAAACCAACATTAACCCTGAGTCCGATTTCTCAAAATCTTCACCGAGTGCTCAGTGAATGCGGCGCAGGACGATTTCAGAGTCCGAAACCGGCTCGGCGCGGATTTTGAAATTCTCCGCGAGGAGCCGGACGAAGCCCTCCATGTTGTCGGACCGGAACGACGCGTTCAGCCGAAGACTGGCGAGGGCAGGATCGCGGACAGTCAGCCGCACCGCGTTTCGTTGGTTGAACTCCGCCACGATCTGCGCGAGCGGGGCGTCATCGAAGTCGAGCAGCCGGGGCTGCCAGGCGAGCCGGGCGTCGAGCTCCGACTGGCTCAGGCTCGCCACCACGGGAGCGGAAGGAACGGATGACAGCGTCACCAATGTGCTTTGGCCAGCATCGAGAAAAAGCTCGGTGGACGGCAGACGGTGGGCGGTGGATAAATTTGAGGTGTCCGGCACGCCGGCACGCGACGGCCCAACAACTGTCCCTTGTTCCCTGTCCATCAACTTGACCGCATGGTTCACCGCCACCCGACCTTGGCTGACCACAACTTCGACTGAAGCGGTATCGTAACGCACGTTGAACGCGGTGCCGACGGCACGGACCTCCACCCCGCCGGCAGAAACGATGAACGGAACCTCCGGATTCTTGGCGACCGTGAAGTTGGCCTCGCCCCGCACGAGGGAAACCCGCCGCTCCGTGTCAGAGTAGGCGACGGCGATCTCGGCTCCACGGTTCAGTTCGACGGACGAACCGTCGGGCAGCGTCTGCTGGGTCAGCGGAGCAGGCAGCACCAGACGAATCTCTCTCAGGGTCGGCTCGCGCGCCGGCCAAAGAATGAAGCCGAGCGTAACCGCAGCCGCGGCGGCGAGCGCGGGACCGATGAATCGGAGAATCACCGGTTGGGACCGGCGGGGCGCAAACCGGTCGGGGTCGGGCTTGGTTCCGGCCACGCCGGGCACGAGCGCCGCATAACGGTCCCAGACCGCCTGCTGTTCGGCCAGCACCTCGGCGTGCAGGGGATCGGCCTCGATCCACGCCGCGAATTCCGCCTCCTCGGCTTCAGACAGGCCGGAAGCGAGCCGCGTCACCCAACGGGCGGCAGTGGCCTTGATCGTTTCGAGGGATGGAGCGGTGCTAGGCATGACTGGGAAGCACGGCGCTGCGGGGAGCAGGCTGCGGGGTGTCCGGCTGGGTGCGGGGGGCGCGGGCGTCGGCGTTCAGCACGAAATCGGCACAGCGGCGGAGGGCGAGTGACATGTGCGACTCGGTGGTTTTCTCGGAGATGCCGAGTTGGGCGGAGATCTCTTTCAGGGAAAGCCCGTAGATCCGCCGGAGGGTAAAAACCTGACGGGCGCGTTCGGGAAGATGCTGAAGGGCTTCGATCAAGAGTTCTTGTTCCTGGGTCCGGGCGACAGTTTCAGGTATGCCCGGCTTGTCATCTATGACAGTCGAGGGATCAATCTCCCTGAGTGCGTCGCGGTGCTCATGGCGATCGTGCCGGATCTGGTTCAGCGCCAGGTTACGGGCGATGGTGAAGAGGTAGGTCTTCGGGTGAACGACCGGGGTCGTTGAGTTTGCGCGAATGATACGCAGAAAGCTCTCCTGCACGAGGTCGTCCGGTTCCAAACGGGGGAAGCGAGCCTGCAGCCAACGCCGCAACGCAGACTCGTGTATCAGGACTTCATCAGCAAACCAAGGGTCCGGCGGAGCCGTCGGCGGCAGGGACGCCGTCTCCATGGGTGCGGGGTTCGGAAACGTGGAGGATGGAGGACTCACGATAAACTGACCAAGAGGTGACGGTTTCATTACTAAAAATGTCGTTGGAAAGCACAAGGTCTAAGACCTGCCTTACGGGTAACTATTTCCAAAATATTAACTCAGGGTTAAGTGTGGGTCAGGTGTCGCGCGTCATACCCGAAACCACCAGACAACCCACACTTTGATCAATGACCAAGCACCCCGCGACTGTGCCATGAGAAAACAATTGCCGCATCACGGCGTTCTGCAGTTGGCGTTCGACGGTCTTGCGCAATGGCCGCGCGCCGAGCTGCGGATGAAAGCCCTCGCGGACCAGAAACTCCAGCGCCTCACGCGAGAGATCCAGGTCGTAACCGAGTCCGCGGAGGCGCTCGGTCTCGCGCCGGACTTCCAAGGCGCAGATCTCGCGCTGCACGTCCGGACCGAGCCGGGCAAAAACGAGTTGCTCATCCAGCCGGGCCACGAACTCGGGCCGCAGGGTCTGGCCCACCCGGCGCAGCGTGGCCTGCTCCACGCTGGCGAAACGGGAGTGGTCCATCCGCATCGTTTCCGCTGCGCCCACGTTTGAGGTGAAGCCGAGCACATGGCCGCCAAAGGTGAAGGTGCGGCCCGTGGCCACGGTGACGCAGCCGCGCCAGAGGACCTGCAGGAACAGATCGAGCACCAGCGAATGAGCCTTCTCGATTTCATCGAAGAGGAGTCCCCCGGTGGGATGGCGTTCCAGCACCCGCCCGAGTAATCCCGGATCACTGCGATTCTCGCCCAGCAGCTTGTTCACCGCGGAGGCATCCTGGTATTCCGACAGGTCGAAGGTGGCCAGGCGGTCCGGACCGAAGACCTGCGCGGTGGCCAAAGCGAAGGCCTCGGACTTGCCGAGATCGGAAGAGCACACGTCTGAACTCCAGTCACTGACCAATCTCGT
>ERZ761609.871-NODE-871-length-30988-cov-12.677852_pt1 | contig 30988 bp, 30 predicted proteins | sample MGYA00511163_ERZ761609 | MGnify/ENA primary metagenome ERZ761609 (study PRJEB28899, sample SAMN02445070) | bioreactor sludge metagenome | biome: EBPR sludge | place: Australia: Brisbane, Thorneside Wastewater Treatment Plant | collected 2011-12-16 ...
CGATCTGGCTGGAGCGGCGACCGGCTTTGCGGCGGGCTTCGCAGCCGGCTCGTCGGTGCCGAACAGCGAATCCCGGCTCAGCGGCAGATCGTCCGACTTGGCGGCGAGCTGAAACGGCACCCGCTCTGGCGTGGCGGCGAGGAGGGCATCGCCAGCAGCGCGCCCGGCGTGATCCGCCGGCTGGGCCAGAAGCGACAGCGGCAAGCTCGCCAGAAGCAGGGCGAGAACGGTCAAAGGCTGCTTATTTCTGATCTGCATTGCGGTTTTCCCCGTTGCTATCCGGCGCCTCGATCGGCGCGCTGTCCTGCTTCTCGTCGTCATTGACTGCCGGCTCCTCGTTAGCCAGCGCACTCGCCGGCTCGTCGACAACGGCTTCCGTCGGACGGTGACGCGCCAGCGACCACTTGCCACTCGAACGCTTCCCGAGCAGGGCGATCTCGCCATCCTCGACGCGGACCAGACGGTCGGCCTTGGCGATCACCCGCCTGTCGTGGGTAGAGAAGATGAAAGTCGTCTTGAGCTTGCGATTGATCCTCTTCATCAGAAGAAGGATTTCCTCACCGGTCTTGTGATCGAGGTTGGCGGTCGGTTCGTCGGCGAGGACGATGGCCGGCTTGATCACCAGGGCCCGGGCGATGGCCACGCGCTGCCGCTGACCGCCGCTCAGCTGGTTCGGACGGTGACTGGCAAACTTCGCCAGGCCAACGATATCGAGAAAGTACGCCACCCGCTCGCGCCGTTCGGCAACCGACATATCGCGGCGGTGAAGCAGCGGATACTCGACGTTTTCAGCCGCCGACAGCACGGGCAGCAAATTGAACGTCTGAAAAATGAAACCGATGGTCCGCGCGCGAAGATCGGCGAGCTGGTTCGGCGTCCGGCCGCTGACGTCCTTCTCGTTGATGTAGATCTTGCCGCTGCTTGGGGTGTCGATGCAGCCGATCAGGTTGAGCAAAGTTGTCTTGCCGCTGCCCGACGGACCCGCAATTGCCAGAAACACTCCCGGGTCGAAGGCCAGCGTGATGTCCTTGAGCGCTTGGACTTTCTGCTCGCCGAGTTGATAATCCTTGTAAACGTGGTCGATGCGGACAACTTTCATGCGGTGGCACTTCCTGCCAACCGACTGAACGGCCAGCACAATGAGGTGAAAACGATGGAAAGCATGACGATCCGCCATTCTGGTGTCAAGACTGCCTTGGCGCTTCTCCTGCTGACTTTCTCCGCCTGGAGCGCGGCAGCGCCGGCGGCAACGCCCGCGCAGGAAGATCCCGGCAACGAGGCCATGGCCCGGATGATCGTCCAGAAAGCCGACGAGGTTCGCTTCCCCGCCGACAGCTTTCAGGTCGACGTGGCAATCACCACGACCACCAACGGCGACAACCCCGACGTGCATAAGTATCGGGTGCTGTCCAAGGGCAACACCAACAGCGTGGTGATGGTCACCGAACCGGCATCCGAGCGCGGTCAGATCATCCTGATGAAAGGCCGCGACCTGTGGATCTTCATGCCTGAAGTCTCGCAGCCAATTCGCCTCGCGCTCTCGCAACGGCTGACCGGACAGGTGGCCAACGGCGACCTGGCGCGGGCCAATTTCGCCGCCGACTACAACCCGAAGCTTCTGCGCAGCGAGAAGATCGGCGACGACAGCTATTTCGTGCTTGAGCTGATCGGGGTCGACCGCGGCGTCACTTACCAGCGGGTGCTCTACTGGGTCCGGGAAAAGGACTCCTGGCCTTACCGCGCGGAGTTCTATTCGCTCTCCAACCGCCTGCTGAAAACCTGCAAGTACGAGAGCTACCAGACCATGGAAGGCAGGAAGCGCCCGACTCGACTGGTCATGGAAGATGCGCTGCGCGGCGGCGAGCAGTCGGTCCTGGAATACGGCAGCATGAAGCTGCGCGATCTTCCGGACAAGATCTTCACCAAGGATTACCTCAAGAAACTCGACTAGCGTGGCGCCCGCCAAGGGTGCGAGCCCCGCACTTCGTAGTAGTATGCGCAGGTCGTGCCGGCAGCTCGCCGGCCAGACAGACAACACCACCACAAGGGCGGCGGATGTTCCTTTCCAACTTGACAGAACTGACCATGAGCCAGGGCTACCGGCGGTTCTTCAGGGTCGTACCGGCGCTGACCGACGAGCTGCGCGCCGAAAACTACCGTATCCGGCACCAGGTTTATTGCCAGGAGCTGGGTTACGAGCCGCTGCGCCCCGAGGGTCTCGAAGCCGACGCCTACGACAAGCAGTCGCTGCACTGCCTGGTGCAATCGGTGTCGACGGGGGACTTCGTCGGCTGCGCTCGCCTCGTGCTGATCGATCCGGAACTTGCCCAGGAGGCCAGGCTACCGCTGGAGATCAGCTGCGCGGAAACACTGGACCGCTCGATCGTCGATCCGCTGGCGCTGGACCGATCACGCATTGCGGAAATCTCTCGCCTGGCGGTGATCGGCAGCTACCGCCGCCGGCCGGGCGAGAAGGAAAGACCCATCTCGATCTCGGAGGAGGACTTCGGCACTGCCAAGCAGCCGCGCCAGCCCTACCTCGCTCTGGCGGTCTATCTTTGCCTGATTTCGCTGGCCCGCAGCTACGGAATCACCACCCTGTTCGTCCTCACCGAGCCGCGTCTGGCGTCGAACCTGACGCGCCTGGGCGTCAATGTCGAACAGATTGGCGGCGCGATAGAACACCGCGGCACCCGCGTTCCCTCGATGCTGTCGGTCGATGAAATCATCGACGGCATGAACTTCGTCGTCCGTGCGCTCTTCGAGGTCGTTTCACGCGAGGTCCAGGAAGGCATCGACGCTGCCGGCGAGAACGCTGTTCGCGCCGGGCACAACCCGTTTTCCTAGCCCCCAGGACAATGCGCGCGCTTTCCCGCCACTCTTCTGCCGCAAGGACACCGTTTCGCATCCTCGCTCACGACGATGTATAGCTTGCCGGAGCCCGTCCGCCACGCCATCGAGTCGGGACGCGCACCTTCGCCACCACAGGTCTTGCTGCGCCTGCTGCAGATGGTCGACGACGACAGCACGACGATGGCCAAGCTGGCGGGCCTCGTCGAACAGGATCCCGGTTTGTGTACGCGCGTGCTGACGGCCGCCAATTCACCCGCCATTCGCCGCGGCACGCAGCTGCGCAGTATCGAAAACTGCCTGATCGCGCTCGGAACCAGGCTGGTGCGTTCGATCGCCACCTGCCTGTCGGTGCAGAACCTGTTCGACGAACGCGCCGGCACCCGGTCGGTCGACCTCTCCGCCTTCTGGACGCACTCGCTGCTCGTCGCCGAACTGTCGCGAAGCCTGGCTGCGGCCAGCGGCTACCAGCGACCGGACGAGGCCTACCTGGCGGGACTCCTGCACGACGTCGGCGAGCTCATTCTGCTCTCGGCACTTGGCGACCCTTATTTGCAGCTGCTTGCCACCTGCCCCAGCGAAGCCGAACTTTCCGCTCGGGAAAGCGCGCAGTTCGGCGTTCATCACGGCGAAATTGGCACCTGGCTGGCCGACCAGTGGCATCTCGATTCGCCATTCGCCGACGGCATCCTCTTCCACCATCTGCCCGCCGAGCAGATCGTCACCGCCGCCGGGCTCCCGCAGCTGGTGTGGCTGGCGCACGCGCTGGTCTCCTGCGACGAGATTCCGCACGGACTGGCAGCCCTCGCCGAGCAGATGCTGGGCAACGGCAGCAGCGCTCGCCTGACCGGCCTGCGCGACCAAGCCGAACAGCGGATGTGCATCATCGCCGACGCCATCGGCATCGCCCCCCCGGAAAGAGCAGCTGCCGGCGGCAGTTCGAACGGCATGCCGCGGGTGCTTGGCGCTCGTCGCTGCTGCGAACACGACGCCCACGAGCAGATCGCCGCGATCATCGGTGAGCGGGCACTGATGGCTCCCTTGCAGGAGGATCTCTGCAGCCTCGATAGCGACGCCGAAGTCCTCCTCTCGCTACGCGAATCGGCACGCATCCTGTTTGACCTCAACCACCTCGCCTTCCTGCTCTGCGAGCCGCAGGGCGGCCAGCTCACGGGCAAAGGCGTTGCCGCACAGCCGGCGATCTTTGGCCAGGTCAACATCCTCGCCGAGGCGCATCGCAGCCTCGCCGCCGCGGCCGCGATCAGCGGCCTGATCTGCTCGACCTACGACCGCGGTGCGCCGCCCGCGAATTCGCTGATCGACATCCAGTTTGCCCGAGCGCTGTCAAGCGCCGGCCTGGTGTGCATTCCGATGATCGGCCGCGGGCGGACGATCGGGGTGATCGTCGCCGGGCTGAGCGCCGGTCAGCACACCCGCCTGACGCGCCGCCTGCCCTGCGTGGCGAATTTCGGACGCATCGCCGGCGTCACCCTGGAAAGCTGGCGCAACGCACAGGACCTTCGCCAGGAAGCCGACGAAGCGGTGTCGGCGCGCTTCACTCGCCACGCCCGACGCGTGGTTCACGAAGCGGGCAACCCGCTGACGATCATCAAGGGCTACCTGCGCATACTCGACGGCAAGCTACCGGCGGGAGCAGGCGTGCACCACGAACTCAAGGTGCTCAGCGAAGAGATCGACCGTGTGGCCAGCATCGTGCGGCGGATGAGCGAAGTTCCCGCAGGCGGCAGCACCGACAAGGCAGTCGATGTCTGCGAGCTGGTGCGCGAGCTGCTGCAGCTCTACCGCGAAACACTTTTCGATGCGCGCGGAATCGGTATCGAAACCTCCCTGCCCCTGCGCCCGGTGCGCATCGCCGCCGATCGTGGCAGCATCAAGCAAATCCTGGTCAACCTCTGGAAGAATGCTTCCGAAGCGCTCTCACCCGGGCAGCGGGTCAAGCTTTCGCTGAGTGAAGACATCCTTCACCAGGGACAGCCGGTTTGCGAATTGCGCATCGAGGACAACGGTCCCGGCATGAGCGCAATGGCGATGAGCGCGCTGCACCGCGCCGCCGAAGGTCGGCTCGGGGCGACGCGTGGCATCGGTCTGTCGATCGTTGGCGCGCTTGCCCACCGCCTTGGAATTCCCGTCTCGTGCCGCAGCAAGGCCGGCCAGGGGACCATGATTTCACTGCTGTTGCCAACACCGGGCCGCGTAGAGTGCCGGAGCGACGGCGAAGCCAAACCCAACTAAACGAGAAGAGCGCGTCGCCGAACACCCGTCAGGAGGAACGATGAAGGCCATAGCAAACGTCGATTTTTCGCCGCAGGTTCCGGACCAGCCGGAAACCAGCTGCATCCTGATCGTCGACGATGAGGAGCGAATCCGCGCGGCCTATCGACAACTGCTCGCGGCACCAGGGCGGAGCATCGAGGAATGTGCCACGGGGGGGGAAGCGATTGACCGCCTCGACCGCCGCGACGTCGACATCCTGATCCTGGACCTCAATCTGCCCGACGTCCATGGACTGGAAATCATGGAATGGATGGTTCAAAAGCACGTTCCGACGGCGGTGCTGGTCTTCAGTGGTGACGAATCGATCGATTCGGCAATCCGCGCGCTGCGCCACGGCGCTTTCGAATTCATCCGCAAGCACGGCAACGCGCAGGAGCTCATCGACGCCGTCGAGCGCCTGCAGAGCCGCCGCCGGATCGAACGCGAACACGCGATGATGACCGTCCAGCTCGAAAACTCCGAGCGCCTGCACCGCTTTCTCGTCGAGCAGTCGCCGGACATCATCTACACCCTCGACCGCGACGGCCGTTTCATCTTCATCAATGGCCGCGTCGAAGCACTGCTCGGTTACTCGCGCGGTGAACTGCTCGGCAAGCACTACTCGCTGATCGTTCATCCCGACGACCTGGAGCACGCCCGTTTCGCGTTCAACGAGCGTCGCATCGGCGATCGCGCGAGCACCAATGTCGAAATCCGGCTGCAAACCAAGACCCAGGGGGTCCGCCACTTCGAGAATCGGACCATCGTCACCATTCTCAGCGCGCAAGGTCTCTACGACACCACCGACGGGCCAGCCACGCAGCACTTCATGGGTACCTCGGGCGTTGCCCGCGACATCACCGACCGCAAGAAAGCCGAGGAAACGATCGCCTTCCAGGCCTTTCACGATCTGCTCACCGGGCTGCCCAACCGGATCCTGTTCAAGGACCGGCTGGGAGTCGCCCTGACGCAGGCGAAAAGAAAAGGCAAACGGCTTGGCGTGATGTTCATCGACATCGACCGTTTCAAGCTGATCAACGACAGCTACGGTCATCACGAAGGCGACGAGCTGCTCAAGCGCTTTGCCGAGCGGGCGCGCAGCTGCCTGCGCTCGGGCGACACCCTGGCCCGCCAGGGGGGCGATGAATTCACCGTCCTGTTGCCCGATCTGAGCAGCGCGGAGGACGCGGCGGTGATCGCCGAGAAGCTGCTCGCCGAGCTGAAACTTCCCTTCAAGATCGCCGGACTGGATTTCTTTGCCACGGTCAGCGTCGGCATCTCGCTTTACCCGGACGACGGCGAAAGCGCCGAACTGCTGATCCGCAACGCCGATATCGCGATGTACCAGATCAAGGGCCGCGGCAAGAACGGCTATCTCCAGTTCACGCCGGAAATGCACAGTGGCCACAGCCTGCGCATCACGCTCGAGAGTGACCTGCGCCTGGCGCTGGAAAGCGGCGGCGATCAGTTCGAACTTCACTATCAGCCACAGGTCAGCCATCGCGACGCGCGCACCGTCGGCATGGAAGCGCTGATCCGCTGGCACCACCCGCGACTCGGCCTGATGACGCCGGACACCTTCATTCCGCTGGCCGAGGAAACCGGCATGATCGTGGCCCTCGGCGAATGGGTACTCGAACGCGCGCTGAGCCAGCTCGCCGACTGGCGCGACAAGGGCTTTACCGGTCTGCAGCTGGCCGTCAACCTGTCGCCCAAGGAATTCGACCGCGCCGACCTGCCCGAACGACTGCTGCGCCGTCTCGAAGCCTACGCCATCCCTCCTGATGCGCTCGACGTCGAGATTACCGAGAATCTGTTGATGAAGGACGCCGAGAAGAACATCGACATGGTCAAGCAACTGCGCAACAGTGGCCTGCGAATTTCGATCGACGACTTCGGCACCCGCTATTCGTCACTCAACTACCTGCGCCGCTTCCCGATCAACAGCATCAAGATCGACCAGTCGTTCGTCCGTGACCTGAACGCCGGCAACAGCAACTCGACGTCGATCATTCACGCCATTTCCTGCATCGCCCGCAGCTTCGGCTTGCGCATCCTCGCCGAAGGCGTCGAAACCGAAGCGCAGCGGCAGTTGCTCAGCGGCCTGGCGTGTGACGACATGCAGGGCTACCTGTTCAGCCAGCCGCTGCCGGCCGCCGAATTCGAAGCCTTCCTGACCGGCAGCGCCTTCCCGTCGCGCACGACCGTCAACTAGCCCACCGGCAAGCCCCGCGAGCGCAAATCACGGGCTGACCTGCGGCACGAGTGTCAACTCATGCTGCGTCGCTTGCGGCAAAAATGGCGTCGCTTCGCCTTTCACCCACGCTTCGTGCCCGGCCAGGTAGTAGGGAGAAAGCGGGTGCCCGCTCTGCCCCCCGGGCATATGAAAGATCGCGCGCTCTTCATGGCCGGGAGAAACGACCATGCGTTGCGAGGAGCCGAACGAAGGCGCCGCAACTCGCGGCATGTTGGCATCGCCATCGACAGCTTCGACCGGCGCGTTCAGGAAGCTGCCGACCAACGGAATGAAGCGACTCAGCGGGTGCTCGATCGCCGCCGTGTTGCGCGCACCCCAGGTGAGTTCCGCCAGCCGTTCCTTGTTGTCCGCCCCCAGGGAAAGCAACGTCGCCTTCAAGACCTCGCGCTCGAAGTCGCCCCACGAAGCAAACGGTGCCGGCAGGAGATGCGCGGGCTTTTTCTCGATCACCTCCCAGAGCACGCCCTCCCACTGGTTCGAGAGCGAGCCGATCTTGAGGTCGGGCTGTGCGGCATAGGCGGCAGACAGCCAGGCCGTGAACAGCGTGTCACGCAGCATGTAGCGATAGGCCCTGACGACGCGATAGGCCACCGAGTCACGACGCGCACGCAAGGCTTCTTCGGATTTCAATCGAACCAGCAAGGCCTTCCCCACGTCGTCCTGCAGAACGCTTTCGTCGGCCAGCAAACGTTCCAGATGTTCCTTCCAGCGCGCCAGAAACAAGCCGCGATCGTCAAGCGCAATGGCCAGCAGATCGTGCTCGGCAAAGGATTCGCGGGCGAACAAGTCGTCGCGAATCTGTCTGGCGCGGGCTCCCAGGTCATAGCCGCCATCACCGATACGCCTGAGCATCTCGCCCGAGGCGACGCGGTTGTTCGCCGTCCATAAGCGGCCTTCAGGCGGGTTCAGGAGCAGCGGATATTCATCGTCGGCGAGGTAGCCTTGCCACGAACACGATCCGTCGGCGAAGCTGACCGGTTCTTCGCCGTCACATCCGACACGCCTGGGAATGGCGCCGATGATCGTCCAGGCCAGATTGCCGTCACTGTCGACGAGCAGGATGTTTTGCGACGGCAGGCGCGCCCTGTTGGCAACGCGTATCGCGTCGGCGACGTTCTCCGTCGTCTCCAGGGCAAGAATTCCGAAGTCGATCGCCTGCGTGACGTCATGGGCCAGCCATTTGAAAACGAACTTCCGGCCATCAGCACCCGTCTCGGCGACCGGTCCCCAAATCGTCTTTTCAATGGCCAGACGCCGCGCTGGCGCACCTTTGACGTCGATCGTCTCGACGACCGTTTCCAGCGGGTATTCGCCGTTCGGCGTCAGGTAGCTTCCCGGGCGCGCCTGCTCGAGAATGATCACGTCACTGAAGTCGCCATAGCTGTTGGTGTAACCCCAGGCGACCTTGCCGTTGCTGCCGACGACGACAAGTGGTGCTCCGGGCAAGGACACGCCGGTGACCTGGTGCCGGTAGCGACCGCCCGATGGCTCGTCTTCACCATAGCGAATCTGCATCCGAAACCAGATGTTCGGCACGCGCAGCTTCAAGTGCATGTCATTGTGCAGAATCGCCGATCCGTTGTCGCTCAGCTCACCCGAGACGGCCCAGCTATTACTCCCCGGGAATACCGGCTCCAGACGGTCGTTGTTTTTCAGCGGCAGTTCCAGCCTTGCCGACCAGTTCGCCAGGCTTGATTCCTCGGGAATCGAAGGCGGCAACAGCGGCTTGCCCCATAGTGGTGCGTCCCATTCCGAGCCCTTGGCTCGCAGGAAGGCGTAGAGCGATTCGGGAACGCGTTCTTTCACGTTCATCCGGGTCAACTTCTTTTCCGGCGTCGACGGCTGCAGCACCAGGTACATCGAGTACGCCGCCAGGATGCTGTCCTCGGCCGTCCAGGCGACGGGTTCGGCGTGCAGCAGCCAGTATTCGAAGGGCTTGGCAGCGAGACCGTGCAAGCCCGCGTTTACGCCGTCCACATAGGCGTGCAGAATCGCCGACTGGTCTTCGGCAAGCTGGCCAGCAATGACGCGGGCACGCGCGCGCAACTGGTGAATCCGAACGAGCTGGTCGGACTCCAGCGCCGCGCCGCCGAGCAGGGCCGACAACTCGCCGGCCGCCTGACGGCGCATCAAATCCATCTGGAAGAAGCGCTCCTGCGCATGCACGAAACCCATCGCCCTGGCCACGGCGGTGCGACTGTTCGCCGAAATGGCGACCATGCCGACCTCGTCCCGCGTGACGCTGACCTCCTCGTCCAACCCGGCAATCGCCACTACGCCATCGAGGACCGGCAGGCTGGCGCGCAGTTGCCAGTACGCCCAGGACAGCAACACTCCCGCCAGCAATACCGAGAGCAACGCCAGGCGAGCCGCCCACTTCCGGAGTTTTTGCATTGAACGGGGTTCTTGAGTTCGATCGATTGCCCAGTCTAGCGCTGTGCTGCATTTTTGAGGAGGCTTTTGGCGACTGCTGAAAGCAGGGCGAAAGCCCTGTGCTGGCCGAATTCCGCAGGGTCCATGCCGGGGCGGCTCTCGTCGCCACCCCTGGCGCTCACGCCCCACACACCGTCATTGCGAAGAGGTGAGCCGCCAGGCCTACCTGGCACCCGCCGCCGCAGACCTTATCCGTGCACTGTTCCCGATGTCGTTGAGAGCCAGGCGGCTGGGCAGGTCTGCGCGCGAACCGGGCTGGGCAGCGGATGAAACGACCTGCCCGCTGCTGGCGTCCGCTGCCGGCGTCGCACACTGTCCCTGCGGCGAGTCGCTGGCGGGCGTTTTGTCGTTCCTTTGCGGGCAAACCGCTTTCTGTCTCACCGGTTGGCAGCGCCGATCGGAGAACTCAACCCGGCCATCGACCTCGCACCTGAACAGCGAACCGGCGACAGCCGGCTGGCAGATCTGCAAACCGAGAAGAACCACAAGCATGCTCTGCAATTTCATCGCCAACTCCCTCGTCCGTGTCCGCCCAATGCGACAATCTTTGCACGGCGCAGAAATTGACTTGGTGTCGAAAGTCACAGGCAGGCGGCGATCTCCGGCTGCGGGCGAATTCAGCCTGCGCCGGGACGGCGGGAAACAGCAGCGCGCCGGCTTGCTCCACCGTGCACGTCTCGCGGCCTTTGCGCGCCCGCTCGCGGCGCGAAGGAAACGATTTCGATCACTGCCGCACTGCGCCACGACGCCCGCCGCGATCGCCCGCCAGGAAACGCAGCGTGGTCGCCGGCAGGTCGGCCCAGAGACCGACCAGGTCGGCCGTCGACAGGTGGGCACCGACGGCACGAGAGTCGGCCCAGGCCCAGGGACGCCACATGAGGCCCCGCAGAAACTGGGCAGCGCCGTGGCGGACGAGCACGCCGTCCATCCCCGTCTGCCCGGAAACATCGGCGACCACACCCGACAGCGTCAACAAAGCCTTGCGAAAGAGCGCGATCTCTTCCGGGAAACGAACGGCCGAGGCCGCTGCCAGACTATCCATCAGCGACGTCATCCAGTCGAAGCCGGGAAAGCGGCCACAACGCACCTGCGCAATCGCTGCGCTGACCGCGACCTGCACACGGGTTTCGTCGCCAGGCTGGCCCAGCGCGGCGATTGCCGTGCACACGCGCGTCTCGTTGAGCGTCACGGCGCCCAGGACGAGTTGCACGACCGCCTCGCACTGCGCCTTGGTCAGCCGTGTGGTGAGTGCCCAGTCGATGATCGCCAGGCGTCCATCTGCGGTGGCCAACAGGTTGCCGGCGTGCGGGTCGGCATGAAACATCGCCCCCGCCTCGCCACTGCCCCAGAAGGGCTGGGCCAGCAAGGCCCTGGTGACCCGCTCGGCACGCTGGCACATTTCCCCGGCGGGCAGGTCCTGGTGGGTCACCTTGCAGCCATCGACCCTTTCCATCGCCGTGACCAGCGGCGTACAGAAAGGAAACAGCCGCGGGATGAGGATATCCGCTGCGCCTGCGTAGAGATCGGCAGCCTGCCGCAGGTGCTCCTGTTCCTGGTCCAGGCGGACTTCGTTGGCCAGCAGACGGGCGACCATTTCCAGCGTATTGCCGTAGTCGAGCACCGGCAGTCCGTGGTGAGCGCAGCGTTCTTCCAGAAACGTCCCGAGCAGCGGCCAGATGGCCAGTTCTTCCTCCAGCCTGTCCTGCACCCCCGGGCGCAGAAGCTTGAAGACGCCCCGCTGCGGCGCTTCGCCTTTCGCCTGGCGCCAGACGAAAGGCACGACGACGGCGACACTGCCCTCGGCGATCGTCTCCTGCCCGAGCTGCAGACCGGCGACAGTGCCCACCTCGCGATCGAGCAGCGAACGCAGCGCAGCCAGCGAATCGGTCGGCGCCAGTGTTTCGAGTTCCTGCAAACGCGCGCGTAAATCGGCCGACAGGCGCCGGTCGTGGGCCACCACCTGCCCCAGCTTGTGCAGGGTCGGGCAGAGACGGAACAGGCTGAGCACGCGCCGCTCGCGGCTGGCGGCAGTCGGCAGCGCAAGCTGTGCTGCAAGGATGGCTTGCTGACGCAGCGGGGAAAGGCGTTGCAGGAAGAACGACAAGCCGTCCGCGACCAGTGGCCGATACTGCGCGTAGTTCGCCGGCAACAATTCGGTGAGCTGCAGCAGCATTTCCAGCGGGCCGCTGTGCTGCTCGATTTTCGAGGGGAGGATCATGATGGAGATGGCCAGCGCACTGGCGGAACGGGAGGCTGATGAGCAGGGCGATGGGCCCATTGTAGACCGGATGGAGCAGCGCGTAAGCGGGCGCGCCGGCAGCGCGCTGGTCGCTATCATCACCGGGCATTTTCCGCTACTGTATCCCGCTCGTAAAACCAACCCCAGCAAGGAGTTACCAACATGATCGGATACGTGACCGTCGGTGTAAGCAACATGGACAAGGCGAAGGCGTTCTACAGCGAGCTGCTCGCCGACCTGGGCGCCAAGGTGTTGATGGACATGGGCCGCATCGCCTTCATCGGCAGCACGATGGACGCCCCGATGCTGAGCGTCTGCATCCCCTACGATGAAAACGACCCCAGCCCGGGCAACGGCAACATGATCGCCATCAACCCCGGCTCCAAGGAAAAAGTGGACGCGTTGTACCTCAAGGCGATCGCGCTGGGTGCCAGCTCCGAAGGCGAGCCCGGCCAGCGCGTTCCCGATGTCTTCTACGGCGCCTATATTCGCGACCCGGACGGCAACAAGATCGCTTTCTACGAGTTCGGCTAAGGCCGGGAACGCAGGCCGGTAAACTCCAGTCGCGCTCGATCGCTTCGTCGCCAAATCCGGGCCACCACTCCCCAGCCACCGTCATTGCGAGGAGGCGGGATACGGCGTTGGATGATCAGCCCTTCTTCCTTGTCCACTTGTCGAGGTAGTACCTGACGCTAAGACGATCCCTTGGGCGTGGCTTGTAATGCGTCTTGTCCCGCTCGATTTCACCGTAGATATTGCGCGACGAGGTGTAGTAGTAGAGAGCGACCGACCTCCTGGTGATGTGTTCTGGTGTGCGCAACGGCTCCGGATGCCCGTGATTGCTGTCCTCGTCGGTGTTGAAGATGACGCAGCGATTGTAAACAGGCGAGACTCTCTTCAGGCAGGCCGTCATCTTCTGGTCCCAGAGTTCCAGATTGCCGCCGTACTCCTCCTGCCAGTTCTTGTTCAGATAGATGATGACGTTGATTCGGCGCACCAAGTGCAGCTTCTTGTTGATCCTGAAGTCGGCGTGTACGCCCAGCAAGCCGCCGGTCTTGGTCTCGTGCAGCCCACCACCATCGAAATAGGGGTCAGGGATGAGACCGTCTATGGTGGTCAGGTTTTCGAGGAACTGCAGCATGGCCGCCGAGTTGAAAGCGGAAAATATGTTTCTGAGAGTGGGATTGCACCGATTCGGGTTGATCTGCCGCTTGTGCAATCCCTTGTAGCCCCGCTCATAGAGCTTTTCGTCATTGGTCCGTTCAGCCGGGAAATTGGCGTGAATGCTGTCGATCACGTCGGCCGGCAAGAAATTATCGATCACCACATGGGGAAATGGCCCGGCCGCGGTATACGTGGCGGTCAGTTGGCGACCGAACGCGCTCGCTTCGTCAAGGTTGAAATCCAGTTCCTTGCCGAGGGTGATTGGCAGTGCTGCTACTGTAGAACTCATCGCCGCTCCAGAAGTCGATTGCAGATCGCGTGACTGCTCGCCATGCGGCTGCGCGTCGTCACACCAGCGGAAGAAGTATACGTGAGCGGGGGTTCGCCGGCGGCATCGCTTTCCACCCCCGACTCCCGACCGCCACCCTCAGCGCGCCGCCCTGCTACGCGCCTTCATCCAGCGCGAGCCTGACCGCGGCGACGATCCGCCGCCGGCCGCGCGCGCGGCTGACGAGATTGGCCTCCTCGCCGGTGGAATCCAGCCATTCGACCAGGCGCGTCAGCGCATGACGCGTCGTCGTTGCGTCGCGGCAGTTGGCCAGGAAGACCATCTGGATCTTCTGCACCTTGTCGGCCACGTAGACGCCAAAGGGCGCGGCGACGATGGTCGCGTCGGGAAAGCCCAGTTGCCGCATGGCCTGCGACTCGCTGACCGTCTTCAGACAGGCGACCAGATGCACGGGGCCGGCCAGCGACGGGGCCTCGCCGCTGGCGTCGTAGCCGTGATCCCTGAGAAAGGGTTGGCCGACCAGTTCGCGCGCGGCGGCGACACCAAAGGCGGCGGGCAGGCCGTGCACGATGGTGAGCAGGGATTCGTCCGCCAGCGGCCAGTCCCAGCCGCCGGCAACGGACGACAGAGGGCTCGCGCCCAGGTCGCGCAGCGCTTCGCCCAGCGCTTCTTCCATGGCCTGCTTGCGGGCGCCGAAATCGAGCCGGCTCCAGTCGAGGGCGGTGCCGTAGGCAAAACGCCCCTTGCGCGCCTCGCGGCCGCCCAGCTTGACCAGGCTGGCGACGGCTTCGCGCAACGCTTCGAGACTGCGCGCGACGACATCGTCGGCGTTGCGCGCCTCCGGCGAGGTCGGGTTGAGGGTCTGGAAGTATTCCTGGAAAGTCCTGTCGGCCTTCGTCTCGGCGGCCGATTTTCTGGCCGGAAACGTCACCTCGAGCACGCGAACGACCTTCAGCCTGGCCGGGCCGTTGTTCCAGACTTCCTGGAACTCGGCATGGCAGATACCGATCTCGCCACTTTTCGGCGCCCAGCCGGCTTCGCCCGTATATAGGGCCAGGACGATGTCGGCCTTGCGCACTTCTTCGAGCGAGCGGTTCCAGGCGGTATCGAGGTCGCCCTGCGACTGATCGGGCGCGTTGTCCGATATCCAGACCTCGAACAGCGCTTCACCGAGCAGTGGCTCGTCGCGCAGCCTGTCGTGCAGGCGCTTGCGCACGACGGTCATGCTTACTTGCTGCTCGCCGTCGGCGACCAGCGACGAGCACCGGCTGGAAATCATGATGCGGATTCTCTTGAAATCGGCCATCGCGTTGCCCTCGATAAGCGCTGCACGCTACCTGCCGTGACGGTTTTCGGCCCGCCGGCACGCTGGCGTCGTCAGCAGTGCGGTGCCGCGACCAGCCGCCAACAACGCTCAGTTGGCCGCGCCGTGCTGATGAATGTGCACGTCCCGCTGCGGAAAGGGGATGTTCAGCCCGGCGGCGTCAAAGCGTTTCTTGACCTGTTCGTGCAGATGAAAATGAACCGCCCAGTAGTCGCCTGAATTGACCCACGGGCGAACCACGAAATTGACGCTGCTGTCGCCGAGCGCGACGACTTCGATGGTCGGCGCGGGCTCCTTGAGGATGCGCTCGTCGCTGGCGACCAGCTCGTTGAGCACCCTGCGGACCTGGTCGAGATCGTCGCCATAGCTGCAACCGACGATCATGTCCAGCCGCCGGGTGTCGTTGGCCGAGTAGTTGATGATCGTTCCGGCCATGATCTGGCTGTTGGGAACGAGGATTTTCTTGTTGTCGGGCGAGTGAATGATGGTCGTCAGAATCTGCACTTCCTTGACCGTCCCGGCGACCCCGGCGGCTTCGATGAAGTCGCCGACCTTGTAGGGGCGGAAGGCGACGATCAGGACACCGGACGCGAAGTTGGACAGCGAGCCCTGCAGCGCCAGGCCAACCGCCAGGCCCGCCGCGCCGAGAACGGCGAGCAGCGACGTCGTCTGCACGCCAAGAGCGCCAATGGCGGCGATGATCACCACCACCAGCAAAACGGCGCCAAGCATGTTGCAGAGAAACTTCTCGAGCGTATCCTCCATGCCCGTCTTCTGGAAAGCCTTACGCGCGAAGTTGGTCACCGCCTTGGCCAGCCATCGGCCGACGAGAAAGATCAGAATCGAGGCGATCACTTTCAGGCCGATCGACGTCCCCTGCTCGGTCACCAGGACAATCAGCTGGTCGACGTTGCTGTAATCAATGACTTGCGCAGCGGCTTTCTCGACCGCCGCGACCGCGTTTTTTTCCATGTCCGCTTCCTCCGATCCTTCGATTTCAAACTACTGGCTTGGCCATCGCCTGCTGCAGTTCCCCGCCTTGCCACCGGCAACGGGGGAAAAGGGCTGAATCTTGTCCGACCCTGCGCTCAGCGACTCAGCGCATCAAGCGCGGCGGCCAGGCTGTTCACGGTGCGCTCCGGGTTGTGCAGTTTATCGAGGCCGAACAGGCCAATGCGAAAACTGCGGAAATCGGCCGGCTCGTCGCATTGCATGGGCACACCGGCGGCGGCCTGCACGCCGATGGCGACGAACTTCTTGCCGGACTGGATATCCGCGTCGTCGGTGTAGCTGACGACGACGCCTGGCGCCTGGAAGCCTTCGCCGGCGACACTCTTGAAACCCTTGCTGGTGAGCAGCTCGCGAACCCGGCGGCCGAGTTCCTGCTGCTCCTTGCGGACACGCTCGAAGCCGTAGCTTTCGGTCTCGAGCATCACGTCACGCAAGACCGCCAGGGCGTCGGTGGGCATCGTCGCGTGGTAGGCATGGGCGCCTTTCTCGTAGGCCTCCATGATCTGCAGCCATTTCTTGAGGTCGCAGGCAAAGCTGCTGCTGCTGGTTTCGTCGATGCGCGCACGCGCGCGCTCGCCAAGGGCGACCAGCGCGCAGCACGGCGAGCCGCTCCAGCCTTTCTGTGGTGCGCTGATCAGCACGTCGACGTCGTTGGCGACCATGTCGACCCAGACGGTCCCGGAGGCCACGCAATCGAGGACGAAGAGTCCATCGACGGCGCGGACGGCGGCGCCGACCGCGCGCAGGTAGTCGTCGGGGAGAATCAGGCCCGAGGCGGTTTCGACGTGCGGCGCGAAGACGATCTCCGGCCTTTCGGCGTGGATGCTGGCGACGACGTCTGCGAGCGGCGGCGGGACGAATGCCGCCTGCGGCTCCTCGTCAACCGGGCGGGCGACCATGGCCACGCTCTCCGAGGCGATCCGCCCCATGTCGAGGATTTGCGTCCAGCGGAAGCTGAACCAGCCGTTGCGGATGATCAGGCACTTCCTGTCGGTGGCAAACTGGCGGGCGACCGCTTCCATACCGAAGGTACCGCTCCCCGGAACGACGATCGCGGCCTTGGCGTTGTAGACCGTCTTGACGATCCTCGAGATGTCTTTCATCACGCCCTGGAAACGCCGCGACATGTGGTTGAGGGCGCGGTCGGTATACACCACCGAGTACTCGAGCAGACCATCGGGATCGGGTTGAGGAAGGAGTGCGGGCACGATTGTCTCCATTGGGTGATTCGGCGAGCCAAGTTCAGCGGGTGCACGGGAAGTCCGTGCGGCACAAGGCGTGCAGGATAACGCCAAGTCCGGACGCTGCGCTAGTCGGGGCGGGCGCAGCACCTGGCTCTGCCGTGCTTGCCGGCGGCGTGTCGAAACGGACAACCGCTGGCCACCGTCGGCCAGGGTTCCGCGGCTCGGGCGACCGCGCCCTGTCGCGCAAGACGCTGGACAGCCGTTACACTTCCACCCGTTGAGCAGAAGGCCGCGTCGCGCGGGCCGGGCATGATGCACGGCACGGCTGGCTGCCAGAGGCGTGCCGGCTCTCACCAGACACTGGAGACCCCCAATGGCCGGAGCCAGCCTGCTTGCCCTGATCGATGACATTGCCACGGTCCTCGACGACGTCGCGCTGATGACCAAGGTGGCGGCCAAGAAAACCGCCGGCGTGCTCGGCGACGACCTGGCACTGAACGCGCAGCAGGTGTCCGGCGTACGCGCCGAACGCGAACTGCCGGTGGTCTGGGCGGTCGCCGTCGGCTCGTTCAAGAACAAGCTGATCCTCGTGCCCGCGGCGTTGGCGATCAGCCGCTTCGCGCCGTGGGCGGTGACGCCGCTACTGATGATGGGCGGCCTCTATCTCTGCCTCGAAGGTGTCGAGAAGATTGCGCACAGGTGGCTGCACGGCAAGAGCGACAGCGAGGATGGCGCGCACCACGGCGAAGGGCTGGCGACAGTGGAGGGCGAAAGCGTCGATCTGGCAACCATGGAAGCCGCCAAGATCAAGGGCGCGATCCGCACCGACTTCGTGCTCTCCGCAGAGATCGTGGTCATCGCACTGGGCACCGTCGCCGGCGCGTCGTTCGCGACGCAGGTGGCCGTTCTTTCGGGAATCGGCGTCCTGATGACGGTCGGCGTCTACGGCATCGTCGCCGGCATCGTCAAGATGGACGACCTCGGGCTGTACCTGCTGAAGAGGAGCGATGCGCTGGCAAAAGCAGTCGGCCAGGGCCTCGTGCTCGCCGCGCCGCGCCTGATGAAGGCGCTGACCGTGATCGGTACGGCGGCAATGTTCATGGTCGGGGGCAGCATCCTCAGCCACGGCATTCCGCCCGTCCATCACTTCATCGAAAACGCGGCTGATATCGCCAACGCCATGGGCAAGGTCGGTGGAGTGCTCGAGGCCTTGAGTTCGCTGGCGCTGGAAATGCTCGTCGGCGTCGTTGGCGGCAGCCTGGCATTGCTCGCCGTACGGGCTTTTTCGGCGGTCCGCAGCGCCGTCCGGCGGCCAGCGGAGAAACGACAGGGGCCAAAATGACATCGCCAAGGCCGCGGGCAAAGCCGGGAGCACGCCCCGGCCAGCCGCCTACGCCGCCAACCGCCAGCCGACTTCGGTCTCTTCGAAGACCTGACGCGCTTCGTCCTTCTGACGATCGGTCTCGTTCCACTGGGCAATTAGCTCGGTGACGCGAGTGGCGCCGTGGATATGCTCGAGGTACATCAGCCGCAACATGCGCTCGGCCGCAATGGTTGGCCGGCGCTTGCCGCGCTCCCAGAGCGACGCACTCTGCTCGTCGACGCCGAGGCAGTCGCCGAGTCGCTTCTGCGACATGCCCATTTCGACGCGCAGGAAACGGATCTCGACGCCGGTCAGGCGCCGCTTGTAATCGACCAGATGGCGACCGATGGTCCGGTGCAAGCCGTCGATATCGTAAATCTCGAGGCACGGACCGAGCCCGTCGACGTCCTCGTAGCGGAAACCGCTCGCCAGCCAGATGTTCTTCAGCCCGCAGTCTTCATACTTCAGCATGTCGCCCATCTCAGCCCTCGACAACGGTGGCCACGACGGCCAGCTCGCCGCCCGCGCCGCCTTCCTGGGCGTCGCCAAGCTTGAAGATCACGCCAACCGTCAAACGAGCGCCGGCGTAAAACCAGCTCAGATTACACCGCCAATCGTCCCCCGCATCCTTGTGCAGCGGCTCGCTGACCAGGCCATTCTTCAAGGTTTCCAGCACCTGCCGGCGGCCGATGTAGCGATTCTTCATGCGCGCTTCTGCCTGCTCGCTGAACACCAGGCGGCGCTGGCCGTTACCGACTTCCTTGACCCACTCCATGGCCTGCCTGGGAGTGGGTTTGATGCCGGCGAGCTTGCTCATGACGATCCACCGTGGGTCGCAATTGGCGACGGTATTGAATTCTTGTGGTGCCCAGGAAGGGAATCGAACCCCCACACCTTGCGGCGGCAGGACCTAAACCTGCTGCGTCTACCAATTTCGCCACCTGGGCACAGCCAGCCGCCAAGTCAAGCACGTGCCCGAACACGAAGCACCCATATGGCGACCCGGCAAGCACGCCGGCCCAACCGCGCCGACGCCAGTGCGGCATTCTAACCGCGACACGCCGGCGCTGTCAGCATCTCCGCGCCGCAGCGACCGCCAGGCGACGCCCGCTGCGTCCTTGCCTTCTCCTCGTCCCCTCGCCCATCGTCAGCGCACGTCGCCACGGTGATGACCGGCCGACCGGCCGGAAAGCCGCAGGCGTGCCGGAGATTGGGCGCCGATTCCGGCCTATAATTGCCGCCTTTTTCCAATTGCGAGTCCGTCCATGTGGTTCAAGAACCTTTATCTGTACCGCCTCCCCAAGCAGTGGGCCGTTGATCCTGCCGCGTTGGAGGAACAGCTCGCCCGACTGACCCTGCAAGGGTGCAGCGCGACCGATCCACGCAGCATCGGCTGGGTGGCGCCACGTGACGGCGGCGCTCTGATCCACTCGGTCAACCAGCAATGGCTGCTTTCCCTCGGCGTCGAGGAGAAGCTGCTGCCGGCGTCGATCGTCAAGCGTTTTGCCAGCGACAAGGCGAAAGCCATCGAGGAGACTGAAGGGCGCCGCATCGGGCGCAAGGAAATGCGCGAAATCCAGGAAGAGATGACCCTCGAACTGCTGCCGCGTGCCTTCGTGCGCCGGCGCAGCACCTTCGCCTGGATCGACCGCGGCAACGGCTGGCTGGTGGTCGACTCGGCGTCGCCGGCAAAAGCCGAGGAGTTCCTCGAACATCTGCGCAAGTCGGTCGACGGCGTGCCGGCCAAGAGTCTCAAGGTCATCCAGTCGCCATCGGCGGCAATGACCGGCTGGGTGGCTGGCGGCGAGGCACCGACGGGCTTCACCCTCGACCAGGATCTCGAACTGCGCTCGGCCGAAAAAGCGACCGTCCGTTACGTCAAGCACAGCCTGGAAGGTGAGGAAATCCGCCAGCACATCGAAGCCGGCAAGGTCGTCACTCGTCTGGCCATGACCTGGAATGACCGCATCTCCTTCGTTCTCGACGACAACCTGCAGATCAAGCGGCTGGCCTTCCTCGACATCCTCAAGGAGCAGGCCGACGGCCAGGCGGACAACGAAGACGAACGCTTCGACATCGACTTCACCCTGATGAGCGGTGAAGTCGCGCAACTGCTCGACGATCTGCTCGCCGCCTTCGGTGGCGAGGCGGCAGCCGCGGTCTAGCGTAGGGTTGCACACAGTGTGGAGCTTGGAATTCCAGCCGCGACATGGTTTCAAGCGGCTGTCCAGCTTGCTGAAAGTCTCGTCAAGAATGCTGCGCTGCACTGGTTTCCGAACAAGGAAACAGGACGGAGTTTCTGGCTCGACCGCGCGGCAGGTTACCGTCAGCCGGCGAACAAGGCGGTCGCCGACCCGGATTCCGAGAACTCGTGGCAGCGAGTCACTTTCAGCCAGCTCTTGTGCGTATTCAACAGCGCCAGGCTCATTTCCACATACTCAGGCGAGGAGAGCTCGTCGGCGGCGTAGCGCTCAAGGAGCTTCAGCCAGCGGCGATGGATGGCGCAAGGCTTTTCCTGGCTCCCGCCGGCCAGCGGGCAATCGGGACAGCGTCTACGGGCCAGCGTGCTGATCGCCGTCTGCTTCTGCCACTGCTGGCGATAGTGCATGGCGTTGGTCTCGATCCACTCCAGGGCTCGCGCGTCGCGCTGGTCCTCGGGAAAACGCTCGACGTAGGCTTCGATGGCACTGAACTGGCGACGGAAGAACTCTTCATCCGCACGGCCTTCAGGCGCAACGTCGCCCAGAAAACGAGCGATCAACGCCAGGGTGGGATCATCTACGATATACATGGAGCTTCTGGGAAGCCGTGGTCAGGTCATCAATAGATTCCACTATAGCACTATTTTTGCTGCGGTGCACAATCTCGCAGCCCGCCGCTTCTCGAAGGCGCCGATTTCCCGTCAAGGACCGTTCACTACTCCTGCACGGAGACGTCGCCGGCCAGCGCAGCGGCGTTCACCGGGAAGCACGCGCCAGCCGCCTGATCAGAGTTTCAGTTCGGCGATCAGCGGCGCATGATCCGAGCAGCGCGCCCACGCCAGACCGTTGGGGACGTGCATGTCGAGCACCTCGAAACCGCGCACGTAGATCCGGTCGAGCGTCAGCCAGGGAGCGAAACTGGGGAAGGTGCGCGAGACGCCGGCGCTCGGATGCTTGCCGCTGCGCCAGGTGAGCAGCCAGTTGAGGACGGTCTTGGCAGGTGATGCGGCCCGGGCCGCGACGGCGACTTCCTCGACGCCGAGGCGGGCGCGCAGCAGACCATCGACACGCTGCTGCCAGTCGTTGAAATCGCCGGCAATGATCAGCGGCGCATCGGGCGGGACTTCGCGCTGCACCAGATCAGCCAGAAAAGTCGCCTGGCGAACACGGCTGCGCTTGATCAGCCCGAGGTGCAGGCAGATGAGGTGCACTTCGGTGCCCTGGCCACGGCCCACGCGCATGACTGCGTGCAGCAGGCCGCGCTTTTCGAGCACGTGGTCAGAGATGTCGTGGTTGACGAAGTTGACGATGCGGTGGCGCGAAAGAATGGCGTTGCCGTGATGCCCGTGCGGGTAGACGGCGTTCATGCCGTAGGCGCGATGCGCGTAGGCACCGAATGACAGGAACTCCAGCTGGGTTCCCAGCGGCTGGTCGGGGTGATGCGCGAGGCGCTCGTTACAGTCCTGGACTTCCTGCAGGAAAACGATGTCCGCGTCGATCGCCTGCAAGGCCTGGCGCACGTCGTGGATGCGCGGTCGACCGCGAATGCCGGTAACGCCTTTATGGATGTTGTAGGTGGCCACTCTGATATTCATGACTGGGCACGGCAGATGCCGATTGGCAAGGTCGTCAAGGCAGGCGCTCGAAATAGCGATCGATGAGTGGCAGGTCGTCCGCATCCTGACGCCCGATAGAGTGCGTTGCGCGGCGAGTGCATTGTCGCATCCGGCCGGTGCTGGCGGTAGCCATTTGTCCACAGCGGACAGGCTCGTGCCGCGCTGCGCTGGTCGCGACACGGGTCATTGACGTTGGCGGAGTCTGCCCGGCTTCAGTTCAGGTCGATGGCGTGCGCCTTGAGGTCGTCGAGGCTGACGACCAACAGGGCGGCTTCGTTGGTCGCGTTGAGGACCACCTGTGGCGCCTTGCCAGCAAGCAGGGCTTCGCGCCAGCGCGCGGCACAGAGGCACCAGCGATCCCCGGGCTGCAGGCCGGAAAATCCGAACTCCGGTCGCGGCGTCGACAGATCGTTGCCGCTGGTCTTGGAAAAAGCCAGAAATCCGGCGGTCGCGACGACGCAAATGGTATGACTGCCGAAATCCTCGTCGCTGGTATTGCAGCAGCCGTCGCGAAAGAAACCGGTCATCGGCGTTTCGCTGCATGCGCCAAGGATGCCGCCGAGGACATTGCGCTGCTGGCCACCGCTATCGTCAGGCTTCATGCCAGCTCGTCGATCCAGGCCTGCTGGATGGCCTCGAGAATTTTCTCGCCACAGTGGCGGCTATCGTCCTCGAAGCCCGGTAAGGCGACGACCCAGTTCATCAGGTCAACGAAATTGATCTTCAAGGGGTCGACCTCCGGATGGGCTTCGACGAGCTCGATGGCCAGTTCGTTGATATCGGTCCACTTCATCGCTTGCCTTCCTTGGTCATGTTGATCGAGTAACGCGGGATCTCGATGGTCAGCGGTGTTTCATTAACGATCGCCTGACACGACAGGCGGGAATTCGGCTCCAGACCCCAGGCCTTGTCGAGCAGGTCGTCTTCGACTTCGTCGGATGGCTCGAGGGCGTCGAAACCTTCACGGACGACGACGTGACAGGTGGTACAGGCGCAGGACATCTCGCAGGCGTGTTCGATGGCAATGCTGTTTTCGAGCAGGTTCTGGCACAGCGACTCACCAGGCCTGGCATCGAACACGGCGCCGTCCGGGCACAGTTCGAGGTGGGGCAGAACGATGATCTGGGTCATGCGGTTTCTCCCGTCTTGCTGGTCGTGGACTCGACGTCGAGATCGTTGATATTGCGGCCGGCAAACGCCCGCCGGATCGACTTGTCCATTCGCCGTGCCGCAAAATCCTTGGTGTCGGCTTCGAGATCGTCCATCGCCAGCATGATCTGGCGGCGATTGTCGGCCAGCGCTGCGTTCTCGAGCTTGACGATGTCGTCCTCGACGCGTGCCAGTTCGTCGCTGGCGAGCAGTTCGCGGTCGACGGCGAGCGCCGCGCGCACCGCTTCCAGCAAGCGCTGTGCGTCGACCTGCGATTCCTTGAGCGCCCGCAGCTGTGCGTCGCCCTTGACGTGGGCCATCGAGTCCTTGAGCATGCCCGCGATTTCGTCGTCGGAAAGGCCGTACGAGGGTTTGACGACGATGCTCGCTTCGACTCCGGAAGCCTGTTCGCGGGCGGTCACCGCGAGCAGACCGTCGGCGTCGACCTGGAAAGCGACGCGGATGCGTGCCGAACCCGCGACCATCGGCGGGATGCCACGCAACTCGAAACGCGCCAGCGAACGGCAATCGCTGACCAGCTCGCGCTCACCCTGGACGACATGAATGGCCAGCGCCGTCTGACCGTCGCGGAAGGTCGTGAACTCCTGCGCGCGCGCCGTTGGAATCGTCGAATTGCGCGGAATGATCTTCTCCACCAGGCCCCCCATCGTTTCCAGGCCGAGCGATAGCGGAATCACGTCGAGCAGCAGCCAGTCGTCACCGGCCGCACGGTTGCCGGCCAGGAGATTGGCCTGCGTCGCGGCACCGATGGCCACGACCTTGTCGGGGTCGAGATTGTTGAGCGGGTCCTGCCGGAAGAACTCGCCAACCGCACGCTGTACCTGCGGCATGCGCGTCGCGCCACCGACCATGACCACGCCCTTGACGTCGCTGACCGACAGGCCGGCGTCGCGCAGCGCCTTCTTGACCGGCTGGATGGTCTTGGCCACCAGCGTCTGGCTGATCGCGGCAAAGATTTCGGTGGTCAGTTGCAGGTCCACCCGCTCGCCGCTGGTCAAGCGCGCAGCGATGGGCGCCGCACCGTGTACGGTCAGGTATTCCTTGGCTTCGCGTGCCCGCGCCAGCAACATGCTGGCGTCCTCGACCGAGAGCGGCTTGAGGTCGGCCGCTTCGATAATCCAGCAAAATATGCGATGGTCGAAATCGTCGCCACCCAGCGCCGAGTCGCCGCCCGTCGCCAGGACCTCGAAGATTCCCCGCGACAGTCGGAGAATCGAGATATCGAAGGTACCCCCACCGAGGTCGTAAACGGCGTAGACACCCTCGGCGGCATTGTCCAGACCGTAGGCAATGGCTGCCGCGGTCGGCTCGTTGAGCAGGCGCAGAACCGGGAGGCCGGCGAGTTTCGCCGCGTCCTTGGTCGCCTGCCGCTGCGCCTCGTCGAAGTACGCCGGAACGGTGATCACCGCGCCAACCAGCGCGCCGCCCAGCGCGGCCTCGGCACGCAGGCGCAGCACGCGGAGAATGTCGGCGGAGACTTCCACCGGACTCTTCAGCCCGGCTGCGGTATGCAGGCGCAGCATCCCTGGACTGTCTTCGAAAACGTAAGGCATGGCTTCACGATTGGCGATGTCGGCGATCCCACGGCCCATGAAGCGCTTGACCGAGGCAATGGTGTTGCGCGGGTCGAGCGCTTGCTGCGCCTGCGCCTCGTAGCCGACTTCGCTGTGACCGTCGCTGCGATAACGAACGACCGAGGGCAGCAAGGGACGGCCGAGTTCGTCGCGAAGAACGACCGCCAGGCCGCTGCGCACGGTCGCCACCAGTGAATTGGTCGTCCCCAGGTCGATGCCGACCGCCAGCCGATGCTCGTGCGGCGCAGCTGACTCGCCGGGTTCCGCAATCTGTAGTAGCGCCATGAGGAAATTGTGGTCCTGAGATTTGTTGCCGGTGTGAGGATAGGTTTTACGACGCGACGCAAGTTAACACCAGGTGACGCGACTGCCTTGCACTTGCTGCCTGCCGTTCAGGGGCAGCGATTCACTCTTCGCAGGCGATCATTGCCTCGTCGAGTTCGACGAGCAGCTTCTCGATGAACATCAGGCGCCGGACGCGATCCGCCGCCTGCTCGAGGTCGTGAGCATCGTCGAGCAACGCGGCAAGTTCTTCATAACGTTTGCCGATGTCGTGCTGCAGGCGATGGTGCAGATGCTCGAGCTCGTGGTGCTCGCCCGCCGTCCGCGCTTCGGCCACTGCCTCGCGCCATTCCATCTGTTCGACGAGAAAATCGTTCGGCATCAAGACGTTGTTTTCGCTGCCGACGTCGTGATCGGCCAAATGCAGCAGGTATCGGGCACGCGAAAGCGGCTTCTTGAGCGTCTGATAGGCTTCATTGACCCGCGTCGCCCACTGCAGCGAAAGGCGGCGCTCGGCGTCGCCAGCGCCGGTGAAGCGATCGGGGTGGACCCTCGACTGCATCTCCAGATAGCGGCCATCGAGCAGTGGCGCGTCTAGCCGGAATCTGGCCGGAAGCTCGAACAGCGAGAAGTGATCGGTGTTGAAATCCATGCTTTTCGATCGCGGTGCGCGTCGGGGCAGGCAGCGAGCGGTCGACGGCTAGGCCACCACCGTCAACCACCGCCTACTCAGCCCCGGGCAAGGTCAAACGTTGAAGCTTTCGCCGCAGCCACAGGCGTCCTTGACGTTCGGGTTGTTGAACTTGAAGCCTTCGTTGAGACCCTCGCGCGCGTAGTCAAGCTCGGTGCCGTCGAGATAAGGCATGCTTTTCGGATCGACGAGTACCCTGACGCCGTGCGATTCGAACTCGACATCGTCCGGTTGCGCGCTATCGGCGAACTCGAGCTTGTAGGCCATGCCCGAGCAGCCACTGGTGCGTACACCAAGGCGCAGGCCGATGCCTTTGCCGCGCTTGACCATGTAATTGGCGACGTGGCTGGCGGCCCTTTCGGAAAGCGTCACTGCCATGGAAACCTCCTGCTGTAATTGCGTTTGCGGTTCTGTGATTGCTGCCGCCCGCTCAGCCGGCAGCCTGATCAACGTGCTTTTTCTTGTAGTCGGCGACCGCCGCCTTGATCGCGTCCTCGGCGAGAATCGAGCAGTGGATTTTCACGGGCGGCAAAGCCAGTTCTTCGGCGATCTGGGTGTTCTTGATATCCAGAGCCTGATCCACGGTCTTGCCCTTGACCCACTCGGTGACCAGCGACGACGAGGCGATCGCCGAACCGCAGCCGTAGGTCTTGAACTTGGCGTCTTCGATGACGCCGCCCTTGCCGACCTTGATCTGCAGCTTCATGACGTCGCCACACGCCGGCGCACCGACCATGCCGGTGGCGACGCCCTCGTCTTCCTTGCCAAACGAGCCGACGTTGCGTGGATTCTCATAGTGATCCAGAACTTTTACGCTGTATGCCATGATGATTCTCCTTGATTCCTTGTATGTCTTGTCAATGAGCGGCCCACTGGACCGTACTCAAATCGACGCCTTCCTGGACCATTTCCCACAGCGGCGAAAGCTCGCGCAGCCGGCTGATCTTCTCGTGCAGCAGCTTGATCGCGTAGTCGACCTCGTCCTCGCTGGTGAAACGACCGAGGGTGAAACGGATCGAGCTGTGCGCCAGTTCGTCCTCGCGGCCGAGGGCGCGCAGCACGTACGAAGGTTCGAGCGATGCCGAGGTGCACGCCGATCCCGACGACACTGCCAGGTCCTTGACCGCCATCAGCAGCGACTCGCCTTCGACGTAGGCAAAACTGATGTTCAGATTGTGGGGAACACGCTGCTCCATGTCACCGTTGACATAGACCTCTTCGATGTCCGACAGCCCCTTGTACAGGCGGTCGCGGAGCATGCGGATACGCTCGTTCTCGGCGCCCATCTCCAGACGTGCGAGACGGAAAGCCTCACCCATGCCGACGATCTGATGCGTCGCCAGCGTGCCGGAACGGAAGCCACGTTCGTGACCGCCGCCATGCATCTGTGCGGTCAGGCGAATGCGCGGCTTGCGGCGCACGTAGAGCGCGCCAATGCCTTTCGGGCCATAGGTCTTGTGTGCCGAAAAACTCATCAGATCGACTTTCAGCGTCGCCAGATCGATGACCACCTTGCCGGTCGCCTGTGCCGCATCGACGTGAAAGATGATTCCCCTGGCACGGCAGATTTCGCCGATCTCGGCGATCGGCTGGATGACACCGATCTCGTTGTTGACCATCATCACCGACACCAGAATGGTGTCCGGACGCAAGGCTGCCTTGAAGACCTCGAGGTCAAGCAGGCCGTTGTCCTGGACGTCGAGGTAGCTCACTTCGAAACCGAGACGTTCGAGGTCGCGACAGGTATCGAGCACCGCCTTGTGCTCGGTCTTCACCGTCACCAGGTGCTTGCCCTTTCCAGCATAGAACTGTGCGGCTCCCTTGAGGGCCAGATTGTTCGACTCGGTGGCGCCGGAAGTCCAGACGATTTCCTTGCTGTCGGCGTTGACCAGCCTGGCCACTTCCTCGCGCGCTTCTTCGACCGCCGCCTCGGTTTCCCAGCCGAAGGCATGCGACCGCGAGGCCGGATTGCCGAATTTCTCGACCAGATAGGGAATCATCTTTTCGGCGACGCGCGGATCGACCGGCGTGGTCGCCGAATAATCGAGATAGATGGGCAGTTTCAGCATTGCTCTTGCTCCGGTGTGTACAGGTTGCGTGCTACGCGTGACTCTTGACTCGTTATCCTGCTGGTTTGTTCCACTTCTTTGTCCCGCTTTCCAGACCCATTTACGCTGACTGTTCAGACGACCATTGCGGTCAGTTGCTGCAATCTGAGCATCGTGGCCTGCAACGCCGCCAGAAATCCATCGACGTGTGCGGCGCTATTGCCAACCCCCAGGCTGACCCGCACGGCACCGCGTGCCAGCTCTGCTTCGACACCCATCGCCCGCAATACATGCGACGGCTCCGGGTTGGCACTCGAACAGGCGGCACCGCTGGCCAGCGCATAACCGGCGCGGTCGAGCTGGCCGACCAGGGTCTCGCCGTCGATGTCGCGAAAGGCGAAGTAGACGGTGTTCGGCAAGCGCTCGGCGGCCCGGCCAAAAAGCGTCGCGCCGAGGGCGACAAGGCCACGCTCGAGTTGCTCGCGGAGCACCCGCAGGCGCGGCGCCAGGTCGGCGAGACGTGCTGCCGCCAATTCACAGGCAACGCCAAAACCGACGATTGCCGCCACATTCTCGGTACCCGAACGCAAGCCACGCTCATGACCGCCACCCGCGATCAGCGGCTCGATGTCGAGTCGCTTGTCGAGGATCAGCGCGGCCGCACCCTTGGGGCCGCCGATCTTGTGCGCCGACACGCTGATGGCATTGACGCCGGCGGCGTTGAGGCGGCGAAAATCGACGGCCATCTTGCCCACCGCCTGCACTGCGTCGCTATGAAACCAGGCCCCCGCCGCTCGCGCCTGCGTGGCCAGCGATTCGATGTCCTGCACGACGCCGGTCTCGTTGTTGGCCAGCATCACCGAGACGATGCTCGGCCGCTCCGCCATCAGCGTCTGGAATTTCGCCCCATCGATGCGTCCGGCGGCGTCCACCGCCAGCTTGTGCAGCGTCCAGCCACGCTTGCGCAGCTGCTCGGCAGGCCTGATCACGCACGGGTGCTCGATCGCGCTGACCGCCAACAGGCCGGGTTTCAGACACGCGGCCGCGCCCTTGATCAGCAGGTTGTTGGCTTCCGAACCGCCACTGGTGAACACCACCTCGCTGGCATGCGCACCGACCGCCGCCGCCACCTTGCTGCGCGCCTCGTCGATCGCTCGCCGCGCCTCCCGACCATACTCGTGGCGACTCGAGGCATTGCCGCAGAGGCCGGCAAGATAGGGCAGCATCGCTTCGACCACCGCCGGATCGGCGGGAGTCGTTGCGTTGTGATCGAGATAGACGGGAGCGAACACGGCGGCGGGCGAAGTCTTCCAGTTCCGGATCTAGCGGCCGAAAGCGACGACTTTGGCGCGCTGCCGAGCACTCGTTCGCCGCTCGTCATGCAGGACAGCGACGTCGCCGCCACCCTTGCTCACCTGCTGTGCGACGAGGTCGGCCAAGGTCACCGAAGTCAGGTAGTCGAACATCTTGACGTTCAGCGTCGCCCACAGGTCGTGGGTCATGCAGCGCTCTTCGTCGTGGCAGTTCTCGCGACCACCGCACTGGGTGGCGTCCAGCGGCTCGTCGACGGCGCGAATGATGTCGGCGACGGTCATCGCGCTGGTGGGTCGCGCCAGGCAATAGCCCCCACCCGGGCCACGCACGCTGCCGACCAGCTGATGGCGACGCAACTTGCCGAACAACTGCTCCAGGTACGACAGCGAAATCTTTTGACGCTCGCTGATGCCAGCCAGAGATACCGGCCCTTCGCTGCAGCGCAGGGCCAGGTCGATCATCGCCGTCACTGCGAAACGTCCTTTGGTCGTCAGTCTCATGCTTCCTCCTCCAATGCCACGATTACTAATAATTGTTGATTAAATTACTACACTATGCACTCTAGTGACCGCTCGCTTATTAGTCAACTATTTTACTCAAGTATTGCGGATCGAACCGATCCGCCGTTGCCAGGTCGCCATTGACGTGCACGCCGGCGTCTTCGAGTTTCTTGAGCAGCAGTTCAAAACGCCGATCGGCGTCTGCCGCGTGATCGAGCAAACCGTGAATCGCCTTGGCCAGCGGGTCATCCTGATTGGTGGCCAGCGCATACGCCGAGAAACCGAGCTGCCCGGCCATCTGCTCGCGCTTCTGATCCTGCTCGTTGTCGATGATCCGCGCCGGATTGCCGACCGCCGTCGCCCCGCTCGGGACGTTCTTGACAACTACCGCATTGGAACCGACCTTGGCCGACGCGCCGACGGTAATCGGCCCGAGCACCTGTGCCCCCGCGCCGATCACCACACCATCCGCCAGCGTTGGATGGCGCTTGCCCTTGTTCCACGAGGTGCCCCCCAGGGTGACGCCATGGTAGAGCGTCACATCGTTGCCGATGACCGCCGTTTCGCCGATCACCACTCCCATCCCGTGATCGATGAACAGGCGCCGACCGATGGTCGCGCCAGGATGGATTTCAATACCGGTGAAGAAGCGTCCGAGATGCGAGACCAGGCGGCCCGCCCAGCGCAGACCGCGCGTCCACAGCCAGTGCGCAAGACGATGCAGGGCGATGGCATGCACGCCGGGATAACAGGTCAGCACCTCCCAGAAGGTGCGCGCGGCGGGATCACGATTGAAAACTGACTGGATGTCTTCGCGAAGACGGCTGAACATGGAAAGAAAGTCCTTGGACGATGGGCACGATTATACAATACCGCACTATTTTGGTACACTACTTCCGGCACGGGTTCCGAGACTGCCGCGCCGCTCCGGCCCTGCTTCCGCCGTGCGTTCAACCGCGTCGAGCAGCCCACGCAGGATGTTTATCTCGTCGCGCTCGAGCTCGGCGCGCCCGAACAGTCGGCGCAGCTTGGGCAGCAGCCGTCGCGGTCGCTGCGGATCGAGAAAACCACTGCTCACCATTACCCGTTCGAGGTGCCGATAGAAGCGCTCGACGTCCTCGTGCGGCGCCGGCGGCGAGGCGAAGGGCACGGCGCGGGAGATCGGAAGAGCGTCGTGTAGGGAAAGAGTGTAGATCTCGGTGGT
>ERZ761609.874-NODE-874-length-30900-cov-30.208656_pt1 | contig 30900 bp, 31 predicted proteins | sample MGYA00511163_ERZ761609 | MGnify/ENA primary metagenome ERZ761609 (study PRJEB28899, sample SAMN02445070) | bioreactor sludge metagenome | biome: EBPR sludge | place: Australia: Brisbane, Thorneside Wastewater Treatment Plant | collected 2011-12-16 ...
GCGCTCGAAACCGCCGGCGCCGACCTTCTCCTCATCACGAATCTCGAAACAGGGCGGCAGCGCGCACGGTTCGGCATCGCGCGCGAGCAGCATCTGCAGGCGGCAATGCGCGGGCTGCAGGCGCTGCTTGCGGCAATCCCATTCCGGCAGCAGGATGCCGTCGGCCAGCATCAGGTCGTCGTCGGCCTCGGCCGGCAGGTCGAGGTCGAAGCGCACCCGGCTGGCGGTGCTGTTGTCGTCGTCGGCGATGCTGAGGATGTCGAGGTCGTTGGCCGCTTTGCTTGCATGCTCGTTTTCGTCCTCGTCGAGCGGGCGGTCGACCTTGATGAACTCGGCCCAGGAAAACAGGCTTTCGGCACGAAACAGCAGCATGAACGGGTTCTTCGCCTGCGGCATCTCGACCCGCTCGGCGCGCCGCTTGCGTCCTTCCTGGTCGGCTGAGGATTGAGTGCTTGCCGGTGACGGCGTTTTCGCGCTGCCAGCCTGGCGCTGCTGCCCCGGGTTGTGAGGTGGCTGCGGGTGCAGCCATAGCGGCACCGGCAGTGGCGCCTGCCTGCCAGGCTCGAATTGCCCGACCGAACCCGGCTCGTCCAGCGCCGCGCGAATTGCGGCTTCGGCTATACGTTCCTGACCGCCCAAGGTATCCGGATGCGGACGCAATGCGAACAAGCTCTCGACCAGCTTGCGATAACGCCGCGCCAGACCGGGCAGCGCATCCAGGGTGGCGCGCGTCGCCTGCTGGTTGCGCACGATCCACGGCGCATCCGGCGCAACATCGTGCGCGGCGAGCGCGAGCAGCCACAGGTACAGTTCGCGGTTCTGCGCGCGCTCCGGAAAGACGTCGAGCGCGGCCGGCAGGTGCAGCGTGGTGTCGTCGGTCCAGGTCAGTTCCACCTTGTCGCCGATGCCTGCCACGCGTTCCATCCAGCTGCGGCGCGCGCCATGCGCGGTCGCGGTGCCGGCGCGCAGCGTCAGGCCGGCATCGCCGCCCAGCGCGCGGAAGAAGATCGGCGCAATGCGCTCGATCTGCTTGAGTTCCACGCGCGCCTTGGGAAAGCCGCGATACGCGCTACGGGTGATCAGCCTGTTCCACAAGCCGCCGACGAATTCTTCCATGGCTAGCTCCTGTCCTGGGTCGGGAGGCCGGCGACCGGCTTGATCGGTATGGCGCGGGCGGCCCTGACATTGAAGGCGGCTTCGGACTCGGCGTGCAGGTCGTGCACCCAGTTCAGCAATGGCCCGCTCGGATTGCCGGCCTGCGTCTGGTCGCAGGCATCCACGCATTGGCCGCACTGCACGCAGGCGAACATCATGCGCTTGACGTTGCGCGGGTTCAGGCGCATCGGGCATACATGGTCGCAGGCCGAATAGCAGGTGGAACAATCCTTGGCGCGCGAGCGCGTGAAACCGACCACCATCGCCTTGTCGTTGCTCATCCAGGCCAGGCTCTGGAACAGGCCGACCGCGCAGGCATAGCGGCAAAAAAGGTGGCGCGCGAACATGAACTCGACGAAGAACGCGATGCTGGCGGCGCTGAGGAAAATCGTCTGGTTGCGCGTCAGGGTGCCGTGCCAGATATTGCCGTATATCTCGGCCGGCGGCAGCAGGTAGGTCAGCAGCACCACCGCCCACAAGGCCGCGCAAGCGATGACCAGCGGAATTACGGCGAACCACCAGAGCGCGTCGTGGCGGGTTTCGCTGCCGTCCGGGTTGCGGGCCGGCAGTGGCTTCCTGTCCCACAGGCTTTGCTTGCCGATCGCGCGCCGCAGCGTCTGGTTGATGGTTTCGACGATCGAGAAATGCGGGCAGAGCCAGCCGCAATACAGCCGCCCCCATTTCAGGCTGACATAGATCAGCGTACCGCCGACCGCCAGCAGCGGCAGAAAACCGCGCAATACGATGTTCAGCGAGGCCTGCGCGGTGGAAGCGCGGCCAGCCAGGAAGTCGTCCATCCCCAGCGTCCAGTCGAAGCCGAACAGGATCAAGTGCTTGAGATTCAGGTCGAGCCGAAAGATGTCGAAGACCGGGGCGAACACGAACAGCAGGAAAAATCCCGCCTGGGTCAGCTGGCGCCAGCGCTGCACCGGCAATCCAAGCCAGCCGCGCGTGCTGCGAGCGATGCTGGCACGGATTGCGGAAGCTGCCTGGATGCCTACCACTTGCGGCTCCCGGGCAGAGGATAGACGAAGGTCTGCCCGGCGATCGCGCGCGACAGGCCAAGCACGCCCAGCAGCACCAGCGTCGCATGGCAGCACAGGACATACAGCAGCAACAGTATCCAGGCTGCCGGCCGGTCGAGGTCGACGGTCAGCACGAACAGGGCGGGCACGGCGATCAGCAGCAGGCCCGCCCAGAGACTTGCCGTGACCGCCTGGCGCAGATGGCAGCGCGTGAGCGGATTGGCACTTGCGCGATGCCGGTGAGCGAGCCACAGCAGCAGCAGGAATGCCAGGCCGGGTGCCAGCAGCAGATTGATCAGGTAGAGCGCTTCTGCCTGCATGGCCTGTTCGCGCGGGGCGGGTGGGGCGTCCATGCGATTACTGGCCGAAGCTTGCCTTGATCACTTCCAGCAAGGCCTCGGCGGTGTCCGCATCGTCGGTCAGCGACTGGACCAGCGCGGCTTCGCAGGCGGCGACCGGATCGCAGCCTGCGCCGATGAGGCTGGCTGCGTATACCAGCAGGCGTGTCGAAGCCGCTTCCTCCAGATCGTGGTCCTTGAGCTGGCGGAAGTGGCGGGCCAGTGTGACGAGTTGTTTTGCCAGCATCGGCGCGACGCCGGTTTCGGCGATCACGATTTTCTCTTCCAGCGCGGCCGGCGGAAAATCGAAGTTGATCGCGATAAAGCGCTGGCGCGTCGATGGCTTCAGGCTTTTCAGCAGGTTCTGGTAGCCGGGGTTGTAGGAAACCACCAGCATGAATTCGTCGGGCGCATGCAATTCCTCGCCGGTGCGCTCGATCGGCAGGATGCGCCGGTCGTCGGTCAGCGGATGCAGCACCACGGTGGTGTCCTTGCGCGCTTCCACCACTTCGTCCAGGTAGCAGATGCCACCTTGCCGCACCGCGCGCGTCAGCGGGCCGTCCGACCAGACGGTCTGACCGTCGCCGATCAGATGGCGGCCGACCAGGTCGGCGCTGGTCAGGTCGTCGTGGCAGGCCACCGTGATCAGCGGCCGCGCCAGGCGCGCTGCCATGTGCGCGACGAAGCGCGTCTTGCCGCAGCCGGTCGGCCCCTTGATCAGCAGCGGCAGGCGCTTGCGGAAGGCGTATTCGAACAGTTCGCACTCGTTGCCGACCGGCTGGTAGAACGGAATATTCAGGGTGGCCTCCAGGCCGGGAGCGGTCAGGTCGTTCATGGGGTTCTCCAGTTAAGTCTGTGCCATGTGGAAGGCATACCCGATCAGGCCTAATACCAGCACCAGCCAGCCCAGCACGATCCAGCGCCACGGTGCGATCGCGCCTTGCAGGGCCATGAAGCGGTCGATCACGATGCGGCCCTTGATCAGTGTCGTCAACAGCACCGGGGCCAGGATGGCATTGTCGGAGAGCGTGGCTTGCGACAGGCCGACCGCCACCGCCGTCATTGCAAGCAGAGTCAGCCATTGAAAAGTCGCCGCTTTCATCATGGTCAGTGCAGTACGTAAATCAAGGGAAATAGAATGATCCACACCAGGTCGACCATGTGCCAGTAGGCGGCACCGGTTTCGACGCCACCGTAGCTGGCCGCGCTGTAGCCGCCTTTCCATGCCTTGAGCGTCACGGCGCCGAGGATGACCATGCCGAGCACGACATGCATGAAGTGAAAAAAGCCGAGGCCGAGATAAAACATGAAAAATGTATTGGTCGACATGGTGATGCCGGCCTCGATCTTGGCGCTGAATTCGACCAGCTTGAGCACCAGGAACGCACCACCGCAGGTCATCGCGGCGAGCAACCAATAGGTACAGGAACGGGATCGGCCATGCCGGATTTGATCGACGGCACGTACCACGAAATAACTGCTGGAAATCAGCAGAACGGTATTGATGGCGCCGCTGAGCTGATCCAGCTCCAGTTGCGACGCGTTGAACAATTCGACATTGCGCGTGCGGGCAAATGCATACGCCAGAAAAAAGACGCCGAATACCAGCAATTCGGCAAGAATGAAAAACCACATGGCAAGATCGCCCGGTAGCTCGCGGCGATCGTCATGGGGGGGGGAGGAAGTGATTGCCAGGTTCAAGTCGGTATCCTTGTCCGCCCGGCAAGCCGGGCGGATTGTCAGGCTCAGGTCGTAGCGGCCTCACTCTTTCCCTTGATGAAGAAGCTGGCAATGTACAGCACGAGGCCAACCAGGAAGATCAGGCCGGAAACTTCACGCATCCAGTAGAACAGCGAGACCTGTTCCTGCGCCGCCATGAACGACATCGGTTCTGCTGCGATGCGCTGCAGCCAGATCTGCAGGATGCCGGCGGCGGTCAGGAACAGCGTGATGAAGACCATCGCGACCGTCATCAGCCAGAACGACCACATTTCGACTACCTGCGAGATCCTGCTGTTGGCGGCACGGCCGCGCATCAGCGGCATGGTGTAGCTGATCATGGTCATCACGACCATCGCATACGCGCCATAGAACGCCATGTGACCGTGCGCCGCCGTGATCTGGCTGCCATGGGTGTAGAAGTTCACCGGTGCGAGGGTGTGCAGGAAGCCCCAGACGCCGGCTCCCAGGAAAGCCATCACGCCGGTACCGAGCGCCCACAGCACGGCCGCCTTGTTCGGGTGTTCACGCCGTCTGCGGTTGACCATGTTGAATGCGAACACCGTCATCATGAAGAACGGAATCGGTTCCAGGGCGGAGAACACGCTGCCCCACCATTGCCAGTATTCCGGCGCGCCGATCCAGTAATAGTGGTGGCCGGTGCCGATGAGTCCGGTAATCAGCGCCATCGCAATGATCACGTACAGCCATTTCTCGATCACCTCGCGGTCCACGCCGGTCACCTTGATCAGCACGAACGCCAGCATCGCACCCATGATCAGTTCCCACACGCCTTCCACCCACAGGTGCACGACCCACCACCAGTAGTACTTGTCCTTGACGAGGTTGCCGGGGTTGTAGAACGAGAACAGGAAGAAAATCGCGAGTCCCCACAGGCCGATCAGCATCACCAGGTTGATCGTGGTCTTGCGGCCGCGCAGCACCGTCATCGACAGGTTGTACAGCATCGCCAGCGCCACGACCACGATGCCGATCTTGGTCGGCAGCGGCTGTTCGAGGAACTCCCTTCCCATCGTGGCCAGCAGGTCGTTGCCGGTCCATTTGGCCAGCGATGCGTAGGGCACCAGCAGGTAGCCGAGGATGGTCGCCGCTCCGGCGACGAGGAATATCCAGAACATCGCCAAGGCGAGCTTTGGACTATGCAGCTCGCGTTCCGACTCTTCCGGAATCAGGTAGTAGGCCGCGCCCATGAAGCCGAACAGCAGCCACACGATCAGCAGGTTGGTGTGCACCATGCGCGCCACGTTGAACGGGATGGCCGGGAACAGGAAATCCCCGACCACATACTGCAAGCCCATGATCAGACCGAATACGATCTGGCCGAGAAAGAGGCCGATTGCCGCGATGAAATAGGGCTTCGCGACCGCCTGTGATTTGTATTTCATAAAGTTCCCCGTTTGTTGCATTGCGTTTGATGACGTGCTTAGCCCTCAATGTTGGGCGGCCATTTGGATGTGTTGATCTCCGAGGCGTATTTGAGGAAGCTCACCAGGTCGTCAAGCTGCTGCTCGTCCAGGTGAAACTGGGGCATCTGGCGCCGTCCGGGGGCGCCGCTGGGCTGGATTTTCATCCAGGTCTTGATGAAGTCCGGCCCGCGCCGGGTGTAGACGTTGACCAGTTCCGGCGCGAAATAGGCGCCTTCGCCCATCATGGTGTGGCAGCCGATGCAGTTGCGCGTCTCCCATATGTGCTTGCCGCGCAAGGCAGACTCGCTCAGGTTTTCGCGGTTGTCGCGCTTGGGAAGCGTGTTCATGGTGTCGAACGTGAGGCCGAGTAACAGCAGGAAGAAGAACACCGCGCCGCCGTAAAAGATGTTGCGGGCTGCGGATTTTGTGAATGCCGAGCTCATTTGGTTGGGTCCCTTTCGTTTGCTGGGTTGGATACGAATCGCGTGCTGAGGCGCGTCCTCCATTTGCCTGCGCCAAGCTCGGCTATCGAGGTCTTAATATATATTTAAAATACATGTTAGGTAAAGAGGAAAATTCGCTTGTTGCTTTAGTGAGACAGTTCGGCGGGCGGCGAGCGGCGCTCACGCAGCGCTGCCTTCCGGGCCAAGATGCGTTGGGTGGTGCCGCACGAGCCGCATGCTGACGCATGCCTGAGTGCGCTTTCAGGTGGGCGGGGGATTGCCGGACTGGCGTGGTGCGCAAGCTTGCTCGCGCACCCGGTTGCGGTCTCTGCACTGCTAGCTGCAGGCATTCCGGGAATGAAAAAAGGGGCTTGCGCCCCTTTTCAGGTTTTTGCGAACGCCGGGCTCAGGACAGACCGCCGCGGTAGTCTGCGATGCCGGGGTTGGATTTGCCGACGCCGATGATTCTGGGCTCGTTCAGTTTCAGGCCCTTGATGACCTTCTTGTCGCGCAGATAGGCCGCGACGACATCCCATACCGGCTCGCCCTCTGCGCCTTCGCCCACCGGCGCCCAGCCGGCGACCTTATAGACCGTGTTGGCATCGACCGGCTTGCCTTTCAGCGTCATGTTGCTGATGCGCTGGCCGATTTTCCTGGTTGGGTTGATGGTGTATTCGATGCCGCCGACGCGCACCATGTCGCCGCCTTGCTGATAGTAGGGGTCGGTGTTGAACAGGTTGTCGGCGACGTCTTCCATGATGTTCTTGATGGTCTCGCCGGTCATCTCGGTCAGCGTGGTCTGCGGATAGGTGATGGCAGTCTGGTCCATCAGGCGCTCCATGGTGATGGCGTCGCCCGGCAGCAGCGTGGTGCCCCAGCGGAAGCCGGGCGAGAAGGCGGCATCCGCGCCTTTGACTTCCATTAGCGCGTCGACCAGCAACTGATCCCAGGTGCCGTTGAAGTTGCCGCGGCGATAGAGGAAGTCGTCGGTGACGGCGAGCTTCTCGCTGAGCTTGTCTTCGTAGGGCGCACGCACTTTCTTGATCAGTGCATCCATCGCCGGGTCGGCCGGCAACAGGTTGGAGAACACCGGCAGCAGGCGGTATTGGTAGCTTTGAATCTTGCCGCCGCGAACATCGAAGTCCATGACGCCGAGGAACTTGCCGTTGGAGCCCGCATTGGTCACCAGCGTGATGCCCTTGGCGTTCTTGACCTTGACCGGTTGCGGCACGCCGTCGTGGGTGTGGCCGCCGAAGATGGCGTCGACGCCGGTGACGCGGCTGGCCATCTTGAGGTCGACGTCCATGCCGTTGTGCGACAGCACCACGACCACCTGCGCGCCTTTGGCGCGTGCCTCGTCCACCCATTTCTGCATGCTGTCGTCGCGGATGCCGAAGCTCCAGTCGGGGACCATGTAGCGCGGGTTGGCGATCGGCGTGTAGGGGAAGGCCTGGCCGATGACGGCGATCTTCACGCCATTCTGTTCCTTCATGACGTAGGGCTTGAACACCTGGTCGCCGAAATCGTTGGTGACGATGTTTTGCGCGACGAACTCGATGCCGGCCTTCTTGAAGTCCTTGTTGACGATTTCCACCACGCGGTCGGCGCCGAAGGTCGATTCCCAGTGCGGTGTCATGATGTCCACGCCCAGCGCGATACAGGCGTCGACCATGTCCTGGGCATCGGTCCACAGCGACGTGGCCGAACCCTGCCAGGTATCGCCGCCGTCGAGCAGCAACGCGCCCGGGCGTTGCGCACGCAGCTTGTCAACCAGGGTTTTCAGGTGGGCGAAACCGCCGACCTTGCCGTAGACCTTGGCGGCTTCGGTGAAGTCGAGATAGGTGAAGGCGTGGGCCTCGGCGCTGCCGGGCTTGATGCCGTAGTGCTTCAGCAGATTCTGGCCGACCAGATGAGGGGCCTTGCCGAGCGCACTGCCGACGCCCAGGTTGACGTTGGGTTCACGGAACCAGATGGGCAGCAGCTGGGCATGGCAGTCGGTGAAATGCAGCAACGAAACGTTGCCGTGACGCGGTACATCGTAGAAATTGGACGGCACCTTGCCGCCCGCCAGTGCGGACTTGCTGTCCAGTGCCATGCCGGACGCAGCGGCGACAGCGAGTAGTTGCAGGAACTCGCGACGGTTCATGTGCATGGAATTTTCCTCAGGAATGTCAGGGGTGAAAGGGGATGTGGTTCGTATTGTCGGTTTACGCGCGCTATCCGTAAATAGTAGCTCCCGCTCATATTCATAAGGAGCGGTCCGGCAAACCAAATGAAAAAGCCCGGTTGCCCGGGCTTTTTCTGGTGTTGCAGTGACTTACTTGCGGAATACCGAGGCCTTCATCGGCAGGCCGTTCGACATCGCAGAATGGAAATATTCCAGGTTGTTCATGGTGGTGCTGTCTTCTGCGGGCGGTACGGCACGTGCCAGCTCCTTGAAGCAGAACGTATACTGATTCTGCAACGTCACCAGATAGTCGCCGCCGCTGAAGAACACCGGCCAGTGCACGGCTTGACCCACCACAGGCGAGACCAGATCGGAGCGGAGGCGGTTGCCGGCGTTCTGCATGTGGCAGCTGGCGCAGGCAAAGTTGCGCTGGCCCTTGCGGCTGTAGTAGGTTTTCTTGCCGTCTTCATACGCGGCCATGGCCTTGGGGCTCTGGACCTTGATGTTCATGATCATGCCGTCGGACAGCGTCCGCATATAGGCACTGAGCACGCCGATGGTCTTCGGATCGCTGAGCTTGAAGGGTGCTTCGCCATTCGCCACGCGACAGTCGTTGACGACGTTCTCCAGTGTCACGACCTTGCCCTTGGCTTCGTCGAACATGGGATAGTTGCCGGCGATCTGCTTGCCGCCATTGGGCATGCAATCCGCATAGGTTTTGCCGTTCTTGAAGGGGGTTTCCCACATCTTGCGGCCTTCTTCGATCTGCGAGTCGAAGGGCGGGAATTCCATGATGGCGTCGTACTGCGCTTTGCTGTCGGGGTCGAAAGCCAGCGCGCCGTAGACATAGTCCTCGAGTTTGACGTTGGGATATTTGGTTGTGAAGTACTTGATGAGGTCCTGCTGATCCTGCTCGGGCGAAGCGTGTACCGTGGCAGCGCCCAGGGCAATACCCAAACCAGCCATGCCTGCCAGCAATTTCAAGATGTTTTTTTGTTTCATGCCGTCCTCCTCAAACCTGATGATAAAACGCGAGCGGGGCATGCTGCCCCGCTCGGATATTGCCTGATTTAGCCGATGGTGGCTTCGGCGGAGTTCTTGTCGCCCTTGTTGTCGACCCAGTTGACGACGACCTTGTCGCCTTTCTTGGGGCCCTTGACCTTGAATCCCAGGTAGGGATTCTTGGAGATGGCGGTGCCGAAGTCGGCGTTCAGCACCGCGGCGCCGTTGATGGTGGCCGTCACGTCCTGAATGAAGTGGGCGGGCACCAGCTGGCCGGTTTTGGCGTCTTTGCGCAGGCCGGTTTCCATCGGGTGGTTCATCAACACTTTGACGTCGGCGACGTCGCCTGCCATGGTGGCGCGGATACGCATGGGTTCAGCCATTTGGCTTTCCTTTCTAAAAAGAATTCAGTTCAACGAAATGATGTCTGGCCAGGCCGGGATCAGCCGCCGCAGCCGCCGATGGTGACCTTGACTTCCTTGGCCGCGGTGTAGGACTTGCCGCCGGCGTTGACCACCGCGCGAACCAGCGAAGTCTGGACCATCTTGATGCGGGTGGAAATGTAGCCCTCGGCGCCGCCCGACAGGTTGTAGGTGCCGACCAGGGGAACGCCGTTCTTATCGGCGAGGATGGCGATGCTGGTCGTGCCGGCGATGCTGCTGGTGACTTCCACCGGCACAACCGAACCGTTCTCGGCGATGTCCGGCGCCTTGATGGCGATCTCCTTGCTGTCGGCCGGACCGGCAACGCCGAGCCCCTTCATCGCGTCGCCGACGTTCTTGGCTTCGAAGGCGGCCTTGTTCCAGGCAGCCATTGCCTGGGTGGGCTTCAGCAGGCCGGCGGCCACGGCGATGGCCACGGTGCCTGCGCCTGCGGTGCCTTTCAGTACGTTTCTACGAAGTGCATTCATTTGCATATCTCCTTGTTGAAAAATCTGCGGGTAATTACAGACCGTAAACGAAATCGGTCACTTTATCGATTTCGGCTTCCGTCAGCACGCCGTGCTTGCCGAACGGAATCATGCTGGTGGAGGGATTGGCGACGGTCGCATCCCAGATCTGGGCACGCAGCTTGGCTTTGTCTGGATAGCGTGCGCTCATGGCGATCAGGGGCGGGCCATACATTCCGGTGGATTCCGCATCGGGCACGGTCGGCATGCCGTGGCAGGCCAGGCAGTTGCCCTTGGAAAGGTTGAACGCGATGTCCTTGCCGGTTTCCTCCTTGGGAGCGGCTGCCTGTGCCAGCACCGTACCCGACAACATGATGGCGCTGATCGCGCAGGCCGTTGCTATTTGATGCAACTTACGCATAGTCATCCTCCTAAGTTTATTGACATGGTTATGAAAGCGCTTGCCGCTTGGGGATGCCCTGCAGTGAACGCTATCCAGTTATGGATGGGACCAAGCATAGTGGAATTTGTTTTTGGCATGCAAGGCCGGACATGAATCTTTACGTGCAAATCGCAGGGTAATTTCCTACCAGCCCCGCCCGATATGGGGCTGCGCGCGTGTCGCTAGTTTTTCCGCTGTGATTTTTCGATCTCCTGCCATTCGCGCCGCCGCGCCTCGGCCGCCGACATTTCGTGGAAACTGCCGTCGCCAGCCTTGATGCCGAGGGCGATCTGTTCGATGGCGGCGACCAGGTTGCCGCTCAATGCCGCCGCTTCGGCCTGCGCGCGATGACTGAGCAGGCGGTGCCCCTGCTGGGCGTGGGTCTGGGCGGCCAGCCGCCACAGGCGGCGGTCGAGTGGATACAGCGCCAGTTGCCTGTCGACCTGGGTCTGCGCATCGCTGCTGCGGCCTGCCGCCAGCAATGCGCTGATGTAGCCGTACTGCAAGGGACGGTAGCCGGGGTAGGCCTGGCTGCCGGCCTGGTAGCGCTGCAAGGCAAGCATCTGGTTGCCGGCGGCCAGTGCGGTGCGGGCAATCAATAGCTGGATCATCGGGCTGCCGGTTTTGCCGGACGGCAGTTTCTGCGCTTCAGTCTCGGCGTCCTTGAACTGGCGCGCGCGGATCAGCGCGGTGACCAGGCCATAACGGGCGGCGGTTTCGCTGTTGTAGCGTTTTTCATCGAGCACCTTGCGCGCAGCCAGCACGGCATCCTGCGCGCTGTCTTCCTGCGCCCGCAGGCGGGCGCGCACCAGTTGAAAGTCGAGGCTGTCCTCAACCTGTTGATAAGGCGCGGTTTCGCTGCGCGACTCCATGTCGGCGATGCGGTCGGTGGTGAGCGGATGGGTGCGCAGATAGGCCGGGGCGCTGGTGTCGTAAAACCGGTTGGCGCGCTGCAGGCGGCTGAAAAAACCGCTCATGCCGCGCACATCGTAGCCGCTGCGGTTCAGCATGTCGTAACCCAGGCGGTCCGCCTCGCGCTCGTAATCGCGGCTGTAGTTGAGCTGATTCTGGATGGAGTAAGCCTGGGTGGTGGCGATGGCCGCGCCGGCCACGTTGGGATTGGAGCGCGACGCCAGCAGCGCCAGCGCCAGCGCGGCCATGGTCGGCCAGTAGCTCTGGCTTTGCGAGGCGACCATGCGCGCGATATGGTCCTGGGTGACGTGGGCGATTTCGTGCGCAACCACGCCCGCCAGTTCGGATTCGCTTTGCGCGGCAAGCAGCAGGCCCGTATGCACACCGATGTTGCCGCCCGGCATGGCAAAGGCGTTGATGGAGGGATCGTTGACGACGAAGAAAGTGAATTCGCGCTGGTTGCGGGTGCTGACGGAGACCAGCTTGTAGCCAAGCTGGTTGAGATAGCTTTCGATTTCCGGGTCGTCGAGGTAGCGCGGGTCGGCGTAGACGTCGCGCATGATGGCGCGTCCCAGCGTCTGCTCTTCTTGATCGGAGAAATATTGCCGCGACACCTCGCCCAGATCGGGCAGGTCGGCGGCAATGGCCGGCTGGACGGCCAGGGTGAGCGCGAGCAGGATGCGCAGCATCAGGAGGCAGGAAGGATGAAGGCGGGGAACGGCATTTCGTTTACGATGCGCGGATTGTCTACAAGGTTCCTGTGTTATGAACGAATTCACTCATTTCGATGAACGGGGCCGCGCCGTCATGGTCGACGTGGCGGGCAAGGACGACACGCGGCGCGTCGCCGTGGCGGGCGGCCGGATCCACATGTTACCCGATACCCTGGCGCGCATCCTGGACGGCCAGGCGGCCAAGGGCGACGTACTGGGCATTGCGCGCATCGCGGCGATCCAGGCGACCAAGCGCACTGCCGAGCTGATCCCGCTTTGCCACCCGATCGCACTGACCCGGGTGAGCGTGGAATTCAGCCACGACCAGGCGGAATCATGGATCGCCTGCACGGTGACCGCGGAAACCGTCGGCAAGACCGGGGTGGAAATGGAGGCGCTGACCGGCGTCAGCGTCGCGCTGTTGACGATTTACGACATGTGCAAGGCGGTCGATCGCGGCATGCGCATGGACGGCATCGGTTTGCTGGAAAAACAGGGCGGGCGTTCCGGCCATTGGCGTTCATCCCTTGCTGCGGGCGCCTAGTCATAACGTCATCTTGCACCTGCCTCGCGCCGCGGCATGATGCCGGGGTGGAGAAATCGAACCGCCGCATGCGTTTTTTCGGATTCCTGTTGCTGGGGGTGTGGGCATGTTCGTTCGCCGTGCGGGCGGATCTGCCGGACGATCAGCGGTTTCCGGCCACGGGAAACCAGTTGCTGCTGTGGGTGGCGTCCGAGCGCGGGCGCGCCGAATCCGAGGTGCAAGCTGCGCAGCAACTGGCCGCACAAGGCGTGGAGACCTGGTCGCTCGACCTCGCCAGCGCCTATTTTCTGCCGCAGCTGCCGAGCAGCATGGATGAAGTGCCGGTACGGGATATGGCTGACTGGCTGCGCGCCGCGCAGGCCAGCGGCAAACAGGTGACGGCCGTTGCCGTGGCACGCGCTGCGGTTCCGTTATTGCGTGCCACTGCCTCGCTTGAACCGGCCGAACGGCAGCGGCTCTGCGTGCTGCTGCTGTATCCGAATCTCTACATGACGGCGGAACCGCTGGCCGCGCCGGATTATCTCGACCTGGAAACCTTGGCCGGCTTGCGGGTGCATGTGCTGCAGCCGCGCCGTTCCGCTGCGACGCCCTGGTTGCCCGGACTGCTGGATCACTTGGCGCTGCACGGTGCGACGGCCAGTGCGACCGTTCTGGAAAGCCTGCGCGAAGGCTACTGGGCGCGCGAATCGCCGACTGAGTTTGAAATCGCCGAGAGCCGCCGCATGGATGCCATGCTGCTGCGCGAATTGAATGCCTGGGGGTGCAAATGAAACGATTGCTGACAGCGTGGGTGATGAGCCTGCTGCTGGCGGGCGGCGCGCAAGCTGCCGGATTCGAGGCGCGTGCCAGCGGGCCGGCACCGGAGTTGAAGGCGCGTGATTTGAATGGCGTGCCCGGAACGCTGGCCGACTACCGTGGCAAGGTGGTACTGCTCAATTTCTGGGCGTCATGGTGCCCGCCCTGTCTGCGTGAAATGCCGTCGATGGAGCGGCTGCGGGTGAAGCTGGCCGGGCGGCCGCTGGCTATCGTCGCGCTGTCCAGTGCGGAAACGCCCGAAGAAGTGAAAGCCTATCTATCCAGAATGAAACTGGGCTTCCCGATTCTGCTTGATCCCGATGGCAGCAACACCCAGCGCTGGAAAGTGTTTGCGTTGCCCACCACATTCCTGCTGGACGCCGAGGGCCGTGTGCGTTATGTCCTGACCGGCCCGACCGAATGGGATGAAGGGGAGGCCCTGCGGGTGATCGAGTCGCTGCTGGCGGAGTTGCCGGCGCACGCGAAATAGACGAAATAAGGATGATTAAGTCTTTAATAAATAAGGGTTTTTCATTAGGTGACCTTATGCGCGTATCAGCCATTTTGCTTGCCATGCCAGGGGCTTGAAGTGCAAAATAACAGCATATTCTGAATGATTAATATTTAGCCATCCCCGCAGCATCCAGTGCCGATGCGCTGGCACTGCTTCCAGCAGTCACCTAGTGTGTATATCCGGGCAGGAAAAATGCGGTTCCATCGTGGAGCCGCGGGGAACATTTTTGAATCTAGAGACCGCATGAACGCCAAGATAAAACTCGAAAATCACGACGCGCAGGAAATCAAGTACACCACCTGTTACATGTGCGCCTGCCGCTGTGGCATCAAAGTGACGCTGGAGGACAACAAGGTCCGTTTCATCCAGGGCAACCGCAACCATCCTACCAACCAGGGCGTGCTGTGCGCCAAGGGGTCGGCCGGGATCATGAAGCAGTACTCCACCGCCAAGCTGACCCAGCCGCTGATGCGCAAGCCGGGCACCGAGCGCGGCGAGGGGATTTACGAGGCAATTTCCTGGGAGCAGGCGCTCGACGTGCTGAGCGACCGCCTGGAGGAAATCCGCGCCACCGATCCTTCCAAGCTGGGCTATTTCACCGGGCGCGACCAGATGCAGGCGCTGACCGGCCTGTGGGCGCAGCAGTTCGGCACCCCCAACTGGTCGGCGCACGGTGGCTTCTGCTCGGTCAATATGGCGGCGGCAGGTCTCTATTCCATTGGCTTTTCGTTCTGGGAGTTTGGCGCGCCCGACTGGGATTACGCCAAGTATTTCCTGATGTGGGGCGTGGCGGAAGACCACTCGTCCAATCCGATCAAGATCGGCCTGGAAAAATTGAAGCGCCGCGGCGGCAAGTTCGTCACCGTCAACCCGGTGCGTACCGGCTATTCGGCGATTGCCGATGAATGGCTGCCGATCAAGCCGGGTATGGACGGTCTGCTGGCGATGTCGATGGTGCACGTGCTGCTGAAGCACGAGAAATTCGATTACGAATTCCTGGTTCGCTACACCAACGCCTCCTGGCTGGTGGTGCAGGCCCCCGGCCAGAAGGGCGACGGCCTGTTCCTGCGCGATGAAAACGATCAACCGCTGATCTGGGATATCGACAAGGAAGCCTTCAGGAACGGCATGGACGGTGACATCGCCCCCGCGCTGTTCGGCGAATACGTCGCGCCCGACGGCCGCCGCGTCAAGACCGTGATGTCGCTGATGGTCGAGCGCTATCTCGACGCGCGCTATGCACCGGAAAACGTCGCGCTGGAATGCGGCCTGCCGGCCGAGAGCATCGAGCGTATCGCGCTGGAGATGGCGCATATCGCATTCAAGGAGACGGTCGAGCTGCCGATCGAATGGACCGATGTGTGGGGCCGCAAGCACGACAAGGTGGTCGGCCGCCCGGTGGCGATGTACGCGATGCGCGGCATTGCGGCGCACTCCAACGGTTTCCATTCCTGCCGCGCGATCCACATGATCCAGATGCTGCTGGGCGCGCTCGACGCGCCGGGCAACTTCCGCGCCCGCGCGCCGTATCCGAAGCCGATCCCGCCGCATCAGCTGCCGGAAAACAACATCGACATCATCAACGCGCCGAATACGCCGCTATCGCGCCCGCCGCTCGGCTTCCCGACGCGCCCGGAAGATCTGGTGATCGACGAGTTCGGCAACCCGCTGCGCATCGACAAGGCCTATTCGTGGGAGGTGCCGATCGCCTCGCACGGCCTGATGCACATGGTCATCACCAATGCGACCAACCACGATCCCTACGCGCTCGACACGCTGATCCTGTTCATGGCCAACATGGCGTGGAACTCGACCATGAATACGGCGAACATTCAGGACATGCTGCGCGCCAAGGATCCGGAAGAGCCGGACCAGTACAAGATTCCGTTCCTGGTGGTGATCGACGCCTTCCATTCGGAGATGACCAACTTCGCCGACCTGATCCTGCCGGACACCACGTATCTGGAGCGTCACGACACCATCTCGCTACTCGACCGCCCAATTTCCGAGCCAGATGCGGCTGCCGACGCGATTCGTTACCCGCTGGTCAAACCTGATCGCGATGTGCGCCCGTGGCAGGAAGTGATGGTCGAACTGGCGGGGCGTCTGAAATTCCCGGCTTTCACCAAGCCTGACGGCACCCCCAAGTTCAGCGGCTACCAGGACTTCATCGTCAACTACGAGCGTTCGCCCGGCATCGGCTTCCTTGCTGGCTGGCGCGGCAAGGACGGCACCCAGTCGCTGAAAGGCGAGCCGAATCCGAACCAGTGGGAGAAGTACATCGAGAATCAGAGCTTCTACGCCCACCACTGGCCCGACAACCAGAAATACATGCGCTACGCCAACAAGGATTACCTCGACGTGGCGGCGGACGTCGGCTTCGTCGGCAAGGCCGAGCCCATCATCATGCAGTTCTATTCCGAGCCGCTGCAGAAATTCCGCCTCGCCGGGCAGGGCCTGTACGACGGTCCGCAACCCAACAACCTGGTCGACCGCGAGCGTCTGGTGAAATACTTCGACCCGCTGCCGATGTGGTACGAACCGCTCGAACAGCAACGCGTCGACGCGGATGAATATCCCTTCTTCGCGCTCACCCAGCGCCCGATGTTCATGTACCACTCGTGGGATTCGCAGAACGTGTGGCTGCGTCAGATCATGGCGCAAAACTTCATGTACATGAACGCGCGCAAGGCGGCGGAAATGGGCATCAAGGACTTCGACTGGATCTGGGTCGAATCGCACAACGGCAAGATCCGCTGCCAGGTCAAGACCATGGAAGGCACCCAGGAAAACACCATCTGGACCTGGAACGCGATCGGCAAGCAGAAGGGCGCCTGGGGCCTGAAAGAAAACGCGTCGGAAGCGACCAATGGCTTCCTGCTCAATCACCTGATTTCAGAGCTGCTGCCGGAAAAGGCCGGCGAGCGCCGTGTCACCAACTCCGACCCGGTGACCGGCCAGGCGGCATGGTTCGACCTGCGCGTGAAAATCTGGAAGGCCGCGCCGGGCGAAACCGGCTCGTGGCCGCAATTCGACACGCTCAAGCCGCTGCCGGGCGACGAGCGCTACGAGCGCCCCGAGGTGTTGCGCTATGACGCCCGCAGCCATGAGAAGAACTGAACAGCAGAACTGAGCAGCATCTGTATATATAAAGCGAGCACAACATGAGACTTGGATTGGTCATCGACCTCGACGTGTGCGTGGGCTGTCATGCCTGCGCCATCGCCTGCAAGGAATGGAACGCCTCCGGCACCATCGGCCCGTTGTCCGACTACCAGCCTTACGGCGCGGAGCCGTCGGGCGTATGGTTCAACCGGATCCGCCATTACGAAATGGACGAGTATCCGAACAACAAGACGGTCAACTTCCCGATGTCGTGCATGCACTGCGAGGATGCCGACTGCGTCACCGTGTGCCCGACCGGCGCTTCGTACAAACGCGCCGAGGACGGCATCGTGCTGATCGACCAGGACAAGTGCATGGGCTGCAACTACTGCTCGTGGGCCTGTCCCTACGGCGCGCGCGAACTCGACCGCTCCAGCGGCACGATGAAGAAGTGCACCCTGTGCGTCGACCGCATCTACGATCAGGAACTGCCGGTGGAGGAGCGCCAGCCCGCGTGCGTGCTGACCTGCCCGGCGCACGCCCGCATGTTCGGCGATTTCGACGATCCCGATTCGGCGGTGTCGCGCACCGTGCGCGAGCGCGGCGGCTTCCCGCTGATGCCCGAGCTCAATTACAACCCGACCAACCAGTACCTGCCGCCGCGCCGCAAGCCGGTGATTCCGGTCGACACCCAGCCCAAAGGCGGCCTCAAGGAAAGCATCAAGCAGTTCGCCAACAGGCTGGTTCGCCGCTAAGCCGCGTAGCCCTTAATTTGCGCCAGGAGTATCCATGCATCCCGCTTTCTCAGTCATCTTCTTTACCGTCGCATCGGGTGCCGGCTTCGGCCTGATTTCGCTGCTGTTCATCGCCGACACGTTCAAGCTCGGCGGCGGCTTCAGCCGCGAACAGCTGGTCATCGGCGGACTCGTCGCGATGAGCCTGATCGTGTTCGGCCTGCTGTCATCCACCTTCCACCTTGCCAATCCGAAAAACGCCTGGCGCGCGTTCAGCCGCTTCCGTACCTCGTGGCTGTCGCGTGAAGGCGTGTTTGCCGTGGTATTCATGCCGCTGGCGCTGATCTACCTCGCCTGCATCTGGTTCGACGCACCGCTGTGGCTGCGTGAAACCTTCGGTTTCCTGACCGCCGTGCTGGCCTGGATCACGGTGTTTTCCACCGGCATGATCTACGCCTGCCTGAAGACCATCCGCCAGTGGAACACCCCGCTGGTGCCCGCCAACTATCTGGCGCTGGGCTATGCCAGCGGCAGTCTGCTGCTGCTGCTGGGCGCGGTCTATACCGGCCTCGATACCACGCCCTACATTGCGATGTCGGCGCTGATCGTCTCGATCGCCGCAGTGCTGAAGGCGATCTATTATTTCTGGATTCGCAGCCCAGGTTTGACGCCCACCATCAATACCGCCACCGGTCTGACTCGTGCCAAGGTCAAGCTGCTCGACACCGGCCATACCCATGGCACCTTCCTGACCCAGGAATTCGGCTTCCAGATCGCGCGGCAGAAAGCCGGCCTGCTCAAGGCCGTGGTTTTCGTGCTGGGCTTCGCCTTGCCCGGCCTGATGCTGGTATGGGTCTTCAACCAGCATGGCGGACAAACCGCCGCCATCGTCGCGGCCCTGGCGGGCATCGCCGGCGCCGCGGTCGAGCGCTGGCTGTTTTTCGCAGAGGCGCGCCACGTGGTCAACCTGTATCACGGCGCCCAGCGCTGTTGAGCAGGCCGGAAACGCCGCAGAAGCCCGCCCGGTGTGAAAGACTCGGGCGAGCAGCAGAGGGCAGGGGCATCGTTCCCATAGCGGGCGGGTGCTTGGCGTGCCGTTTTCTTTAGGGTATATTAGAGAACTCTAATTTCTCCATTTCAGGAGTGTGACATCTATGTTCGGACTGTCAGGTTTCAAGGAAGTCGATCCCGGCTACGTCGCGGAAATCGCAGCCCAGGGCGCGCATCTGATCGATGTGCGCACCGAGGCCGAAGTGGCGCAGGGCGTGATCGATGGCGCCATCCACATTCCGCTGCACCTGCTGCCGCTGCGCGCGGCCGATGTTCCCCAGGACAGACCCGTGGTGATCTACTGCCGCTCCGGTGCGCGATCGGCCCAGGCGTGTGCGTTCATGGCTTCCCGGGGCTACGGCAACATGCACAACCTGGCTGGCGGCATCATGGCGTGGGCACGCTCCGGCAATGCCCTCATCCGGCCGCGCTGAAGCCACGGTTCAAGACGATTTGAAGGAGTAGCCAGATTTTCCGGCAGCGCTGCAATTTCGGTTGCAATGGGAAAATTTCTGGTTTAAGGTACCGCAGCGTTTTTTAGTACATAATTATTTAATGTAAGGAGAACCAAATGAATTTCGATAAAGAACTCGATGCCCGCGGCCTGAACTGTCCCCTGCCCATTCTGCGCGCCAAGAAGGCCCTGGCTGATGTCGGAAGCGGACAAGTACTGAAAATCCTGTCCACCGACCCGGGGTCGGTCAAGGACTTCGCCGCTTTCGCCAAGCAGACCGGCAATGAACTGCTGTCTACCGCCGAAGCGGGCGGCGAATTCACCTTCTTCATGAAGAAAAAATAAATACAAAAACCAAACCAGCGCCGTTCGTTCCGGGGGCACACAGCCAGGAACCTACGGCGCTGTTTTTTTAACCGGCAGAGGAGAGATTTGAGCATGGATACCAAAAAAATGGCCATTATCGCCACCAAGGGCACGCTGGACTGGGCTTACCCCCCGTTCATCCTGGCTTCGACGGCGGCGGCGCTGGGTTATGAAACCCAGATTTTCTTCACTTTCTACGGTCTCCAGCTCGTCCGCAAGGACTTGTCTGTCCTCAAAGTGAGCCCGCTGGGCAACCCCGGCATGCCGATGAAAATGCCGTTCGGCCCCAAGTGGTTCAAGAGCATCAACTGGAACATGCCCAACGCCATCCAGGCCATCATCCCGGGCTATGAAAACGTGGCGACGGCCCTGATGAAGCAGACCATCGCCAACAACGGCGTGGCCACCATTCCCGACCTGCGCGAACTGTGCCAGGAAGCCGAGGTCAAGTTCATCGCCTGCCAGATGACGGTCGAACTGTTCGGCTTCGAGCATTCCGACTTCATCGACGGCCTCGAGTACGGCGGCGCCGCCACCTTCTTCGAGTTCGCCGGCGAGACCGATATCTGCCTGTTCATCTAGAACAGATTGCCGCCCATGAAAAAAGAGCCGAAGCGATTCGGCTCTTTTTTTGTGTCTTTTGCACCACATCTTGCTTTGTTTATCCGGGCGGATGAATGGCTCCGCTTGTCTAAGCGCTAGCACGGGCGTAGCCTTCGCTCAGGTCATCAAAAAAAACTGTCTGTCGTAATTTTACCAACAAGAGGAGATACCAATGAAGTTTACGCGCGTATTCGCATTCATGGCACTGGCGGGTCTGGCGGGCAGCGCCTACGCCACCAACGGTTATTTTTCGTACGGCTACGGTATGAAGGCCAAGGGGATGGCTGGTGCAGCCACTGCCAGCTCGGATGACGCCTTTGGCGGCGCCAACAACCCCGCCTCGATGGCGTTTGCCGGCAACCGCCTTGACCTGGGTGCGGATCTGTTCAGCCCGCGACGTGAAGCCAGCCGTACCGGACTGGGCCCTTTTGATGGCTCGGCCGATAGCGATTCCAAGTACTTCCTCATTCCGGAGTTCGGCTACACCCGCCAGATGAACAGCAATCTGGCGCTGGGCGTGACGGTGTATGGCAATGGCGGGATGAACACTAATTACCCCTCCGGGCAAACGGATTTGGGTAATTGTGCGGGTGGTGCGGCCAATGGACAACCCGGCAACTTGCTGTGCGGCCAAGGCAAACTGGGCGTTAATCTGGTGCAACTGATTGTTGCGCCGACTGCAGCATATAAAATTGCGCCCAACCACTCTCTTGGTATTTCTCCGCTGATCGGCTATCAGCGTTTCAAGGCAGATGGTCTTCAGGCTTTCACGCAAGGGCCTATCTCTTCCGACCCGACCAACCTGACCAACCGCGGTACTGACGACTCGTTTGGTTATGGTGTGCGGATCGGCTACATGGGTAAAATTTCTCCGACAGTAACCATCGGCGCGGCTTACGCATCGAAGATGAAATTCGACGAGTTTTCCAAGTACAAGGGCCTGTTTGCTGAACAGGGGGGCTTTGACATTCCGGAGAACTATAATCTCGGTGTGGCATGGCAAGCGACCCCCGCAGTCAAGCTGGCGCTGGATTATCAGCGCATCAGCTATTCCGACGTGAACTCGATCAACAACCCCAGCACCAATCAGGCTCAGCTTGGCGCCGACAACGGTCCTGGTTTTGGTTGGGACGATATCGATGTGTGGAAGTTAGGTGTCGAATATAAATACAGCCAGCAGTTGACCCTGCGTGCGGGCTACAACCATGGCGACAATCCGATCCAGGCGCGTGATGTGACCTTCAACATTCTGGCGCCGGGCGTCGTCAAGGATCATGCAACCCTTGGTTTCACCTATACGCTGGCATCGGGTAATGAACTGACCATGAGCTATATGCATGCCTTCAAGCATGACGTGAGCGGAACCTCGATTCTTCCCGCATTTAGTGGGGGATCTCCGGCTGGAACCGAGAAAATCGAGATGTACCAGAACTCGCTGGGTATCCAGTACAGCTGGAAAATGTAATCAGCAGTGGGTTGGCTGATCAAGGCCGGGGTTTCGACCCCGGCTTTTTTATGGTCTGAGTGAACGAATCGAAACGGCAACAAGCGCCGACGAATCCGCGCTTGTTGCCGTTATTGCGGCAACAATCAGTCCAGCCGCGCGTGTTGTGCCTGCAACTTTTGCAGCATGGCAGCAAAATCGGCCAGCCGGCCCCTCTCCTGGTCGACGACGGCGGCGGGGGCTTTGTCGACGAAGCTGGAGTTGGCGAGCTTGCCCTGCGCCTTCTTGATCTCGCTCTGGATGCGGGCGATTTCCTTGGCCAGCCGGGCGCGTTCGGCGTCCTTGTCGATTTCCACTACCAGCATCATCCGCATCTCGCCGACCAGGGCGACCGGGGCGTCGGCTTCCGGCAGCGCGGGCACGGCGCTGACTTCGCTGAGCTTGCCGAGCGCGGCAATGTAGGGCGCCAGCGCGCTGATCGCGCCGGCGTCGCCCTCGATCACCAGCGGCACGCGTTGCGCGGGTGACAGGCTCATCTCGCCGCGCAGGGTGCGGCAGGCGTTGACCAGTTCCTTCAGCAGCTGGATGCGCGCGACGCTGTCGGGGTGGCGCCGCGCCTCATCGACCTGCGGATAGGGTGCGAGCATGATGCTGTTGCCGCCATCGCCGGAGGGCGATGCCATAGAAACAGCGCCGGCGAGCGGCGCCACCTTCTGCCACAGTTCTTCGGTGATGAAAGGGATGATCGGGTGGGCGAGGCGCAGCGTGGTTTCGAGCGCCGTGGCCAGGGCGCGGCGGGTGGCGCGCTGCTGATCGGGCGTGCCGGTGTTGAGTTGCACCTTGGCGAGTTCCAGGTACCAGTCGCAGTATTCGTCCCAAACAAACTCATAGACCGCGCGCGCGGCCTGGTCGAAGCGATAGGCGGCGAAGGCTTCGTGCACCTCGGCCACGGCTTGCTGCAGGCGCGCGGCGATCCAGCGGTCGGCATCCGAGAAATCCATGGCCCGGCTGGCGTCGAGCCCGCAGTCGTGGCCATCCAGATTCATCAGCGCGAAGCGGGTGGCGTTCCACAGCTTGTTGCAGAAGTTGCGGTAGCCCTCGGCGCGCTGCAGGTCGAACTTGATGTCGCGGCCGTGCGTGGCGAGGCTGGCGAAGGTGAAGCGCAGTGCATCGGTGCCGTAGGCGGCGATGCCCTCGGGGAATTCGCGGCGGGTGCGCTTTTCGATGCCGGCGGCCTGCCGGGGATTCATCAGGCCCTGGGTGCGTTTGGCGACCAGGTCGTCGATGCCGATGCCGTCGATGAGGTCGATCGGGTCGAGCACGTTGCCCTTCGACTTGCTCATCTTCTGGCCTTCGGAGTCGCGCACCAGGCCCGTGACATACACCTCGCGGAACGGCAGCTTGCCGGTGAAGTGCAGCGACATCATCACCATGCGCGCGACCCAGAAGAAGATGATGTCAAAGCCGGTGACCAGCACCGAAGTCGGCAGGTAGCGCTCGAGCTCCGGCGTCTGCTCCGGCCAGCCCAGCGTCGAGAAGGGCCACAGCGCGCTGGAGAACCAGGTGTCGAGGACGTCGTTGTCCTGCGTCAGTTCGCGGCCGCCGGCCTGCTTCCTGGCTTCTTCTTCGGAATATGCGACGTAGAAATTGCCGTCGGCGTCGTACCACGCGGGAATGCGATGGCCCCACCACAGCTGGCGCGACACGCACCAGTCCTGGATGTTGTCGAGCCACTGGCGGTAGGTGGTGGTCCAGTTCTCCGGCACGAACTTCAGCTCGCCCGAGTCGACTGCGGCGAGCCCCTGCTTGGCCAGGCCCTCCATGCTCATGAACCACTGGTCGGTGAGCATCGGCTCGATCACTGCGTGGGTGCGGTCGCCGCGCGGGATCATCAGCTTGTGCGGCTTGGCCGATACCAGCAGGCCCTTTGCCTGCAACTCATCGAGCAGTTTCTGGCGCGCGTCGTAACGGTCGAGGCCCTGGTATTCGGTGGGGCAGAGATCGTTCATCTTCGCGTCGAGCGTCAATACGCTGATCGCCACCAGCTTGTGACGCTGCCCCACCTGCCAGTCGTTGAAGTCGTGCGCCGGGGTGATCTTGACCACGCCAGTGCCGAATTCGCGGTCGACGTACTCGTCGGCGATGACGGGGATGCTGCGCTCGGCGATCGGCAGGCGGACATGCCTGCCGATGAGATGCCGGTAGCGTTCGTCCTCGGGATGCACCGCCACGGCGGAGTCACCGAGCAGGGTTTCCGGGCGGGTGGTGGCGACGGTCAGGTAACCGGAGCCATCTTCCAGCGGATAGTTGATTTCCCAGATGAAGCCATCTTCTTCGGTGCTGACGACTTCGAGGTCGGATACCGCGGTCTGCAGCACCGGGTCCCAGTTCACCAGCCGCTTGCCGCGATAGATCAGGCCTTCGCGATAGAGCCGAACGAACACTTCGGTGACGGCTTTCGACAGGCCGGCGTCCATGGTGAAGCGCTCGCGGCTCCAGTCGGGGCTGGTGCCGAGCCGGCGCATCTGGCGGGTGATGGTCGAGCCGGAATGTTCCTTCCATTCCCACACCTTGTCGAGGAATTTCTCGCGGCCGAGATCGTGGCGCGAGACGCCCTGCGCGTCGAGCTGGCGTTCCACCACGATCTGGGTGGCGATGCCGGCGTGGTCGGTGCCGGGTTGCCACAGCGTGTTGTCGCCCGCCATGCGGTGATAGCGGGTGAGCGCGTCCATCAGGGTGTGCTGGAAGGCGTGCCCCATGTGCAGCGTGCCGGTGACGTTGGGCGGCGGCAGCATGATGCTGTAGGCGGGGGCGTCGGGCGCGTCGCCGGCCTTGAAGTAACCGGCGCTTTCCCACTGGGCGTACCAGCGCTTTTCGATGTCAGCCGGTTCGAAGGATTTGGCGAGTTCCATGGCGTGCGGGCAAAGCGGTGATTATCCCAAAAAGGCCGTGGCCCGTCCCGAAAAACCTGCGTGACGGGCGACAAAACACCGCCGAATCCCGTTTCAGGACGAAGGATCGCGTGGCTGCTTGAGCTTCTCGGCGACGGCATCGCGCACGATCTCGCGCACGTTGACGTCGAGCTGATTGAGCAGACTGGCCACGGTTTCGTCGAGGTTTTTGCGCAGTTCGGCGGCGACCTGTTTTTCCATGACTTCGGACAGGCGGGGCGCCAGTTCGCTCAGCAGTTGCTCGGCCAGGGTGTCGCTGACGGCGGTTGCGGATGTTTCGGGCGCTGCGGGAAAAGTCGCAGGTGAAGCCGCGGCGGGAGGCGGGGGCGCTACGGGTGCAGCGGGCGGCGTGCCGCGCTCGATCACCTGGGTCAGCACCGGCAGCCAGGCATCGGGTGGTGCCGCCTGTTCGGACGACGCGTGTCCGGGCGGCGCATCGCGATTGTCCTCGATGCCGCCGCGATGCTTTTTCAGCAACGCGTCCATTTTGCTCAATGTGTCCAATCGTCCTGGCGGGGGGCTGTCGCTCATGTCGGCCTCGTGTTTATCCGGCGTGCTGGCGCAGGTCGTGCGTTTGCAGGGCGTAGCCGCGCGTCTGATAAAAACGGTAGCGCGCGCGCCCCTGCTCGCGCCCGGCTTCGTCCTGGCCGACGATTTCGACCAGGCGCTCGAAGCGGGCAAAGGCGGGCGGCTGTTCGTGGTGCAGGTTGATCATCACGTCTGCCTGGCGCAGGGCGTCGGCATCGGTGCCGATCAGCACCGGCGTCTCGCTTGCCAGCGGGTCGGCGTCGCGGCAATGCGGCACGAAGCTCAGCGCGGGCGCGCTCCACAGCAGACGGTCGATGGCGTCGGCAGTCGCCGGGTCGGGCGCGTAGATCATCACCTGCTTGCCCTGGCCGTGCGCCTTGGCGGCGACGCGGCGGGCGACGTCGAGCGGGTCGTCGGCAAAGGTGTAGAAGGTGATTTCGGTCACTGCCGGCGGCTTATTTCTGGGCGCGGTTCAGGAGGAAGTGCACCAGCAGCGACACCGGGCGGCCGGTCGACCCCTTTTCACGGCCGCCTTTCCAGGCGGTGCCGGCGATGTCGAGGTGCGCCCAGTGATATTTCTTGGCGAAGCGCGACAGGAAGCAGGCCGCGGTGATCGAACCGGCCGGGCGGCCGCCGATGTTGGCCATGTCGGCGAGGCTGCTCTTCAGTTGCTCCTGGTAGTCGTCCCACAGCGGCATGCGCCAGACGCGGTCCCATGCGTGGTCGGCGGCGTGCTCGATTTCGCGCGCCAGCGGATCGTGGTTGCTGTAGAGCGCGCTGGGATGGGCGCCGAGCGCGATCACGCAGGCGCCGGTGAGGGTGGCAAGGTCGACCACCGCGTCGGGCTCGAAGCGCTCGGCGTAGGTCAGGGCGTCGCACAGGATGAGGCGGCCTTCGGCGTCGGTGTTGAGGATTTCGATGGTCTGGCCGGACATCGAGGTGACGATGTCGCCCGGCTTGTTGGCGTTCGCATCCGGCATGTTCTCGCAGGCGGGGATGAGGCCGACGACATTGAGCGCAAGCCCCAGTTCGCCGATGGCGCGGAAGGCGCCGATGACCGCGCCGCCGCCGCTCATGTCGTAGTTCATCTCGTCCATTTCGGCGGGCGGCTTGAGCGAAATGCCGCCGGCGTCGAAGGTGACCGCCTTGCCGACCAGCACCACCGGCTTGTCGCCCTTGGCGCCGCCTTCATGCTTCAGCACGATGAAGCGCGGCGGCTTGTCGCTGCCCTTGCCGACCGACAGGAAGGAACCCATGCCGAGCTTGTCGCAGGCGGCATAGTCGAGGATCTCGCTGCGGAAGCCGTAGGCCTTGGCCAGCTTTTGCGCCTGGCCGGCCAGGTATTCGGGGGTGCATATGTTGGACGGCGTGTTGCCCAGGTCCTTGGCGAGATTGATGCCACGGGCAATCGCCAGGCCGCGTGCCAGGCCGATCTCGCCATATTTGAGTTCGCCGCGTCGCGAAACGGCGAAGACCACGCGCTTGAGCGGGCGGCGTGTCTCGCTCGGCTTGCTCTTCATGTGGTCGAAACGGTACAGCGCATCGTGGGCGCTGATCGCCGCCTGTTCGATGTTCCAGGTGACGTCGCGCTTCCTGACCGGGATTTCGCTGAGGGTGACGGTGGCTTCCATCGAGCCGGTGTCGCGCAGGGTATTCACTGCGCTGGCGATGGCGTCGCGGTAGGCTTTTTCGTGGAACTCGCGTTCCTTGCCGAGGCCGACCAGCAGGATGCGGTCGGCCAGAATGTTGGGTACCTTGTGCAGCAGCAGCGTGCTGCCGGCCTTGCCTTCCATGTCGCCGCCGCGCAGGATGTCCGACAGATAGCCGTCGCTGGCGCGGTCGATGTCGATCGCCGGGGCCGACAGCTTGCGGCTCTCGAACACGCCGACGACGACGCAGGCGGTGCGCTGCTTTTCGGGCGCGCCGCTTTTTATGCTAAATTCGAGTTCGATTTCCTTGTTTTCCATGTCTGTGCTCAAAAAAATACAATTTGCCGGTCGGGCGATTATTGGCGCAGCCGCAGTGGAATGTCAAAAGCATATTCGTGTCCCGAATGACCCCCGGATAGTTGCATGCTCTACCGTCGTGCACTGACCCGCGAAATGGGCCTTGCCACCGGCGCCGTGCTGACGGTGCTGATCGCGATTGCGCTGGTGATCCTGTTCATCCGCCTGCTGGGCGACGTGGCGCGGGGCGAGCTTGCCAATCAGGCGGTATTTGCCTTTCTCGGCTTCTCGCTGCTGTATTTTCTGCCGGTATTGATGACGATCGCGCTGTTTGCCGGCGTGCTGCTGCCGCTGTCGCGCATGTGGCGCGACAGCGAAATGGTTATCTGGCTCAATGCCGGGCTGTCACTGACGCAATGGATGCGGCCGGCGCTGACGTTCGCTGTGCCGTTTTCGCTGGTGATCCTGTTGCTGACGCTGATGCTCAATCCGTGGGCGCAGACCAAGAAAAGCGAATACCGCCAGGATTTGCGCAGCCGCAGCGAAAGCTCCCTGATCGCGCCCGGACTGTTTGCCGAATCCAGCGCCGGCCAGCGCGTTTATTACGTCGAATCGCTCAACCCGCTGACCGGCATCGTACGCAACGTGTTCATGCAGTCGCGCATCGACGGCCAGCTCGGCCTGGTGGTGGCGCGCGAAGGCAACCACACCCAGCTGCCCGACGGCTCGCGCTACCTGGTATTCAAGGATGGACGCCGCTATGAAGGCATCCCCGGCCAGCTCGACTACCGCATCGTGCAGTTCGAACGCTACTGGATGCGGCTCGACCCGGTGGCAGCCGGCGGCAAGGAAACCGGCATTCGCCAGGCGCCGCCGGGCGAGCTGATCGGCGATGCGTCGCCAGCAGCGCGCGCCGAGCTGTTGTGGCGGCTGGGTGTTCCGCTCAGTGCGCTGATTCTTGCCGTGATGGCGATTCCCCTCAGTTTCGTCAACACGCGCGCGCGCCGCTCCTACGGGCTGGTGATCGCGCTGCTGCTGTATTTCGTCTACAACAACCTGCTGTCGCTGGCGCAGGCCTGGGTGGCGCAGGGCAGACTTAATCCGTGGGTGGGAATGCTGTCACCGCATCTGTTGATGCTGCTCGCCGTGGCTGCCCTGTTTTACGTGCGTGCGCGCCAATATGGCGCGCGCCGGAGACGGCCATGAGGCTGCTGGCGCGCTACCTCGCGCAACAGGTGCTGGTGGCCACCGGATTCCTGCTGCTCGCGCTGCTGGTGCTGTTTGCCTTCTTTGACGTGATGGAGGAACTTGGCAGCCTGGGCCGCAACAACTATGGCCTGGGGCAGGCGGCCGTGGTGGTGCTGCTCAGCATGCCCGGGCATCTGTATGAAATCCTGCCGGTGGCGGCGCTGATCGGAACGCTGTTTGCGCTGTCGCGCCTGGTGGGTAATTCGGAATACGCGGTAATGCGCGTGTCGGGCCTGTCCAACTGGCGGGTGGCGGGGTATTTCGCGGTGATCGGCGCGATGCTCTCCCTGCTGGCACTGCTGGTCGGCGAATACGTGACCCCGTGGTCGGATCAGACCGCGCAGCGCTACAAACTGTCGGCCACCCGTTCGGTGGTGGCGCAGCAGTTCCGCTCCGGGCTGTGGGTCAAGGACGGCACGGCGTTCATCAACGTGCGCGAAGTGATGCCCGACAATACCCTGCGCGGCATCGAAATTTACGGCTTCGATGCCGGCGGCCGCCTTGGCTGGATCCGCGCCGCCGCCGAGGCCAGCTGGCGCGGCAACCAGACCTGGAGCCTGCAGCAAGTGGTGGAAACGCGCTTCGATACCGATGGTATCCATGCCATCCGCAGGGCGCGCCAGGACTGGCAGTCAGTGCTGACGCCCGACATCCTCAGCGTGCTGCTGGTCGCGCCGGAGAAAATGTCGGCGCGCACCCTCTGGCGATATGTGGCGCATCTCAAGGAAAACGGCCAGAAAGCCACGCGTTACGAACTCGCCCTGTGGACGAAATTTCTCAGCCCGTTCGTCATCCCGATCATGATGCTGATCGCCATGCCGTTTGCCATCCAGGGGCCGCGTTCCGGCGGCACCAGCAGCAAGATTTTTATCGGCATTCTGGCTGGCCTCGGCTTTCATTTGCTGAGCCGGCTGTTCGGCCATCTCGGCCTGCTGAACGACTGGCCTGCGGTTGTGGTATCGATCCTGCCGCTGCTGATCTTCCTGGCCATCGCGCTGATGGGCATCCGGTGGGTGGACCGGCGCTAGACTCGTTGCCCGGGCGGCTCGCTGCTTGCCTGCAAGCGAGCGAGCCGCCCGCCAAGCTCGCCTGCGTGCGTGCGCTGCAGGCAGACTGGCAGGCAGGGCGCGTGGACCCTGCTCCGCACGCGACACGCATGCCAATCGGACAGCCGGGGCATCCCGAAAAACCATTGCAGGTCCCGCCGCATAAGGTGCCGCGCCGCCGCGCCGACACGCTGCCCGGCCGCGCGGCGCTCATCCATGCATTGGCGCATATCGAATTCAACGCGATCAATCTGGCGCTCGACGCCGCCCACCGTTTTGCCGGCATGCCGGCCGCGTATTACGCCGACTGGTTGCGCGTGGCAGACGAGGAAGCGCTGCATTTCGCGTTGCTGAACACCCACTTGGCTACGCAGGGATATGACTACGGCGATTTTCCGGCGCACAACGGCCTGTGGGACATGGCGTTGAAAACCGCGCACGACCCGCTGGTGCGCATGGCGCTGGTGCCGCGCGTGCTGGAAGCGCGCGGGCTCGATGCCGCGCCGCTGATCGTCGACAAGCTCCGCGCTGCGAACGACACGCGCATGATCGAGATCCTCGCCGTCATCGAGCGTGACGAGATCGGCCACGTCGCCATCGGCAGCCGCTGGTTCGCTTGGTTGTGCGAGGCGCGCGGTCTGGAGCCCGAAGCGACGTTTCGCCAGTTGCTGGTCGATTACGACGCGCCGCCGCTGAAACCGCCGTTCAATCTGGCGGCGCGCCGAAAGGCCGGCTTCAGCGAGCCCGAGCTGGCCTGGCTAAGCACGCTCTAGTTTTCTTACAAGCCCAGTGTGGTCGCCGACACGCCGGCCGGCGCGCGCTGCCACATGCCTTCGAAATCCTGATGCAGCGCCACGGCGCTGGCGGGGCCGTCCGGATGCAGGATGCCGTGTACCGCCGCCTTGTCGGCGCGCAGCAGCACGCCGTGGCGGTCGGCCAGTACGAATGCCTGGCCGGGGCGCGGTGCGTCGGGGTCGGCCAGGCGGATTTCGAGGACATGGCCGAAATCGCGCAGCAGCTGCATCAGGCGAGGATGATCGCGTGCAACGCGGCCGATGTCGTCGAGCAGCAGCTCGATGCGGCGCCCGCCGCCAGCCACGCACAGCGCGCGCAGAGCCGCGTGGCGGGGGGCGTGGTCGAGGTCGAGCAGGCTCAGGTCGCAGTCATACAGGCGCAGCCGGCGCTGCGTGGCGGCCAGCAGCGCGTCGAACGCGGTGCGGAGTTCAGCCGGGGTTTCAAGGGCATTCATTCGGCGCCGATCTCCAGCCAGCCGGCCTGGTACCAGTCATACAGGCGCTTGCGAAGCGCGGCCGGCAGCGGCGCGGGGTGGCGGCGCCGGT